>WNFL01436879.1_pt1 | contig 20556 bp, 23 predicted proteins | sample 5400361 | NCBI WGS metagenome assembly WNFL01 (sample SAMN13153351, study PRJNA577476) | soil metagenome | isolation source: 40 cm soil on Douglas fir-dominated hillslope | place: USA:California | collected 2013-09-17
TTACAAGCTCTGGCAAGCAACAGGGGGCAGCGGAGGTTCAAGCGTGGTTCAGCAAGCAGGGGGTTCATGTAGTGTGCAGTGGCTATGGGTAGCCGATCTTCTGTCACGTACAAGATAGTCAAGGGTTGGGCTAAGCCAGGACACTAGATGTCAAGCTAAGGGATTGGGCAAGATGATGGGTGTCAAAGCAGGGAACCAAGATCAGCTGAAGGAAAACCAACAGCCAATCCTCATACTTTATACATAGTATAACATACCTGCATACAGTACAAATGAATCCAGAAATACATCATACATGAGTGCACAAACCAGGCCTGAAGGGCTGCGAACCGACTTGTAACTACCTCAGTATGCCTGCACTGATTACTAATGGTTATCCAAGCCCTGCCAGGAGAGCTTGAAGAAGCTAAGTTGGCGACCCAGCAAGTGTGAGTCATCATACAACTCACATTCACTATCTTCTCCTTTGCCCAGTATTGGTGCAGCAAGCATAAATGGTCTGGGGACTGGTGGGAGCATGGGTGACCTGCCAGCTGTGGCGTTCAACTTTACCAACACAAGTGTGCTGCCCATCCTTGCCAAGGTCGAATTTGACATTGACAAACACAAGGCACTGTGGTACGGATGCTTCCCATGGCATCACTTCTTGCCAGCTCCTTGTTGTATGTGGTTTGTTTTGGTTGATTCTGTCATTTGTAGATTTGTAGTATTTTGTATGGTATAATTCACTAATAAATATTGATTCTGACATTTATAAATGTGTTGAAAATCACTTATATTTGTAGTGTTTTGAGTGGTAGAATTCACTATAAATATTGCTACAAATAATGCTACAAGTACCAGCCCAAGGAATCACCACAACTTGTGGTGATGGTGGACAAACTTTATATTGAAAACCACCACGATCTCACCACAACTTGTCGTGAATTTCACCACAACTTGTTGTGAAATTCACCACACATCAAAACACCACAACCTGTGGTGCTTTTTGTGGTGTTCTCACCTTGGCGAAATTCACCACATACCTTTCACTCAGTGGGATGAGAGCGGGTGGTGCTGAGCAGGTCACCTCGTTGGCCGTTGGCAGTACTGTGAATCGCCCAACTGATCCAAGAGACACACAGGACGAAAATGTGAAAATTGTGGATTCGAAGCCTTATGAATAATTAGAGACAGACATCGCGGAGCACACCGCCGCGAGAGACAATAGTCGAAACGTCCCTGCACGTCGATCGCAAAAATAGACTTTATCTTTATCCCTTCCGATAACCAAGAGGTCTTCCAGTCCAGGTTCCCGATCATCGTCCAAAAGATCTCCTCCGATCCCACGTGTCACAGGTGCCTTCCGGCTAAAATGGTGGTGTCCACCAAGAGCCGACACCGTGATTGTGTCATTCGGCGCGTCTCCCACGTTGCCACACTGTGCGCCATTCGTCTCTCTGGGTAAATCCCCAACCTCGGATACCTTGCCTCTGGTACCCGAATAGACATCATCTCCCACTCGCCACACAAATGTCCTCCGTCGGTTGATGGTATTGGGTGGAGGATCAAAATAAGGGTAAACTGTGCGACAGCCATCTCCGGGGGTCATGATTGCATCCCCCACATCTACTGCTTCTATCCCACCTTGCCTGAAGGCAACAACAACCGCCCTTGATGCCTGGTCGATTTCAAACGCCTCGAGATGTTTAACGTCTCCCAGTCGCACCGGTACAAAGCCTTGGTCCTGGCTCATTTGATCGTCCAACGTCCAGTTGAACCTGCCTTTCAGAACTGAGCGGCCCCTTGCATCCACAATGCTCGTGCAATGACCACCACGAGATGAAAAGAAGAGAGCGGGTGGCCCAAAGTGCTTTGGCTGTGCTAGCAGTGATATTGGCTCAAGTAAGGGGTTGGTGCCGTCAGGTCGAACGATTTCAGGTGTGTTGTATTGTCGAACGTGGTCTGGAAGCCTTAGGCCAGGCGGTGGAGGTCGGAAAGGAGAATTCGGGTCAATGCTCTGTCGTCGTAACTCTCGCAAAGGGGTGTATTCGGTTTCGGTCTCCCGTCGTAATGGCAGATCAGGCGGGAGGAAGCCGTCATTAAACCATGATTGCATCAATGACGCCTTCCATGGACCTGAAGAGTGGCCCAATCAGAGTGAAACTCATTAAACAGAATGACCATAGACGCACCTTGAACGACGCCTTTGGGATCACGGTAGAACCAAAGTACATCGACAGGAAATGGAGGTGCTGGTATCTGCTCTTCGCCCGTATCTCCGTTGAATTCAGGCGTACTTTCGGCTTCATATGCCGCCTTGTACTCAAGCAGCGACTTGTATGTGGGCGGTATCACGCACTCCTCTGCCAGCGTGTCCAAGGGTAACGGCAGTGCAATGGAAAGTTGTTGGAAAGTGGTATAAGGACCCATAATAGACAGCTGAGCAGCAGCGACCTCATCTGGATGCGGAGTTGTGGGCGGACGGGGAGGTAAGTCTTCGTTTGGGCCAGCACCCGTCATGGTGGTTGCAGTGAGAGGATTACTATGACCATTGGAAGGCTCAAGAGGTCGAGAGGGACCGACACCAATTTCGTCAAAGAAGTCGTCATGCTCTCCTGGTGATTCGTGAGCGGGGGAAGAAACGAGGGGTCCAGCACCGACAACCACATTCACATTCACATCGCCCAGGTCCTCGTGAGCCGCACTGGCAGCCGCAGAGCGAGCGGCACGCCGTCTCGCGGCCCTCCTCTCCGCCCTTCCAATGCGAACCTCTCGGACTCGTACGGTCGCTGGCTCAAGGCCGAATACATTCTGAGGAAAGACAAGGAAAACCTCCACTAGGTCGTCGCCCTGAAGTTGCAGTTCAAGGGTTTTGGGCGAGTCCGGGAGAATGAAGGTTCGGGATAATCCAAGGGCCGTCCGGTATGTGCCAGCGAACAGTTCGACCTTCTCTCCAGCTTCGCCGCACAAGATAGCCAAAAAGCTGGTGTAAATATCATCAAAGTCTAATTCCTCGCGATTCGCAGTAGGTGTGTCTTACCTCTTCCGGGCAGTCTCCACTGCTTTGACCATGATGGCACCTTTCGTTCCAGGGAGCTTAATATACTCTAATTTGGGCGCTGGTGCAGCAGGAGCCATAGTGCTCATAGCCAGCGCGCTGCGTCGTTCATATTCCTGCGCGTGAGCACCAGTGCCACCAAGAGACGAATCCAGCGCATGGAGGAGACCATCTTCATGGATAAAGCTCGAGCGGTTGCGGGTTTTCGAGGATCTGAGATTGAAGAACCTCGACAACCGGGAGTGTGGCCGGCTTGAAGTTGGCGGTCTCGACGATAAAACTCGAGTACTACCAAAGCCTGTCTCCGAATCGGAGGCGGCGTTGATGGCTGATTGATATGCAGGAGGGTGGCTGTTGGTTGACAAGGTGCCTTGAGACTGCGTTGAGCGATGCCTTCTAAATGGTGGTCTGGTCTCAGGTTGAGAAATTTGTGGCTGTGAAGCTGATGAACCAATCACTTGGCGCGAGGATGGCGAATGACTAGCGGTGGCTAGTGACCCCTGGGTGGGTACAACAGAGGACGTGTTATTTACGTGCGACACAGACCCGGGGTGGAGTATGCCGTCAAACACGCTCCACCGTCGGCTCTTTACCGCGAGAGGCGGGTTGGCTGCCTTGCTTCACTTTATTAGGTCGCCTTGTCCGTCCCATACCACTCCCATTCTCAGTATCACTAGCACCACGGCCCTCAATCCTATCGTCGGCTCTCTGGGCGTCAGGTTCAGTGTCAGGCCCCCCATTCCCTCTTGTTCCGTACAAGTCATATCCGCGACTGAGAGGGTACCTGGTAACCAGCGCTGCACCGATGACAGTACTCCCGCTGAGAGGTGTGACAGGTGCACTGCCGACACTTGCTCCGCGCCGACGGACAGTCCGATCACTTTCAACGCCGAGTGGCGGGGCATCAGGTAGCCGGCTCTCGAGTAGCCACTCCGCAAAGCTGATGACTTCTCCAGTCGGAGTATTCGGCTCGTCGTGGTCGCTGGTTGTTATGTTGGCGTTAGGTGCGTCCCCATTAGCCGTTCTACCAGCTGTAGCTTGGAGTGCTTGTCGAAGGGTCAGTAGCGTCGGCGCAGGACTGGGCATATCGTCCTCGTCTCCCTCCCCATCTTCGGGCCGAACTGCAACAGGCGAAAGGTTTAGATTGCTTGGTCGCCTTTGCCTCACGATCCCCCCTGTGCTCCTGGTCCCGCCTGAAGACATGATGGGAACATCGACATCGTTGATCCGAACCGTTTCGGTCGTCAATCCCGAGTTCGTTCTCGAAACCGAAGCTCGAGCGGCGGCGCTCGTTCGCTCGTCAAGTGCAGCCGAGCCCGAGGGGCCGGCTGCAATAAGAGCCTCCTCATCACTATGGTTTTCGCCATCCATCCACTCGCCCTTAGTTGGCTCCCTTCGCAGTAATATACTCTCGCCGGCGGAGGGAACAGAGATGCTGTCCTCGTTGGAATCCATGGTGACTACGTCTGGCTCTGATTGAGGGACAGGGGCAGCCATTGCTTCTCGCGCGGACATCGCCCGTCGAGTTGCATGTCGGTGAATGTTGAGGTTCGCAATGGATGTACGCGGAAACAGACGTTGTACAGGCGGTGTGCGTGGAACTGGTGGTAGAGGGGGGATAGGTAGTGTGGTCGCCAGGGGTAGCGGTCGTGAAGATGCAAAGTTCGAATCGCGGCTTCGAACTTCCTTGTGTGTGTATGGTGGCTTTTTCTTCAAGGAAGATTTCCGTTTAGTCGTTGAAACAACTGGATTGGTAGTTGAAGGACCACCTGGATCACTAGTCCCAACCAGGATAGAATCCATACTGTGCGAATTCATCAAATTACTTTTGTGCGCACGCCCCTTTGGCCCAGCAGGTGGAGCACTCTTCGGGGCTGCCTCCCCTTTGGCCTGGAGCGTTACATTTACCGATGGAAGCGCGGCCAACCTTTTCATCTCCTCCCGCCGTCGTCGATCCATTTCTTTCCGGATTTCGACATCAATTCTCCACTCGACCGCTCTCCTTACCTCTTCCAATGCGTATACGCGTACGCCATCCCTCCGTCCCGCAATTGCGACTAATACACCTCGCTCCTCCATCACAACGCAACTCTTGAAGGGCACGCGACGAATGAGGGCGAAAGGTTTGATAGGTATCTGTACTTGTTGACCAGGGATTGGAAGGGGCATGACGTCCAAGCCATGTTGGTTGCAAAGGAGGATATAACTTGGCGCAAGGAAGACACCGCTCGAAGGGAAGGGCGGTGGAAGGGGTTCTGAAAGCTGTTCGAGAGCTAACCCTAACTCATTGAGTGTTGGAGGCGGTAATGATGGAGGCGGGGGAGTTGGCGGTCGGTTACAGGCCGGTAGGGCAAGAGACTGAGTTGGAGGGGGAATGTCTTTACTCGACTTGATGGGTTGAGGAGACGAGGGACGACCGTGCGCGTATGCAAGAGACTGTGGAGACGGGGGAGTAGACTGAGGCTCTCGCTCGCGATGAATATGTAGGAAGTTGTTGAGGAAGCCGGAGATTCGAGGATTCTGCGAGGCGCGTCAGTGAAAGAAGAACAAGGACAATGATAGGAGCAAGGGCAACATGATCTTGGGTTGATAATGGAATCGTGGCCACTGGCTTGATTCGTGGGGATGACGTTACATGACATTCGGGAAGGCACCATCCAATGATGAGGCACCGTCGCTTGACGAGGAAACGGTGCCTCACGGGGATAATGTTCCACTGGTTGAATACGAGGCGCGCTCACTCTCCGAAGGAGAGCAGAAGGGGTGAAGACAGCCACGAAAGATATAGTGAATATCTAGCGGCAGCACATATCATATGTGGGAGCGTGTAGTTACATTGAGCAACCGCATTAGCAGTCAAACGCTTCAATAGAGGCGTCAAAGTCAACAGTGGAGAACCCATCTCGACCGAAATGACGGTAGGGAGACTTACGTCCATTACAGAGCGTCGCCTACTCTGTCTACGGTCGCGATCATTGACAGGGCTGCTCCTTCCCGTGAGCATCAGGCGGTCATCCTGCGGCAGCGGGCGCGGAAAGTAATCTGGGGGGTTTGGAGCGACCGGGGAACTGCCGACGACGGTGAGGGAAGGAATGTCGGTAGTTGTGGTGGTTTCTTGCGTGTGACCGGCCGTGTGTGAGGTGGCCAAGGGAGACTGAGGGTGCCGCAGCGGCGTTTTTGCAGTAGGAGGACCTCCTTGCCCTTGCCGACTCGCAGCGGGGTCATCATACGACGAAACGGGTTGAGATTGAGCAGGAGATATATCTCCTGTGTGAATATTTTGAGCTGGATTTACAGAGGAGATGTTCGACATAGCCTGAGGCGGTTTCGAGCTGATTCCAGGCGCACTTTCTGCCGTGTGGGGTCGTGACTGGACGTCATCGATAATATTATTAGCGTATACGCCGTTGGAGTCGTCGAGGACAACCGGGACGCTTGCTCGCTGCTCTCCGTCTGTATGTTCATCTGAGCACATGAGTGAGCCCAGATAACGCCCGGAAGCGGTTCTGGCATGGGCATAGGTGCTCATCAGTACAAGTCCGGTACACACCCGGGATCGGAGAGGTCGTCCAGCGAGCGTTCTACAAGCCTATCCTTACAATCCCAGATGTCTGGTCAAAGTCAACTTTGCGAGACAATGCAGCGTGATGTCAACACAAAACAAACGGCGGGGTTGGTTCGAAAGCCCCTATGTGAGTTAGGGTAGCGTCGTACGTACGTTAGTACCTTTGAGACGAGACCCGTTACCGTACCGCTAGCGACTCATGAGCAACTTCGCTAAAAAAAAAATTTTGGTGGGTGCCCTCAATTTCGCAAATGAGTGAATGAGTGAATGAAGTAAGAACAAGGCTTTATTTGAACATCTAGTCTCAATGCGCCCAGAGCAGACTGCTCGCTCCAGAGCTCTACCAAGAAATCATTATATCCTAGACTCTAACCCATGAACAATCAAATATAATCTTGAGCCCTTCAAGATCCCCGTTCGTTACAACGTCCTCCCGCGCTGTCCCGCGCTGTCACCTTGAAACCCAAAGCGGGGGTTTCCATCATCGGAACACACTACCCACACTTCGCTTGACGAGCCCACTGACAATCGTTCCACCAATCCCTCCAAAGCCGATGTTCCAGTTCTCAGAGATTACCGAGTTTGCCCAACGCGATTTTGCGTCGCGGTCCCTGCAAAGAGTGAAGCACCGGAAGGTGGCATTGAGGGGGAAGTCTCGGGATGAGGAAAAAGGCTTACGCATATGTGAATCCGATGACATTTGTTATCTTTGGTAACGGAACTCGAGCGTTAATGGGCTATCGGAGACAAGGGGCAAAAAGAGAGGACATACATTGAATACAAGGGCGAGGGTTACGATGGGTAAGTATCTTGGTAAGTAAGGTATGAGTAGAGTACGAATTGGCCAAGGCAGGATCGAGGCTCACGAAAGATTGAGCTTGAGAATTGATATGATCAAGAGAAGGGCCCATAGTACGGGGTAGACGTAAAGTGCGGTCCAAAACATTCTAGATGATTCATGGATAAGCACGGTATGCAAAACGCGGGGGATCAAGGCCATACTTTGCATCGATCGGGTTGGCCGGGCGTGAAGGCTATGAAGTAGCGACGCAATCAAAATTGATAATAAGAACCTGAGGAGAAGGGCACTTACATCTCGAGATTCGAAGACCCAATAACTCTCGCCGTCCTCATCCACTTGATTCCAGAACCGGAGGCCAACAAGTGTTCTCCCAGAGACATTCTAGAGCACCATTAATCAGATACTGAGAGGCGGAACTCGTGAACTCGTGCCACGTACTCGACAAGTCCAAAAATCCATAGCGAGGAGTACGACTACGGCGACGGTCTACGCGGAGATGGCATTAGGACAAGTTGCTTCAAGCCTTGGGTGCCAGAGCGTACAGATAGGACGTAATTGTTTGTAAAGAAGCCGCAAAAAATATAAACGGCGATCGCGGCTGTTCGGAAGAGGTAGAGGAAGAGCAGCGCAACTGGATGAGACGACTGCAGGCAAGGGTGAGATACTACACCAGACTACTGGATTGGTTCAGAACTTACCTGCTGCCAGATACCAGCCAAGCCTACCAGACGAGGATGCTCAGCACAGAGAACGCAGAAGCAGAGAAGTCAAGCTCACCAGCCTCGAGCTGGGCGGGAGTAGCATTTGCATTCGAGGTAGTACGGTTGGTCGGCGTCAACACAACAGGCGCAACCTTGTTCGTCGTCGCAGGCGTGGAGCCAATATTTCCGTGGACAACAGGTGTAGGATCATCAGGCTCAATCGCTTCTGCCAGTAGCGGCATCTTCACAGTGTCTGTTGCCATTATTCCAAATATTGCGCCGGGGCGAAAGATTCCAGGGTGTGTTTTCACACTTGGACTTGCCGTCAACCAAGCAAGATGGCCACCACCAGCCGCACGCGATCCGAGGAGTTGACAAGGGTGAAGCGAGAAGACGTTTATGGTTCTGATGAGGATGTATACTTCAACGACGGAGACGACGAGGGTCTTGAAATGGGGCGGGTGGAGTTCCTCGTGCGTGCGGTCGTCGCTGGAGTCAAACATTACTTGCCTCAACTCGCCCTTGTCGCTATTTTGATACCATGGCTGCTTGTGGTTTCGCTCGTTGCCGGCTGGCTGGTCAAAAGCAGTGTACCTGTTGGAGTCGAGGAACGAATATTCATGCGATACGGGTAATACGACCGCTTCTTGGTTACCTCAATGGTCATTTACACATCTGATTTCGACTATAGCGAAGGACCAATGCCTCAAGGCGACGCAGTTCTCCCACCGCTTGTCGCAGACCAGGCGTACGAAGTCTCAGTACGTCTGACTGTCCCACAATCGAATTCGAACTTTGCGTTGGGTGCGATTGTTACTGCCTTGCTCGCTTTGCGCCATACAAACCACACTGACTTGCTTGTTCATGTTTCCGCAGGCAATTTCATGACATACTTAACCATCGGGACCTCTTCGAACAAAACGCTAACCTCATCCTCGACTTCCTCTCTCCTCCTTGCACCACCCGAGCCATCATTCTGGCTACGATTCCTCCCGCTTCCCTCATTCTTGCGCCAACCACAGCACACAACCCTCCATCTGACCCTCTTAAATACCTTCACCCCACAGACCTCATCCCACTTGCACGCCACACTTCGAATTGGCAGGATGGACGCCTGGTCACCCCTGACGCCCGGTCAACTAGCACGTGAATTAACGATCATTGATGCGCATCTCATCTTGCGTACACAACTCGAGGGCACACGCAAGGTAATAGGGAAATACCCGCGTACAAGTGGGCTACTGAGCGCGAGCATCTTCTTCATCGTGTCGGTTGTGGGGATGCTGGTGTGCTTCTGGAAGTTCACTGTGCCATTCGATGCAAGCACTGGCACGCGTGGACGACGTATGCGCGGCTTGGGCGGTATGGGAGGTGGGGGAACTGGCGCGCTGGCAGGTATCGGACTTGGTACGGAGAAGCTGAGGGTATTGGGGCGCGAGCGACCTGCAAGGTTTAGTGAGCGAACGGGGCGGGAACGGGAGCGGGAGATTGCGCTGGAGATTGCGAGGGAGGCAGCGGCGATCAAGAAAGAAGAGGAGAGCACGGTGCGTGCGGGTTGCTTGATCGGTTGGGTTGGTGCATGTCGGGCTTGCTTGCTGACGGATTGAACGTGTGTAGGTGCTGATTGAAGCGCTTTCGGCGGCTGGCAGAGAACCGTTTTTTGGGAGTGGAAGTGGGCTGAGGGCGCGCCGACTGGCTGCGGGGGGAGAGCCGACGACGGAAGAAGATGATGTGGGTACGGAGGAAGGTGGAGAAAGCAGTACGGATATCATGTATGAGGCCTAGTTGAACATCAAAGTGCAACTGCAAGTGCCTGGCCTGCAAGTGCCTGCAAGTGCCTGCAAGTGCCTGCAAGTGCCTGCAATTGCATGGATGTGTAACTGTACATATTCGTGAAATGTGTCTACTAGTGGTCCTCGTCTCGTTCGTTGGCCAACTCGAACTGGCCACGCCAAACTTGCCGCCTCGCCACCTCGCCACCTCGCCTCGCCACCTCATCGCCACCTCGAGTCACCTGGGCTGGGTCATCAGGTCATCAATCAGGTCATGCATCTTACATGTTCCCGGAGAGCATGACAATGACAATTCACCGCCGGCGCTTATCCAACCAATTCGGGCGGCTTGCTTCTCTGTCCAAATAGTCTCGCTCGTTGGTTGCTCCCACAACCCGCCCCGATCACTCGCGCTTCCTCGCGCTACGACTACCCTCACTGCCAAAAATATGTTCCCAAGACAAGACAGGTTCATTTACGTTGCTGGTGCATCTCTTGTTGCTATCGCACGCTCCGTCGAGGCAAAGAGCAAGAGTTCACAAAAAACGAGCAAGCCAGCATCCACGAGCGGAGGGGGTGGCAGCACTTGCTACGATGACAAGTGCGTACATCCAACCTCGTTTCCGTAACCCGTTTCATGGTCCGCACAGTGGGAACCAAATTACTTGTCCCCTTTCAAAAACTGAGTACATAGTCATTGGTGTTATAGGTGGTCAGCCCCACATTTCACTTGAATCTTGGCAACAGAACCCTTATCGTCCTACCTGATCTTCAGGTATTGTTTTCCTTGTTGTCCTTGTTTCCGTCATAGGCTGCGTCGTCCGAAAGAGAAGGCAGGGACTTGCCTCAAAGCCAAAGCCAAAGATGAAAGACACAAAGGGTGCACACGAAAAGGTACCGACTGCCTCTGAGGAAGACACTCTCCCTCTTTATCACAACCAGGCCAATCCGTTCGACTCTGGTGAGATGGCAGAGGGCGAGAAACCTCATTACTCCACCCCTTACGACCCCCCAACACAACATTATGACCACCAATTTTCGGATTCGGCTAGCATCGCCTCCTCTGTCTACAACGCCCCTCCTGTCACGGCTGCTCAACCACAAGACTACTCGAACCAGTACTACTATAACCCAGATATTACTGCTCCACCTAGAATGTATGCCCCGCCACCACACCATCCAAGCACTGACGTGTAGACTCGCTGCCCCGATCTATGAATTCCACATCCCTACCTGCACATACCCCCACCGCGCAATCGGTCAATTGGGTGATCTTGTTCCAAGTTGCTCCCAGCAATCGCCTTCAGAAGACTTATTCAGCTATCCATGCCAACTCAATGTTGAATTACTTAATAACGCCACAGACCTCCTGAGAGTTAACTGTACCATGTACAATGGTTCCTTCCTCGTGCTTTGACGATTTTGTGTACAAATGAAATGTTCCACACCGTGGCTTGTTTGTATGGATGTAGTTTCGAGATCCCGTGTTTGTACTCTGACTTTGAATATACAGTAATGACATTACTATGCGTTTTAAGTTCCAAGCAACGGTGTTGTGATAATGACGGAGAACTTGTATGGTGAGTGCTCAAGACTGTGATGCGCAGGATGATATGTAAACCCATGCCTGAACCAATAAATACCATACCACGACTCGGTCGTGTGCGTGTGGTGGCAAGGCGAGATTGGGACCGATGCTCGCCACCATAATATCATCCATATCACTTGCTCTGTTGTACTAGTCTCGTGTCTCGTATGCTTAGCTTTTCATTTGGTAAAAGCGTATTCGAGCACCTTCCCCGCCGAATCGGTATCGAAAGACCGAGTCCTATACCGATTCTCGAGCTCGCCTCGCTCGCAGACTCCCTGACCCCTAGAGCCTGTCCCTGTCAGGACAGGACAGAGAGCGGCGCGCCACAGACAGAGGTGACAAGCGTCTCACGACCGTGTCCGAGCCTGTCCGACGACTGCCACGGCCTTTGAAGCACGAACGAGCCGTCGGACACAACCTCCGGCCAACCTCTGACACCGCCCGGAAACACCCGGTGAAACCTTGGACCCGATCGCGTCCCGTCCACGACGTAAACCCACAAATGACCTTATAATCCCAGCAATATTCCAATATTCCACCCAAACAAATTAAAGCCTCTCCCCAACCCCGCCTCCACAACCTGTAAAAGTAAAACTCCCGATGCACAGCGGAAACAGCATCAAGTTCATTTCTGGTCAGTTGCAAAGTCGACCGTCTTCCACGTCGACGAAACCGGCTGCCACGGTTTCGAAGCGAGGGCTAAAATAGCCTGTATAGGAAATAGCCACCCGGAATTGGCTCAGGCAATAGCCGACCGGTATGATACCCATTTAATTTCTAATCCAGTCCTAGCACTCACATAAAATCGTGTCCGATATCTGCTCCTGGCTCACAAAAACCTGCTCTAAAACTTCACAATGTCTCACTGTCACTCGTTGTGTCAAATATGACCTGTTCAGCATGGGTGTCACCCTTACTGCGTGTTCTATCCGCAAGTTTTCAAATGGCGAAACCTCCGTGCGGATCCACGAGTCCGTCCGTGATGAAGACGTATTCATTCTACAAACCTCCTGTGGACCGGACGTGAACGACGTTCTTATGGAGCTGTTGATCCTCATCTCCGCTTGCAAGACGGCTAGTGCTCGAAGAATCACCGCGATTGTGCCTTGCTACCCTTATGCGAGGTATGCCGCGATTCTCCCTGTGGTCTATCTGCATATCCTCACCCTTAATACTGTACCAACTTCTCCTCTTTCCCAGAAACACGCAAAAGGACAAGTCTCGGGCACCAATCACTGCAAAGCTAGTCGCGAACATGATCCTAACGGCTGGATGCGACCATGTAATAACCATGGATCTGCACGCCGGTCAGATTCAGGTACTTGGACCCAGCTCCCAGCTCCCGTGCAGCATCCTGATCTCGAAACGATAGGGCTTCTTTGACATCCCCGTGGACAATCTGTATTCAGAACCCGTCCTCATTGGCTTCATTAAGCGCTGTATTCCAGGGTGGAAAGACGCCGTGGTTGTATCTCCAGACGCGGGCGGTGCCAAACGTGCGACTGCCATTGCAGACAAACTAAATGTGGACTTTGCACTATTCCACAGATCTCGCAAACATGGGAAGGCGCTTTCTGGGCGGAGTATGACGGACAGCATTGGCTCCCTACGGACGGCGAATGGCCGCGACTATATCGACGAAGCGGAGGATTTGAGGGAAGACGAGAACCTAGAGTTGCTTGTCGGGAGTGTGGATGGCAAGATTGCGATTTTAGTCGATGATATGATTGACACAGGCGAGACCATGATGATGGCGAGCACGAGCCTGATTGAGAACGGTGCGAGCCAAGTTTGGCTCCTCGTCGGACACTGTTCGTCCACTCGTTTCTATTTCTCGTTGCTGTTCCCTTACTGATCACGTTGCGGATAGGTCTGGCGATGGACTTCAATAAGCTCGCGTCATTACCTATCGAACGTCTCGTGGTAACGAACACCATCCCAATACCTGTTGAACAAAACAGCAACCTAATCAAACTCATTCCACCGACGCCCTTCCCACAATCACGTACCACCTCCCGCCCGCACTCTCGCGCACGCAGTCCGGACATTCCTCAAGGATTGACACCAGCCTCACCCTCTCACGAACGAGAAGCCCCAACAACTACAAACGGAATTCTGATCAATGGGACTAGTAGCGAGAGTGACGACGAAAAGCACAAGCTCAAGCTGACCATCTTGGACGTCTCGCCTATGCTCGCAGAGAGCATCCGAAGGACGCACAATGGAGAGAGTATCAGCCTCTTGTTTGGAGAGTGGGCTGAGAAGGCTGCTTTCATGTATTCATAGGCCTTGGTACGAATTCGATTGTTAGTTTGTGAAGCTATAAGAATTACTGGGGTATAATCGACTCGTGAAACGTATAATGGCCCTCTACGATAGTTTCGCTCGCCATGAGTTTGACCGCAAGCAAGCGGCAGCAACCCACTCGCTGAACGCGAACGTTAGACCTTTTGTTTCGTAACACCCCTATTTAAGTGTCATCCTCAGTCATTTGCTTGTTTCGCGTCAGGCTCCTTTTAGCAGACCACGGACCAGCGTCCTTGAGGTCGCGAGTGACTTGCGCAAGTCTCAACGTAGTAGTCAAATATAGAATGAGCCTGAGTGCTGAATGCTGAATGTCCTGCAAAGGAGTGAACAAGTCGTGCGCTCATGGGCTCGTGAGTGGCGTGTGGTGATGATTCTACGTCACTTGGACCCCGCCCTTTCAGCCTATTCCGATTTACCTGGCCCGCTCGGAAGACGTCTCTCAACGGTCTCTTGGGTAGCAAGACATCCGCCTTGGAACCTGGTCAACGACGTAAAACGCGTTCCACAGCATCGCCTACAGAACGCCAGTCTCTGTCAAACATTTGTACATCATGTCCAATGGTTCATTGTTTCCGGAGTACTATGTACTGTTGGGAGTCCCACAGAGTGCGACGACCGAGGAAATCCGGGCTGCATATAAACGCGAGAGCCTGAGGTACGTCTCTTGCACTCCTCCCGTCCTCTACCCGAGTCCTCGTTTCTGTTCTATTCCATAAACCATTAGAAGAAACTGATTCGCCTCGTTGCATAGGACCCATCCTGATCGTTTACCGAGTGCCACTTCAGAGGAGAAGAAGGTATCCCGTGCAAACGTAGTAGTACACAGGTTACGCTGACTCCTTCTTTACCCTCTTGCTTTTACGTAGCGGGCAACTTCCAAGTTTCAGGCGAGTTCCAGTTCTTGCCCATTTCATCCGCCTCCTTCTTTTCTTTCGAAATTCCTCACTGACGTGGCTCATTTCAGGCAGTAGCAGATGCTTATTATGTCCTCTCCGATCCTGTACGCCGGCGGGAATACGATGCACTTCTAGCCGCCCGCTCGTTCCAAGACCGGACTTCGGACCCATCAGCAAGCGACAACTTCTTTTCCCAGTTCGCTCACTTCTTCTCCTCTGCTGCATTTGGTGGTGCCCAACGCCCCACCAAGCCGGAAGAGGAAAAGGCAATGCCGGACGGGGAACGAGAACGACAAAGGGCACAGGCCTTTGCTGAGGGACGACCGGATGCTGAAGGTGTATTTGGGAACGTGTTCGAGGAGGTGAGCTGGAAGCGGTGTTTGCGCGGTTTATGGATTGGGAACGTAGCTGACGCTCTGTTTTACTGATATAGATGCTCAGACCAGAAGTGGAGAAGGTCGTCCCCGTTTGGACGTACGTTGGTGCTCTGAGGTATGGTCCCGGCCGTGTCGCTCTTGTATATATTTATTGACTGACAGTGTTCTTCAGCGGAGCCAGTCTCGGGTTCATCATTGCCAATATACCCGGTATGCTGATGGGCGGCTACGCTGGCAATCGACTGGGTGCCATACGGGACGCCAAGGGCAAGAGCGTAGCCTCGGTGTTTGCGGAGCTAGGTGCGGACAAGAAAGCGGAAATTCTGAAGGCGTTGGCGTTCAAGGTTCTTGGCAGCATATGAGCGCTGATAGAGTCGGTGGCTTATTTGCGATGGTTCAGATTTACTGGGACTTTTGTTCCACGTATCATATGTACTTGGATGGCATAATGGCATATGGCATAATGTGACTTTAGGACATATATTCCTAACCCTATTGCTTTGGGTTTGGGTTTGGGTTTGGGCTGCGCTGGGGTTGCCCATGGCTCTCAGAGGCTCAGTGGCAGAGGCTCAGTGGCAGGTGGCAGAGGCTCACATAAGAGGAGGCTGGATAATTCGGAACCGAATAGGTGACTACTCTTGGACCTCTCCTCTCTCCTCTCTCCTCTCTCCTCTTCCGCTATCGCCGTTTGCCACCTCCTTTCACTCTCAGTACTCGACCGACCCACTCGACCCACTAGATTACACCACGCCATTACGCCGTACGACGACGACGACGACGACTAGGATAAAGAACGATGACAACGGCGCATCGACGGAATTCTAATGCCCATATTAGCGATATACATTCAAGTTCAAGATCGACTGGGTCTAGAACTCCTTCTGTCCCATTCATAAAAGATGCCGTCCCGCGCGCTGGATTCGATGTCGACGACGGAGGTCTTAGCCTCGCCATAGCTACCCTCAGGCTCTCCCCTGTACCGAACCACCCGAGAACCACGAATAGTGGGAGTAGTACTGCATCTATGGCGTTGACGAGTAGCAGTCGGTTTGAACGAACAAACAATGTTCCTCCGCGACATCGCGGCGGCGAAAAGGAGCATACCCAAGTAGGTTTACAGAGCCTGAGAGAAAAACAATGGGATCGTTACTTCGAAGTACGTTTGTGTTTTATTGGACCCATTTATGCAAGTTCTCGTGGACGCTGAGCATATGCGTCCCGTAGCAGCAGCAACCCCCTCGGCGGCAGAATCAACAGTACGCTACCGGCTACTACAACTCGTCAAAAAATCAGCTGCAGTCGAGTACCGCCCCTCGCAGCCAGTCCATTCCTCCTTCTCCCTCGCGATCGTACACACAAAATCAGCCACCTAACCCTGCGCATTCGCGGGCAAGTACGACACAATCATCTCCTCTGCACCCGAATACGGAGTTTCCACTCGTGTCGTGGGGTTCTGTTTATAATTACAATCCCCCTTATTCGGTCCGTCAAGTGCAATTACAGCTGCAAGAATGGTATCAGCAACAGCAGCGCCTTGGAGAATTGCCTCACGCAAACCCTTTTATATCCGCACAGGCGTCCCAACAACTCGCTGCGCACTTTGCCTCCCAGCAGACGCGAAGCAGCACGTCATCTCCTTCAAAGAGCCGTAGTGGCCATTCGAGACCACCGAGTGTTAATGCAAAGACGCGTGTTTCGCTTTCCCAGACCCATCACCAACAAACCAACCCACAATCAGCGCAAATAATTTCAAACTCCACTTCGTCCGTGCACTTGCTCGCGTCACACGCACCTCCATCAACCCAGCCTACCTCGTATGTGGACCAAGCTACTCAACCCCTCCACGCGTTCAGTCAAGCCCCTCAAATGGCTCTGTCGCGCTCGCTACAGACACGGCTATCGGAACTACCACCCTTATCGTCTCTCTGGTCTGATTCTGCAGCCAACCAAACGCTTGCATATCTCCACCAGACTCTTCTCAACGAGTACGACATCCCCGCGCGTGATCTCACTGTTGTCCACTACCAGCGGTTGTACGATGGGTATTTCGAAGAACTCGAGCGAGATGTTCAGCGAGGGGAGGATCGCATGTGGGTTATGGGTATGGCCCTTGAGGAGGATGAGCGGACGGCCGCGCGAGAAAGAGGTGGAAGGACGACGACAAGGGACGCTGAAGAGATGGAGCAAGACACAGCACAGGACCTCGCAGGCAATCTGCAAGGTAGTGCAGCTCACGCGGAGTGCACCTATAGCCCCGTTCCATCAGAAATCATATTGAAATTGGAGGAGGGAGTACCGATGGATGTTGAGACCCCGCAAACCCTTTAGGGACGATCCTAGTCACAGGGTATGTTCCATGCGTCGTATGTCCATGAGTGAAAACCCTTATTGACCATTCAAACGACTCGAACAGCACTTCACGGTCATGCAAAGTACATCACTTATCCTGTCCATCCAGTTCTATATTCAGTTACCGGCATTTGCACTCTCATTCTCTTGTTATTCTATGGTCTCACTTTGGCTCCTTCTAGTCGGATGTCTTTGTGAATATACAGTATTTCACCGGCGGTTTTCATTTGTGCGCCATGACGAAGTCTAAACCTCTCTACATATGGCTTCACTGTATACTATCCTAGAAGGATTAAATGGCCAAAAAATGCCTAAAAGGTTAACACTATCCGGCATTGTGCTCGTAAAATAATTGATCTACGTATCATTGCAGATAAAATACATCACTGTCCATCCCCTATATGACAATTTCCTGCCTTGTTCATTCCAAGATTATCCAAGCCCGAATTTTGCATGATGTTTCACTCCAAAACTTGGGATTGTCCTGCCCTTGTTCCTCTAACATCCTTTGGATGAACGTCATGCAAATTAATGTTGATTGACCAGAGAGAATTGTCGGTTCGACAATATTACTCAAGTCCAAATATTACTTCCTTATCGTGTCATAGAGCCACCCTATCGAAGACCTGTACAGATCTATCAATGTCTAGCGAGCCGTATGTCGGATTACTCTGCAGACGGGGTTCAAATCGCCGTTTCACCCGGTTGGTAAGGTCGTCAGCTATTATGAGAGCAGCCGGGCAAGAGAAGGAGAGGAGAGGTTCTCTAGGTGGAACCATTATTGGACAGTCCTTCGGCTGAGAATGGAAATGGGCGAACCTTGGCCCGTCGGGTCTGAGGAGGGTGCATTGGAACACGTTGAGAGTAACGTTTGGGAGGAATGCGTCGGGAAATGTCTCGGGGACCATGTATCCGACTGGGTATTCAAGGAGGAAGGCAGCTAGCGGAACGAGCAAGGAGGGATGATGGACGGTGAAGGTCTGGATGGAAGTGGCCTGATCTTGCAACAGAGTGATCAAGTGATCCAAAAGTGCGAGAAGAGGTAGAGGGGTGTCTAACTAGAGGGTTGGGTCTCTCCACATTGAGGTTGGGAACGAATTCCAACTGACCTGGATGGAGGAATTATCGGTGTTGACCCATATCGGTACGGACCCTGATTTGAGGTTGTCTAGAAGCAATATACGATTGACGAAGAAGAGGGAATCCGAGGAATCTTCGTGTAAGATGGCAAAATCCTTGTCGGTGTTGGGCAACCGTGCTGTGAGTGCACGAAACCAGGAATCAAGCTTTCGTTGTGGAAAGGGGAAAGCGTCGACCAGGTAACCAGCTCTGATGCCTCGGACGACGAGGGACGTTTGTTGGACGAATTGGTTTCGAGCGACGGCGTTTTGCAGGGACAGGCCTGCATCATGGAGTGCGATGAGGATGGTGGCCGTGTTCCTATCGACTTCCATTTCTGCTGTGCTGGTGCTGGTGGTCGAATTGCGGAATGAGTCGGGTCCAAAGGTCAAGGGTCTGTTGACGTCACGTTTCACGCGGCTTTCGACCCAACCACCCCCACCCAACGACCAACAAACCATCCCCCATCCCCAACGACACGACACCACCCTACGACCGCGACTGCGACCGCGACTGCGACCTCCCACCACCCACCACGACCACCCGAGGTGTCGTCGACATCTCGACCCTCAAAGCCTCTCAAACTCTGAGCATCATTAGTATTGGTGCTATTACTAGTACTGTACTGACTGCCATCACCTCGACACCAACACCGACATGTCCTGGAGAAAGAGTAAATTCTTTTACTCGCTGCCTTTGACGACGACAAGGCTCGCACAATGCTCACACTCACTTGCAGAAACCAAGGCAGACCCTACCGCTCTCAGTGACAGCAGTCTCCATAGCGCGGCTCCCACTCCACCACCCACGACGCCCGAGCCCCAGGAACTCCCCGACGACGAGCCCATCTCCGGTCGCCTCACTATCCAAATCTCTGCCGCCCGTGGGCTCTCCCTCCCACAGGATGCCCTACTGCCAGACGCAGTTCAGAAGATGATCGACTCGCAGGCGGCGACCTTGGCTGCCAGTGTCACCCCGAGCACTGTCAACCATCAGCGTGCAAGGTTGGGTCACAAATCGAGGGACAGTGTGCAACGACAACAGAGCTGGTGGTTGCCTTATTGCATCCTCGAATTCGACCTAAATGAGGTATGGTTCGGTACGAGGTACCATCATGATCACCATGATCACCATGATCACTTGCTCACTCTTCCTTGCAGGTTCTCATCGATCCACTCGGAGGAAGCCTCGCTGAACCAGTCTGGATGTACTCGGCAAGTTTGTACGTCTCTCCCCACGTATCCCGTATCCCGTATCCGCACCCGCATCCGCATCCACGCACTCCAACCGACCAGTACCAGTGCCCGTATCCATATCCGCTTTGCCGCTTTGCCGGTGGCCGGTGTCGGTGTACCTCTCTCATTACCACGGCTTAGCTGAGGCTTCTGGCGGGAGTTCGCCTATTACGAATTCATTACGCACAAGGGACCACCTTCCCTTTTGCGACATAGTCTAAATGGTACAGCCCAACGCGTGTGGCGCGGCGGTGCCCACTGCTTGCGACTTTCCGTCAAGGCAGGGGCAGATATGCTTCATTCAATCCCTAACCCCTAATTACACCCCTTCGTCCTATCTTCCACTCTCAACCCGAACATTGCAAAACTCGCCTACTCACCTTCCTGTTCTCTAGCGACATCTCTCGCGCAGCGGACATCTCGCTCAAGATCTACCTCCGGTCGGAAGCCAACTCTGGTACATCGGGCAGAAATGACCCGTACATGGGCTCTGTCAAGGTTAAGCCCGAGTTTACCAATTTCTCTAAGCTGGTTGGTACAGTCCTGTGCACATATCCACCAGAAAGTTACAACCCCTGTTGCAGAATATCTACGATCAGTGGTTCGACCTCGTTGGTGGAACAGGCCAGATCCAAATCACTGTCACTTACCGACCTTCGACGGTACGCATACCTTCCATCCCCACCCCACTGCATGCCAACCGCTAACTTATGTGCCGCTTCTCTTCTCTAGCATCAATCCCTGACAATTGACTCGTTTGAGCTGCTCAAAGTCATCGGACGTGGTTCATTTGGAAAAGTTA
>WNFL01425505.1_pt1 | contig 20548 bp, 19 predicted proteins | sample 5400361 | NCBI WGS metagenome assembly WNFL01 (sample SAMN13153351, study PRJNA577476) | soil metagenome | isolation source: 40 cm soil on Douglas fir-dominated hillslope | place: USA:California | collected 2013-09-17
CAGCTGGCGGGACACGTTCCAGTCCCGAATGTTCGTCAGCCAGTGCTCCCAGACCTTGTCGAATCGCTCCGGGACGATCCTGGTTTCGCCGCTTCGCGTGGCCTCCAGGGCCGCATCGGCGAGCGGCTCTGTCCGGATGAACCACTGCGTCTTCAGGCGTGGCTCGATGACGTCGTTGGAGCGCTGGCAGCGGCCGATCAACATCTCGTGGGGCGCCGAGCCGACAAGGTCGCCGCGGGCCTCGAGGTCGGCGACGATCCGGGCGCGGGCGTCGTAGCGGTCGAGGCCGACGTAGCCGTCGCCGGCGTCATTGATCGCGGCCGCATCGTCGAGGACCGTGATCATCGGCAGGCCGTGGCGCTTCGCCAACTCGTAGTCGTTCTGGTCGTGGGCGGGCGTGATCTTGACGGCGCCGGTGCCGAAGGTCCGATCGACCGCCGCGTCGGCAACGATGGGCACGTCTCGCTCGACGAACGGGATGCGCACCCGCCTCCCGACAAGCGCCCGGAACCGCTCGTCGTCGGGATGGACGGCCACGGCGGTGTCGCCGAGGATCGTCTCGGGCCGGGTCGTGGCGACGCTGATCGTCGCGGCCGGGTCGGGCTCCCCCGTCGTCCCGTCGATCAGGTGGTAGTGGATCGTCCAGAGCGTGCCCGTCTCCGGGGTCGGGATCGTCTCGAGGTCGGAGACACTCGTCCGGCAACCCGGGCACCAGTTGATGAGGGCCTCGGTCCGGTATGCGAGCCCGTCCCAACCGGAGGCGGCCCCAGTCCGTCGACGCGCCGAGCCGGCGCTGCTGGGCCAGCATGACCTCGCGAGTCGCGTTGATGAACTGCCACATCCGTTCGAGGTAGCGCTCGCGCCCGAGGGACTGGCGACTCTCGCCCTCGGCCGCGAGAATCTTGTCGAGGACGTACTGCGCCGCGATGGATGCGTGGTCGAGGCCGGGCAGGAACAGCGTCGGACGGCCCTGCATCCGGGCGTGCCGGACGAGGAGGTCCTCGACCGCGGTCCGCTGGGCGTGGCCGAGATGGAGCGAGCCCGTGATGTTCGGCGGTGGCTGGATGATCACGAACGGCGGCAGCGTGGGATCGGCGGTCGAGCCGGCGCCGTCCGGGGCGAAGACGTCGGCCGCCAGCCAGCGCGCATAGACGCCCGGCTCGACGTCGGCCGGCACGTACGCCCTGGGCAGCTCGTTCGCGATGTTCGCCACCTGGATCGCCTCCGAGAATCGAAACGCCCGCTCGTCCAGCGGACGAACGGGTCGTGGTACCACCTGCTGGTTCGGCGCCGGGGATCGGGTCGCTCATCACGCCGACCGGGTCCGGCTCCCTCTCGACGCGCTATCGGGCGTCAGGCGCACGGCTCGCGAGCGACCTTCGCGTCCCGGGTCCTGCGCCGCTTCCACCGTCCCGCGCTCGCTCGTGAGGCCCCGATCGGACGTTACTCCTCTCGGTCATCGCCGTGAGGGCGCGAGTCTAGCACTCCAATTGCGATGATCGAGCGATGAGCGTCGTTGGCGATGCTGGGGCGATGGCGAACCCCGACGACGATCGCGCTGGTCGTCTACTCGTGCTCCTCCGTCGCCGGACCAACGCCACCCAGGTCGAGCTCGCCGCCCGCGCCGCGGTCCCACGTCTGGACATCATCCGGATAGAGGCTGGCGCGGCCGGGTTGATCCGCCTCGACCGCCTTCGCCGGATCTTCGAAGCCGCTGGCGCCCGGGGTCGGTTCGGCATCTGGTGGAACGGCGCGGCCGCCGACCGGCTCCTCGACGAGCGGCATGCGGCCCTCGTCGAACGGGCCGTGGTCGCGCTCGAGCGGCGAGGCTGGACGACGGCGGTCGAGGTCTCATTCGCGGAGTTCGGCGAACGAGGCTCGTTCGACATCCTCGCCGCGCGTCTCTCGCGCCGTGCGATTGCGGTCGTCGAGGTCAAGTCCGATCTGGGATCGATCGAGGAAACGAACCGAGTCCTCGACGCGAAGGAGCGACTCGCCCCGAAGCTCGCCGGGGCGCGGTTCGGCTGGCATCCTCAGATCGTCGGCCGGCTGCTGGTCCTGCCGGATGAGGATCGCCTGCGACGACTCGTCGCTCGTCACGAGCGGACGATGACCGCCGTGTACCCAGCTCGAGGTGGCGAGGTTCGAGCGTGGCTCCTAGCCCCCGATCGTGGCCTCCGTGGGATCTGGTTCCTCTCAGAAATGCGAGATCCGAACGCGACGTCGCCGACCCAGACCTGAAGCGGCGCAGATGTGCCGATCCGGGGACAAGTGCGCCGCGATGCGGGCCACGGTGTGTGACATCGGAACTTTTGAGGGAAGAACGGGTTCGGAGCCGGTTCGCAGCGGAGCCGGTTCGCGTCCGAGCCGGTTCGGGGGCGCGGGCGCTCGGAGCCTGCTCGGCGCTCGCCTGGCTAGGCGGTCGCGCCCTGCTCGGCGAGCCAGTCCTCGTAGTTCGTCTCGTCGACGCCCTTGTCGACCTCGGTCTTCGTCAGGAGCAGGGGCAGGCGACCCTCGCGGATTGTCTCCTCGGTGATGATGCATTTGCGGACATCGGCCCGCTCCGGGATGTCGTACATGACCTCGAGGAGGGCCTCCTCGACGATCGACCGGAGGGCCCGCGCGCCGGTCTTGCGGTCGAGTGCGACGTCCGCGGCGGCGCGCAGGGCGCCGGGGGTGAAGACGAGCTCGACCTTGTCGAGCGAGAGGAACTTCTGGAACTGGCGGGCGACGGCGTTCTTCGGCTCGACAAGAACCCGGATGAGGTCCGCGGCCGTCAGGGCCGACAGGGTCAGATGAGCCCGAACTTCAGGAGGTCCTCGGGCATGAGCTTCTCGAGGATCCGACCGCGGTCGACGGCGGTGGCAGTGGACGTTTCCGAGCCGAACCCGATCGAACGCTTGCCGACACGCTCCTCGACGATCTTCTCGAGGCCGTCGAACGCGCCGCCGCAGATGAAGAGCACGTTCGTGGTGTCGATCTGGATGAAGTCCTGGTGGGGGTGCTTGCGGCCGCCCTGGGGCGGCACGTTGGCGACAGTGCCCTCGAGGATCTTCAGGAGGGCCTGCTGGACCCCCTCGCCCGACACGTCGCGGGTGATCGACGGGTTGTCGGCCTTGCGGGCGATCTTGTCGATCTCGTCGATGTAGATGATCCCGCGCTGGGCCCGGGCCACGTCGAAGTCGGCCGCCTGGATGAGCCGCAGGAGGATGTTCTCGACATCCTCACCGACGTACCCGGCTTCCGTGAGCGACGTCGCGTCGGCGATGCAGAACGGGACGTCGAGCACCCGGGCGAGGGTCTGGGCGAGGAGGGTCTTGCCCGAGCCGGTCGGCCCGACGAGCAGGACGTTCGACTTCTGGAGCTCGACCTCGTCGACCGCGTGGCCGGCGTTGACCCGCTTGTAGTGGTTGTAGACCGCGACCGAGAGGACCTTCTTGGCCTTGTCCTGGCTGATGACGTACGAGTCGAGGGCGTACTTGATCTGGCGAGGATTCGGCAGCTTCGCGACCGACGGCTTCGCCTTCGGCTGCTCGAGCATCTCCTCTTCGATGATCTCCTGGCAGAGGTTGATGCACTCGTCGCAGATGTACACGCCCTGGCCCGCGATGAGCTTGCGGACCTGCTCCTGGCTCTTGCCGCAGAACGAGCAGCGATACGGAACCTTGGTGCTCTTGCTGCCGCTGCCAGTGGTGCTCACGCGTTCCCCTGTTTCCCCTTCTTCGGCTCCGGCTCCGCGGTCGGGACCACCGACACCGCGGCACCCTCGCCACCGGCCAGCCCGGCATCGTGCGCCTGCGCGATCAGCGAGGCGCCCGGCACCGAGTAGACCGCATCGATGATGCCATAGTCCTTGGCCTCTTCAGGGGACATGAATCGATCGCGATCGGTGTCCTTGAGGATCTGCTCGAGGTCCTGTCCGGTGTGCCGGGCGAGGATCTCGTTGTTCATCTTCACGAGGAGCTCCCACTCCCGCATCTGGATGACCGCGTCCGGGGCGTTGCCGCGGAATCCGCCGGAGCCCTGGTGAATCATCACCCGGCTGTGCGGCAGGGCGTAGCGCTTGCCCTTCGTCCCGGCGGCGAGCAGCACGGATGCCATGGACGCAGCCTGCCCGATGCAGATCGTGCTGACCGGGGCCCGGAGGTACTGCATCGTGTCGTAGATCGCGAGACCTGCGGTCACGATTCCGCCGGGCGAGTTGATGTACAGGCTGATGTCCTTCTCGGGGTCCTCCGACTCGAGGAACAGGAGCTGGGCGATGATCAGGTTCGCGAGATGGTCCTCGATCACGTCGCCGAGGAAGATGATCCGCTCCTTCAGCAGCCGCGAGTAGATGTCGTAGGCGCGCTCACCGCGGCTCGAGGACTCGATGACCATCGGAACAAGCATCTGGATCTCCTGTCTGAGCTTGGCTGGCTAGCCGGCGGAAGTCGGGATGGCGCCCGGATCGGTGGCGCCGATCGCGGCGTTGGACTCGGCGTTCTCGACTTCGATGGCCTCGGCCTCGTCGTCCTCGAGATGCGGGAGGGCCGGATGGTCGGGATGGGCCTTGAGCCAGTCGTCGATCAGCGACTCGACGACCCGGCTCCGGCGGAGGGTGCTGCGGATGAAGCTGCGGCCACGCTCGGACTCGAAGTAGGCGACGGTCTTGCGGTCCTTGGCGTAGCGCTCGCGGGCCCGCCCGACCTCGGCCTCGACGGCCGCATCGGCGATGACGATGTCCTCGGCCTCGGCGACCTTCGAGAGCACGAGCAGGACCCGCACCCGCTTCTCGGCGTTCGGCCGGAACTCGGTGTGCATGTCGGCGTCGGTCTTCTCGACGACCTTGAGGTACGCCTCCTCGGTGATCCCCTGACGCGCGAGCGAGGCCCGGAACTCGTCGTGCATGACCTCGACCTCCTGGTCGACCAGGATGTCCGGCAGCTCGAGATCCGCGTTCGACGTCGCGTACTCGATGATCCGGTCGGCGAAGTCGTGCCGCGCGCGATCGAGGGCGTTCCGCTCGAGGCGAACCTGCACGTCGCGGCGAAGTGCCGGCATGTCCTCGAAGGCGCCCATCGAGCGGGCGAAGTCGTCGTCAGCCGCTGGCAGGATCTTCTCGCGAAGCTCCCGGAGCTCGACCTCGAAGTGGGCCATCTGGCCGGCGAGGGTCGTCTCGGCGTAGTCGGCCGGAAACGTGATGTCGAAGCCGACGGAGCCGCCGGTCTCGACGCCCATGAGGTTGTCCTCGAACCCGGGGATCAGGCGCTCCTCGCCGAGGATCAGCGGCATCCGGGGCGCGCTGCCGCCCTCGAACGGAACGCCGTCGCGCGTCCCGACGTAGCCGATCACGGCGTAGTCGCCGGCCTTCGCGCCGCGATCCTCGACCGGCGCGAGGGACGCGTTCTGGTCCCGCAGCTCCTCGATGACCTTGTCGACCTGGGGGTCGCCGATCGGCTCGATGTTCGGCCCGAAGTTGAAACCGCGGTAATCACCCAGCTTGACCTCGGGCCTGACCTGGACGGTCGCGGTGAAGATCAGGGGCTTGCCCTCGACGCCCTGCTCGACCTCGACCGCGGCGTTCGCGCGTGGCGATAGGCCCGCTCGACGGCGTGATCGACCGCCTCGTCGAGGATCGCCTCTTTGCCGAGGACGGCTTCGATGACGCCGCGGGGCGCCTTGCCTGGCCGGAAACCGGGGACCTTCGTCCGCTGCGAGAGGTGGCGGACGGCCTCCGCGATCGCCGCTTCGAGGCGCTCGGGCGGGATCTCGACGCGCAGCTTGAGGCTGCTCTTGGGAGCTGGGGAGACGGTGACTTCCACTGCTCGCGGAGTATAGGCGAGCGTGAATCGCGAGACCCCCGGCGATGCCGGGGGTCTCGGTTCGGCTGCGGTTGGGCGGCGGCGCCGCCCGACGGTCAGGGCAGTGTGAGGAACGAGCTCGTCGGAGTGCCAAGGCCGGTCACGTTGTCCCAGCCCGGGCCGGTGAACTGCGTGGGGGAACCCGCGTAGTCGTCGAACGTCCGGAGACGGTCGACGGTCCCGTTGCTCGAGTCGACGCCGTTCACGAAGTTTCGGCGAGCCACGGCGGTCTTCACCGACAGCACGTCGTAGAAGGCGCCGGCATGCGCATAGAACAGCGGATTGGCAAAGCCGTGGGCTGAGCCGGACTTCTGGTCGAGGAGGGCCATCAGCCCGGCGAGGATCGGGCTGGCGAGACTGGTCCCGCCGATTCGGTACTCGTCGTAATAGGCCCCATCCGGGAAGGTCTGCGTCTGCCCGACGAGGAACCCCGTCTGGGGATCGGCAATCGCCGCGACGTCGGGGATCAGGCGGCCGCTGCCCGAGAGGGAGCTCTGGTACGAGGGCTTCGGGAAGATGACGCTCTCGCCACCGCCGGCCCCGTAGAGCCAGCCGGTCCGGGTGCAGACGAGCGTCGTGGTACTGCAGCTGTAGCTGCTCGTGCCCCAGCCGGTCTCGATGACCCGAGCGTTCTCGGCCGAGATCCCGAGGCTCGTGCCGCCGACGGCCGTAACCCAGGGGCTCGATGCCGGCCACGCCGGGCTGGCGAACCCGATGACTGAGGTTGCGTCGCCGCTGTCACCGGACGAGAAGTAGACACCAATGCCCTCGCTGGCGGCCTGGATCAGCGTGTCCTCGACGGGCTTCACGTAGCCGGGCGGGACCAGCTCGGTGACGAAGCCGTAGGAGTTGGTGACGATCTGGGCAAGGTGCTGGTCCACGACATGGTTCAGCGCCGCGTCGAGATCGCGGTAGTTGTTCGGCGCGCCGACGAAGACGATCTTGGCGGCCGGAGCCATGCCGTGAACGGCCTCGACGTCGAGGGTCTCCTCGCCGTACCAGCCACTTGGATCCTGCTGTTTGTTGTTCGGCCGTCCGTACACGCCCGGTGGGACCACCTGGACGAACTGGCCATTGCCCATGGTCGGGAGGCCACGGTTGGTTGACCACTGGTTGACGTCGGCCAGGATCGTCGGCGAGGCGTAGGCGTCGATGATCGCGACCGTCTGACCGCTTCCGTCATAGGTGTTCGGGATTCCATACGCGCCCTTGATCTGGATCGGTGTCGCACCCCTGATCGCCCATGGGGCGGTCGGCGGGCTGGCGACATCGGTGAATCCCGTGGGGTACGCGTAGGGCGACGTGAACTCGCTCCAATGGGACGAGAGCGGCGGGGCGTTCCGGAAGCCGGCCGACGGCGGGGCGCTCTTGTCGACCACGTGATCGGTCGTCACGAAGTAGGCGCTGTCGTCCAGGCCGAGCACCGCAGTCACGGTCGATGACAGGGAGCCCGGGACCGAGAGGTCACTCACCGGCGAGCGGACGAGCTGTCCCTGCACCTGGTACATCCCGAACGACGTACCGAACGCCGCCGATGCCTGGGCTACCGTGCCTTCGGCCGCGACGTAGTGGTTGTTGCCCGGCGTGTAATCGACGCTGAAGCCCTGGCTCTTCAGCCAGGATTGCACTGCCCCCGCCTGCGCCTGCGAGGGCGCGAACTGGTGGCGGAACTGTGCGGGCGTGAGGTATTTGCCGTAGGAGGCGCTGTTCGGGTCGGAGACGGCTCGGGCCAGGGCCTCGGCCCCACTTGCGTTCTGCCAGCCGAGGTACACGCGGAAACCAACTGACCCGGATTGGTCCGCTGACCCCTGGTAGTTCTTGGCGTTCGCCCACGTCGGGGCGCTGCCCTTCAGCGTCGATCTGGGCGCTGGGGCGGCACTTGCCGACGCGATCGGGAGCGCAACCAGCAACACGATCGCGACCACGGCCGCGACGGCTCGACGATTCATGAACTCCTCCAGCGAGGGGCCGGGTGATCCCGATCGCCCACGGCCTCAGGCCCCCGCAGTCGAGCGCGAACCCCGCCGTCCCGTGGCACCGGTTTCCCGAACCGAAACGGGCCGACTGTACGACCCGTCGATAGACCGGGAATTGCATCCGCATTGCAGTCTCGCTGGCGCATTGGTGGGCGAGGTCGGGGTCGAACCGACACGCCCCTCACGGGGCACCGACTCCTAAGGCCGGCGCGTCTGCCATTCCGCCACTCGCCCGGGTGCAGTCTGTCGGACGAGCGCCGCAGAGACAAATCGCACGTTTACCGGGTCGACCGAGGACCACCGGTAGCATGAGCGGATGGCGACCAAGGCCCGGCTCACGCGCGCGGCCGAGACGATAGCCGACGTCGCCTCGCAGGCGGGTGCTGTCGTCGGTCGGGTCTTCGACGCCAGCGGCGCGGGGCGGCTCCGACAACTGAGTCGAACGCCGCTCCCAAATCTCTTCGACCTGCACCCGGAGGCGCGCTCAGCGCCACGCCGCCAGCTCGGGGTGGCCACGATCCCGGTTGCCCGGATTCGTGGCACCGCGGTTGAGGGGCCCGCCCAGCGGGGATCCGACTTCAAGCCGCTTCGGGGTCTCCGTGGTTCGAACTGGCGGGGCCGCTGGCAGCGACTTCGGGCGGCCAATGATCGCCTCGCGATCCTGCCCCCGATCGACGTTCTCCAGACCGATGATGGCTATTGGGTGATCGATGGCCACAACCGGGTCGCGCTGGCCCTGTACTCGGGCCAGGACGACATCGATGCGGCGGTGACGTACGTTCACCTGCCTGGCTCGCGGGAGACGGTGGAGGGAGCCCCGACCGAAGGCTCGCTCGAGGCGATCCTCGCCGACGCGCACGACCTGCGAGCCGCCGCCCGGCGCCGGCGGTGACCCGCCGGATTTCGCTCGAATGGTCGGATCCTAGGCCGTTTCGATCCCGGGCTGGCCGCCCGATCCGGATCCTCGGCGCGTCCGACCAGCCGGACGCGACGCTCGATGACGCCCGCAACCGGGACGCGCTCGGTCGCATCGATCTCGTCATCGGCTGTGGTGATCTCGCGCCTGATCGCGTGGCGTTCCTCGGCGACGCCTTCCAGGCGCCCCTGATCTACGTCCGCGGAAACCACGACCAGAGCCGCTCGTGGGATGCCCCCGAGCTCGTTCCCGAAGCGTCGTCCGGCATCGATGAAGGGGAACTACCAGGGGTCGCGCTGCTGGCGCTGCCATGGCCCGGGGCCGCCCGCGGCATCGCCCGGCGCGACGAATGGGCGGCCTGGTGGCAGGTGTTGCAGGCCCTCAAGATCGACCTGATCCTGCCGCGCGATCGGGCCCGGATCGTCTTCAGCCACGTGCCACCGCGAGGCGCCGGAGACACGCCCACCGACCCATACCACGTCGGCTTCAACGCCTACCGCGTCGCCCTCGATCGCCTTCGACCGCGGCTGTGGCTGCACGGCCACACGTCCCGGGCGGCCACCCTGGACCCGATCACCGAGCACGGGCCGACGACCATCGTCAACGTGACCGGTTCCGTGCTCGTCGAGCTGCGGCCGACAGGCTGACCGCGGGCGCGGCCATCAGGGGATTCTGGATCGTGGTCAGCCGGCGCTGCCGGAGGAGTCGCGCTTCGCACCGTTCCGGCTCGCGTCGTCCGGCTTCGCGCTGGTCGCAGCACCGCCGCGGGCGCGCCTGAGGGCCTCGCCGAGCGTGGCTCCGTCCGGGTTGAGGAGCTGCTCCGCGAGCTGGCGGCCGGCTCGAATCGTGAGCGGCCGAAGGACATTCGCGAGGAGCCCGCCGGCCGCCGCGCCGAGGTCGCGGTCACGACGCTCGGGCGCCTTCTCCTCGAGGAACTGGGCGAACTCCCGCTCGAGCGTCCCCCGGATCTTCTCGCCGTCGGCGCCGAGGCCCTTCAGCGTCTTCTCGACCTCGTCGGGGAGCATCGACTTCGGGGTCTCGGCGTTCTTGCCGAAGATCGCCTTGCGGATCCCGCGGACGACCCGACCCGGGCCGCCAAGCAGCAGGAAGGCCGCGCCGGCCGCCGAACCGGCGATCTTGGCGGGCTCGCGTCGGAGCCGCGCCGGGATATCGAAAGCCGCCCGACCCGACGCTTCGAACTTCGGCGCGAGCGGCGTCCGTGCGCGCACCCATTCGATGGTCTCCTTCGTGAGCTCAATGGTCTGATCGGGCATGAATCGTTGCTTGAACGCCTCCCCGTCGATACCGGTTCGCATGACGCCGATCCCGGCGAGGGTCGGCCAGGCGATCAGCCAGGTGAGCACGCCGATCGCAGCGCCGATCGTCGGCGCGATGGCCGCCGACGTGACGAGCCCGACGATCGCGCCGAGGACCGCCCCGAGCACGAGCCCGCCCCAGGCGCCGCCCCGGCGGAGTCCCCCGATCAGCCCAACCACGGCGCCGATCGCGGCCAGGCTCAGCACGGCGAGGTTGCGCGGTCGCTCGCCGGCCGCGATGTTCGGCAGGACCTGCGTCGCGGCCGCTTCCCAGGCGCGGTGGGTGAGGTCGAGGCCGAGGACCAGCGCGGCCACGATCCCGAGGACCGCCGCGGTCCCGAAGGCCGCCGCGATGCGTCGGCCCGGAACCGCGAGAGCGAGCAGGACGGCGACGATCGCCAGGTCGATGAGCAGGATGGTCCCGAGGAGGACGCCCCAGCCGATCGAGCCGAAGAGCCACTCGCCAAGGAAGAGGAGCAGGCCCAGGGTCAGCATGATCCCGACCATGAACAGCAGGCCGAGCGCGAGGGCCATGAGGCCGACGAGGCGGCCGACCTCGCCGGCGATCTCGCCGGCCTCGGCCTTCGCCAGGTCGACGTGGGCAGTGATCAGTCGCCGGCCGGCGCCGATCGTCGCGGCGACCTGGTCCCGGAGTCCGAGCGGCTTGCCGACGACCGTCGGCGCGGCCGCGTCAGCCGAGGCGGCCGCGTCACCGGAGCCGTTGCCGGAGCCGTTCCTGGGCGCGCTCGACCCCACGTCACCTCCGCCTGAATGGACGCCGATACTACCAGCGCCACCATGCGACCCCTCCTCACGGCCGAGATCCTGTCGATCGGAACCGAGCTCACGGTCGGCGAAACGCGCGACACGAACGCCGGCGACCTGGCCCGCGACCTGACCGAGCGCGGCGTCGAGGTCCAGCGGCTGACAGGCCTCCCCGACGACATGCCCGCGGTCCGCGACGCCTTCGCCGCGGCCCTCTCGCGGGCAGACCTGGCGATCTCCACGGGTGGCCTCGGACCGACCCCGGACGACCTCACCCGAGAGGCCATCGCGGCGCTCGCCGGGGAAGCACCGGCCGTCGATCCGGAGCTCGAACGATGGCTGACCGGGCTGTTCGAGCGGCGGAGCCTGCCGTTCCCGCAGGCCAACCGGAAGCAGGCGTGGCTGATCCCGTCGGCGACCTCGATCCCGAACGAGAACGGGACGGCACCGGGCTGGTGGGTCGATCGGCCCGATGGCCGGGTCGTCGTGGCGCTGCCCGGTCCGCCTCGCGAGATGCGCCCGATGTGGACGGGCTGGGTCGTCCCGCGGCTCGTCGAGCGCGGGCTTGGCCAGCCGAACGCCGTGACGACCCTTCGGACGACGGGCATCGGCGAGTCCCTGCTCGCCGATCGCCTCGGCGCCCTGCTCGATCGCGACGCGAACCCGACGGTCGCGACGTACGCCCGGACCGATGCGGTCGATGTCCGGATCTCGGCCGTCGCCTGCGACGGTCGCGGGGCGGCCGAGCTCGTCGCGGAGGCCGAACATCGGGTCCTCGAGCTCATCGGCGATCGGGTCTGGGCCCGAGGCTCGACAACCTTCCCGGAAGCCATCGCGGCGGTGCTCGCGGAGCGCAGCTGGCGTCTGGGCATCATCGAGGTCGCGACCCGGGGCGCCGTCGGCAGCCTGCTCGGCGAAGGCCTCGCGGATCAGATCGCGTTCAGCGAGATCCTTCGCGAACGGCCAGCGCCCGAAGGCGGCCGGAAGGCCGACCTGGCGCACCTCGCCGCGCTCGCAGCCGAGCTGGGCGAGGCCGAGGTCGGGCTGGCGGTCGAGGCCCGGGCCCGGCGCGGCGACACGCTCGCGAGCGTCGCGATCTTCGATCCGGAAGGGACGCATCGGGAGCGACGCGTCGTGTTCCTCGACGGCGCCCTCGGACGATCCCGCGTCGCCCTCGCCGCGGCGGCGATCCTCCTCGACCGCCTCCGGACCCGCTAGGGTGTCGCCTGCGCGACAGCAAACGGGTCGCGGGCGGGCTTCGCCGGAGACCGTCGCGGGTCAATCATCCGGCCCGCCAGCCTGCGACAACAGGGAGCCTGCATGCGCCTGACGATCCTCGGAACAGGAACCGCTCGACCGCTGCCCGACACCGCAGCGTCCGGCATTCTCGTCGAGACCGACACGACAGCCGTGCTCTTCGACATCGGCAGCGGGATCGCGGCCCGCGTCGAGGCGACGATCGGGGCCCTGAACCTCGACGGGATCGTCATCGGCCACTTCCACGCCGATCACTGGATCGACCTCGCCCCGCTCCGCTACCGCTTCCCGTGGGGCCAACCGGCGCCGGCGCCCTGTCCGCTCTACCTGCCCCCGGGCGGCAAGGACCATCTCGAGCACCTCGCGACGGCGATCAACGAGCGGAGCGGCTTCTTCGATCCCGCGTTCGCGGTCACCGAGTACCAGTCGGGCCAGGAGATCCGAATCGGCGACCTCACGATCGTCCCCCACCCCGTCGGCCATTACGTGCCGGCCTGGTCGATGAACATCCAGGGGCCGGACGCACGTGTCATCTACGCCGGCGACATGGGCCCGTCGGACGCGGTCGTCGACCTCGCCCGGGGCGCCGACCTGCTCATCCTCGAGGCGACGCTCGAGTCAGCCTCGACCGATGACGCGCGACGCGGCCACCTGAGCACCGAGGAGGCCATCGACCACGCGGCCCGGGCCGGTGTCCCGCGAGCGCTGCTCGTGCATTACGGGTCCGAGCGCCGTGACTCGATCGCGGCCCTGTGCGCCGCATCGGGCGTGCCGGTTGCCCCAGCCACCCCCGGGATGGTCGTGACGGTCTCGGGCGCCGGGCGCCCGGCGGCTCAGGAGATCGTCAGGACCGGCTGACCCGAGCCGGCCGCTGCGCGGACGCTCATCCGCGCAGCCACGGTCCGGGCAATCGACGTCAGCGCCAGCGCCGCAGGCCCCGGCTCGCGCTGGGCGACGGCCGGCACGCCGACGTCACCGCCCTGGCGGACCGTCACGTCGAGGGGCACGCCGCCGAGGTACTCGAGGCCGTGGTCGCGGCTGAACCGCTCCCCACCGCCCCGCCCGAACAGCTCGATCGCCTCGCCGCAATGGGGACACGCGAGCGCGGTCATGTTCTCGACGATGCCGATGACCGGCACGCTCATCCGCTTGAACATCGCGAGGGCCTTCTCGACATCGAGCAGGGAGACCTCCTGGGGCGTCGTCACGAGGACTGCACCGGAGATCGGCACGGCCTGGGCCAGCGTCAGCTGGGCGTCCGATGTTCCCGGCGGCAGGTCGATCACGAGATAGTCGAGCTCGCCCCAGTCGACGTCCCGGAGGAACTGCGTGATCGCGCCACCGACGAGTGGCCCGCGCCAGATGATCGGCTGGCCCTGGGGCACGAAGAACTGGATCGAGATCGCCTTCACGCCGTGGCGGCTGAGCGGCGAGATCCGGTTGTCCTCGGTCTTGCCGGGCTGGCCCTCGAGGCCGAGCATCAGCGGCACGTTCGGCCCCGTGATGTCGGCGTCCAGCAGACCTACGGCGGCTCCGTCACGGGCCAGCGCGACCGCGAGGTTGACCGCGACCGTGCTCTTCCCGACGCCGCCCTTGCCGGACGCCACCGCGATGACGTTCTTGACGCCCGGCAGGAGCTGCTCGGCGGTGCGGGGCGTGGCTCGCCGGACGGTGGCGCCCCAGGTCAGGTCGAGCGACTCCACGCCGATCGGGTCGAGCGCCGCGTGGACCCGCGACTCGATCTCGTCCTTCAGCGGGCAGGCCGGCGTCGTCAGCTCGATCTGGAAGGCGACCGCGGTGCCCTCGATCTTCAGGTCCCGAATCATGTTCCGGGTGACGAGGTCGCCCCCGAGCTCGGGCTCCTGGACGTGGCTGAGCGCCTCCATGACGGCGGACTCGGTGAGCTGGAGCATGCCGGGGACCCTCGCTGGTGACGGCTGATGAGTTCTGACGGCGAACGCGTCGATATCGTAGCCGGGGCTCGCCGAGGACGCTGTCATGCCGCCAGCCCGACCTGTCGCGACTACCTCGTGCTACACCGATTGTGAAATTCGCGCCGAGAGCGGGCGGAATCCACGAATCTCGCAACAATTCGGCGGCGACCACGACCAACTCCGTCGTTTGACACCGCTCGACGTCCGTACCTATCCTCGTCCGGATCGCCCGTTGCCCGGAGGAGCCTGCGCGCTTGGCCGACGTCGGAGTCCGACTGGTTCAACTCACGAAGCAGTTCGGCGGTGATGCTCAGGGACGGCGCGTCGCCAAGTCCGTCGACGGTGCCGACCCGAAGGCCGGCTTCCTCGCCGTCGATCACATCGACCTCGAGGTTCGGGAAGGCGAGTTCTTCAGCCTCCTCGGCCCATCGGGCTGCGGCAAGACCACGACGCTCCGGATGATCGGCGGCTTCGAGCAACCGACCTCGGGCCAGATCGAGCTCCAGGGCCGAGACGTGACCTGGCTCGCGCCGTACCAGCGGAACGTCAACACGGTCTTCCAGAACTACGCCCTGTTCCCGCACCTGACGATCTACGAGAACGTCGCGTTCGGCCTCCGCCGCAAGAAGGTCTCGAGTGCCGACATCAAGACGCGGGTCACCGAGATGCTCGACCTCGTCGAGCTGCCCGGGTATGAGCATCGCCGGCCGACGCAGATCTCCGGCGGGCAGGCCCAGCGGGTCGCGCTGGCGCGGGCTCTCGTGAACCGGCCCGCGGTCCTCCTCCTCGACGAGCCGCTCGGGGCCCTCGACCTGAAGCTCCGAAAGCAGATGCAGGTCGAGCTGAAGCGGATCCAGCAGGAGGTCGGGATAACGTTCATCTACGTGACCCACGACCAGGAAGAGGCGATGACGATGTCCGATCGCATCGCCGTCATGAACAAGGGCAGGTACGAGCAGCTCGGCGACCCGGAGGTCCTCTACGAGAAGCCCCGGACGCGGTTCGTCGCCGGCTTCCTCGGCGTCAGCAACCTGCTGCCGGCGAAGCCCGACGGCGAGGCCGACGGCTACGTCGGGCTCCGGCTCGAGGATGGCTCGCCGGTGCGCGTGCCGAAGGCGCTGCTGGAGGACCGAGTCGGTCCGATCGCGCTCGGCGTTCGACCCGAGAAGATCCGCCTGTCCGAGACGACCGACGAGATCGCGGCGGGTCGCAACCGGCTGGCCGGCGCGATCACCGACGTGTCGTACCTCGGCGTCAGCACGCAGTACATCGTCAAGCTGACCGACGGTCACCGGGTGACCGTGTACGAGCAGAACGTCCAGCGCGCGACGAAGTCGGAGCTCTGGACGGCTGGCGAGAACGTCGTGCTGTCGTGGCTGCCCGAGCACTCCTTCGTCGTCGCCGATGCGCCCGGGAGCGCGAATCCCGCGATCACCGATCCACTCGAGCTCGAGCTCGTCTCGTAAGCGTCAAGGAGGCCCGACATGTGCTACCGCTCCTTCGCCGGCCATCCGATCACTCGGCGTCAGGTGCTCGTCGGCGGCTCGCTCGCGGGATTCGCTGCATTCCTCGCCGCCTGCGGGACATCGGGGACCGGATCGGGCGCGCCGAGCGGGCCTCCGAGCGGTACGCCTGTCTCGGGTACGGCGGTCCCGGAGGCGACCGTCCGGGCCACGCCTTCGGCCGAGCTGAACTGGGCGAACTGGTGCTGCTACCTGGACGTCGACCCGAACGACTCGACGAAGTGGAAGACGCTCGAGGACTTCAAAGCCGCCTACGGGACGGTCGTGAACTACCAGGAGGCGATCGACGAGAACGAGGGCTTCGTGGCGTCGATCTCGAACCAGATCCAGGCCAGCCAGGATCCCGGCTGGGACATCATCGTCGTGACCGACTGGATGGTCGCGCGGCTGGTCAAGCTCGGTTGGATCGAGACCTTCGATCTCGCCAACATGCCGAACTTCGTGAAGAACGTCCGTGACGTCTACAAGACCCAGACCTGGGACCCGGGCATGACGATGCACGCCCCGTGGCAGACGGGCATGACCGGCATCGGCTACGACCCGACGGTCACCGGCCCGATCACGAGCATCAAGTCGCTCTACCAGGTCGACGCGCGCTGGAAGGGCAAGGTGGAGTTCCTGACGGAGATGCGCGATGCGATCGGCCTGTCGATGCTGGCCGTCGACCAGGATCCCCGGAACCCCACCCGGGCCGGCTGCGACGCGGCGGTCGCGCTCATGCAGAAGGCCAAGTCGGACGGCATCGTCCGCGACGTCAAGGGCAACGCCTACACCGAGGACCTCACCTCCGGCGACGCGGTGCTCGTCATGGCCTGGTCCGGCGACGTCGTCTCCCTGGTCCCGGATGCGCCTAACCTCAAGTTCGCGTTCCCGGACGAGGGCGCGATGTTCTGGACCGACAACTGCGTGATCCCGAAGGGCGCGGTCCACAAGGGCACCGCCGAGCTGATGATCGACTGGTGCTACGTGCCGGAGCATGCCGCCCAGATCGAGTCGGGCGTCTACTACGTGACGCCGGTCAAGGGCGTCCAGGAGCTCTTCGCGGCCTCCACGGATCACAAAGCCCTCGCCACCGACCCGCTGCGCTTCCCGCCTGCCGACCTCGCCCCGAAGCTGGTCCAGTTCGGGATCCTCAGCGACGAGGACGAGAAGTACTTCAACGCCCAGTTCGCGAAGGTCATCGGCGTCTAGCTGAATCCTCGGGGGGTTCGGAGTAGGAGTGGCGACCTGGCTGCGACGACGTCGCGGGCTCGTCCCGTACCTCCTGCTCGCGCCCGGGCTTCTGTGGCTGCTGATCTTCTTCGCCTATCCGCTCGTCGAGGTCTTCCTCGCATCGTTCTGGAGCGGCTCGGTCACTCGCGGCTACGTGTTCTCGGTATCGTCGGACCGGTCCTGCCACAGCTCGGGCGGTCACTCGTCTATGCCCTCGCGGCGACAGTCCTCACGTTCCTCATCGCGTATCCCCTCGCCTATACGATCGCCTTTCGCGGCGGCCGGGCGAAGAACCTCCTGCTCTTCCTCGTCGTGGCGCCGTTCTTCACGAGCTTCCTGCTTCGCACGCTGAGCTGGAAGATCATCCTCGGCGATGACGGGGTCCTCTTCGGCCCGCTGAAGGAGATCGGGCTCCTGCCCGCCGACTTCCGGGTCCTCGCGACGCCCATGGCCGTCGTCGCAGGCATCACCTACAACTTCCTGCCGTTCATGACGTTGCCGATCTATGTCGCCCTCGAGAAGGTCGACTTCCGGCTCGTCGAGGCGGCAAGGGACCTCTACGCCGGTCCGTGGAAGCGCGGCGGCCTCGTGGCCGGCGCCGCGCTCGGCGGGATCCTCGCGGCCGGCCTGGCGTTCTCGTTCGGCTGGCCGTTCGGGGCGGTCGTCGTCGGCTTCGCGATCGTCGGGGCGATCCTCGGCCGCCTGTTCGTGTCGGAGGCGTTCGTCCGGGTGACGTTCCCGCTCTCGCTGCCCGGTGTCTTCGCGGGTTCGCTCCTCACGTTCATCCCGGCGATCGGCGACTACGTGAACGCCGAGTTCCTTGGCAACCCCGACACGCGGATGCTCGGCAACGTCATCCAGAACCGCTTCCTCACCCAGAACGACTTCCCGGAGGCGTCGGCCCTGAGCTTCATCCTGATGGGCGGCATCCTCGTGATCGTCGCGATCTACACGCGCCTGCTCGGAACCGAAGAGCTCACCTCGGCGCGGATCTGATGGCGAGCCCGGCGGCGACGATCCCGACACCGCCCGTGGTCGGCCCGCTCGAGGCGCTGCGGCGCCTGTCTGACCGGTTCCTGCTGTTCGTCTACACGGGCCTGGCGGTCATCTACCTGCTGCTGCCCGTCGCGATCATCATCCTGTTCAGCTTCAACAAGCCCGCCGGCCGGCGCAACTTCGTCTGGCAGGAGTTCTCGCTCGACGCATGGCTCCATCCGTTTGCCGTGCCGGGGCTGGCGAGCGCGGTCGAGCTGAGCCTCCTGATCGCCTTCGTCTCGACGCTCGTGGCGACGCTCCTCGGGACGCTCATGGCCCTTGCCCTCGTGCGCTACGACTTCCGAGGCAAGCGCCTGACGAACTCGCTGATCTTCCTGCCGATGGCGACGCCCGAAATCGTCATGGGCGCGTCGTTGCTGACCCTCTACGTCTCGGTCGGCAACCCGCCGTTCTTCCCGCTGAACCTCGTGACGATCCTCATCGCCCACATCCTGTTCAACATCAGCTACGTCGTCGTGACGGTGCGGGCTCGCCTCGTCGGCTTCCCCCGCCACCTAGAGGAGGCGGCGATGGACCTGGGAGCGAATCCGTGGGTGACGTTCTGGCGGGTGACGTTTCCGCTGATCCTGCCCGGGATCATCGCCGCGGCCCTGCTGGCGTTCAGCCTGTCGATCGACGACTTCGTCATCACGAACTTCACCGCCGGGCGGACGCAGACCTTCCCGATGTTCATCTATGCCCAGGCCAAGGTCGGCGTGCCGGTCCAGGTCTACGTGATCGGCTCGATCATCTTCCTCGTCGCGGTGATCTCGGTCGCGCTCACGACGCTCGCCGGACGGCGCACGCCCCGAACGTAAGGGTCAACCCTGCGGGTCGCCGCTGAAGCGGATCATTCGGGCGAGATAGGCCGCGGCGTCGCGTCGGGCGTAGGCCTGGAGCAGGATCGCCGCCAGGAGCGCCACGACGACACCGATCCCGACGACCGACGTCATCGCCGGCGCGAACTGGATGCTCAAGAGGCTGGCCACGACCCCCGCCAGGACCGAACAGATGATCCCGACGACGCCGGGCGTCGTCACGAAGAAGTGGAGCGGGGCCCAGCCCGTCACCTGCATCGCGCCGTACGTCATCGCGAATCCGGGGACGTCGAGCGTGGTTCCGCTCACGAACTCCTCTTCGATGCCCGGCTCGAGGCGGGCGTAGACACCCCGCAGGCGGTTCATCCCCGCGACCCAGTACAGATCCTCGTTGTTGACCTGGGACAGGCGCACGAACGTCGCCACGCCCAGGAACAGCGTGATCGACAGGACGACGAGGGCGAACACGACGAACTCCGGGCCGAAGGAGGTCGCCGAGCCGACGAGGGCCAGCGCCACGGTCGTGGTCGAGAGCGACGTCAGGAACATTGATGTCCGGGCGAACGACTCGTTCCAGCTCATCGATCGTGTCGCGAGCAGGCTCCAATGCTCCGTCGCGAGGAACTGGGCCGCTCGCGCACTCTTCAACGGCTGCGCCGCCGCGTCCCCCTCGTCGGGCTTGATGTCGATCGAACCCGAGCCGGGCATCTCGCTCGTCACCTCCGCGCCTCCGGGGGAGTCGCTCGCTCGTCCATCTCGTCCTCCTCAGCCGCCTGTGAGCCGTTCGCGGATCTGCTCGTGGAGGATGCCATTCGTGGCAAGGAACGTCTTGCCGTTCAGGCCCCGCCGGCCATCGAGGTCCGTGACCCGGCCGCCGGCCTCCTCGACGATGAGCGTCGGCGCCGCGGCATCCCAGACCTGCAGGTCGACCTCGACCATCGCCTCGGCGGCCCCGTCCGCGAGCAGCGTGTACCCCCAGAAGTCGCCGAATCCGCGCTCCCGCCAGGCTTCCGCCAGGAGCCGCCGGAAGCCCGGCGCCCGGCCGGATGCCTCGACGTCCACCGTGCCCGCGTACAGGACCTGCGCCTCGTCGATGCGGTCGATTCTCGACACCTCGATCCGCCGCGGCTCAGCCCCGGTTCGATCGATCGCCCAGGCCCCGCCGCCGCGCCAGGCGTACCAGCGCGACCCGAGGGCCGGCGCCGAGACGACGGCCGCCTGCAGCTCGCCATCGCGCTCCGCGGCCAGGAGCGTCGCGAAGAGCGGCACCCCGCGGATGTAGTTGTGGGTCCCGTCGATCGGGTCGACGTACCACCGGACCGAGGCCCCGGATCCTTCGGCACCGAGCTCCTCGCCGATGACGCCGTGGTCCGGATAGGCGTCCGAGATCCGTTCCCGAATCAACCGCTCGATCCCCGTGTCTGCCTCCGTCACGAACGTTCGATCGGGCTTCCGGCTGACCGCGACCCCGCGCCGGAAGCTGCGCAGCGCGATCTCGTCGGCGGCGTCGCACCAGGAGGTCGCCGTTTCGACCCAGCCCCGCAGCTCGGCGTCCGTGCCCCGCCGGAGCGTGGCGCTCCAGGCCGCGCCGTACGACTCGCTCACGAGCGGATCCGCTCGCCGTCGGGGTCCCAAAGCGGCTCGCGCACGACCTCGAAGCCGATCCACTCCCCGAAGATGTCGATCTCGCCCCGGGTCCCGAACACCGCCTCCGCGGGCGGCAGGTAGCCATAGGCAATCGATCGGTCGACGGCGAAGCCATAGCCGCCCGAGGTGACGCGCCCGACGATCCGGCCGTCGACGCGGATCGGCTCGTTCCCGAGAGCGACCGAGCGTGGGTCGTCAAGGACGAGGCATCGAAGGCGCTTTCGTGGGCCGGCGGCCTTCGCCGCGACGAGCGCATCCCGGCCGATGAAATCGCCCTTGTCGAGATGCACCGCGAACCCGAGACCG
>WNFL01451351.1_pt1 | contig 20536 bp, 19 predicted proteins | sample 5400361 | NCBI WGS metagenome assembly WNFL01 (sample SAMN13153351, study PRJNA577476) | soil metagenome | isolation source: 40 cm soil on Douglas fir-dominated hillslope | place: USA:California | collected 2013-09-17
CAGACTCAGTTTGCTACCGCACTGAGTCTGTAAGTCCTGCTCTTGCTATCTGACCAAGTACATAGTCTGATATCTATTATGCCATACCATAGGACTGCCATTTAGGTATTTCATAATATATTCCCAAGTTTGCTACCGCACTGAGTCTGACTGCCATTTAGCGTTACAAATCACTTTGGTGTCTTACTACGGGCATTCCTTCAAAAATGAGCACCATTGGTTAGAGTCTCTCACTTCATCTCCCTTCCTTCGTTAAGCATGCAAGTGCCAAAGAAATGACATACAAGTTACAAGCACAAAACAGCACCGCGATGCAAAGACATGAGAGTCACCAATGTTCAGGCAAGGATTTCAAGTCGACGCAATCAAGGCTCATGTGGCATTTGGAGGATTGTAGATCTACATATTTGCATGAGTGGATAGGAATGCAGAGCATGAGGTAGGTGATGGAAATTTAGGTGGGCGTAGGTCCTATATATGTACTCGAATAGCTTCCATTTGTAATGTTATTCCGAATTAGGCTAGATGCAGGAATTAATTATATCTTTCCAGACCTCGCAGAAGGCAATTAAGGAGAAATTTTCCATTCAAAACTATGTACATAAAAGCAATTCAGGTCCGGAAGATCTGGAGATGTCAACTGTTTGACATCGGATCATCGGAAAGTGTCCAGATCTAACCCCCTGTGCAATCCTAGTCAATTCTCACCTCAATGCTCCCCCAGGAATCGTAGAATATCCTTGGGGGTGCGAGGTCTGGTTAGCCAACCTTCCCAGCCTAGCCTGGTCCCCGCGCACAAATCGCAAATAGCACTGAACCAGTCAATTAATCATGGAATCGTTATGGAATACACGTAGTTATCCACAAACAACCACAAACAATACACATTATTAATTTTGAAACCCTTACTGTTCCAACCCCGCACGGGCGCCTTTCTTTCCCCCATTACGCTGGATTTCTCCATCTTCCCTCAAAATGGCTGACAATGTAACCCAGATGCTTGATGTCACCTACAAGCTCGCCAATTGGTGTGTCTCCGGTTCTCCGACTCACCTTCCAGATGCCCGTTGCCGATGAAAAGCTGCCTGACGTTGTACAACCTCTATCCCACTCTTCCACGTCCTAACATTGTTCTAGGGAGAACGCAGACTACACGGGTGAACCATTTAATGTCACATTCATCGGTGCAGGCAACGTCAACTTTGGTACGCCCTCCTTCCCTTTCCTTCGCCCTTCCTCACCTCTCCTAAAGGTTCAGAAGAAGGGCCATGGAATCATAGCCGCCGTCTCGAAGAGTACGCATACAGGTTGTCATCTCCACTCAGCCGATCCCCTCATCTCTGATCAGGAAGCTCGGCCCGCGAATGCGTCTCGTCGCATTGATCGATCCCATGGTTGAACGCTGCGCTGCGATACTCGCAAAGAAGCGCGCAGCAGTATGGCTTGAGCCTGCATATAGGGATACACTAATCTACAAGACCGTAGCAGAATACGCGGCTGCAGTCTCGAATGCCCCTGAGAAGACGCCACGGTACACGCTTCCTCTTCTTGCAGTCATTGCGGTCGATATACTGACGAACCCGTGGTTCGGCTGGAAGGTTAATTGTCGTTGGATGCTCGCCCTACGCCCGCGGTTCTGATCAGCCAGGCAAGGACCTCGAGATCCAGCTTACCAATCTCTTCCCCGGAGTTGGGCTATTTATCGAGAAGCCTATCAGCACCGCCGCTGTCGAGAATGCCTTCCATGTCGCCAAGATTCTCAAGGCGGGTGGGGTGCCCACCTCTGTTGGGTACGTTAACTCCGACTCACGATATGATCGAGTCGTATTGATGGAGGTGATATAGCTATATGCTTCGGTATCTCAAGGCATGCCAGTTGATGAAGAAGATTATCAAGGAGAACAACTTGACCGTTATGGCTACAATTGCCCGTTATGCCTGCGCGTATCAGGCGATTGCAAAGCACGAGTGGTGGGACAAGGCAATCTGGTTGGCCACTGTACCACCGTGATGTTACTAGGTCTATTTAACGGGGTTCCACTTGTCAGGGGTGGTCCAATCATCGAACAAGCTACTCACTTCTGCGACTTGTCCCGTTACTTTGGCGGCGATGTCGACCTCTCTACTCTTCATGCTACCACCTTGGAATGGGATGAGCCTGCCGGTGCACTCGCCAAAGTCCCCATGGACGAGTCAAAGGTCAAGCCTGAGAACCGCATTCCACGCGTCACTTCTGCCAACTGGTAAGTTCATTGTATTCAGGGATATGGTACCAGATACTCAAATGAACTATAGGAAATACAAGAACGGCGCTGTGGGCATCCTCACACATTTAGCGGTGCTGCAAGGCACAAACTATTCCTGCGAGCTCGAGGTCTACTGTGATGGGTACCTGTTCAAGTCAGCACCTCGTCTCCTCGAACTTTCATCTCATTTCCCCGACTGAAGACGGTCTTAGGTTGTTCGACCCCTACAACCGCCCTGTGTTACATGTCCGCCGACCAGGTAACGACGACGTGGAAGAATACGTGTTCCTGAACGACGATCCGTTCCTTACGGAGATCTCGGAGTTTGTGGATGTAATCGAGCATGGAAAGCCAGTGGAGAATTTGTTGAGCACATTTGAAGGTACGTACGGTAGTGCTGGTTCATTATTTCGGCTCGTAATGACGCCGACGCTTCACCTTCCTCCTGTTAGATGCGTGCAAGACGTACGAACTCACGTGCGCGATTCGAAAGGCTGGCGAAGAGACCCATGCAAAACGCACGTCGAAGTAGGTTTGAGGGCTGGAAAGCTCGTTAGTGCTCGTCCCTTTGGGATCTATTTGGATCTATTTGCTCGGTGCGGGTATGCCCTCTATAATTTGATACAGGCTGTAGTGCAGCGGTAGCCCCAGAACCTGTTGTATACGTCGATGTCCTTCGTTGGGGGTGCGGGGAGAAGGGAACAAATGAGCATGAACCCCAGTGTAAGGAACTTTCCACGCCTTCATACCCCCGAGTTGGATTTTCGGGCCGTTTCCATGGGCTTCGATGAGCTTCGATGAATTATTAACGGGAACTCGGGAGGTCGAATGGCCGTCCAAACTGCAGGCCGAAACCAGCCCCTGTCAGCGCACACAACGTAACTACTTCCTCTGGAGTCGCTTGGTCACATACCCAGGCGGTATACGAGTGCTTATCTCGTGCTTGCCGTACTTTGCACTGGTGTTGAACTGCAACACTTGGTGGGGTTTGTTTAGCGGCACCATAACGTCGGTACTTTGCCACCGGCGGTAGAGGTAGGGTTTGTCCAGAGATTTTGCGTGTGGCGCATACGCGTATCCCCTGCCGAAGAAAAGTTGCCCACCAGTCGACGTGAAATCTGGTGATCGAGTAAATGCGTCCGAGGTGGTGGCTGGTTCAATCTGATGAACTCGCAACGCCATACCCAACGTACTCGGTCTTCCCCCGGACTGCCAGTGTAATGCACCAGCAGGGGTCTACGAGCAGTCGAGCCAATGAGAAAGAAACCTTTCCTTCACTTGAAGATGTTGGAATGAAACCCATTGGCTTACAAGGCGATGCAATGTATCAGCATGTCCATTCATAGGAGGCAAAGACATACATCCACTAAGCGTAAAGTTCCTCGTCGCTCGGTTTCCAGTTCTTGGCGGTGTCCCACCACGGGCCCAACTTGGTACCCAGCAACTCCTTCGCGGCGTTATCTGTAGGCACGTTCTTCGTCTTGAAGTTACGGAACGCATGTTCTGAAATAGCGCCTTTCCAGATGAGGTCGCATCTATTGCCTGCCAACCCGGCAGTTTTCCCATCGCCGGCATCAGGGGCGGGGCGCCCCTCTTCATTCTCCTCATCATCTGAGCCCGGCGTCGCGCTTTGAGTCCAATCAACGCGATGCTCCAGGAGCCGAGTGTAGTGCTTCATTCCCTTCGCACCGCCTTCTGCGTAAACAAGCGCAAAATTCGGATGAATTAAGCAGAGACCGGTGAGGCCATCTTGTTGCGCGTTTTTCGTGATCTTGAAGCGATGAGATGGGTCTGACAAATTAGCGATCCTGTGTGGTGGTTGAGTTAGACGGCATGAGCAGACTGCCTTGATGTCAACGTACCGCCAGAGACCACCAGTCAAACCTTTCTTCTCGTCCATGGCTCTCTTTTCCTCGACCTTTTGCAGTCTTTGTGTGTCTGTGAGTTTTCGCTCTTCGTTCATCTTGATGTGAGCATTCTTCCGAAGCTGGGCATCCCGACGAACACGGGCTTCGACTTTGGTGGGATCCGCTACGGCATCGCTTGTGAGGACTCGCATCATGTTGGCCAAGCGGACTTTGGGCGGGTCCGGTGGAATTAGACCCATTCGTATGCGGTCTCTGTGGTCTTCCAGCTCGGCGGCTCGGCGTTGCTTACGTAGTTTCTTCTGCTCCTTCGTTGTGAGCTTGAGGGGCTTTGGAGCCGGTTTATCCTTTTCGCCAGGTGGTGGTAAGGGAATCGGGTGGAGCACGTACATAGTGATGGGAGAATCGTCATTGCGAATGTTGAGGGACGATAGGCCTCGAGCAACATCTTCGTAAGTCTTGTTGGCCAAGAGTGAAATGTCCCACCATTCAACCTGAGGTGGAGGTTCGCGCTGTGTTCGATTGTCAGTCTGAGGAAAAACTCATGAGATAAGGACATACCCTGACGGTCTTCTCCAGGACATCAAATTCACTATCTAGACCAGCCTTACGGGCACTTTCGGCAATCCTTTGCTTCAACGCCTCCAGTTGTGCCTACCCAAGAGCCTCAATAGTCAATTACTTTTGAAATCAACGCTGCGACGTACCTCCTGTCTTAGGTGGTTGGCTTGTGCTATATACTTGCCCTTCTGGTTGAATCGAAGGTTCCGCCCGCCTCGCTCCTTTGGCATTCCTTCAAATCCTTCATGCGCAGTCGGGCCACCACTCGATGTGTAGGGATTTGCTTTGACGGGCTCGGTTGACATTGGGCCAGGAGCAGACGGAGCGACCCGGGCATTCGCTTTAATTGAAGCGAATTTGGGGAGCATGGGCTTGTAGCGGTCTTTCTTCGAGGTTGGAGCAGCAGCCGGAGCTTGATCTAGTAAAAGCGGATGTGCCATCATTTTTAAACCGGTCCCCTGGGGTACATTAACGTCTGAGACGATCTTCTTCTTTCCTTGAGTCGGCGGCGGCTACAAATTTGGTCGTCAGTCGAACGACATGGTGTCAGTTCGGCAAAAATCCTATCACTCACTATGTACGGATTGGCGCTCATAGCAGCCTTCGTGGTCGCCTCGGCGACTCGTCGCTTTGCTTCTGTAACTCGTCGTGCCAATTCGGCTGGGTCGGGGAGTGCCACACTGAGAGTGGCTGCAGGTTTGGTTGGAAGCGAGATTGGTGGAGGAGCGGGAGCCCGCGCCGGCTTTACGGTGGTGGTGGCACCTCCAGGAGCTTTAAGCCCCATAGTAGCAAATTTGGCAGCGATTTCTGCCCGCTTCTGAGCGAGCAGGTCCACTGTTGACTGATATACCGTATTAGTTTGTTTTGAAGTCTAGTCCGTCTCGAACCAGCTCACGGGGGCATCCGAACTATAGTCTGTGCGTCAGTGGCACATCAAGCGACACATTGGAAGGCCCACCTCTTCATCCTTTTCGCAGCAGAAACTTCGGCATCCGAGTCTAATGGACGTTTACGATCCATGCCAGCGGTGGTAATGGTTCACGACTTTTCGCTTTGTTATCTGCACTGCCTCCAGTCTCTCCGGTCATGCGCCTTTACTACTTCACTCATATTATGACACCCGTATTATTTCATACAGCCATCACTCACATTTACTATTTTTTCACTAAATTAAACCTCGCTATTGGGTCGTGAGAGATTTGAACTGAACCAAACACCTCCATCTCTCATGAACTAGGATTCCAAAAGCTATAAATAATTCGGTGATGATCGGTTCTCTTCAATCACCAAGCAAGTGTAGATCCTCACGAGGGCCTGAGAGTTTGTGGAGTCGAGGACGCCGTTGGGTAAGCTGGTGCTAGCAAGGGAATAGAAGGATCCTGAACATAGCTCCCGGTAGATATGTATTACCTCTTTAATGACGGCTCATAATTGCATGGGGCAACGAGAAGGCGAGGGCGCTGCTCTCCAATGAGAAGGACAATGGGTACTGCTAGAATTTCTGAATATGTCGCCCGATTATGCAGTCTGTGGCAGCTTCTGTGTAGGAGTGTTTTCCCGGGATTGACTTGATTTCGTGCCGCAGCACGGGGTAGCAAGAAAGGTGGGCGTGCGCGGGAATTACAGATTTAGGTTGAACTGGTAAGGGCATAGGGTAACAGGAGTCAGATGCGAAGACAATACATCCGATAAACAAATGGCCTTACGAGCGGGGATTCAGTCGAGTTTGTCGAAGAGTGATCATCGAGGAGGGCGTCACACTGCTTTTTATGCGCTCCACTTGTCCGGAGCAGGACAGAGACGCACCATACGAGTGTTCTTAATAGAATTTCGTTGGTTCAGTCGAATTATGTACCGTACCCATGCTATGGAAATCCTCTGGTTGATGGACCACGAATGCAGGGGCACAGGAACAACATCGTGGACGGAGCAAGTCGCCGTGAGTATGAATAGTAAGACAGAACGGCAGCTAGATGTGTTTCCGAGATGAAAGTCTGGGTGACGACCCCAGACATGGTCTCTCGTGATACCATAAGTGACGGTCAGCTTGGCACGGAACGATGTCACACACATACCAACTCCATATTTCTTGTACTTGCTCCCTGTTGGGGTCGCCGAGAGTCCGGTATCCAAGATATCCAATATTAGTTACTCGGTAGAGCCCTGACATGACAGCTGCCATCTGTCGTCCTCGTAAGCAGTAAATGAAATTCGGCCGAATTCTCTCAAAGGGAACGCACCTCAAGACTTAAGGACAAGTCTCCTCATCGGCGCTTGAAGCGGAGGTTGCCATCCCGATATCAATCGTCGACGCACCTACTCCAGTTATCTGGTATGTTTCTGGTTGTCTATAAGATGGAGGCGATGGCAAAATCACACGGATTTGTGGTATGATCGCTCGGGCATTAGGTATGGGCACCGGCGCGCGAGACGTGCAAAGACCCTTTCTCTAGTTAAGGTTAAGACGCCTGGGTGATATCTTCAGTGGAGCTTTGGGTTATTGGTAAAAGTCTGGTTGCATTCGAACTTGAGATGCAGGCTAAAGTCCCGTCCTTTCCTCAACTATATTGTACATTTAGGTATGGTGCTAAATCAGTACGGAGTGGCAGTCGGAGATTCCATGCTACTTTACCAAGATATTCCCAAAGGTCAGGCCGGCCAGCCATTCACCGTCCACAAGCAAAACAGAGCTCTGATGTATTGCACCTCCCTTCCTTCTGTCCCTAACGCCTGCTCTTTGGAGGCTTGACGGGGGATCCCTTCAACGGAGAACGGAGACAAGAAGGGCAGTCGTACTAGCGTTCAAGGTGAGCCATCGGTGTATCCCATTATCCTACGACCAGGAACAATTGAGATATTACGATTCCGTCTACTCGTTCGAAAATTGTCACTGAAATCAGGTTCAACGCCTCTTGGACTTGGTCCTATTTGTCTCGAAATTCAGAGCATGTCCAAGCGCGCCGGGGGTCTTTATGGAGGCATCCAATTCTCCTCCTCGTCTGCTGCCGTCATTCAGCAGGCGGGTCTCGCGGTGGCGCCTGTGGCCCCGCAGGCCGAACCCGCGCCAGCCACCAGTCCGACTCAAGAGCAGCCAGTGAAGCCTCCGCAAAGTGATCTTAAGGCAACTGACACCTTCACCAAAGCTACTGCTGGTATCTTCGTCCCCGTTTGGGTCTCACTTACTCCGCTGTGAACACGCGAACTCAACTCTTCATTTTCCATGCTTCGCTCTCGACAATACCCCGAATGCCGGCTTGCTCTCATCAGGGTGGTCGGCTGCTCTCGCATTTGCTCCGATGAAGCGTCCACAGAAACCAAAAGGAAGCCAGAACCGTCCGCCGCCACCTTCGACTGTCCTCAGCACCTTTCAAGCGGCAGCAAGCGCAGCAGAATCCGTCACGACTACCACTCAGGCAACTCACGAAGACGAAGTTGTTAGAGAGGGATGGCAAAAGAAAGCTAAAGCAGCTCCTGCGATGGTGCTCGATCAGGACGTTAACGGATTTCGGGCCACCGGAGGGAATCGTCGCGGAGACGGTAAGAAGAAGGGAAAGAAGGTGCGCACTCAGCATCAGGCAACGGGACCCTTCTCATGGATTCACATCAGAATAAGAACGTTAATATCATTGTTTGGGACCCGTTCGAGACGTACGATCCCTACCACCCGAACGACTACCACGAATACAAAAACTGGAAACGCCAAGAGCGTGAAGAACGAAGAATGGAAGAATTTCGAAAGCGAGAGGACCGCAAGCGCCCCCGCGAGTCGAGCGCCTCCGAGTACACCAGTGATGAGCACAGTGACGATGGACGAAGACGAGATCGGAAAGCTCGTGAGTGTGGCGATACTCTTATTTGTCCCCAAACTCATTGCGACCAGCACGATTCCATTCTCCTGAGAGGGAGGACGAAGATATGCCCCGCGGCCTCGGCGCTCGTTTGCCACATCAAATGCCAACAGAAGAAGTCGGAGGAGAAGCACAGGAAACTCAACCTGCAATGCCGAGGCCGAGCACGGGCGAAGAGGCTTATTTCCGGCGACTTGCAATGAGCAAAGGTGTAGCACCACCATCTCTGGCACCTCCACCAGCACAACGGGAATCGACTCCTCCAGTTTCACCCATGCGAAACATTCCCAAATTCGCAGCTGCGACGATGACAGCACAGACCGGTACCCAGTCTTTTCAACCTGTTCAAGATACAGATCTGGGGGCCCCGTCTACAGTGGCCTCATCCCCTGCTGAACCACAAGGCGAACTCCCACCTGAACCTACGCCCATGGTTCCACTCGTCCCACAAGCAGTACCCGCAATAGCATCTCCCCCGTCTCCTCAGGTTACAATGGAAGAGAAGCTTAAGAACGCAGCCGCCGTCGCGGCTCGCCTTTCGGCCCTCGTTAAGAGCGCCCCGCCCGAATCATTGGCTAGTGCCACTGAAACACCTCCAGTCCCTGCCGAATCACCAACAATGTAGGTCGTGTTTCTGTATGGCTTTTGGGGCGTTAGTTCTAATCCTTTCTGCAGCTCGGAGCGGCCACAAGGGGGCTCATTTGCGGAACGGTACATGGCTAAACACGGTCACGTCAAAGGACAAGGACTTGGGGCTAGCGGTTCCGGAATTGCTCAGGCACTGGTGATGGAGAGAGTCAAGGCGGCAAAGGCTCCAAAAGGTAGCGAAGTGGAAGTACCCAAGGGCGCGAAGGGCGCGAAAGGCATGGGTATTGCAGGCAAAGCGATGGGCAGGCTCGTGAACGCCAACGCCGAGGAGAAAAACCGTGCTGAATTGGAGAAGTACGGAGAAAGCAGCCGTATCGTCGTTTTGACAAACATGGTTGGGGTCGAGGATGTGGATGAAGACTTGCAGACGGAAATTGGTACGCCGGTTACTTGTTCGTTGGAATCACAGAAACCGACTCCCAGACAGGCGAGGAATGCTCAAAGCATGGAGTGGTCGAGCGAGTCCTCGTGCATGTCATGCGTCCCCCACCTGTAGATCCAGGAGAAAACGTGCGGATCTTTGTGCAATTCTCAGGACCAGCAGGTGCCTGGAAGGCGGTTCGAGAGCTCGAGGGGCGGTTCTTTGGTGGGAGAACAGTTCGGGCCCGTTATTTCGACGAACAGCGGTTTGCAAGGAAGGATATTGACACGCCTCTCTGACCTCATTTTACTTGATATACTCATTTTGTCACTCCACTGGCCCATCTCAGATACCATGGCCGTCGGGCAATCCTGATCGATGAAAAATTTCCTCACCTCTGGAAGACCCCTGTGAGACGGGCAATCCTGATCGATGAAAAATTTCCTCACCTCTGGAAGACCCCTGTGAGACGGGCGGAACTCGTTTGAGCACTATCACCCACAAATGATGCGGGCCAAAGTTGACTGACGTATACAGCAAGTCGAGGATCATGGGGATAACTGGGTGATTCCATAAACCTGGCCATATCCATAGGTACAATGAGACAGCGACGGACACAAGTGGAGAAGTTGTTTGGATGAGGTGGAGTGTGTGGTGGGTAGAACGTGGCGTTCGGGTGTGTGCAAATTGCACTAACATCTCACCTTCTGCTTTCTTCATAGAAGGGCCAGGCTGTTGAAAAGTTGTTGGAGAGTTCGAGGCTTGGGTTTATGTATCGGAGAGGGGGAGCCCCCTCGTTGCTTACCATGTTCCTGTCCTCATCTTTGGTTTTAGGCAGTATGAAAATAGGGGATCGAAAATGGTAGCCGTACGAAAGCCCCCTTTGAAGTATTTGTGTCTAGAAGACTAGCTGTGTAAAAGTGTGTACTGGAACAACAGAAAATACTACGCCATATGTAATTCAACTACCACGCAGCTCCAGATCACACAAGCATATGGATCGGAACGACAGAAAACCGCGGCACAACAGCAAGCTACCGTTTGCTGCGAAGGCTGTTATGCATGCTCACCAATTAAAACCTGAGCAGCGTACAAAGTAAACTTGATCGTCCGTGTCTCTTTCATTGATAGTCTACAACTCGCAAAACATCGGGAGATAACTAGTTAGGCGCGCATTCTTATGTATAATGAAGTACGGTAGGTGCAAAGACTAGGAATGGACCCTTTCACGCAGTAACAAAATGCAACCCCGTCAAGCGCCGAGGATCGGGAATACACGAGTTCTGGATTGGCACGATATTAAAGTCCAAATGCGATTGAAAATCTAAAGTCAACCTCAACTCTAAACCTGAAGTCGCGTTAGTGCCGTCTCAAGCTCTCAGGATAAGCAGCCAGTAATGGGCTCATTTCCTCTGAACGTCCAGAGAACAACTCCCTGATTCGGCCTCCAATCCTCGTCGTCGATCCAGAGTTCTCAACCCGCATCGTCTCCCCATTCCTTAGAATCCGATACTTCCTGCCCCTCCAATCGACCTCGTTCCCAAGCATGGCGAAGAGCCAAATGGGGAATGCCATAACTTCGCGCATTCCCCACGCACGGACAAATGCCCACCACTCCGCGCCATGTAATGGTTCACCGATGAGTATGTTGCGCACGGAGAGGTCGATGGCGAGGAACGAGAGCATGTGCACGGGGAAAAATATCCACGCCCGCACCAGCCCGTCCGTGAGGTAGGATACCGCGAGGGAAACGAGGACTCCGACGAACACCGACTCGGAGAAAGGCTCAAGGAGTGTCGCTGCGAATGACATCCACTTACGCACGCGGATCCAGCGGGCGCGCCGAGATGCGTATTCGCCGAAGGACATGCTCCCCAGGGAGTTAATTGCCACGTCCGACCCCAGGTCGTGCCGCAGTCCTAGTTCGTGCCAGAGAGCGCTTGCGAGCATATTGTCTTCCGCAAGAAATTTGCCGAATACTGCAAAGCCCATAGGCGTGTGCTCGGGCGCAGTGGGCGAGAGCGAGGGTTTTAAGACGGTAGGCCGCAGCGTTCCTGTTAACCGGTCGACATCGGACCGCCTGTACACATTGGACTTGCCCATCACACATGAGTCGATGGCGAGGGTGTTGAGTGCGATGTACATCTTCGCGTGGTTGGTGTTCAGGAACGCCTGCTCGACCCGCGTGCCAACCTCAGCAGTAATTTCGTAAGTGGCAACAACGGGAACGTGATGCACGAGCCCAATCCGTCGCTCCGAAGGCCGGTTGAGCGCAGCCACCGAGCGGGCCAGGGTATCAGGGAGGGTCTGGACGTTCGAATCCAGCACCCAAAGGATGTCGTATTTCGCTGCGTAGTAGGGCTTCATTAGGTTGTTTACTTTTGGGTTAACTCCTACTACTTGTTCACCTGGTTGCTTATTAGAGGGAAGAAAAACATACAAGAACGTACTGGTGACGTACTAGTAATAATTCTTGCATCGACACGTGGGTATTTGGCGATGAGCTCGCGAACCACGGCCAGTGCTTGGTCCCCCTCGTCCGCAACCGCAAATATGATTTCAAATTTTGGATACACCTGAAGAAACGACGTCTCAAGGTTCTCGTAGATGTTCGGGTCCAGCCCCTTGAGCGGCCGCAGTATGGAGACGCCCTCAACAGCATCTGTTTCCGCGCTTGCAGTTGGAGAATGGGGTTTGACGACATAGCGTCTGCGACTAGTGGATATAGAATCAGAGAGATGCTCGAATGATAGAGATTGACCCACGCTTCTTTCCAGCCCAAGATGCCAATGCACCATAACAAAAGGTACCACCCAGTCATCACGCCGGCGACAGGCGTGATCCAGGTCATGGAAAGATATCGTCGAATAGAAGGTGTACACGGGGCCTTTGGACGTAAGCGCAGAGCCGACTCTCTCTGTATACAAAATTGACCCAAAGAAGAGGGAAGCCAAAAAGTGTTGATGACATTCAACCTCCCGGGAGCCGGGAGCACAATCGGGACGCCTCCGTAGTGCTGGTAGCAACCTGGTGATATCGATCGATATGCGCATCAGTAATATTCTCACCGGACAAAACCCTACGGTGTCGACGTAATCCTCGCCTCTAGGCTTGTAGGACCTGCGTCAACAGCCACGCTGACATTACGCCATGTGATGCCAACGAGAGCTATGGATCAACTCTGGTTCCCTCAAACGCATACTTCCTCTTTTCCTACCCCAAGGCATCGTCCAAACGCAGAGAAGACCGCGGTGAGTGATAGAAGGCCTCACCAGAGCATATATTTATTGCCAGAAACTGGACGGGCGTGCCCGGAACACAGCACCGCTTTTAGCTTACTTATCTCGAACGATTTCGGATGGACGACGAGTTTCCTACTCACCTATGTGGGACGCATTGTTTGCTTGCTGGTCACCTGTCCGCTATGCCGTGGTTTGCTCTCTCTCCCTCTCAGTTCGCTCTCACTGTACAAATTAAATACGGATTCTTCGGATCTCTGTAATGCTTTCCATCTTCTCAAGGCGTCCGATTGCATTGAGTATAGGTCACCTTTCGCCTATTCGGAATCACATCTCGTCTTGTGAGATCTGGAGGCTGGGTGGCAGTCCGATTCCATGTGGTGCAGGTTTTGGTGCTGTTCTGGTACACATTTACACATGGTGGTGTTATATATACGAATACATTGAATGCGGCTAGTATTTTCATCGTGCATTGGCACATCCCCCAGCCAAACATCCTACAAAAATGAGGACAAGAACATGATAATTAAACGATGAGGATGCTCCCCATCTTCGATTCCTGAACGCAAGCATGGCCCGACCTCGAACACTCCGACAAACTACTCAGCAGCCTGATCTCGGTAGGTCAAAACAGAAGACGACGAGATGTTAGTGCAATTTGCAAACCGATTTACTACAACAGGGCATTACGTGCTACTCACCATACGTTCCGCCTCACCCAAGCAACTTCTCCACCGATGTCCCTCGTTCTCTCATTGTACCAATGTAGTACTGGGGCTTTACAGAGGGGAGGAAATCTTCTATCGGTCAGGGTTCTCTGGAGGGCCATGGAGTGATGAAGTGCAGGTCAGAAATTTCGGGCCAAGACACTGACATCGCGCTAGCTGACAATCTTCGTCATGCACGTGCAGTGAATATGGGCCCTGCGTCGTCTTACAGTAGCTGTGCACTTTGTGTGGCTTCCGCTCGCGTGTCCATGCTCGACATCTTAGAGGCGATCGGCGTGGCGGAGGTGACATTGTTCGCAGCATCTACGCATGGCTACGGAGGGGACTCATAATAAGACACCAAGGTAATTTGCATTGGTGCCTGGTATCACGGGTCATGGATTATCCAACTACAGTTGAAATGTTTATAATGTATTCTTTATAATGTATAATGCATCGTTTTTGGCCACTTTCGGGTTGGGCCGACAATATATTTCAATTCAATTGAAATTTTGATAATGCATGTTTGATAATGCATAGGTTTTGAGCGTGACCGACCCTATACATGATAAATATTTCAACTGTGTGGATAGTTAGAAATTTGGCGGCGCTTCAGCCTTATTCGCCATCATGACGGTACCCTTGAGCCCATAAAAATTGAACGCTTTCAATATCTTGCAGCGATAAACTTGGATCGAACGACGACGACAGAGATGGGCATTTTCCCGGTACCCGTGTTCATTAGAAGATACTGGCTAAGCACGCGTGCTGCTGGTAGCCGCGAGATCAAGAGCCGCAGAGTTCTTCGCGAAGGAGGCGAGTCAGACCAAGAAAACTAAAAAGTCTCGAACATCCAGAACCTGTCATCCCAAGTGTGGTTTCGGCTTTGGACTGGATACTAAAGATGTACAGCGGTCTTAGAATATTTATTGCAACTCATTAATCTAACCCATTTTGCAAACGTACCGAAACGTCGTATGGATAAGGAGGTCGCACACCAGCGTGGATGTATTCTCCCTTCGCACTCCGAAAGTGGCGGCCTGTCATCGGCCGACACCGAGATATCCGCACCTTCCCACGTTGCGGATTGATCCTCCCCAGATCTCTCTTAGGTCTCGAAGTCTCTGTAAAGCGAACAACATTGGCAACGCAAAAATGAACCTGTGAGCACTAGCGCCGCGGTATGGATTGTGACTGATCATATACCAAGCCTCTACCTAGACGGTGCGGAGCTCGCTCAGTTTGCATCCATACCGCTCAACTGAGGGAATATCCAGAAATTACACTCCAAGACTTCCCAGACCTGGGCTGTACGCTGAGATTGTTTGTAGATGGTGAGAAAGCGAAATTAGACATGAAAGCCGACCGGACGTGGACACCATTCCAACGCCCGTATGTCCTCTGCCTCCTTATGACATAAACTTACTGATGTATGGGCGTATGCAGAGAGGTTTCTCCGACAACCAAGATAATCGTGGAGGTCCAAATGAGGAGCGCTCATCTACCATGGGTGAAGAAGGAACAAACTACCAAGGAGATCGACCTTGAAAATCTTTTCAGTACTTATTGGACCTCTAAAGCGCAGGAGATCACGGTACCGGGTCAGTCTTGGTCACTAATCAGTCCGCTCATTCCTAATGGAGAGGTGCAGCTGTCGTCGTCATTGGGAAGCGTAGTTGCTCTCTAGAATTACAATTCTCTGCTGATGCTTCTGTATGGCTCTTTGCGATTCCCCATCCCAGCCAGCTAACCATGTTCGCATAGGCGGAATCTCTACGCTCGTCGCTCAAAGAACTCGAAGGATTGTTAGAAGAATACTCCCCGATGATGGATGAGCAGACGGAGAGGGTTGTGGACGAGGTTATAAAGTACGGGACTATCTTCGCGGAGGTGCGATCTCCTATATGGGTTCTCCAATATGAGAACTGGCAAGATATTGACACCCTACAGTTAAACCCAGTCGCAAAGGCTGTTTTTGGTCTTGCCAGCGTCACGTTTGAGGTTCGTGTTCGCCACTGACCTAGCAGGCGACGAGGTGACGTTTGGCCTTGTAGGTTTTGAAGGAAAGAAATAGACACGACCAAATTCCCTCGGCCCTTTTGGATCGATTGCAGCGCATTTCGCTGTTTGCAGACAAGGTCGCAGATGAAATCGTCTGCAAGGAGACAGAAATCTTGGAGAAAATCATCCCTCGAATGTTCGAAGTGATGCATACCGTCGCCAGGGTTTCATGCGACTACGTCAAACGTGGTGAGCGGTGACGTTCTGATTTTAGTTAAATGCTGATAATATTTCAGCAAGAAAAGTCGGCGGGCCCGGCCGCCCGGAGGTGATCGAAGAAATGGACAGAGAGTTGACCAAGGTGATCGAAGACTTCGACCGTGCAGTGAATGTTGAGGCTCTCCGCCTAGCCAAAGAAGCCGGTAAGCACGCATTGTCTCAATCTGGGGTGACTTCATTCTCAGTGGTTTCGCGTAGAACAACAGTTTTTACTTGAGCGTCTCGATCCTGTCAAGACGGGGGCCGGATATGACTTAGATCACCGCTGTATGGAAGGCACTCGACAATCCATCCTTGGTCGAATCATGGCGTGGGTGGCTGACCCACAGGAGGGGAATGATAGAAGCAATACCTACTGGTTCTACGGCTCACCTGGAATCGGAAAAACGTCTTTGGCGCACTCGATCTGTGCAAGCCTTCATCGTCAAGAGCAACTTGCTGGAGCGTTCTTCTGCAGGAGGGACGACCCGAATTTGAGCAAGCACCGAAATATCCTTCCGGAACCATCGTGGTAAATCGTCTTCGTAACGACCCAAACCTGAGTCCGGGGTCGATGGAGGGCGCTCTCTTCCTTGAATTTATTCGTAACCTCCCTCGCGAACCCAAACATGCTCTCGTCTTCGTCATTGACGCACTCGATGAATGTGGAGATGATAGGAGCCGTCCAGCCCTCCTGAAAGTTCTGACCGGCGCGGCCGCACATGCTCCGTGGCTCAAAGTGATCATCACCAGCAGACCCGAAGACGATATACAACGTTTCTTCAATTCACTCTCCCAGTTGTCGTATTCATCGCACGATTTGGCCACAGATCGAGATGCCATGATTGACCTGCGAACCTTCGCCCAACGCGAGTTCGAATTGGTGGCTGAAAAATGGCATCTCCCCACACCTTGGCCACAAGAATCTCTCTTCGATGGAGTCATATCTCGCGCGAATGGCCTTTTTATATTCATCAAGACTATTGTTCTTGCCCTTGAGCATTGTGAGGACCCCACCGAGTCTCTGAAGACGGCCTTGCAAGACTCAGTCGGTACTGGCCTGAGACCTCTATATGGACTCTACTCCAGCATCCTTAAAGCAAGGATCCTGCCTGGAAATGCCGAGTTTCGGCGGATGATTGGAGCGGTTCATACAACTGCAACGTATCGCCCAGTGTGCGAAGAGACGATTGCAGAGCTGGTCTCAGTACCTTGCTATATCGAGACGAAACCGCCAATGGAGGGATTCGTTTCCGACATTTGTCAATTTCCGATTTCTTTGCCAGCGATCACTGCGCCCATCAAGTGAATCCCCAAGACATGAACGTACAGCTGGGCATCGCTTGCATGAATACGATGGTTAAACAGCTCCGTTTCAATATCTGTACTCTTGAAGATTCTCGGCTGTCTAATGCGGATGTTAAGGATCTCCCATCCCGAATCAAAGAGAACATTTCCGACGCTTTGCAATATAGTTCCCTCTATTGGTCAAATCATCTTTGCTTCACTCCGGACACTGGCGATCTGCGTATGTGGGAAAGCTTGGGGGAATTCTTCGAAGGAGTGTACGGGTTATTTTGGATTGAAGTATTGAGCCTTATGAGAATGGTCACGATCGGTGCTCCAAGCCTTCGACGAGTGATTTCCTGGGCCAAGGTGTGTATACCTTCAGTTTGCCATTAGTTCGCATTCCAAAATGATTCTGACCTGCTGTAGGATGGTAATTCTACTGTTGTCAAGAGAATCCAGGACCTTTGTCGTTTCATCATCGCCTTCCATACTCCCCTGTCGATCAGCACTCCACACACATATATTTCAACGGGACCCTTCCTACCCTCAGATTCACCCTTATCAACCATCTTCAGTACATGGTTTACTAAGACCATTAAGGTGCAAAAAGGGAGATTGTTATCTTGGCCAACCCCGCCATTGCAATGGGTTGGACACACCGACTCTATCACGTCGATCTGCTCTTCCCCCAATGGGTACCACATTGTCACTGGATCCAGTGACAAGACGATTCGTATCTGGGATGTCGAGACCGGTGCTGCAGTCAGCAACCCTCTAAAGGGACACACTGACAGAGTACAATCCGTTGCCTACTCCCCCGATGGGCGGCACATCACCTCCGGATCCCGCGACAGGAGCATTCGAATCTGGGACGCTGAGACCGGCGGCGCAGTTGGCAAGCCTCTAGAGGGGCACACCAGTGCTGTGTGGTCCGTTGCTTACCCCCCCAATGGATGGCACATCATCTCTGGATCAGAAGACAGAACCATTCGAATTTGGGATGCTGAAACTGGTGCTGCAATTGGCAAGCCCTTGGTGGGGCACACGGATGACGTGTACTCTGTTGCTTACTCTCCCAATGGGCAGAACATCACCTCTGGATCTCGTGACAACACGATTCGAATTTGGGACGCCGAGACTGGTACTGCAGTTGGCACCCCTCTGAAGGGGCACACCGACTTTGTGTGGTCTGTTGTGTACACTCCGGACGGACGTCATATCATCTCCGGATCCGACGATACGACGATTCGAGTCTGGGATGCCAAGACTGGTGCTCCAGTTGGCAAGCCTCTGGAAGGGCACACCCGCCGTGTGTGGTCTGTTGCCTGCTCTCCCAATGGGCAGCACATTATTTCCGGATCTGGTGACAGGACCATTCGAATTTGGAATGCTGAGACTGGTGCTGCAATTGGGACGTGTATTCTGTTTCTTACACTCCCGACGGTCAACACATCATCTCTGGAGCTGGTAACAGGAACATTCGGGTCTGGGATGCCAGGACTGGTACTGCGATTGGCAATGCTGTAGATGGACACGCTGAACCTGTGCAATCTGTGGCTTGCTCTCCCGATGGGCGCTACATCGTCTCCGGCTCCCAAGACTACACCATTCGAATCTGGAGTGTTGATTCAGGTGCTGTTGTTGGAAAGCCTTTAGAGGGCCACAATGACATCGTGTGTTCTGTTGCCTGCTCTCCGAATGGACGGCACATCATCTCCGGATCGAGGGATACCACCATTCGAATATGGAGCACCGTTACCGGTGCTGCTGAAGGCATCCCTCTAAAGGGGCATACCGAGAACGTGGAGTCTGTTGCCTACTCTCCTAATGGGCAGCGCATCATCTCTGGATCCAAAGACAAGACCATCCGAATCTGGGATGCCGAGACGGGTACTGCAATTGGCCAGCCCATAAGTGGCCACAATTCCAATGTGCGGTCCGTTGCATACTCTCCAGATGGGCGGTACATCATTTCCGGATCCTCCGACAGGAATATTCGCATCTGGGATGCTGATACTGGTGCTGCAGTCAACAATCCTATAGTTGGGCACACTGATCAAGTTCGGTCAATTGCTTACTCCCCTGATGGAAAGCACATCATCTCTGGATCTTCGGACAGGACTATTCGGATATGGGATGCTGGGACTGGTGCCGCAATTGGCGAGCCTCTGGAGGGCCACACTGGTGATGTGATGTCTGTTGCATACTCTCCTAATGGGCAGCACATCATCTCTGCATCTACCGATGCCACCATCCGAATTTGGGATGCCCAGACTGGTGATGCAGTTGGATACCCTCTAAAGGGGCATTCTGCCGATGTGACCTCCATTGCTTGCTCTTCAGATGGGCGGCATATCGTATCTGGATCCTATGACACTACCATCCATGTGTGGGACTTGTCACCATACACCCCGAACCAATTCCCCTCCCCTTGTAACCCAATCGATACTAGTTTGTGTGCACAGCCCGACGCAAGTGGGTGGGTCAGAGACTCAAAGAATGGACTACTATATTGGGTACCCCCAGACTGTTATACAGGCCTGTATTCACCTGCGCTCCTCACGATTCCCCCTACATCTCACACCCGATCGGTTTCACTCGATTTTGAGGACTTTTTGTTTGGAACCTCTTGGACCCAAATTTTCAACAATGCAAAACCTTGAACTATCTTTCGGACTATGTACTTTTGTGTTTTCGCGTATTAGCAGGTTTTTTGTTATTGCACTCGCAGTCCGTTCTTCCTTACGGTTTTCATTTTATCACAAGTAGGCGACCGGCCGCATGTCTTCTATGCAAAGATTCATACATATATATTTGGAAAGTGAGCACATTTAGTTCCTGCATTTTATGTGAGGGACCATACCTCTCGTGAATGAACCACGCTAGCTCCCGTATATATATACAGATGCCCTCATGACAGCTTTTACATTATTAGCGAAATGATCTGAGCGCATCAGGTGGTTCACAAAGCCTAATGACCAGCGCCGCCGGCACTTCTCCCCGACCAGCATGTCACTTGAACCGACGCCCATGCGGTCCTGCAACATGTTTAGCCCATACCGCTCTAGGTCTACGAGTCTGCATGCGCTGTGCTGCTTACTCCCCTCCGCCCAGCGCTTCTAGCCTCTGCACCTCCCTACTCCTCCCGCTCAGATCACTCGCAAACGAGACCCTTTCACCACCCGTAGTCATTCCTCATTTATTTAATTCACATACCCGCCTCTTATATCCCCGATATTTGACGAAAGGAAAGATTGCACGTCACGTACCATAAGGTGTCCTTGTTCGTACGTTCCCTTAAATGTTTGTAACCTTTGGTACACGACCAGCAATCAAAATCTTAATTTTGGACATCGGTCCTTCCTGTTCACTCTTGGTCGACCCTGTCTCTCCTCTAATCTATCTCTTGAATTAAGAACCTCGCTGGAACCCGGTGTCAGTGCCATACCAAACCCAAATGACGAATCCAATCCCTCTTGAAGATATCAATTTGTCAGCTCAGCAGTCCGGAT
>WNFL01332741.1_pt1 | contig 20534 bp, 21 predicted proteins | sample 5400361 | NCBI WGS metagenome assembly WNFL01 (sample SAMN13153351, study PRJNA577476) | soil metagenome | isolation source: 40 cm soil on Douglas fir-dominated hillslope | place: USA:California | collected 2013-09-17
AAGGAATATTTCGGCTGGAGTGCGCAGGTCCCGTTTGAAGAGGGAATGCGCCGCACCATTGAATGGTTCAAGGCAAATCGTAATGCAGTTAGATAATTATTATGGCAACTATGATGGTTAATATCGAAAAGGTTATTCAATCTTGGAATGTTGCCTCAGAAGATTTAAATATCAAATTTACTTCTGATTACGAAGTAGAAGGATATATATTTATCGGTCTAGTCCCACAATTTGGGGCTCAAAAAGGAATGTTGCTTTGGCAGGAATTCGATATATCGATGGGCAATCATTTAGTAGAACTCGGTTATGGCTATTCATGTGTTGGTAATACTTTTAATGAATACAATCGGAAGCTGTTTATTGAAGCTTTGCTTGATTGGGGATGGGCAGATAAGTCTTTACCCGCACCATTTTGGTACGGTGAATAAATTTAGTATATAACTATGTCACAATTACAGCTACACACCAAAAGCGAACCCACAACTATTTACATCAAACCCTCCAAAGGACTTGCTGCCCTCAACCTGCGTGACATGTGGATCTATCGCGAACTGATCTATTTCATGATCTGGCGCGAGATCAAAGTGCGCTATAAGCAGACGATGCTTGGTGCGGCATGGGCGATCATTCAACCGGTGTTAACGATGATCGTTTTTACCTTCCTATTTGGTCGTATCGCCAAACTACCAACGGATGGAAATATCCCATACCCTATTTTTTCTTATACGGCGCTGCTGCCTTGGGGTTTGTTTGTTGCGGCGTTGAATCAAGCTTCGCGCTCGTTAACATCGAACCAGAATATGGTCTCGAAGATCTATTTCCCGCGTTTGGTTCTGCCGCTTGCATCGGTTCTCTCAGGGTTGATCGACTTTGTCATTGCGTTCGTGATCTTGATTGGTCTGATGATTTATTACCACATCGCCCCCTCGATCAATGTGATTTGGGCTTTGCCGTTGTTCCTTTTACTTACGATTATTACTGCCTTGGGTGTGGCTTTGTGGTTATCTGCGATCAACGTGCAATATCGTGATGTCAATTACGCTCTGCCGTTCATGACTCAGTTCTGGTTGTTTGCTACCCCGGTTGCATATTCTTCAAACTTGATTTCCGAAAAATGGCGCTTGGTCTATTCACTGAATCCGATGGCGGGTGTGGTGAACGGATTTCGCTGGGCCTTGCTGGGTGTTGGCAATGGCCCTGACGCCGGGTTTTGGATTTCCCTCGGCATTGCTCTGCTCATTCTGATCAGCGGATTGTTCTACTTCCGCAATATGGAAAAGACTTTCGCGGATACCATCTAACATGACAACAGCCATTAGTGTAAAAAATCTCGGCAAACAATATAAGATCGGTGCGGCGCAGCAGAAGTTCCAGTACAACATGTTCCGCGATGTGATCGTGGATACGTTAATGACGCCAGTGCGCGTCTTTCGTGCCCTGCGTGGACAAGGCATGCGTGGCGCGACGAATACTTCCATGATCTGGGCGTTGAATGATGTATCCTTCGATTTGGAAGAAGGCAAGGTACTTGGCATTGTGGGGCGGAATGGCGCGGGCAAAAGTACGCTGTTGAAAATTCTCTCGCGTGTCACCGAACCCACAGTTGGGACCGTATCTGTACGCGGGCGTGTTGGCTCCCTGCTCGAAGTGGGCACGGGCTTTCATCCTGAACTCACCGGACGTGAAAATATTTATATGAACGGCGCGATCCTCGGAATGAAAAGCGCCGAGATTGATCGCAAATTCGACGAGATCGTGGACTTCTCTGAAGTTGGTCAATTTATTGATACACCGGTGAAGCGTTATTCATCGGGCATGTATCTGCGCCTCGCTTTTGCAGTCGCTGCGCATCTTGAACCGGAGATTCTGGTTGTAGATGAAGTGCTCGCCGTTGGTGATGCCGAATTCCAACGTAAGTGTCTCGGTAAGATGGGCGATGTTGCCCAACAGGGACGTACTGTCCTTTTTGTGAGTCACAACATGTCCGCGATTCTGCGGCTGACGCAGGAAGCCATTGTTTTGAAAAAGGGACAACTCATCAAACGCGCGCCGACTGCCGAAGCCGTTGATTATTATCTGTCATCGGGTCAGGCTGAATCGGGTGAACGCATTTGGGGGATGGAAGATGTTCCAGCGACGAGTGCACCCTTTAAACCGGTGGCAATTCGAATTAAAGATCGAAGCGGCAAGGTCGTTGACACTGCCCGCTCTACGGAACCCGTCATGGTCGAATGGGAATATCAACTCGATGCGCCCATCACTGGTCTACGTGTGGGCATGTATCTCAGCTCGATGCGCGGCGAATATATCTTTACGTCATTTGATACGGATGATGCTGCGCAGTTCGAACAATTTGGCGCGCGCAAAGCGGGACGTTATATCAGCCGCTGTCACATTCCCGCCGATTTTTTTAACGAAGGACGTTACTCGCTAGGCGTGAACGCCAGTTCGTTTGCTGTGCGCCGTTACTTCATGGATGAGAATGCACTTTCATTCAATGTGGATATTTCTGGCGCGCCCGGCACGCAGTGGCCCGAGGTTCGTCAGGGTCCGGTGCGCCCGCGCCTCGATTGGAAGATCGAAAAGGTTGATTGATGTCACTTGCCAAGAATATTCTGGGGAATGTTCCTTTTGCCGTAGAGCTTTATGATTCGCTTCGTAAGAGTCGTCCCAACACGCGTTATAACCTTGAACAGCTCGCAAAACATTTGCCGCTGGCAGTGAAGCAGGCGCGACCTTTTATTGAAAAGGCAAAGCCTGGCAAAAAACTTTTGCTCTTCGCCACGCTCCATTATTGGATCGAGCAAGCCGCGATCACTGGTCTCGCCTTGCGCGGGCTTGGGCACGATGTCACGATCGCCTATCTCCCGTATCATGATTGGCGCAAGGACATCAATAAGTTTGATCTGCGCCGTCAGGATTTATACACGCGACGAGTTCTGGCTCCGCTGAACGAGTTTGTTCATTACGCTTCATTACTGGACCTCAAGCCTGCTCCCGGTTTACCAGCGACTCTCAGCGATGACATTTCCCTAGTCTCGGTCTACGACTCACAATATACTGACCAGATCGAAGACGTGGATAAAAACTCTGCCATCTACAAACTACGCCTGCAACGCAACGACTTTGCCGCCCGCGCCGCATTGACTCTCATGCAAGATCTCAAACCTGACGCCGTACTTATTCCTAATGGGACGATTACCGAACTCGGCGCAGTCTATCGCGTGGCGCGTCATCTTGACTTGCGAACTGTTACCTATGAATTCAATGACCAACGCGAGCAAGTCTGGATTGCACAAGATGATGAAGTCATGCGCCAGAACACAGACTTGTTATGGAGCGCACGTGGTGGAAAGAAATTAACCCAACCCGAACGCGCTCTCATCGAAGAACTCGAATCTGCGCGGATGGGTGGCAAGGTGTTCGGCAAGTCGGTGCGTAAATGGCAGGATGTGGAAACCAAAGGCGGCGAACAACTTCGCAAAGAGCTGGGATTGGATAAGAAACGCCCCGTGGTGTTGCTCGCAACGAATGTGCTCGGCGATAGCTTGACGCTTGGACGAAACATCTTCGCGCGGAGCATGGCGGATTGGATCGAGAAAACGGTCCAGTTTTTTGCGAACCAGCCCAAGGTCCAGTTAGTGATCCGTATTCATCCCGGAGAAAGACTCACGCACGGGCCGTCGATGGCAGATGTAGTCAAAAGCGCATTGGCGCCGCAGGTCCCTGAAAATATTCATTTGATCGGACCGCTGGAAAAAGTTAACACTTATGACCTGATGGAGATCGCTTCGTTGGGGCTGGTGTACACGACCACGACCGGACTCGAGATGGCAATGAATGGTATTCCAGTGATCGCCTGCGGCGAGACGCATTATCGCAAACACAGCTTTACGCTCGATCCCGTGAGCTGGGATGAATATTACGCGTTGATTGAGAAGGCGTTGAAGAGCAAAAAGAGCTTGACGAAGGCGCAGATCGAAACCACATGGGAATATGCGTACCGATTCTTTTTTGAATATCCACTGCCGTTCCCGTGGCGACTGATGCATTTCTGGAAAGATATGGAAGTTTCACCGATGGGGCGGGTGTTATCGGACACGGGGCAGAAGGAATGGGGCAGGACGTTTGATTATTTGGCTGGTGAAGAGATCGATTGGTAATTGATGTTGTAGGGGCGGGGTCTCCCCGCGCAATTTTATGGATGAATGAAACGGGGCGAGAGAACCTCGCCCCTACGGAATAATGAATGTCTGACAACACAAAACAACAAGTGCGCGAATTTTATGACCAGATCGGCTGGTCGCAGGTTGGCGAGGGACTCTATCAGAATGCCCGCTATGAAGACCTGCGTCCGGTTTCGCGCGAGTATGTTCATAACTGCCACATGCGCGTGAAGCGACACCTCGCGCCGACGGGTGACATTATGCTTGACGCTGGTTCTGGTCCTGTGCAGTGGCCCGAATATTTGACTTTTTCCGAAGATTACAAATATCGCCTGTGTGCAGATATTTCCATCACGGCGTTGAAAGAGGCGCGCAATCGTCTTGGTGACAAAGGTTTATTTGTCGTTGCTGATATTGCAAACCTGCCCTTCAAACCAGATGTGTTCGACGGCGTGGTGTCTATGCACACGATTCATCATTTGCCGATGAGTGAACACCGCAAGGCATATCTGGAATTGACGCGAGTCATGAAATCTGGTCGTTCGATGGCGATTGTCAACGGTTGGGACAATCCCTTATTGATGCGGTTGGCGAATCCATTCATGCAATTGAACCGTCTGTTGGCGGGACGTGCGCTCAAGCGCAAAAAGAAGTGGAATGAGTTGGATGACCCTGAGGGTACGTTCGTTGCCAAGATGACTCCGCGTTGGTTGAAGCAGGAACTCAACGACCTGAAGTTTGAGATCTATCCGTGGCGTAGTATGAGCACGGGTTTTATGAAATCGTTTGTGCGTCCGCGTTTTGGTGGCAAAGCCTTTTTGCGTTTTGTCTTCTGGCTCGAAGAAACTTTTCCGCGTTTCTTTGGCGAGAATGGACAATATCCATTGATCATCTTTAAGAAATAACCTATGTCAAAATTCACCGATCAAAACTATCTCAAGACAGACCAATATAAGGATTCATCCAATCTCGATGCGCGCGTGGAAATCCATAGGCGCTTCAGCACGAATTCGTATGGCTGGTTTAATTGGGTCTTTGATACTTTGTTGAAATTGCCGTCAAATGCAAAGATTCTGGAATTAGGTTCCGGACCTGCCTATTTGTGGAAAGAATGCTCGAATCGAATTCCCTCTAGCTGGGATATTATCCTCTCGGATCTTTCCTCAGGGATGCTTGATTCAGCGTGGAGAAATCTTGTTGTCACTGGAAGAGCCTACAACTTCAAAGAGATTGATGCGCAATCGATTCCGTTTGAAGATGAGACGTTTGACGCGGTGATTGCCAACTTCGTGCTGTATCATCTCCCTGATAGACCCAAAGCGATTGCAGAGATCAAACGAGTTTTGAAACCAGGCGGACGAATAATCGCCGCAACCGTGGGCGATCATCACCTGCAGGAAATGATGGATGTTTTGCGGACGGCTCATATCAGCAAAACCTGGGAGACGTATGCCAATCCCTTCACGCTCGAAAATGGATTGAAACAATTAAAACCATTTTTTTCCAACGTAACCCTGTCACGCTACGAAGATAATTTGCACGTCACCGAGATCGAGCCCATCATGGCTTATATTCGTTCTTCCCTGCGGGCAACGGAATTATCAGAAACTGAATTGGCGAAGGTTCGCGTGGATTTGGAAAACGAATTGAAAGAAAAAGGCAGGATTTTTATCACAAAAGATTCTGGTTTATTTGAAGCTGTAAAATAGTTTCGTCATTGCGAGGATGGTGTTCTTCCGCCCGAAGCAATCTCCGTCATGGGGTTGGAGATTGCTTCACCCCTATAGTGGTTCGCAATGACGGAAATAACAAGGAGCACTTATCATGGACTGGAAAAATCAAGTCGTACTTATTACCGGCGGGACGGGGTCCTTTGGCAAGAAATTCACCAAAACCCTGCTCGAAGAAAAACAACCGAAGAAGATCATTATCTTCAGCCGCGATGAGTTGAAGCAGCACGAAATGCAGGTGGGTGGATATAACGACCCATCCCTACGGTATTTCATTGGTGATATCCGCGACCGTGAACGGCTCATCCGCGCGATGCATGGCGTGGATATTGTTGTCCATGCTGCGGCGTTGAAGCAGGTGCCTGCTTGCGAATACAACCCGATGGAAGCCATCAAGACCAATATCATGGGCACGGCGAACGTGGTCGAAGCCGCGTTGGATGCTGGTGTGAAGAAAGTAATGACTATTAGCACAGATAAAGCTGTCAGCCCGGCAAATTTATACGGCGCGACAAAACTCGCTGCCGAGAAATTAACAGTTCAAAGCAACGCGTATGCCGCGGGTACAGCGACCAGATATTCGTGCGTCCGATACGGGAACGTCGTCGGCTCGCGCGGATCGGTAGTGCCGCTTTTCCTCAAGCAGCGCGAGAATGGTACTGTCACCATCACCGATGACCGCATGACGCGCTTCTGGTTGTCGCTGGATCAAGGCGTCCAGTTTGTGATCGATTGCATTGAGCAGATGGAAGGCGGCGAAGTGTTCGTGCCGAAGATCCCCAGCACCAAGGTCATTGACCTTGCCAAAGCTATTGTACCTAATGCTAAGATCAACATTATTGGCATTCGTCCTGGCGAGAAACTGCACGAAGATCTGATTTCGGAAGATGAAGCCCGTCACACCATTGAATTGGAAAAGATGTATGTCATCCAGCCTGCCGAGGCAACGTGGTTCGGTTATTCGTGGAAGGACAAAGGCAAAGCGCTCCCCGACGATTATCGTTATACCAGCGACAACAACACCGAATGGCTTGATATCGAAGGCATCCAGAAATTCGTCGCGCCGTTTGAAGAACTTTTTAAACAAGGCAAGCTCGAAGGATAAAACCATTGAAATGTCATTCTGAGCGAAGCGAAGAATCTCTACTACGATATAAGAGACCCTTCACTATCGTTCAGGGTGACATATTAAGAGACATATGAAACTTTTGATAACCGGCGCAAGTGGACTACTCGGAATCAACCTCGCTATGGAAGCCATGCGCGAGCATGAAGTCTTTGGCGTGGATCGCGGCAAACTGCAATCGGCTCCATTCCCTGTGACCAAGACCAATTTTTTCAACAGCAACGCGTTTGAGGCAACGCTGGATTCAATCCAACCTGAGTGGGTTATCAACTGTGCGGCGCTGGCGAATTTGGAAGAATGCGAACGGCACCCCGACCAGGCAAAGATCCTCAATACCAATTTGCCCGCTGAATTGGCAACTTCCTGTGCAAAGCGCAACGTAAAATTCATCCATCTTTCCACTGATGCGGTTTTCGACGGCACACACGAAGGTGAATATTCTGAAGAAGATATCCCTAATCCACAAGGCGTATATTCGCAGACCAAACTCGCTGGTGAACATGCGGTGTTTGAAACTAACCCGAACGCCATCATCGCCCGCGTCAATTTTTTCGGCTGGTCGTTGGGAGGCAGGCGCAGTCTCGGCGAGTTTTTCGTCAACAACCTGAGCGACGGCAAAAACGTCAATGGCTTTACTGATGTCATCTTCTGCCCGATGTGGGTCAATCACCTCAGCCAAACGCTCCTTGAAATGCTCGAGAAGGATCTGCACGGGCTGTATCATGTTGTCGGCGCGCAGGCGATGAGCAAGTATCAGTTCGGGGTTGAGGTGGCGAAAAAGTTCGGGCTGAGATCAAGCCTCATTGAGCCGCAATCAGTCGAAAGGTCCGCCCTGACCGCCCGTCGCTCCCACAATTTATGGCTGTCTGTCCACAAACTGTCCACAGATTTGGGGCACGCTGTCCCCGATTTCTCCACCGGTTTGGACGGGTTTTACACACAATTCCAGCAGAGTTATCCACAGAAGATCAGAAGTTATCAACAGGCTAACGGCTAAAAAATCGCAGTTATCCACAGATTTCGGAATGTTCGGCAGTTTTGCCCACCGATCTACTCACAGAAAAAACAGCTTTCTCCACAGGATGTCCACATGAAAAACCTTCTCAAACTTGAAGAACTCTTGATGCTCGGGCTGGCGCTCTTTCTTTTTTCGAAATTGGATTATGGATGGGGCTGGTACGCGCTTTTATTTTTGACTCCCGACCTGAGCATGATCGGCTATTTGGCAAATCCGCGCGTCGGCGCCTGGACTTATAACCTGATCCACCACAAAGGGCTTTCAGTAGCGCTTTATGTTTTGGGCTCCCTACTCTCAATCCAGTGGCTGATGTTCGCAGGGACGATCCTGCTCGGACATTCCAGCTTCGACCGCATCCTCGGCTACGGCTTGAAGTATGAAGACGCGTTTCAGAATACACATTTGGGCAGGATTGGGAAATAAGTCAGGAGTTTGGTAATTTGGATAGTTTTGTAGGAGTATTTAATGAATAACAACATTAGTGATGCACACCAAGTTGCATACCAAAATATAGTTGAACAGAAATTCCCAGGTTTAGTTAAGTTACTTGAGACCCATATAGATTTTGAAAAATGGGGATTTAGGCAAACCTTTTATGGCATAGCTCAGGAATTTGCACCTAGTGTGATTTATGATTCTCAAGGCTGTCGGGTGCGATTTGTTTGGCAGATAGCAGATCATCAAGACGGTCCTACATTAGATATCAGGTATGGTAGGTTGCATGCGCCAAATCATCAAAGATTTATGGTTTGGAATGGGATTGATTGTCATTGCTGGCATCATTTACTAGATAATGTGCTTAGTTTTCTTGATGGTCTTTCCCCACAAGAGGCGGTAGAAAAGAATCGTGAGATGGCATATATCAACCAGTTTGCTCAGCAAAATAAAGGAAATCAATGGCCTCATATTGAGTGGACAGTAAGACTCCACTCATCTATTTGGGAACATTATGAACATCATTTATTTGACCTTTTTGATTTCCGCTATCCTGATTTATGGGAGAAATATACACAATTTAATCGTGAATATTATCGACTTAAACCTAGAGCCTATAATCCTAGTGCGCCGCTTCCAGAATCAATATGCTAACAAGAATATCTAATAAGTACGGATGCTTTAATTCAGAGCCCTAACTTATGCCTCTTGAACTTCCCAAATCCAAAACAGGACAAACCGTTATGAAGGTGACAGTCAATGAGCAAAAAATTTCCAACATCTGACCCAGAGTTGAACGCTGTATTAAATGAATTTGTGACCAGCGTTCAGGCAGTTTTAGGGGACAACTTTATTTCTGCCTATCTGCAAGGTTCTTTCGGAGTTGGCGACTGGGACAACGATAGTGATGTTGACTTTACGATTGTTATCGAGCATGAGGTGTCTGATGCAGATTTGTCAGCGTTACAGGCAATGCATGCCAGAATCTACAATTTTGAATCCGAATGGGCTAAACACCTTGAAGGTTCCTACTTCCCCAAAGTGATATTGAAAAGTGGCGACCCAACAAAGACAGAACTTCTGTATCTCGATAATGCACACGACCATTTGATCATGTCTGACCATGATAATTCTTTGGTTGTTCGATGGACTGTACGTGAATGTGGAATTACCCTGGCAGGCGTTGACTCTAAAGAGTTGATCGACCCTGTATCTACTGATGACCTACGCCAGAAGGTGCTAGCCATTATGCAAGAATGGGCAAAAGCTATCTTTGCTGGTAATTGGAAAGTGAATAACCGCTGGTCACAACCGTTTGCGGTTCTAAGTTATTGCCGCATGTTGCATACACTTCATACAGGCAGAATCACATCCAAATTATCTGGAGCAATATGGGCAAAAGGCGCATTAGATAACCGCTGGGTCAGTCTCATTCAGCGAGCATGGGAAGAACGTCCAAATCCAGATCTCAAAGTACAGCAGATAGCCGATCTGGGTGAAGTGGAAAGTACTTTAGAATTCATTCGCTACGCTCTTGATTTAAGTCATTCTTACGAAATTAGCAAGCCGTAACAAGATAACTTATGACTCTTGAACTTCTCAAATCCAAAACAGGACGTACCCTCATCGAATCGCATCGCGGTGTGGAAGGCGATGTGCCTGAAAATTCGTGGTCTGCGATCAAGTTGAGTCACGAATTAGGCGCGGACTTGATCGAAGTGGATGTTCAGATGAGTCAAGATGGCATCCCATTTTTACGCCATAATTACCAACTCCCTGATGGGCGCTGGTGCCACGATGTGTCCTGGAATGAACTGAGGGAACTCAAGATTGAAGGCGAAACTTTGCCGAAGATGGAAGATGTCCTTATTTGGGCACGGGATGCAGGTGCGATCTTATCCTTAGATATCAAAAGCCTATTCAGCCCCGCTGGCAATCTGACACAAGCAGTGATTCGCCTGTTGGAACGGACAGACACCAAGGATAAGATGTTATTGCTGTTTACGGATCATGCCGAATTGTTCCAAACGAAACTGGCTTATCCCGAATTGACTGTACGCGCTTTGTTGAGCGGGCGGCTGATGAATTATGGTGATTATTTACAAAGCATCAAAACGGATTGTGTGAGTCTGATGTATGGCATGTTCCGCCCGGAGGACGTGGCAGAAATCCATTCGACGGGTGTCTCGGTAGTTCTCGGTGGTTTATGGAATCCAGATACGGATCTGTTTTGTACAGTAGATATTGATATATTTAATTATGGGAATCCTGCCAAGGCGAGAAAGATTTTGAATGGTCAGTAAAAAGGTGAAAGTGACTTTCACATCCACCTAAATCGGAGGACAAAATGGAAATCAAATTTGGAAATCGCACGATTGATTTAAACCATCCCACCTATTTCATCGCTGACATTGCCGCCAATCACGATGGCGACCTGGAACGCGCGAAACTGCTCGTCCGTCTGGCGAAGGAAGCAGGTGCGGATGCCGCCAAATTCCAGAACTTCGACGCACCGAAGATTGTCTCAGATTATGGCTTCAAAGCCATGAGCGGTGGACAGGTCAGTCATCAGGCGACGTGGAAGAAATCCGTGTTTGAGGTGTATAAGGGTGCATCTATTCCCTTTGATTGGTCCATGACCCTAGTAGAGGAATGCAATGAGGTGGGGATTGATTACTTCTCCTCGCCGTATGATTTCAATGCGATTGATTTCCTTGATCAATATGTGCCTGTCTATAAAGCGGGTTCCGGCGAAATAGACTGGATCGAAGCATTGGAGCACATGGCGAGCAAGGGCAAGCCGTTTTTCGTCGCCACAGGCGCATCCACGATCGGTGAGGTGCAGAAAGCCGTCCATGCAGTGTTGAAGATTAACAAACAACTCGTGTTAATGCAGTGCAACACGAATTACACTGCCAGTCCCAATAATTATGACCATTTGCATATCAACGTACTGAAGACCTACGCGACGATGTTCCCCGATGTGATTCTGGGACTCTCTGACCACACCCACGCGGTTGCCCCGGTTCTCGGCGCAGTGACGCTTGGTGCGCGCGTGATCGAACGTCACTTCACAGACAGCAACGACCGCGAAGGACCAGATCATAAGTTTGCGATGGATCCTGACAAGTGGGCGCGCATGGTCGAAGAAACACGTCTGCTTGAACGTTCGCTTGGTTCCGCTGACAAGTTCATCGCAGAGAATGAGATCGATACCGCTGTTGTGCAACGTCGCTGTCTGCGTGCCGCGCGTGACATCAAAGCTGGTGAAGTCTTTGTCCGCGATATGATCGATGTCCTTCGTCCTGCGACTCTCGGCGCAATTAAACCTGACCAGATTCAAAACGTCATCAGCACGAAGGCGTTGCACGATTTCAAATATGGACAGGAATTGCGCTGGACTGATTTGGGCGTTTAAGTAGGGGCGGAGCATTGCTCCGCCCCTACAAATAATATGAAAATTATTTATTTCTCAAAAAACTACACCCCTCATGATTACAGGTTTCTGTCTTCCTTGTCAAAGACAGAACACGAGATTTTTTATTTAAAGCTCGAAGCGAATCAGCGCCAGGTTGAAGATCGCGCTGTCCCTGAAAATGTTCAGCAAATCCTGTGGGTGGGCGGACAGCGCGAGTTTCGCTGGAGTGACCTGCCACGCTTGGTCTTTGACTTACGAAGAATTATCAAAGAGATCAAGCCCGACTTGATCCATGCAGGACCCATCCAAACTTGTACCTTCATCGCGGCGTTGAGTGGATTTCGTCCCATCTTGGCGATGTCTTGGGGATTTGATCTGGTGCGGGATGCCGATCTTAATTCATGGATGCGTTGGGTGACTCGTTATACATTGAAACGGAGTACATTCTTTACAAGCGATGCTTATGTCTCACGTGATAAGGCTGTCGCGTTTGGGATGGATCCAGACAAGACAGTGATTTTCCCATGGGGCACGGATATTGAACACTTCACGCCAAAGAAAGAAGCAAGAAGCAAGAAGAATCTGGCGAGCAAGAATCGTAAACCGAAAACTGTAAACCCAAAATCGATCACCTTATTTTGCAGCCGCTCATGGGAAGCGAATTATGGTGTGGATGTTTTGGCGCGAGCATTTGTCAGAGTGGCGAATATGAATCAAGATGTAAATCTCATCTTGTTGGGCGGAGGATCGCAGGGCGCGAAGATTCGTCAGATTTTGATGAATGGCGGGGTCATGGAACGCGTCCATTTTGGCGGGCAGGTTGGTCAACGTGATCTGCCGCGCTGGTATCACATGGCGGATATTTATATTTCCCCCTCGCACGTGGATGGTTCGTCCGTGACGTTGATGGAGGCGTTGGCATGTGGCTTGCCGTGTCTGGTGTCAGATATTCCGGGTAATAAGGAATGGGTCGAAGACGGAGACAATGGCTGGTTGTTCCGTGACGGAGATGTGGATGATCTGGTTGAGAAGATTTTGAGCGCGATCAAGAGTCGTCGGTCATTCAAGCGAATCGGTGCGTCTGCGCGGAAGACAGCTGAGCAAAAGGCGGATTGGTCGAAGAATTTTGGTAAACTTCTGGAAGCATATCAAGCTACTGTGGAGTATAAATGAGGGGTTTGTCATTTATGATGAAAGCAGCGTGGCGATGATAGATAAGCATACCAATAGATTTTATGAGTCACTTCAAGGCCGTTTAACTTTGTGGTATTCCTGGTTATTCAGCGACTGGAATTCCGAAAAGCAATCTTTGATTTTTGGGAGGCTTTGGGTCATCTTCCTTTATGTTGTGGGTATTATTTTCTGGGCTGTACTTTTTAATTGGGGTAAAACCCCTTTGGACTATCATGACTGGCAGAATATCAACATGCCACGCCTGGATGTTATGCAAGATGCGCTTCAATATCGGTTGCTGCCATTGCACGTGAGTTGTGGTCCCTGCCTGCACAAACTGACCGATCGTTTTCTGGTACTCCCTGATGTCATAACAACCCCGCAAATGTTCCTGCTTTTGTTTGTTAATTTAACAGCCTTTGTTTTTATCGATTTACTGTTGCATTACACGATCGGCATGCTGGGGTTGCTGTATTTGCAGCGAAAATTCAAACTGTCCCTGATGGCATATTCGGTTTTATTTTTTCTATTCAACTTCAATGGTTTTATTGAGGCGCATTACAGTGTGGGACATTCGACCTGGGGTGGTTATTTTCTTTTTCCCTGGTTTTTTGTCCTGATCTTCCAGTTGATCGAGGGCTCTGCCAATTGGCAATGGGTCGCAAAGTTGGCTTTTCTTTCCTTTTATATTATTCTTTCTGGAGGGGAACATCACTTCGCCTGGATGATGCTTTTCCTAGCTGCGCTAGCAGTATCCAATCTGCAGACATTTAAATGGGCTTTGGTTGGTATTCTATTTTCAGGCTTCTTAAGTGCAATTCGTCTCCTGCCACCTGTGCTTGCCATCCATATGTATACTACCGACAAACAATTTAATTTTCAGTCTGGTTATTTGGGGATCTCGGGTTTATTATCTGCCCTTGTGACGATCCACCCGCCCGATTATCTTGTAGATGGTTTGCCGAATTTTTTGGGGTATTGGGAGTTTGATTATTTTGTTGGTGTTCTGGGTGCCGTATTCATTATTTATTTTGGGGTCATCCGCTGGTTGCAGGATCAGCTGGAAAACGGAAGATTCTCTGCTCTAATATTTCCGACCGCGGTATTATTCCTGTTCAGCTTTGGCAGTATATACAAGTACACGCTCTTCAATCTGCCTGTGCTTGCAAGCGAATCCGTCCCCACTCGCATGGTCAGCATCCCGATAACTTTGCTGATGATTATTGGCGCGGTCTATTTTCAAGAATTTTTGCGTTCAAAAGATTCAGAGGCTATTCGTTGGCTGTCCGGGCTTGCCTTGCTATTCCTGGTCAACGATCTGGTTTCACATCTATTAATTTGGAAGATCAATTACGTTGCCCCCTTGATGATTCAACGATCGCTAGACTTTTCGGGCAACTCGATTTTAGTGCGCTCAGATCCGGTCTATGCGTGGACGTTATGGATTGGTCTGACACTGACGTTGTTATCAGCTTTGACGTTGACTTTGCTGGTCAGGCGCGAGCAAAAAAAGGAACGGGCTGTTCAATAAAAACCGTGCAGACTGTCGAAAGAATCCTGTAAAATTGTTCGATGCTTCTGAACAAACCATAAGATAATAGGAGATTATGATGATCATTCCGCTGATTCTGATTGTGATTTTGTCGGTGCTTTCAGTTTTCTTTACAAATAGTAACCAGACCATGGTCGAAGCCATTGTTTTTGGTCACACCATCAAAAGCACAATTGGCTTTCTGATGGCAGGCGCCCTGGGGGTCGGTATATTGCTGGGCATTTTGAGCATGCTGCCCTCCGTTTTGAAGCGCAGTTTTGATTTATCCAGGAAGAGTGAGGAATTAGCGCAGATGAAACAAAAGGATGCTTCCAAGAAACCCGAAATGAAATAATGAAACCATGTACTGTTGATCATTTAGAGATAAACGCCCTCATTGTGTTTATTGCGAAGATCCCTCCGATTCCATCCGAGACGCAAGGAGAGTAAAATTCAACTTGAAAGAAATCGATACCCAAATGGTGGAGGTGAAAAATGGCTACAGTATATTTGATCGTAGCGTTGATAATTGCAGTCATCGCAGTGATCTTTGCTTTGCAAAACTCGCTGACAGTGACGATTTTCTTTTTTGCGTGGAAGGTAGTTGGTTCGCTTTCCTTGATCTTGCTGATCACATTGGCAATTGGCGTAGTGATCGGTTTACTTGTGATCGTTCCGGCTCACATCAAGAATACGTTGGCAGTTTCTAGTCATCGCAAACGCATCGGTTCGCTTGAAAAAGAATTGGATGAGCACAAAGCCAAAGTTGCCGAATTGCAAAAGCCGAAGCCTGTAACTGCTCCTGCTAACCCGTCTCAGTCCAAACCGTGAAACGCGTCGTCGCTATCATTCAGGGACGTATGAGTTCGTCCCGTTTGCCTGGAAAGATCCTTGCGGATATTGCAGGACAACCGATGTTGCAACGCGTCTTCATGCGGACCTCGCGGTCTGCTTCTGTCTCTCAAACCTTATTCGCCACGACAACAGATCCGACTGACGACCCCGTCGCTGAATACTGCGATTTCAGCGGAATCCCTTTTACGCGCGGTAGCCTCTACGATGTGCTTGACCGTTATTATCAAGCCGCCAAACAAGCCAAAGCGGATTACGTTGTCCGCATCACCGCGGATTGTCCCGTCATTGACCCTGTACTGATTGACGATGTAGTCAACACTCTACTTGAAGGCGAATACGACTTTGTCTGTAATCGTTTGCCTCCCCCGTGGAGTCGGACCTATCCGATTGGTTTGGATGTCGAAGCCTGCACATTCAAAATCCTTGCTAAAGCATGGCAGGAAGCCAAAGAGCCGCAACACCGCGAACACGCCATGCCCTACTTCTACGAAGGTGCGGAGTTGACTCGCCAAAGTCGAACTCTTGAAACGGGAATCTCTCCACGTGGATTCAATATCGCCCTCCTCCATCACACCACAGATTTCGGCGATTACCGCTGGACAGTAGATACACCAGAAGACTTGGAATTCATACGTCAAGTCTACAATCACTTCAATGGTCGCGATGATTTTTCTTGGAAGGAAGTTTTGGATTTGGTCCACGATAATCCTGAATTGATGCAGATCAATTCAGGTGTGCAGCACAAGACCTTGAAAGACATAGACGAACGCGGTCTATAAACACGCAATTTTGAAAGTAACCTCATTAAGGGAACTTCCAGCAAACTCAGTTCGTTCTAATAACTCGCGATATAAGGAATTTATGCCGAGCTAGACTTCGCTTCCCCAACATTGACATCGGATTGCTTTACAGCTACGAAAGTGTATGGGAAAACTTGATATTTTGAAAGTTTCAAACATTGTCGACCCTCATATCCTCCGTATAATGTCATCCGACTTGTTGGCTATGAGTCAATAAGATCATCAATTTGTTTGGGAGCTAAAATTTATGAAGAACCGTTCGATTCTAAGTGGGATATTGCTTTTGATGTTCATATTAACATCTTGTACGGGCAATGTGCCTGCTAAAACACCCATAGCCAACCCTAGTGCTGTCGCTGCTGTGGTTTCAACTATGCTTGCTGGGATCCCTACTGCAACGCCTCAACCTCAATCAACAGCTAGTCTTACGCCGGAACCACCTACTGTTTTGCCGCGCAGTCTTTATTATCTGGCACAAGATGCAAATGGAAAAGGTCAAATCTTTCGCCTTGGTCGTGATGGAACCACGATTACTCAGATCACCTTTGAACAGGAGGGTGTAAATGGTTTTGATATTTCTCCGGTAGACGGCACAATTGCATACGTTGTAGGAAATAAGCTCATTGTCGTGGAGGCCAATGGAGCAAACAATCAAACTCTGGTTCAAGACTCTAATGTCAAAAATCTTTATAGACCTATGTGGTCCCCAGTTGAAAAGGCGATTGCTTATGACAACGGAAGAGATGTAATTTTTTACTCTTTCGATATGGAAAAAAGTGGAGTATTGCTTATGGGAAGTGATACAGAAAATAATTACCCTGTTTTATTTTCTCCAGATGGAAACAAGTTAATAGTAAGAAGACATAAAATTCCAAGTTCACCAGAATCCCCGATATTCATTTACGATTTTGCTTCTACGAAATTGATACCGATCATCGTGGATGATAAGAAATATCCCTGTTTTGGAAGTGTTTCTTGGATTACATCTGATACTTTCTTTTGTAGTAATCATGTTCTTGCAGGCGCAATGTTGTCTGGTTTATGGCGAGTGAATTTTGTGCACGGATCAATTGAAACGCTTATTGGGTCACAAACACCACCGTTTTTACTCGTGGTTGCTCCTCGCCAAGATGCAGACGGAAATCTATACTATCTTTATGGAACAGACAGCGGTGTTCATGCTTCGGGTGATCCTTACCCCGTATTTTCGCTTGTGCGTTCAGATACTGATGGACAAACAAATCGTGTTTCACTTCGCTCTGAGACATTCCCGGTTTGGACTGCAAGTTGGACGCCTGATGGTAAGGCATTGATCATTCTTGGACAGAAAGGATTCGATGCGCCTTTCACTTTGTCTCTTATACCAGTAGATCCGTCATTGCCTGAAGTGGAATTGTTGCCAAATATGTCAACCAATATTTTTTCCATGGAGTGGGGACCATGATTTTACAAATAGATTATGATTTGCTTATATGCCTTTAATCACTCTCTTCTCCGCCCCCAAACCCTTTACCAATCCGCACATCGCGATGATTCAGCGCAACGCCATCAAATCATGGACTCTACTCCCCGATGTCGAAGTCATTTTGCTTGGCGAAGAGGCGGGACTCGCCGAAGCCGCGCGTGAATTGGACGTGAAGCATTTGCTCAACGTTGCACGTAATGACAATGGCACGCCGCTGATCTCATCCATGTTTCAACTGGCGCGGGAAAACTCAAACAGTGACCTGCTCTGCATCATCAACGCAGATATTATCCTGATGCCCGATTTTATCGAGGCAGCGAAACAGGTTGTGAAGTTGAAAAACAAATTCGTGCTGTTGAGTCAGCGTTGGGATTACGATATTACGAATCCGCTTGAGTTTGCTGAAGGGTGGCAGCGTCAGCTTGAAGCAAATGTCAGAAAACAGGGGCAGCTCCATCGTCCCGCTGGAAGCGATTTCTTCCTTTTTCCAGAATCCTGCTATGCGGACATTCCGAATTTCATCATTGGTCGCGCGGGTTGGGATAATTGGATGATTTACAAAGCGCGTGCCGAAAAATGGGCAGTGATCGATTGCACACCGTCCGTGATGATCGTGCATCAGAACCATGATTACGGTCATTTGCCGGGCGGCAAGCCACATTATGAACATCCCGACACCAACGAAAACATTCGCCTCGCGGGCGGACAGGCAAACGTCCGTTACACGATTTTGGATGCGACACATCAACTCGTGGATGGTAAACTTTCACGCCCGAAGCTGACGGACCTGCGTTTCATACGCAGCTTGGAATTGTTTTTGCGAAAACTCTTTTTCTTTTTGCCTGAGGATATGATTGAGAATATTGCCCGCCCTAAACGTTGGCAGAAACGATTTAAAAAATTATTCAAGAAAAGTAGATAGATAAACAAAAAGGCGACTGAAAAATCAGTCGCCTTTTTGTTTATTTCGTCGGAGTCGGTGTGGGAGTTTTGGGCGTGGGGGTCGGAGTCCGTGTGGGAGTGGCTGTCTTTGTAGGTGTTACGAGTTTTGTCTTGGTTGCAGTCACGTTTGAAGTTGGGGTGGGATGAGCAGACAGATATGCCTGCGCTTGCTTAAGCATATCGGCAGTCACCACTGTTTTAGGTAATGCCAATAATAGTTGCCAACTCTCAGCAGCTTTCTTGGTATTGTCACGCTTCTCATAAACGATCGCTGCCCAGTAGTAAGCTAAAGCTTTTTGTTCATCGGTCTGAGCCAGCGACTCGGTCTTATCGATAGCTTGTTCGGCGCTGCCGTAGCGTTGGTTCAAGACATGCGCACGAATCAGCGCAAGATTGGCATCGAATAGATCGGGATAAAATCTCATTGCGGCATTGAGGTCTTTATCCGCTTCGGTGCCATTACCAAGTTCTACATTGGAGAGGAAACGATAGAGGTAGGGTTCCTGGCGAGTCCGTTCGAGGGCGGTCACACGATCCATCATTTGAATGGCTTGTTGATATTCGCCAATATCAAAAAGTAATTTACCGAACTGCACACTTGCCGCAACATCATCGGGTGCATATTTAAGATAAGTTTGCAAAGCCTTGATGGCTTCTGTATTGTTTCCGGTTTCGATATAGATCTGTCCGAGCAACAAATAGTCGGGCAATAAAGTTATGTCCAGTTCGTTGGCGTGTTGCGCGGCGGTTAGTGCCCGGGCATAATCCTGCTCTTTAAAGCGCGCCTGGGCAAGGTTGTAAAATACCAAAGGATTATCAGGCAGGCGGGTGTTGGCTTCGCCCAGATCATTGATCGCGCCTGGAATATCGTTACCCCTGATCTTGACTATGCCGCGATAAAGATAGGCATCGCCAAAGTTTGGGTCGAGTTGAATGGCTTGATCCAAAAGTGGAAGTACGTTCGCGTTCGGGTCTGCGATCAAGCGGGCGTGTGCCAAGCCTGCGTACATGGGACCAAAACTTTGGTCCTTTTGGATACCATCATTGTAGGCTTGGATGGCATTGCCGACATCATCTTTGTGTAGATAGGCATCGCCCAGGTAGTAATAAGCATACGTTGAAGTTGGCTCAGCACTGATAATGCTTTGAAGCGCAGTAATAGCATTATCCCATTTGCCAGCTTTGACAGCCTGGTTATATTGAAGCAGAGAGTCTGATGTCAGCGGTGAGCGTTCAAATTGCACATATAGAGCAGTGGGTGTAAAGGGGGCTGGCAATAGATCGGATAAAGATCCATTCGGTGTGCCAGCGGGTTGAGTGGCTTGCGGCCTGCCGCCGATCGCAGTGGGTGATGCTGTAAAGGTGGGCGATGGTCCCGGCGTGACTGTGGCGGGTCGTTGTTGAGCACGGAGCGTGCTCGGGATGATGAATCCAAACACAACACCGGCGATCAAGCCGCCTACTAAAAGAATCACAATGCCTAATCTAAAGACTGGGCTGGCTCTAACCCCTGCCCAACCTTTAAGCTTCGGTTTTTCATGCGCAAGCAGGAGTCTTTCCTCCCATGCGCGTGGACGGTTAAGTGGAAATGGCTGAATGGTGTCGTCGGCTGGTAGAGCTCCCAGCAAGATCAAGCCGCGTTTGGCGGTAGCATTCTCAGGGTCCAGTTTGAACGCGGTCTGTAAACAATAGACGCGTTCCTTGGTCGTTTCCATGGCGCTGCTGAGCCAAATCCAATATGTGACATTACTTTGATCGGTCTTGATCAGATCCGTAAATAATTCACGCGCCTTGGTTTTATTCCCCGCGCGCAGGGCTTCTACTGCTTCCTGGAATATTGCATCGTCAGCCATGGCTTGATTTTACCCTACTCGT
>WNFL01053513.1_pt1 | contig 20533 bp, 19 predicted proteins | sample 5400361 | NCBI WGS metagenome assembly WNFL01 (sample SAMN13153351, study PRJNA577476) | soil metagenome | isolation source: 40 cm soil on Douglas fir-dominated hillslope | place: USA:California | collected 2013-09-17
ACACGATGCTGATGAGATCCATCACGAGGTACGTCCGCGGCGACAGGAACAGCAGCGTGTGCAGGATCAGCGGAAACGTGACGAAGCCGGCGACGCCGGCCCCGAGGAGCACCGGAACCACTCGTGCAGCGCCGGCGTAGCCCGGCGGCAGAAACCGGAGAATCAGCGCCGGCCCGAGCGTCACGCCGACCACCATGCCGACGACTCCGGCGATCAGCAGCACGCCCTGCACTTCGGCAAAGAACTGCTTCATCCGGCGCGCGCGGCAGTACGGGAGGATGCGGCCGCTCAGCGTCGGCGCGAGATACGCGCCGAGCCACGTCGGGACGAGGGCCAGCGTGGACGCGGCGGCAAACACGCCGGTTTCGGCAGCCGTGCCCGCGATGCTCATCAGAAACAGATCGAGGCGCGACACCACGGCGCCAACCGACGTCGTCGCGAGCGAGAGGCCGGCCGACCGCACGACGTCCGAGAAGTCGGTGCGCCGCGCACGAACGCCCGCGCGGATGCCCACGCCAATCAGCAGCGCCGCGCACGCAATCAGCCAGGGCGCCGCCGAGTATGCGGCAACCGCGGCGACGGCGGTCGTGTACCCGGATGTCAGCACCACAGCGATCAACGTGCATCGAAGAATGGTCTGCGTGAGGTCGACGACCGTGTACCAGCCAAACCGCTCACGCAGCTGCAGGTACACGAGCAGCGAGCGGTGCGCGAGCATTCCGGTTCCACCCAGTCCTGCGAGCGCCGCCACGGCAGCGGCCACCGGCGAGACCGCGATCCCGATCACGATGGCGGCGCCTGCGGACACGAGAAGGCCCGCCCCGAGCTTCATCAGCAGGCCGGCGTGCTCCGACGCCGACGCGGCCTCCTCCGGGTTTGCGCCCGCGCCCCTGATGACGGCCGCGTCGAACGCCGTCCCGACCACGCCGTCCATCAGCATCAGCGCGGTCACGGCCACCGCGAAGACGCCGTACGCCGCGGGAGCCAGATGGTGCGCGACCCAGAGATTGAGCGCCACGATCGATGCGCCGGCGAGCGCCTTTGCGCCCGCCACCATCAGCGCAGGCCCGACGTGCGCGCGCGGCCACTTTGCAGGCATGCCTACCACCGGATCCCGACCTCGGAGTTGTCGCCGAGCATGAACCGGTAGGCCTTCGGCTTGGAGGGCATTCGGTGCACGCGGACGTTCTTGCCGATGAGGCTGTCCTCGATACGCGTGCCGATGTCGTGGATCCGGCTGCCTTCGAGCACGATGCTGTGCTCGATCTCGGCGTCGCGGATTTCGACGTCGTCCATGATCGACGTGAACGGGCCGCCGTAGCAGTTGAGCAGGCGGGCGCGCGGGCCGATGATCGCCGGGCCGCGGATCACCGAGTGCCGGATGACGGCCGATTCCTCGACGATGACCTTGCCCTCGATCCTGGACATGGCGTCGAGGTCGCCGTTGATGCGGCGATCGATGGTGTCGAGAATCAACCGGTTGGCCTCGAGCATGTCCTCGAGGCGGCCGGTGTCCTTCCACCAGCCGTCGACGATCTGGGGACGCACCACGAAGCCGCGGTCGATGAGATCCTGAATCGCGTCGGTGATCTCGAGCTCCTGCCGGAAGCTTGGCTTGATGCGCGAGACCGATTCGAAGACCTCAGGACCGAACAGGTACACGCCGACAAGGGCGAGATCGCTCTTGGGCTCCCGCGGCTTCTCCACCAGCCGCACGACGCGGCCGTTGTCGAGCTCGGCGACGCCGAACTGCTGCGGATTGTCGACCTTCGCCAGCAGAATCTGCGCGGCAGGCCGATCGGACCAGAACTGATCGACGAGCGGCCGGAGTCCTTTGTTGAGAAGGTTGTCGCCGAGATACATCACGAACGGCGACTCGCCGAGGAACGGCTGGCTGATTTGCACCGCATGGGCCAGCCCCCTGGGCGCGTCCTGCGGGATGTACGTGATGCGGACGCTCCACTTCGATCCGTCGCCGACGGCGCGGCGAATCTCCTCGTGCGTGTCCCCGACGACAATCCCGACATCGTCTATGCCGGCGGCGGCCATGGCCTCGATGCCATAGAACAACACCGGCTTGTTGGCGACGGGCACGAGCTGCTTCGCGCTCGTGTAGGTCAGCGGCCGCAGCCTCGTGCCTTTGCCCCCGCTCAGGATCAGGCCTTTCATCGCGACCTCTCCGCTCGCGCCATCCCCCGAGCACCGCCCGGCTTCGCGGCCACGGCACGCGCGCGGAACAGCTGATCACGACGGTCTCCGTAGTTGAGCGCGTAGTAATCGCGATAGGCGCCGGATCGCACGCGTTCGATCCACGCGTGATGCTCCTGATACCAGGCGACCGTCATCGTCAGGCCGTCGTCGAACTCCACTTGCGCGTGCCATCCGGTCTCCCGCGTCAACTTGGCACTGGAGATGGCATAGCGGCGGTCGTGCCCGGGCCGATCGAGCACGTGGGTCATGAGCGATTCGGGGCGGCAGGTGACCGTCAGAATGCGGTGGACGACTTCCAGGTTCGGCAGGGCGCGGTTGCCGCCGATGTTGTAGACCTCGCCGACGCGGCCGCAGTCGAGGACCGCATGGATCGCGCGGCAGTGGTCTTCGACGAACAGCCAGTCGCGCACCTGCGCGCCGTCTCCGTAGATCGGCAGCGGCACGCACTCGAGCGCGTTGGAAATCATCAGCGGGATCAGCTTCTCGGGAAACTGATACGGGCCGTAGTTGTTGGACGCGCGGGTCACGATGACCGGAAGGCCGTACGTCTTGAAGTAGGACAGCGCGAGCAGATCGGACGCCGCCTTTGATGCGGAGTACACGCTGCTCGGGTTCAGCGGAAAGAGCTCGTCGGCCTCGAGCGGCGACTCCAGGCTGCCGTAGACCTCGTCGGTCGAGATATGGATGAATCGGGACACGTTGTGGCGGCGCGCTGCCTCGAGCAGCACGAACGTGCCGCGGACATTCGTGTCAAGCGAGGGCGCCGGCGAGAGGATCCTCGGCAAAGATCGCCTCGATGGCCGCGCCGTCGCAGATGTCCGCGTGCGCGAAGCGATAGCGCGGATCGGCGGTGACACCTGCGAGGTTGTCGAGGTTGCCGGCATACGTCAGGCTGTCGACGTTGACCAGCCGCTCGGCAGTGATATGCGAGAGCGCGTACCGGATGAAGGTTGACCCGATGAATCCAGCGCCGCCGGTAATCAGCAATCTCATCGGTACTGCACCGTCCAGTCGTAGTTGACGCGCCGGTCGTCGTAGGAGATGCGGCCTTCGTCAGCCGTGTCGTAGAAGCGGCTCGTCACGTAGATCAGCATCGAGGGCTCGGTGCTGATCACTTTGTAGCCGTGCCCGACTCCCGGCGGGATGACGATCTGCCACGGGCGAAGGACCCCGACGTACAACGTGTTGCGCCGGCCGAACGTCGGCGAATCTGGCCGGAGGTCGACGAGCGCGACCTGAAACGCGCCCATCGCGGGAATCCAGCAGTCGCTCTGGTGACGGTGATAGTGAAATGCCTTGATCACGCCGGGATAGCTGAAGGTCGCGGACACCTGCGTGCTGGGCATCGGAAAGTCGGCCACCGGCCCGCAGCCGGCGCGCATCGCTTCGAGGAAGTACCCGCGATCGTCCGGCCACAGTGCGTACGGCTTGACCTGGACGCCTTCGATCAGCCGGCCGCTCACCGGCTGTGCGATAACGTCACCGACGCCATGGTCGCAGTCAGGAATCGCGAACGGGCTTCCCGGCAGGCGCTCCCCCCGCACCGCGATCACGGGATCCCGATCGACCAGGGCGACGCGCGCAATGCCTTCGGCCATCTCTACGCTCCCTTCTGCGCACGACCATCGACGACGAACCCGATCACGTGCGCGTGCGCGCGACGCAGTTGATCGGCGGCGCGCTGCACTTCGGCTCGCGTCGTTCGGCGTGGCGAAACGGACAACACGACGCCGTCGCACAACCCGGCGGCGATGAGCGTCTCGACGGACGAGGCCGGCGGATTGGCGACGCATAATACGTACGAGTACCTCGCACGCGCGTGCGCGAAGAAGGCCGCGAACTCGGGCGAAGCGGCGTGCGAGACGGTGTCCTGGCGCCCGGCGAACGGATGCGCGCGGCCGGCGCTCTCGACGCCGCTGTGCCACGCGCCGCTTATCGCGTCCCCGTCGCCGGGAAGCTCGGCCCAGCGTCTTGGCAAACGCCTGGTCTGCGATACCCGCAGGTCGACGACAAGGGCCGGCCCTTCGTTGAGCTCGACGAGGCCGCGCACGACGTCGTCGACGAGCGGCACCGCGTCGCCCGACGCGCAGATCGGCACGAACATCAGCACACGGCCTTCCCCGGCCGATCGCGTGTCGCGCACGTGCAGCGCCAGACGGATGGCCTCTTCGGACGCGCGGGGACCGTCCGGCTCGACGCGCAGCACCGGCGCATCAGCTGTCGCGATGGGCGGATCAACCCTGCGCTGGAGCGATGAGGCCACTGACTGACTCCTTGGACGGGTGTTTGGCGAAGATCTCGCAGCCGTCGCAGATCGTCTGCTGCGGATTCGGCGCGGAGCGATGCGAGAACAGCGCTCGCGCGGACAGGTAGTTGTCGTTGTTCCAGAGCGACATGACGTCGGCCGGCAGCTGCCCGAAGTCGCTCGACTCCTTGTAGACCACACAGCAGGGCGACACGCCGCCGTCGGGGTTCACGACCATCGTTCGATACAGATAGAAGCAGGGCGAAGGCTTATGCGCCTGGCCGAACTGCTGCTCGACATCGGGGCTGTACTCGCGCCCCTCGATCGTCACCGGATACCACTCCTCCTTGACCGCCTGCCGATCGCACGTGTCGTACGGCATGCCCACCGGGATGAAGCGCAGCAGATCGACGCCGATCTTCTCCGCCAGCTTCTCGGCGGCACTGACCTCGCGCTCGTTCTGCTTCATCACGATGAACTGCCACTCGACGCGCGGATTCGTCAGGCCGCGCGCGTTGCGCCGCCGGATGAGCTCGTGCATGTTCTCGACGACGCGATCGAACTTGCCGCGCACGCGGTACTTCGAATAGCTCTCGGCGCTCGTGCCGTCGAGCGAGACGATCAGGTATTCGAGGCCGCAGTCGAGGAGCTGGTCCAGATCCTCGGAGGACGTGTCGGACAGGTTCGAACTGAGGTTGGTCCCGACATTCCGCGACTGTGCGTAATCGATCATGCTGAACACCTGCTTGTTCAGCAGCGACTCGCCCCAGTTGTGCATGTACGCCTCGAACAGGTAGTCGGCCAGCGGATCGAAGTAGGCCTTGAAATGTTCGAGCGACAGCATCGTCTGCTTGCGGCCGAGCGTGCCGACGCCGGTCGGACACAGCGGGCACCGCAGGTTGCAGTAGTTACAGGGATCGATGATGAGCAGGTACGGGTGGCCCTTGAGTTGGATCTTTCGCTGCTTGCGCTCGATCTCAACGCGCGCCAGGTTCACCAGCTTCCGCGGCGTGCCGTGCCTGGCCACCGACCACAGGTGGCGTGCGTTGCGTGTGTATTGCGGGACTTTCTTCAGATACTTCTGAGCGAGCGTCACACGTGTTCTCCATGTGCGGGCATGACGAGGTGAAGCGATGCCGGCAGGCTGCCGCTTAGGGCCGCATGGGCGCGGACAGGCTCCGACGGGCCGGCCTCTCCTGCACGCCGGCCGCCTCTGGGCGCCGCGCGGCGGTCATCGAGTTCCCGGCGATCGAGCATCCGGAAGACGACGCCCGGCGAGACGGCGGCCAGATAGCAACCGCGCCTCGCCCGGACGGTGACGGCGGGGACTGCCCCATCGCCGATCGTCCAGTCCGAAACCGTGCGGGCTAGACCTTCTGACAACGAGAAGCGAGGCTGCCAGTCGAGCAACTGATACGCATCGACGTTGTCGGAGTTGCTGCGCCAGATCTCCGTGAGCCGCGACTCTTCGGCGCCTGCGGCGACCGGAACGGTCGCACCGAGCGCTCCGATGACGGCTTCGCAGAGCGATATGACCGTCAGCTCCTGACCCCCGCCAATCGGAATCGCCTGGCCCCAGGCCCGCGGCTTCTGGGCCGCGGCGACGAATGCGTCCACGGCGTCGTCGACGAAGAGGGGATCGCGCGTCTGCGTGCCGCCCATGAGAGTGACCGGCCGTCCGGCGGTGACGCACTCGCGAACGTGGGTGATGACATTCCGGTTCTGGCGCGGGCCGTAGACGAACGTCGGCCGGATCGCGATCGTCTTGAGCTTCGTGAACGAAGCCGCCAGCTGGCAGAGCTGCCACCCCGCCGATTTGACGATGGCGTACGAGCAGATGGGCCGCGACGCCTGGGCCGCGCGATAGGGCACGCTGGCGTTGCCGTAGTCTTTCGCGGAGTCGCCGTAGACGAAGAGCTCGGCGCCGCCTTCTGCCGCCGCCTGCAGCGCGTTGACCAGCCCGAGTCCGTTCACCCGGACGCATTCGGCGAAGTGGCCGAACGACTCATTTGCGTCTGCGTGCGCCGCGAGATGAAACACGACATTGGGCCGGAAGCGGCGCAGCGCGCCGACGATCGACTCTGGCTGGCAGACGTCTGCCAGCGCCACCGTGCAGTCGCCGCGCACGGCCGACAGCCGGCACAGCCGGGCGGTCGTGCGGGCGACCGCGAGGACATGTGCGCCCTCGGCCACGAGCCGCTCCACCAGGTGAGATCCGAGAAATCCCGTTCCCCCGATGACTGCCGCGCGCCGGCCTGCAAGCGACGTCATCAGAACGCGCCTTTCCGGAGAATCGTGCAGAAGAAGGTCCGAGTCAGAATCCCCATGTCGAACCAGAAGCCGCGCGTGCGGACGTATTCGACGTCGTAGCCGACGGTGGCGAGAAAGCTCAGCTCTCCCCGTCCACAAACCTGCGCAAGGCCGGTCAATCCAGGCCGGACCGAGAACTTCGTCAACCCGGCGACGTCGTAGTACGGCAGCATCTCGGGGATTTCAGGCCGGGGTCCGACGAGCGCGACCTCGCCGGTAAGGACGTTCCAGAGATTCGGAAGCTCGTCGAGCGTCGACTTGCGCAGCCATCGCCCGACGCGAGTGACGCGCGGATCGTTCTTCAATTTGAAATGCAGCGCCGCGACTTCTTCCGCGGTGTAGCGGTAGGCGTAGAGCTCGGGCCACCGTTCCCGCGCGTCGGCGTACAACGTCCGGAACTTCGCAAACCTGAACAGCCGTCCGTTTCGCCCGACTCGTATCTGGCGAAACACGACGGGGCCCGGCGAGTCGAACCGGACAATGGCGGCGATAATGAGCATCACCGGCATCGTCAACAGCAGCAGGCTCCCGGCGACGACAATTTCGAAGACCCGCGTCGCCCAGAACGTGGGCGGCGCGCCGACACCCTCATGCTGCAGATACGCGAGCACCTGCCATCCGGCCTCCTCGCCGGTAAGAACGGCCGTCGGCGCCGTCGGCCGGACCGGCCGCCGGCGGTCCGCCGGAGCATGCGGCGCCCATCGTTCGAATAGAGCGGAGGGATTTGCTCCACTCACACCTGATGCCTGTCCGGGTGTCTCCATCGTTATCCCCGTCCTTGTCCCAATGCGGCTTCCGCTGACCACTGCGTGAACACGATCGATACCTGCGGTGAAATCGTGAATGGCGCTGCGGCCAAGAGCCGCACGCGCTTTGCTGACGTCGGCGACGTAGTCCCCCGATTCGACGGCGGCGTACTCTTTCGGCCACGGCCGGCACTCGATGGGTCCCCCGCCGAACGCGCGCTGGATGATGCGGGCGGCGTCGATGATCGACACGCTGGCGCCGCAGCCGATGTTGAGCAGTTCGTTTCTGGCCTCGGCGCGCTCGGCGCAGAGGCGCAGGAGCTGAACGAGATCGGCGATGTACAGGTAGTCGCGAAGCTGCCGGCCGTTGCCGAAGATCGTCAGCGGCTCGCGGGCGAGCGCCCGCTGGACCAGCGCGTTGATGAAGCCGTGGGCCTTGCCCGGCGCCTTCTCGTCCCAGCCGTAGGGATTCGAGATCCGGCAGACCGTGAATGACAGTGCGCCGCGCTCAGCAAAGATCCGGTGATACGACTCAATGCACTGCTTGTGCGCGGCGTACACACTGGCCGGTGCGACGGGATGCTGCTCGGTGACGGGTTCCGCGCCGGCTTGGGCATATACCAGACGCGAACTGGCGAACACGACGTGCGGCATCGCGGCGGACCGCTCGCAGGCCTTGAAAAAGTGAAGCTGCTGGGCGCAGTTCGATTCGAGGCTGGCGAGGGGATCGGTGTTGCTCGCGACGGCCCCAGACGATCCGGCCAGGTTGAAGACCACCGAGACGCCGTCGAGCGCATGCTCGAATGCGCGAGGCCGATCAGCAGGATCGAGAACGACCCAGTCCACTTCGTCCGCCCAACCGGGCGCGCGCTGCGGCGTCGGACGCGCGAGCACGCGTACCTTCCATCCGCATGCGAGCAAATGCGCCACGAGATGCCGGCCGATGAATCCGCGAGAGCCCCACACGAGTGCGTGGCGCGCGCGAGAATGATTGGTCACTGCTGATGGTCATGGAGCAACAGGACTGCCGCATGTCGATCGTCGAGACGGAATCGACGTCTGACTACGCCAACTTGTTGTGCGATGCGGATCTGAAAGGATGTAACCGGAGGCGGTCACATGACGAGTGGATGCCCGTCACGTGATCGATGTCTGGCCCACGCCAGAAATCAGTTCTGTCCTGAACCAGATTTTGCGGCGCCGATCTCCGTCACGCGTGCCGCCATTCGAAAATGGCGGTAGGTCGACGACGCAGTCGTGCGACGCAAGAAAGTTCAGGAGGCGTTTGTAGTCGCTGGCGGGCAGACCGAGCAGCGGCAGCATCGCGCGGTAGTTGCCGTTCGCGTTGGTGAGGCCTCGGCGAACCAGCTCGCGCAGATCCTGACGCGTCAAGTCGCGCTGAATGAATCTGGGGTGGACATCATCCCAGAACGACTCTTTCCCGGACGACAGCGCTTCATATAGATGATCGGCCGTCTGCCGGCGGCGTTCGACGCGGTCCGGCCCTGGCGCCGCACTGGCGATCGCGGCCGGCAGGTGCTCGACTCCGACTTCATCGTCGGGAGCCGCCCACATCACATGCTCGACCACGTTCTGGAGCTCTCTCACGTTGCCAGGCCAGCCGTAGGCCTCCATCACCCGCAACGCGGGCTCGGAGAACCTGATTGAACGGCCGGTCCGTTCGACAAATCCGGAGACGAGGGCGCGAATGTCGCTGGTTCGCTCCCGAAGCGGCGGGACGTCGATGTGCACGACCTTGATGCGATACAGAAGGTCTTCGCGGAACCGGCCGTCGGCGACCAACGCCGACAGATTGCGATTCGTCGCGGCGATGACCCGGACGTCGACGGCCGACGAGATGCGCTCGCTGCCGACCGGCTGAATCTCGCCGTTTTCGAGAAAGCGCAGCAGGAGCGCCTGCATGCGAAGGGTCATCTCCCCTACTTCGTCCATGAAGATCGTGCCGCGGCTGGCGAGCTGCAGCCGTCCGACTTTGTCTCGATACGCGCCGGTGAAGCTGCCTTTGACGTGGCCGAACAGCTCAGCTTCGAGCAGGGTGTCGGTCAACCCCGCGCAGTTCACCGGAACAAATGGACGCGAAGCTCGCGGAGAATTCGCGTGAATGTATCTGGCGACGACGTCCTTCCCGACGCCGCTCTCACCTGTCAGCAGTACTTTCGCATCGCAGCACGCGACTCGCCGGGCCAGATCGCGCACCCGGCCCATCGCGTCGCTGCAACCAAGCAGATTTCCCTCGCGCAAACATGCAGTCACCATCCGAACGACTCCGTGTTGTCGGGTCTAACCGCGGTTGCGAATAGTGTCATCGACTCATGCGAAGATCTGGTGACGAAAGGTTGAGGAACGTGTCACTTCGATTCAACGAGCTACGCAAATCCACAGGTTGAAACGTGAACGGGGAATTCGCTCGTCGGAGCAAGGACCGCGCCACCGGGATCTCGTCATCAGCTCGTCTGGAGAAAACGCTCCATCGTTCGCGGTCAGAGAGGATTCATGACGCTGACGCGCGATCTGCGTCGAACTTCTCCGCTGGCCTGAGACAACACATTCGTCGCGACAGGGTTCCAGCGGAGACGTTTCTGTGTGAAATGACTGAACCGGGCGCGCGCGGGCGCCGAAGCCATCGTCGTCGACATGTCGGCGACGTAATCAACGCGCGAATCGAGGCAATCCCAGCTCAGCGACGCTGGGAGGAGTGGGTACGTCAGCAGCCGTCATCTGACGAACCGAGGTCGATAAATTGGCCGGAGCGGTCAAACGGCTGACTCAGCCGTTTCGAGCCACGTCGGTCGATTAGCGCTTCCTTATATCTAGTACAGAACTCTGACGCTAGAAGCCCGATTCCTCTTTGGAATAAACCTCGTTGTAAGCGGAACCAACACGTTGATATGGCTGTCTTCTGTCAAGCGAGCAGACCTGTCCCGCCTCAGCGTCTTCGTGAGTTCTTCTCTATGCACGCTGTTCCGTGCGCGTCGTTCTTCAGGTCCGTCTGGTCGGCGACACCGCGTTCTAGCGACGGTTGACGCTGCTGATATCCGCGGGTTGAGTACCGCCCAGACTGTGGTTCGTCGCGGAGCTGCCTCGCCCTAGAAACGGACGTCTCCGTGGTGCGGAGGTCCATAACGTTTCCGAGGATTCTCCACCGGCCCGCGATGTCGCCGACCTGGCGGACCTGATGCGCACTGAGGTTACGCCGGCGGCGCGGGTACCTCCCGGGCGATCGCCCAGACGAAGCCGGTCAGCTCACGGGCGATCGCCGTTGCGACTTTAGGTTTCGGCTTGCCGCGAGCGACCAAGCGTCGAAAACGGGCCGTCAATCGGAGCTGCGCCTTCCACGCAATCGCGCAGACGGCTGTCGGGAGCGCTTCTTGTCGGGAGAGCATCTGCCGGCCCACGCGTGGCATGCCTTGATAGGCCCACGCCGCTTCGGCGAGTAACCGTCGCGCATGCGGATTGCCGGCCTTCGTGATCCCGCCGCGCCGCACGCTCGGACCACTCGAGTATTCCGACGGCACGAGGCCCAGGTACGCCATCAGATGCCGCGGATGATCGAACCGCCGAATATCGCCGAGTTCGGCGACGAGACCGACGGCGGTGACGAATGAGACCCCTCGGAGCGCTTGCAGGGCGTCCACCACCGGCGCCCAGCGCCAGCTCGGTGTGAGCTGCCGGAGTTGGTCCGTCACGCGCGCGAGCCGGCGCTCAGATTCATCGATCGTATCTCGGTATTCCTGCAGCGCGATGTGCTGCGGGGCCATGGGAAAACTGAGTTCGGCCAGCCAGCGGCGATACGGGCGCGTCCACCCCGCACGGCCGGGATAGCGACGGCCTTGCCGGAGCAGAAACGCCTTCAAGCGATGCTTAGCCTGGGTGCTCAAGCCGACCGCGTCCTCACGCGCGCGCACGAGATCCCGGAGGGCTTCATCGTCTGGCGTCGGGACATAGATCGCCGTGAGCTCGCCGGCGCGATGCAACCGGGCGAATGCCTCCCCATCTCGCCGATCGGTTTTGATCCGGTCGCCGCTCCGTTTCGGCATACTCGACGGATTGACGACGACGCACTCTTCGCCGTGCGCGGTCAGGTAACGGTGGATCCCAAATCCGCACGGGCCCGCTTCGTACACAAAACGCAGGCGGCGGTCCGGCGCACGCAGCGTGCGCACGACCTTCGCCAGAGCCCCGACGTCGCCGGCGATCACGCCGTAGTGGCGCACCTCACCGTGTCGGCCTTCGTCCGCGACTGAGATGTCGACCGATTCTTTGTGGACATCGAGGCCGACGAACATGCTACGTTTCTCCATGACCTGCCTCCTTGTTTGTGGCACTGCGCGACCCCTTCATCAGCTCCGCGTAACCCACGGTAAACAACGTGAGGCAGGTCTCTCGACTTAAGATTTCACAGCCATACTGTCTAGATCGCCTTCGCGAGTGGGAATTACCGGACGAGCGCGACTGAAAACGTCGGCCTCGCGCAGGTCGCCAGGCACGCACACGAAAACCGACACACGTAATACACACGCGGCCCTGCGGCCGGTGTGTTTGGATCAATGTTTATCGGGAAAAAGGATTGGTTGCGGGGCGGGATTTGAACCCGCGACCTTTGGGTTATGAGCCCAATTGCGCGAGGCAATTCGGGTAGACCTCAGACATCAGCAAGCGATTTTCCTAATGTTTTTGACCATTGGTCACTACCCCGATCCACCCTGAGCCACTACCGATTGTCAGCCAATTGTCAGCCGACAGTCTGCTCGGCGTCCGCAGGGATCAAAGCCGCGGTAGGCGCTCAATGTTCTGCACTGACTCCCTTCGAGAAACTGAACGAAGCGACACACTGGCCGACGCGAACTAATTGGCGAATCGCTCGGGAGATGAGTCAAGCCGAGTGGGATGCTGGTGATTTCGGGAAGTTCATCAGAAGGATTGCCGAGGCGAACTAGACGCAACGTGTCTTTTGCCATAAGGGCCGAGACAAGTGCGGCTCGGGCGACTCCTCCACATCACTGGCCCTGTGGGCGCTCTCTGACGGGAATATCACCAGCGTCTGCTTCCGGCATGCCTCAGTCACGATCCACAGCCGGAACCGATGCCCATCGCTCTCCACCGCGAACGTCGAAAAGATCCGCCCGCCTACACAATGACGGCTTGCTCGTTGGCGGCGCGACAGTCGGGACTCCAGTCCCGGGATGCGTGTTGTCCCAACGCAGAAGCGAGCTGCTTGGCGGTTAGGTTGTGACGTTGGCCCAATTTCTCGAACGTCTACAATTTCAGCGCGAACTGAATCAAGCCTCCCATATCCTTGAATTTGTCCGGATGCCAGTTCGGTGCTTGACGGAGGTAGGAATGTCCGTCACCCCAGATAAGTCCGATCAGAGTTTCGGCAACGATTCGCGCGCCCACAGTGCCAAGTCGAAGGGGTTCTTCGTCGCCCTTGCTGCCCTTGGCCTTGGCACGCTTGCTCCATTCAAACTGCGCTTCGGCAAGGATGTAGTACCAGAGCGGCGCATTGTCCGTGAAGTGATCCGGATCAAGCGACGCTAACGTTGGGTTCTTGTCGACATCGCTCAGAACGGCCTTCCCGACGCGGAGGTTCTTGTCGTCGATGGGATCCAGGCCCATGGCGAGTGCCACGTCCTGGCCGCTCGGCAGGCCCATGGCCAAGCCGCGCAGCAAGTTGCGCTTCGCAAGATTGGCTGGATCAACGTCGGGGTTCTTGGGATCCGCAGTTTTGGACTGGAGTTGCTGCACGGTGAGCGGTGGGTTTGGCGCTTGGGGCGGCTTCGAGAACTCCGGCAAGAACCCCAGAGGATTCACCAGTGAAGTATCGATTTTGTACGCCGGCTGGACACGGGACTGTCCCACATTCTTAACGGACCCATTGATGCTAAAAAAGAGACTCCAATCGATGGCCCACTGCTTGGGGAATTCGTCGAATCCATTCAGACCGCGAGCCTGAACGCCGGCAAAGACGAAGAACCGGCCGGCGAGTCCCCGCTTCACTTCGTCCGGCGTGGCTTTGTTCGGATCGTCCCCACCTTTCAGCTCCGTGTTGAGCCGATAGATGGGGCGAACCATCGAGTGGCCGAAGCGGTACGCGGCGGCCGAGAACTCGATGGGCATGAAGGGATCGTTGCGCCACTTGAAGATGGACAAGTTAGGCTTGAGCTTCCAAATCGGCTTACGCTGGCCGAAGTCGGGAAGAATGTCTTCGACGACTTCTTCGCCGCAAATCGTCTTGAGGAAATCGTTGACGACAATCCACTGATAGTGCCAGCGGACTTGCTGCTGAATGTCCTCGAAAGACGCACCGGGATCTTCGTCGACGAGCCGGTTGTGAAACTGAAGCATCGAGCCATGCAGCTGAGACACGATGACGTTTTCGTCGTTGCGCTTGTCGCCGATCAGGGCGCGTTTGGCGCCGCCGGGATCAGAAGGATCGTTGAAGCGCGGCAGGTCCAGGGATGGGCTCTTTTTCCCATTTTCGAACAAAGGGCGGCCTAGCCTGAACTTGTTGCCGACGTACATGTACGGTTGGTCGCCCGGGCCGCGCCCGTACAAGGAATCCAAGTCAAGGCGAGGAGTACGGAAGTCGACGAGCGCGTCAGGATCGTTTTGCTTCATCAGGCTGGAAGCCGGGTCTACCAGCGTTCTCCTCGTCGTCGTGAATGCGCTTTTTCGGATCCTCGAACGCCGCCGTCGGAACGTTGGGATTCTTCTCGTCGTGTTCCGGATCGGACGTCATCTTCAGGCCGAGCATCAATAGCGATTCCCTGGGCCAATCACCCGAGGGCAGCGAGCGGAACATTCGGCCGAAGCGGCCCTCAAACTGAGCCGAGCGAGGAGCCGAGTTGTCTCCGCGGACGCCGCCGCCATGTCCTGCCGACACCTTCTTCTTGGCACTGATCGCTGCGTTGATCATAAGTTCCTCCGACTAAGACGCCTTTAACGTTCTCTGCGGACCGACCAGTGAAACCACCAGCGGCCCAGGCGCGCACCCCACCTAAACAGCGAGCGGGCGTCCGTGAGGCCGTTTGTCGTCATCGCTCGGACCCGCGAGCTCGCGATAGCAACACACCGCGACGCACGGTGGCGGACGACAGCAAGATGCGACCTCAGGTCATTCGAATCATCGCGACGAACGATCGGCGAGACATCGCATTGTTCTGTAGACGCGCAGAGCCCGCGTCGAACAGCTCACCCGAAGCGGCTATTATCAAAGAAGAGACGTGCGCGTGGGGAGCGTTGCGAAGATTTAACACCACAGACAATTGGCCAGCACCGGCCAGCGCATTGGCCGCTACGAGTCAGAGGTAATGTCTATACAGGCCAACTCTTCTTGCAGCTCTGCCGTGTGGCGTTCGATGCGTTTCGAGTGACGGCTCTGGACAAGACAGGCCCTCTGGTTCCGGCCGGGCTCTGCTAAACGTTCGCGATTGGCAGGGGCCGTTCGATTCGTGCTTGACAAGTGCCGCCAGAAACTGATTTAGTTGGTCATTCAAGTAATGGCAGCCACGTCAAGAGCGCCTCGCCTGCGGCCGGCCGACACACGCGCGCGCATTGTCGAAGCGGCCCGATTCCTGTTCTGGGAAAAGGGCTTTGCCGCCACCGGTCTGGCGGAGCTGCTCGCACGGGCCGGCGCCAACAGCGGCAGCTTCTACCATTTCTTCGACAGCAAAGACGCCGTGCTGCGCACGGTCCTCGAAACCTACCGGGACTTGCTGGATCCGCTGGTGATCCGTCCCGCCTTTGATGCCCACATCCAACCGATTGACCGGATCTTTGCACTGCTCGACGGCTATCGGCAGCGCCTTCTGAATACCGACTGCCAATATGGCTGTCCGATTGGCCGGCTGGCCCTCGAGCTCGACCCCGAGAATGCGCCCGCGCATGCGCTCATCGCCCAGAACTTCACCGCGTGGCGGCAGGCCGTGGAGGGGTGCGTGCGTGGCGCTGGGATTCCCAAGCCCGGCGACGTCGCGGCATTCGTGCTGACCGTGATGGAAGGCGCCGTCATGCAGGCGCGCGCCTATCGATCGATAGAGCCGTACGACGCCTGTATCCGCCAGTTGCGACTGCATCTCGCCGCACTGGCGGGCGCGACCAAAAGGCCACCAAGAACCACAAGACTGAGGAGAACCCGATGATCGTGCGCAGCATGCGTGAGAACACGATGATGGCAGTCTTGATAGTGGGCGCCACTCTCCTTGCCTTGAGCACGGAGCCCGTCGCGCGCGCCGCGGGTCCAGTGACCGTGACGAGAGTGGTGAGCCCCGAAAAGGCGCTTCGGTTTGAAGTGATCGTGCCCGCATCGCTGGAACAGGTCTGGGCGGCGTTCACGACGTCAGAGGGTCTCGCGACCTGGCTCTGGCGAGACACGCGTGTTGACGCACGTCCTGGTGGCGACTGGCTGGCGATCTTTCCGCAGAGCACGGCTGGCGGGACGATCATCTCGCTCACGCCGAAAGCCACGTTGGTGATCGCGGCCTCGGCGCCTGACAAGTTCCCGACCGTACGCAAGGAACATACGCGCGCGACATTCGAATTCTCGGCACTGTCAGCCGATTCGACCAAGGTCACGCTCGTGCAGACGGAGTGGAAAGCCGGGGACGAGTGGGACGCGGCGTACGAATATCTCGCCGGTGGCAACGCGGAGCTGCTAACCCAACTCTATCAACGATTCGTATCCGGCCCGCTCGTCTGGCCGAAGGGACGCTAAGCGATGCCAGCAATGATGACAGGAATGTGGTGGCTATCCATCCTAACGGCCACCGTCGTCGCGTTCGTGATCGGCGGGATCTGGTATTCACCGTCGGTTTTCGGCCGCCAATGGATCTCGCTCAATGGATTCACGGACCAGGAACTGAGCCGGCGCTCGATGGGCCGCGTATTCGCCTTGAGTTTCGTGCTGGCCCTCGTCATGACTGTGAACCTCGCGATGTTCTTGGGGCCATCGCCATCGTTCGGCTTCTGTATTGCGGCTGGGGCCGCCGCGGGCGTCGGTTGGAGCGCGGCCGGGTTGGGGATCATTTCGCGCGCTAACGTGGCACTGCGTCTTCAGTGACGCCGAAGTGTTTAGCTAAACGCCCTTCGGCGTGATAGCTCTACGCTTCCCGACGTACGGGGAGTAATCCTCGGCGAAGCTACTTCTTCGCCTCGGGCGTCCAGTTCATCAACAGCGCACTCTCCAGTTCCATGGTCCACACCGCCGCCCCATATATGGTGGGAAACAGCATCATGTGCGAGTCCGTCGAGTATCTTTCTCTGGTCAGGCTTCTGAGACAGATTGTTCGCGCTCGCCTCCCGTGTTACCGTGCCGTCGCTTGCGTAAGGGAGACCATGCCCAAGATCACAGCTTCCGCTCTTGCGTTGTTTGGCATTGTTTCGCTGGCGTCCTGCCTGCTGCTGGCGCAGACCCAAAGGCCCGGGGAATATCCGCGGGGCGAAAAGCCTTCTCCGATGATGAATTTTTTTGTGACGAGCGTGCCCGTCGGCGACGGCGGCAATCTCGGCGGACTGGCCGGCGCCGATGCGCATTGCGAGACACTCGCAACGGGCCTAGGCGCCGGTAGTCGCACCTGGCACGCCTATCTGAGCACGCAGGCGCGGCCCGGCAAGCCGGCAGTGAACGCGCGCGACCGCATCGGCAAAGGCCCCTGGTACAACTTCCGGGGCGAAATGATCGCGCAGGATCTGGCGCATCTACACGGCGATACGATGGAACTGGCCCATCAGGGAAATAATCTGAATAAGCTCACCGGGCTGACGGAACAAGGCCAGATCGTGCCCGGTCTGTACGACTACAACGACCCGCGCGACGGCGACTGGGAATACGCCAAGAACACCCGGTTCTCGAGTCGGCATGAAATGCTCACCGGCACTCAGCCCGATGGCACCGCGTTCACCGATAGCCGGGATCACACCTGCGATAACTGGACCAGCAACAAGAGCCCGGATCCAGGAAAGTCCGGCGGCGACCTGAATGCGTCCAATGGCCGGCTCAACGCCCAGATCGGTTTTCCCGACCGCAACGGCGGCGGCAGCGGTTCCTGGAACTCCGCGCACGGAACGCGCGGCTGCGCCCAGGCGGATCTACCCAAAACCCACGGCCAGGGCCTCTTTTACTGCTTCGCAACGAACTAGGATGGCGAACACACTCAAGGCCAGGCCGCGCGCCTACGATGTCCTCGCGTCCACCTTGATGCTGGCATCCTGCCTGCTGCTGGCGCAGCAGGCCGTGCCGACCACTCAGTTCAATACCCAGGGTGTCACGCCGCCGCCCGGCAGCAATCCAACTCCTGCCAAAATGACTTTTTTCGTCACCAGCGCGGGTATCAGCAAAGGCGGAAACCTCGGCGGACTTGCGGGCGCCGACGCGCACTGCCAGGGGCTTGCGACGGCTGTCGGCGCCGGCGGTCATACCTGGCACGCCTATCTCAGCACCCAGGCTCGTCCCGGGCAGCCCGCCGTCAACGCGCGTGACCGCATCGGCAAAGGGCCCTGGTTCAATTGGTCGTTCGCGCAACTGGGCGCGCCGCAGAACGCCCTCATTTCAGTGGACCTCGCCGACCTTCACGGAGATACGCTCATCCAAGCGCAGCGCGGCAACAATTTCTTCAAGCAGTCCGCGCGCAACGAGCATGGGCAAGTGATTCACGGCATCGGCGATCCGCCGCCGATTCAGCACGAAATTCTTACCGGATCGAAATGGGACGGCCGCGCCTACACCGATATCGTCGACCACACGTGCAACAACTGGACGGGCAGCTCCACGGGTGCCGCGCAGGTCGGCCATTCCGATCGAATCGGCAATGGCTCCTCCTGGAATTCGTCGAACGCCACGAAGGGCTGCAGCCAGGCCGATCTGGAAAGCACCGGCGGTACCGGCCTTTTCTACTGCTTCGCAATCAACTGATGTCGAACCGAGACGCCAGGGCGAGGGCCAACGGGCTGGAAGTGCAGCGGTTAGCGTCGCGCGGACACGATAGTTCCTGCCTGCCGCCACAAGTGTAGAAGGATTTCTCGGTCCGGGCGTCCGAATTGCAGGGCTTTTCGGCCGGGGAGGGCTAGTAGAAGGACAAGACGTCTCCAGAAGTTGACATGAGTTGTCTTGGGTTATGTTGCGAGTCCTTCAAACCGCGGCAACCGGGGCATCGTCTGTTACTCGCTAAATCGATGAGGTGATCCCTTCACGCGGAAGGCCCGTCAAGAAGAAGCGAACGAAGAAAGGAAAACGCCGATGAACGCTTTAGCGAAACCATCCGTGGCTTGAGCTACAGCGCGTTCTTTCTGTGCGCGGTCACGCGCCCATTTCGATGATGTGCTCAATGCGCCGTTGTCGCTGTGCATGTCGCGCTGACCGTGGCATCTCGCCAGGAATCAACCGGTCAGCTCATCGTCGTTCTCGTGCTGGACGCCGGCGCGCGCTACATCACCACGGCCTTGTTCTCAGGGCGAGCTAAGGCTCAGGGTCTCGCGCGAGCCGCCGCAGATCTTCTCGCTCGATACGCATCGGCATCCACTCGGACACGTGTTCGGCACCGATGGACTCGTAGAAGCGAGTTGCCGCCGTGTTAGCTCGCAGCACCATCCACTGCAGGTGCAGGCAGCCGGCTTCAACCGCGATGTTCGCCAGCGCGGTCATCAGCGCGCGCGCGACGCCTTGTCGACGAAACGGCACAGCGACGTAGAGATCTTCCAGGTACAACCCCGAGCGACTCGTCCACGTCGAATACACACGATGGTAGAGGGCCAAGCCGGCGGGCTGGTCGCCGGCCTCTGCGATGAGACACCCGAAGCGCGTCGGAGTGCTGCGGAAGCCGTCCTCAAGGAGATCTGCCGGAGTTACGCATAACTCCGCACTCGCACCTTGTGCGGCAGCGGACTCGCAGAGCATCTGGTAAATGACTGGAACGTCACCCTTGTGTACCAGCCGCACGCGCATTGCACTCGGAGCCGGCGTCACCACTGATCTCCGCCGCCTGGAGGCGGCCAGATCCCGAGCATCTGACGCAGCTGAACAATCCGCCCGAGATGGTAGGCGTCATGAACGGCCATATCGATCAGGACGTCGAGCCGCGTCACACGCGGAGCCCCCGGCTCGTCGTAGCTCGTGTCCTGTTCCGACAATGCATGGGCGGGCTGCGCCGCCAAGCGTGACGCTTCGTCCAGCGCCTGGTCGAAACGCGCGATCAGGGATCCCCATTCCGCGTCCGAGCACTCGTCAAGGGACACCCACCCTTCGGAGGACGAAGAGGGATACGGCAGCGGCCGGCGCCGCGCCCACGCGAGCATGTTCTCCTGCCAATACACGATGTGCCACAACTCTTCGGCGATCGAATGTGCGACACCGGCCGGCCGGGCGTGCCGGAGATCCCCGGGAATCTCTTTGAAGATGCGGCGAGGAGGCGTAAACGCGCCGTCAGACGTCAACAGGCGCTGCAGCTCGTTCATCCTCTCGACACTCCAGCGCTTGGGCGGTCGGCGTCGATCGCCTCGCCGGCTGTCCACAGCGCCGCGCCGAGCAGACAGAGGTCCTTCAGAAGAAAGGGCGCGTCGTTCTCGACATTCGGCGTGGTGAACAGAAAGCTGAGCGTGACGAGAAACATCACGCTCGCGCCGATACTGCCCCACGACGACAGCTTCGGATTCTAGCGCCTCAGCGCGATCAGTGCGCCGAGCATCAGCTCGATGACGCCGACGAATTCGGACGCGCGCTGCATTCCGAAGACGTGATGCGACCAGGCGAGCATCGGGCTGTGGACGATGAACGGCTCGACACCGCGTGCTTCTGCCGTCGTCCACTTGAGCGCGCCGAACAGGAACAGGAATAGGACCAGGGAATAGCGCAGCAGGATGCCTCCGGCCGTCTGGAGCATCGTTCCCGTGCGAGTGACGGAGGTTTTCATCGCGCTTTTAGACTCTCGGGATCGAGTCGGGGGTTCACTGAGCGAACGAGGCGAAGCGTGTCGGCACGCGACCCACGTCGCCGGCATCAGCTGTCGCG
>WNFL01443085.1_pt1 | contig 20530 bp, 23 predicted proteins | sample 5400361 | NCBI WGS metagenome assembly WNFL01 (sample SAMN13153351, study PRJNA577476) | soil metagenome | isolation source: 40 cm soil on Douglas fir-dominated hillslope | place: USA:California | collected 2013-09-17
CGGGCACGAATGCTTCTTCTGCGTATTCCTCGATGCGCAGAACCGCGTGATCGAGGCGGAGGAGCTGTTCCGTGGCACGCTCACGCAGACGAGCGTCTACCCGAGGGAAGTCGTGAAGCACGCGCTGCGTCATAACGCTGCCGGCGTCATCCTCGCGCATAACCATCCCTCGGGCGTGGCCGAGCCCAGCATCCAGGACCAGGCACTCACCCGGACGCTCGCCGAGGCGCTGGGGCTGGTGGACGTGAAAGTCCTGGACCATTTCATCGTCGCGCCGGGCGCGTGCCTGAGCTTCGCGGAGCGGGGGCTGCTCTAGGAAAAGCCAATGAAATCAGTTGGAAAAAGGGGTTTTTCTGGGCTATAATGTCGAGCTTTGCTGCTTCAATCAGAGTTCGGAGAGATTTTCATGTCCCGCGTATGCCAGGTCACGGGGAAGGCCCCCCGAGTCGGACACCATGTGTCCCACGCGAACAACAAGACGAAGCGCCGCTACCTCCCCAACCTCCAGTACCGGAGGATCTGGGTCGAGAGCGAGAACCGCTACGTGAAGATGCGCCTTACCACCGCGGGGCTGCGCCTCATCGACAAGAAGGGCATCGACGTGGTGCTCGCCGATATGCGCGCGCGCGGCGAGAAAGTCTGAGGAGCCACGGATGCCACGCGAAAAGATCAAGCTCGAGTCGTCCGCCGGAACCGGCCACTTCTACACGACGACCAAGAACAAGCGGACCATGCCCGACAAGCTGGAGATCAGGAAGTACGATCCCAAGGCCCAAGGCGCGCAAGCATGTGATCTACAAGGAAGGCAAGCTCAAGTGACCGCAGGTTGGCGCTGATGCGCCGGACCTCGGTCATCCCTGCGAAGGCAGGGATCCAGGAAAACAAAAAGGCCCGCGAAAGCGGGCCTTTTCATTTGCACTGCCGCGGTTATTTCTTCTTCGGCTCTTCCTTCTTCGGCTCGGCCTTCTTCGGCTCGGCCTTCATCGCGGTGTCCTGCTTGGCGATGATCTGGTCCTTGATGTCGTTGTAGACGTTCTCGGGAATGATCTTCTTCTGCACCAGCTCGTCCTTGCCCTTGTAGGGGCGGCCCTTCACGATCGCCTTCGAACGCGCCTCGCCGATGCCTTTCAGCGTGGCGAGATCCTTCTCGGAGGCCGAGTTGATGTCCATGAGCTCGGCCTTCTTGGCGTCGGCCTTGGCGGGCGCGGCGTCCTTCTTGGCCTCGGTCTTGGCGGGGGCTTTGGTGTCGGTCTTGGGCGTTTCGGCCTTCTGGGCGAAGGCGAGGCCGGTCGCGGCGATGGCGGCGACCAGGAAAGCGAAGATTCTCTTCATTGCGGCAGTTCCTCCTCGGAGTGGGGTAGGGGCAGTGATGCTTTTGTTGTGGTGCACGCGTTAAACGCGGCGCTATTCTACCCGTTGACCCAATAAAAAGCCCCGCCTCGGCGGGGCTTCTTGCGGCCCGGCAGGACTCAGGCGTAGCAGCGCAGGCGGCGCGAGAAGTCCGCGAGCTGCGGGACGTTGCTGCGCTCGGCGCGCTCGCACCAGTCCTTGAGCTGGCTTACGAGCTGCTCGCTGGTGAGCGTCGAGCGCTCCCAGAGGCGCGAAAGCTCCTCGCGCATCGACCAGGTCGTGTGCAGCACGTGGCTCTTGGCGAACGCGCGGTCGAGCTCGGCGCGGTGCTCGGCCGGCACTTCGCTGTCCCGGTGGAACCACTTCTTCAGCGCGTTGGCCGAGCCCTTGTCGGCGAAGTGGCCGTGCTCGCGCAGCTGGGCGATCTCCTCGATGCACGTCTTCTTCATCGAGTGGGCGTAGCGTGCCATCACGTCGAAGCGGTGTGCGATGACGGCTTGCACCGTCGCGGCATCCACCTCGAATTTCGAAGGCTCGAGCTTCACCTTCGGCGCGGTCTTGCGAACGTTCGCGAGGCCCAGCGAGGAAAGGCAGCGGATGTACAGCCAGCCCAGGTCGAACTCGTACCAGCGGATCGAGAACTTGGCGGACGTGGGATAGGCGTGGTGGTTATTGTGCAGCTCCTCGCCGCCGATCCACGCGGCCCAGGGCACGATGTTGGTGCTGGCGTCTTCCGTCACGAAGTTGCGGTATCCCCACCAGTGGCCGATGCCGTTGATGACGCCGGCGGCCCAGAACGGGATCCACAGCATCTGCATGCCCCAGATGACCGGGCCGGCGATGTAGCCGAAGAGCAGGATGTTCGTGAGCAGCGTGATGACGATGCCCCACTTGTTGAACGGGGTGTAGACGTTGCGCTCGAGCCAGTCGTCCGGCGTGCCATGGCCGTAGCGGGTCATGGTCTCGGGCTTGTGCGACTCCTTCACGTAGAGCACGACGCCGGTCCACAGGACCGCGTTGATGCCGAGCTCCTGCGGGCTGTGCGGATCGTCAGCGGTCTCGCACTTGGCGTGGTGCTTGCGATGGATCGAAGCCCACTGCTTGGTGATCATCCCGGTGGTGAGCCAGAGCCATGCGCGGAAGAAGTGGCTCACGATCGGGTGCACGTCGAGCGCGCGGTGCGCCTGGCAGCGATGCAGGTAGACCGTGACCGCTGCGATCGTGATCTGGACCAGGATGAGGCCTGCGATGACGTCGCCCCACCAAGGGAGGTTCAGGAGACCGCTGAACATGGGTTTTTGTGTCCGGAAAGGTTATGGCTGGGGAGTGTACCTGATAGGATCGCCCCGGCGTGGATTTACGGCAATGGTTCTTTTAACCCATTGTATTTGCTTGTGAAATCGGCATTTCAGCGGTAGCAATGACGCGTACGTCGCGACGCGCGCGGGACAGCTCGATTCCGCTAGATTTGAAGCTGCGCAGCGCCTGCCTCAACACATCGCTTCGCACGTCGCCTTCGCCCACCGCGGGATCCTTGATCCACACGGTCAATTCGAGCTCGATTCCGCTCTCGGTGAGCTGCTTCACGCGGGCCGCGGTGGGCGGATCCGCGATCACGCGGCCCTGTTTCCTCGCCGCTTCGACGAGCAGCTCGCACGCGCGGTCGACGTCGCTTTCGTACGAGATGGCCACGTCGATCACCACCGAAACCTTCGGGTCGCTATAGGTGTGGTGGTTCACGCTGTCCGTGATGAGCTTTTCGTTCGGGATGATCGATTCCACCCCGTCGGAGCCCTTGATCACCGTGTAGCGCGACTGGATCGACCTCACCTCGCCGCGGCGCCCATCCACGGTGATGACGTCGCCGATGCGAAGCGACCGGTCGAGCAGGACGATGAAGCCGCTCACGTAGTTGGCTGCGATCTTCTGCAGGCCGAAGCCCAGGCCCACGCCCACGGCGCCGCTGAAGATGGAGAGCGTCGTGATGTCGATGCCGGCGATCGGCAGCGCGACGAACACAGCGATCACGAGGATGGAGACCTTCGCTACCTTGGTGATGACCACGCGCGTGGTGAAGTCCATCGAGTCGGCCGCCATCAAGCGGCCCTCGGTCACGCGCGAGATCCACAGGGCGAAGATCACCGCGAAGAAAAGCGCCGCCGCTGCCTGCACGAGGTCCAGCAGCGTGACCTCGGACTTGCCGACCTTGACGCTGTGCGCGTCGAGCTCCGACAGCACGGCGGGAAGAAGTCCCGTGAAATGCAGGATCACCGCGATCCAGGCGGCCCACATCACCGCGCGGATCAACCTGCGTTGCAGGCTGCCCTCGGCAATCACGTGCCCCAGCACGTAGGCCGAGACGCGGATGAAGGCCCATGCGATGAGGACGGCGACGATCATCTCCATCGGACCGCTGTCGCTCTCCTGGAAATTCGCGACCGCGTGCTTCGCGATCCAGGTGAAGGCCGCGGCCAGCAGCGCGAATGCGGCCGGCTCGAAGCTTCCCTTGCCGAACTGCCAGCGCTTGAGCTTCACGCGGGAGCAAATCGCCCGCGCGACGATGAACGCCAGCGCGATCGCGCCCGCTGCGACCACGAGCTGGACCACGATCTCGCCCACGTTCGCGCCGTTCACGAACTGGCCGTAGACGCGACGCACGGGAGAGTCGATCACTTCACGCGCTCCAGCACCGCGGCGAAGAAGCCATCGGTGTCATGTTTGTGCGGCAGGAGCTTCAAGTATTCGCCGCCGGCGTCGGGAACCGTCACGCCCTGGCGCTCCAGCACTTCGGCCGCATTCACGACGCGGAAATCGGGATGCGATGCGAGGAATCCCGCGACGACATCCTCGTTCTCCTCGGTGAGCAGGCTGCAGGTGCCGTACACGAGGCGCCCGCCGGGCTTCACGAGCGAGGCGGCGGCGTCGAGGATCGCCGTTTGCTTGGCGTTCAGCTCCACGACGCTCTCGGCGGTCTGCCTGAACTTGAGGTCGGGATTGCGCCTGAGCGTTCCGAGCCCCGTGCACGGCGCATCGACGAGCACGCGGTCGATCTTGCCACGCAGTCTCTTCACCTTCGCATCGTTCTCTCCGGCGATGCGCTGCGGAAAGACGTTGGACAGCCCCGAGCGTTTGAGGCGCGGGCCCAGGTTCGCGAGCCGCTTGTCGGACACATCGAACGCGTAGAGGCGGCCTGTCGATCCCATGGCCGCACCCATCTGCAGCGTCTTGCCGCCGGCGCCGGCGCAGAAATCCACCACCATCTCGCCGCGCCGCGCCTCGACCAGCATGCCCAGGAGCTGGCTTCCTTCGTCCTGCACTTCGACCGCGCCATCGAGGAACATCGGGTGCTGGTTGAGCGCGGGCTTTTCGCGCAGCCGCACGCCCAGAGGCGAGTAGCGCGTGGGGCGCGCGGCGATCTCGTCGTGCTCGAGGCGGTCGAGGACGCCCTGGCGCGGCGCCTTCATCGAGTTCACGCGCAGGTCGAGCGGCGCCGGCTGCTGCAGGCTTCGCGCGAGCGCGAGGATCTCCTCGTCGCTCATGTGCTTGCGCATGCGATCGATGACCCAATCGGGAAGGTCCGCGCGCACGCCGAGCGGCAGGTTGTCGAGGTCCTGGGCTTTCAGCGCCGTGAGCCACGCCTTCTCGCCGTCGCTAAGCTGGGATTCGATCTGGCCCAGGCCTACGCCCTGCACCTTCACGAGCGCGGCCAATGCGATCTCGCGCGGCGTGGCCCTCGGCGTGACCTGCTCCAGCAGGCGGCGGCGGCGAAGGGCGGCGTACACCGTATCGGCGATGATCGCGCGGTCCTTCTGGCCGAGGTTCTTGTTGTCGCGGAAGAACTGGCGCAGCAGCGAGTCCGCCGGCGCGCGCGCCGGCAGGATCACGGTCAGTGCCTGGATGATGGCGTCGAGTTGCGAGCGCCCGAGGCTCATGGCGTGAGCCGCGAGGTGGAAACGCTCGTGGCGACCTGCTCGACCATGAGGCGATTGCGCGCCACCGGGTAGCGCAGCTTCACCGGGAGGTAGCTCTGCTCGATGCCGAGCCAAACGTCGACCACCTCGCTCGGATCCTTCTCGTCGACGTGGCGCAGGTGGAGCGTGCGCACCTGGCCGAGCGGGATCTCGATTCTCTCCTCACCCAGGACCTTCAGGTGGAAGCGGTAGAACTTGCGTTGCGTGAGCACGAGCAGAGGATAGTCCTCGCTCGTCGCCGGCGGCGGGTTGGCGGCGGTCTGGAAAAGCATCGAGAGCCAATCAACTACATTGTCAGCCAGGGGCTCGGTCTTCTTCTCGCCGTGCCGGTCGAACGTGACGGTGCGCATATCCCAGTCGAACTCGAGGCCCTCGGTGGGGCTGGAAGGCTTGCGCTCGATGAAGCTCCGGGGACGCAGGCCCTGAGGCGTCACGATGCCGCGCGATTCCTGGATGACGCGGCCTTCCAGGAAGAGCGTGAAGAAGCCGATCGCTTCCGCTTCGCCGGTGATGCTGTAGTTGTCGCCATCGCGGCTCCAGCTGTACACGGCGTGCCCGTCGGCCATCGCGGACGTGAGGGCGTAGTTGACGGTGAGCTCCGCAGGCAGCGCGTTGGCCTTGAACCTCGGACCTTCGAGCGCCTTCACCGGCACCGCCGGCTGCGCCATCGCCACGATGTCGGGCTTCGCGGGCTCGGGCGCGGCGATCACGGGCTCGTCGACCGGCTTGGCAAGCGCGGAGCCGAGCGCGTCGGAATCGATGGGATAGAGGAGCGCCTCGCGCGGCACGAGCGGCGCCGCGCGGCGCGGGCGCGGTGGCCGGGGCTTCGCGACGGGCGCGGGGGCAGGCGCGGGGTCGCTCGCCGGTCCTTCGTCGAGGGTCGCCGAATAACCCACGTCGGATTCCTCGTCGATGCCGCGCTGAAGACGCTCCGGCGTGCCTACCATCACCGCCGCATGCAGCGCCGCCGAGCCTGCGAGCGTGAGCACGAGGATGCGGTAGCGATGGAAGGGCTGCGCGCGCGCCACGATCCTACTTGGCGGCCAGCGCCAGCAGCGATTGCTCGAGCTTGAAATGCTTGGGATCGTCCAGGATCACGCGAACGGGGAAGTTGTACTTGTCCTTCGCGAGCCACACGTCCACTCGCGTGTCGTTCTCGTCCGCCGGGACGCGGCGATAGTGGCGCGTCTCGAACTCTCCGGCCGGAGTCGAGATCTTTCCTTCCTCGACGAGCTTGTACGTGTACACGCGCACCTTGCGGCGGTCGGCCATCGGAATCTCGAGGGTCGGGCCGAGCTCCTTCATGTGGACGAACTGGTACATGATCGAGATGCGGTCCTGCGTTCCCGGCGGAAACCAGTAGTCCGACGGCTCGCCGCGAAGCACCGTGTGCATCACGCTCATCTTCCAGTCGAAGGTGGACTTGAGGTCGCGCTTGTTGTCCCTGGCGCGGCGCTCGGTGTATTCGAGCGGGATCAGCCCTCGTCGTCGAGGAACGCCTTGAGCGCGCCGTCCGAGCGCGTCTCGCTCCTGATCGTGTAGACATCGCCCGTGCGCGAGAAGGTCTCGCTGGCACGGCCGATGGTGATGCCGCCGTTGGTGGTGACGACGTACTGCGCCTCGATCTGCGTGGGCTGGGAAGCCGCCGCGAGCGACGAGAACAGGGAGATGATGAAGCCGAGCAATCTCATTCGATATTCCTGGGTGAAAGCATGGTGTCGCCTGCAACGCCCGTACCGCGCACGTGGACCACGTCCCCGGCGACAAATTCGATCCTTCCTTCGACGAACCAGCGGACCGCCTGCGGATAGATGCGGTGCTCCACCGCGAGGACCCGCGCGGCCAGCGCTTCTTCCGTGTCCCCGGGCATCACCGGCACCGTGCCCTGGATGATCACGGGCCCGTTGTCGAGCGCCGCGGTCACCACGTGCACGGTCGCGCCGTGCACCTTCACGCCGGTCGCCAGCGCCTGGCGGTGCGTGTGCAGGCCCGGGAACGCCGGCAGCAGCGACGGATGGATGTTCACGATCCGCCGCGGGTACTTCCGGATGAAGCCCTCCGTGAAGATCCGCATGAAGCCCGCGAGCAGGACCAACTCCGGCGCATGCTCGTCGATCACGGCTGCGAGCGAGCGATCGAATTCCTCGCGCGAGCCGAATTGCGTGTGCTCCACGACGCGCGTCATGATGCCCTGCGCGCGCGCCCACTCCAGTCCCGCGGCGTCTGGCCGGTTGGAAATCACCGCCCGCACGTCCAGTCCCGTCCCCGCCTCGACGATCGAGCGCATGTTGCTGCCCCGACCGGAGATGAGGATGACGCCCTTCAGACGACCACCGACCGCCTGAGGCTCGCCGTCTTTCCTTTCCACGATGGCGCCGATCTCGTACGCATCGACACCGTGCTCCTTCAGGCTTTCGATCGTCGCGTTCGCGTCTTTCTTCGCCACGATGAGCACCATGCCGACGCCGCAGTTGAACGTGCGGTGCATCTCGGCGCGATCGATGTGGCCGTGGCGCTGCAGCCAGTCGAAGATCGCGGGTCGCGGCCAGCTCGCTTCCTCGAGCTTCGCCTGGGTGTTCTCCGGCAGCACGCGCGGAATGTTCTCGAGCAGTCCGCCGCCTGTGATGTGCGCCATGCCCTTCACGGCGACCTTCTCCATGGTCGCGAGCACAGGCTTCACGTAGATTCGCGTGGGCTCGAGCAGCGCCTCGCCCAGCGTGCGCTTCTCGTCGAAGGATTCGAAGAGGTCGGAGCTGCTGGTCGCCACCACCTTTCGGACGAGCGAATAGCCGTTGGAGTGCGGGCCGCTGGAGGCCAGCCCGATCACCGCGTCTCCCGGGATGATCTTCGAGCCGTCGATGATCTTCGATTTCTCGACCAGGCCCACGGCGAAGCCCGCGAGGTCGTATTCGTTGGGGTCGTACATGCCCGGCATCTCGGCCGTCTCGCCTCCGATGAGCGCCGCGCCCGCCTGCTCGCAGCCGTCGGCCACGCCCCTCACCACGTCGGAGGCGACGCCCACATCGAGCTTGCCGCACGCGAAGTAGTCGAGGAAGAAGATGGGCTCGGCCCCGCACACGAGGACGTCGTTCACGCTCATGGCGACCAGATCGATGCCGATGGTGTCGTGCTTCTTCATCCGGAAGGCGAGCTTGAGCTTGGTGCCCACGCCGTCCGTTCCGGAAACCATCACCGGATTCTTGTACTTCTTCGAGACCTCGACCAAGGCGGCGAATCCGCCGATGCCGCCAAGCACTTCGGGGCGCATCGTCTTGGCCGCGAACGGCTTGATGCGCTCGACGAGATCGTCTCCGGCAGCGATGTCGACGCCCGCGTCGCGGTAGGTGAGGTTCGAAGCCATGGAGTTTCTTTCGCGACAGGCGATTGATTCGAGAGGCGAAATTCTACTCCAGAAGCCCCTCGTCAACGCCCGTCTTCCTACGGTTGTAAGCCTCGCGACAGACCGCGCGACCTACGGTCGGAGGGCCGTACAATGATATTGTCAACGGCGATGACCGCGCCGCCGACGAACCCGCGTTTCGCCGAGATCGAGAGCCATCGCGGCTACCTCGTCCGGTACGCGCTCTCGCAGCTGCGCGACCAGCAACTCGCCGAGGAGGCGGTGCAGGAGGCTCTGCTCGCGGCGCTCGAAGGCATCGGCAAGTTCGACGGCCGATCGACGCTTCGCACCTGGCTCACTTCCATCCTGCGTTTCAAGGTGATCGACCTGCAGCGCCGCCTTGTCGCGGAGCGAGCGAACGTCGCCCTCGACGACGACCGCATCGTCGAGGACCATGATGCATGGCTCGACGACATGTTCGACGAGACCGGCCACTGGAGGAGCCCGCCGCAAGCGTGGAACGACCCCGAGGCCGCGCTCGAGCAGCGCCGGTTCTGGGAGGCATTCGAGATGTGCCTCGCGGGACTGCCTTCCACGGCGAGCCGCGTGTTCTTCAAGCGCGAGGTGCTGGGCGAGGACACGCCGGTCATCTGCAAGGACGAGGGCATCACCTCCTCCAACTGCTGGGTGATCCTGCATCGCGCGCGCATCGCGCTGCGCGGCTGCCTCGAGCGCAACTGGTTCGGGCGCGAGGCCGTCCATGGACGCTGAAGACGACCTGAACTGCCGTCAGGCTTCGCGGCTGCTCTCGCTTGCGTGCGAGCGTCCCCTCGACGCGAGGGAGCTGCGCTCGCTGAAGATGCACCTGGACGAGTGCCTCATGTGCACGAACTTCGAGATGCAGCTTCGCTTCCTCCACAAGGCATCGGAAGTCTTCCGCAACGCCGGCTAGGCGTCCCCGCTTCCCTTGAACGTGGGCAGGTGATGCTTCGCGAAGTCGAGCATTCGCTCGATGGGGACCTTCGCGCGGCGGCCGAGTTCCGCGTCGATGAAGACTTCGTGGCCCGGCGCGCCCTCGAGCGTCTCGAGCAGGTTGTGAAGCCCGTTCATCGCCATCCACGGGCAGTGCGCGCAGCTCTGGCAAGTCGCGCCCTTGCCGGCGGTCGGCGCTTCGATGAAGGTCACGCCGGGCATGCGTTTCTTCATCTGGTGGATGATGCCGCCGTCGGTGGCGACGATGTATTCCTTCGCGCCGAGCCGCTCGGCGGCCTGGATGATGCCGGTCGTCGATCCCACGGCGTCGGCCATGTCGATGACCGCGGCGGGCGATTCCGGGTGCACCAACACCTTCGCGCCGGGATGCAGCCGCTTCAGCTCCTCGAGCTGCTGCGCCTTGAATTCCTCGTGCACGACGCACGCGGCGTTCCACATGAGCATGTCGGCGCCCGTGACTTTCTCGACGTAGGCGCCGAGGTGCTTGTCGGGCGCCCACAGGATCTTCTTGCCCTGCTTGTGCAGGTGCCCGACGATCTTCTCGGCGATCGACGACGTCACCATCCAGTCCGAGCGCGCCTTCACCGCCGCGCTGGTGTTCGCGTAGACGACCACGACGCGATCGGGATGCTCGTCGCAGAACGCCGAGAATGGGTCCGCGGGCGTGGCGAGGTCGAGCGAGCACTCGGCCTCGAGGTCCGGCATCAGCACCTGTTTCTCGGGATTGAGGATCTTCGCGGTCTCGCCCATGAAGCGAACGCCGGCGACGACGACCGTCTTTCCCTTGTGCTCGTGGCCGAAGCGCGCCATCTCGAGCGAATCGGAAACGGTGCCGCCCGAGGATTGCGCGAGATCCTGCAGGTCCGGGTGGACGTAGTAGTGCGCGACGAGAACGGCGTCGCGTTCCTCGAGGAGCTGCTTCGCACGCTCGATGAGCCTGGGTTTCTCGTCGGGGCTCACGAGGAGCGGCGGCTTCGCGGGTGCGATGCCGGTGTCGCCGTTGAAGCGCTCGAAGCGGATCTGGATCGGGTGCGCAATCGCCATGTGAATGATTTTAAGGCACTTCCCCGTGATAACATCGCCGCGTCCTGCGCCGGGATGCTTTTTGCATCCGGCGCGCCCGGACCCAGCCGGCCTAACGGAATCCCCCGGGGCGGCGCGGGTCCCGCGGAAACGCCATGAGGCAGCTGCTCCTCGACTTCGACCGGGCCCCCGCGCCCACCTTCGCGAACTTCGTCACCGGCGCCAACGCCGAGCTGACCCATGCGTTGGAATCCGCGACGCGCGGTGCGTTCACCGAGCGAAAGACACACCTGTTGAAAGCGTTTGTGAATGCGGTGAAGGGATCGCGCTACATCGCGGCGCGCGACCTCGCCGATACCGACATGAACGGCACCGTTGCCGTGGACGACGTCGAGCGCCTTCCCGAGGATCGCCAGGTGGCGCTCTTCAACGCCTTCAACGAGCGGACCTTCGACCTGCTGGTGGTTTGCGCGAGCGCATCACCGCGTGAAGTGCCGATCCGCCGCGACCTCGCCACGCGCCTGGCGACCGGCCTCACGTACCGCGTGGTGGCGCTCACCGATGCGCAAAAGGGCGCGGCGCTGGCGGCGCACGCGAAGGCGCGCGGCTTCGCCATTCCCGAAGACGTGACTTCCTATCTGCTCACGCACGCGCGCCGCGACATGGGCTCGCTCATCGGGGCGCTCGATTCGCTGGACCGGTATTCGATGGAGACGGGCCGGCCGATCACGATCCCGCTGCTGAAGGCCGCGCTCCAGCCGGGGCTGCTGTGAAGCTCGCGCTCTTCGACCTCGACAACACGCTGCTGGATGGCGACAGCGACCATGCCTGGGCGCAGTTCCTGATCGAGGAGGGCGTCCTGCACGCCGGCGACTACAACGCGAAGAACGATTACTTCTACGAGCGCTACAAGGACGGCACGCTGGACATCCGCGAATTCCTCGATTTCCAGCTGGCACCCATCGCGCAGCGCCCGCGCGCGCAGCTCGATGCGTGGCACAACGAGTTCATGCGGCGCAAGATACGGCCGATGATCCTGCCCAAGGCGCCGGGGCTGATCGCGAAGCACGCCGATGCGCTCACCGCGATCGTCACCGCCACGAACCGCTTCATCACGCGCCCGATCGCCGACGAGCTGGGCGTGCGCGACCTCATCGCCACCGACATCGAGGAAATGGACGGCGTCTTCACCGGCAAGCCGCGCGGCACGCCCACCTTCCGCGAGGGCAAGGTCCAGCGCGTGGACGAGTGGCTCGCCGCGAAGGGCCGCAAGCTCGCCGACTTCGAGAGCTGGTTCTACAGCGACTCGCTGAACGACCTGCCGCTGCTCGAGCGCGTGACCCACCCGATCGCGGTCGATCCCGACGACACGCTCCGCGCACATGCACAGGAACGAAAATGGCCAATCATTTCGCTTCGCTAACTTGTCATTCCTGCGTAGGCAGGAATCCAGAAGCCACAGCGGAGCGACGCGCTGCTTCGGTCCCTGGATTCCTGCCTACGCAGGAATGACCTCCACATGATCAGGAAATACATCGACAAGCTCTTCGGCCGCCGCGAGCGCGTGACACACAAGGACGCGCGTCCCGTCGTGTACACCAAGGACAAGCATGCGATCCCGCGCGAGCAGGTGAGCCGCTGCGCGCGGCGCACGTGCGAGGAGCTGCAGCGCGCGGGCTACGACGCCTTTGTCGTCGGTGGCGCGGTGCGAGACCTGCTGCTCGGCATCCGGCCGAAGGATTTCGACGTCGCGACCAGCGCCACGCCCGAGGAAGTCCGCTCGGTCTTCCGGCGTTCGCGCATCATCGGCCGGCGGTTCCAGATCGTGCACGTGCTCTGCGGCGCGGAGACCGTCGAGACCGCGACCTTCCGCGCGCATTTCACCCGGGAGGTGGACTCGGAGAACACCGACGAGCACGGCCGCATGCTCTCCGACAACGTCTTCGGAACGCAGGCCGAGGACGCGATGCGCCGCGACTTCACCGTTAACGCGCTCTTCTACGACCCGGTGAAGGAAGAGGTCTGGGACTACGTCCACGGGATGAAGGATCTCAAGGCGCGCAAGCTCACGATGATCGGCGATCCGGCGACGCGCTATCGCGAGGATCCGGTGCGCATGCTTCGCGCGGCCCGCCTCGCGGCGAAGCTGGGCCTCGAGATCGACGCGAAGACGCGCGAGCCGATCCACGCCGCGCGCCATCTCCTCGAGAACGTCCCGCAGGCGCGCCTCTTCGAGGAGATCCTGAAGCTCCTGCTTTCCGGCAACGCCGTCGAGTGCGTGCGCCTGCTGCGCGAGCTCGAGCTGCACCATGGATTGCTGCCGCTCCTGGACACCGCGCTCGAGGATCCCGAGGCGGGGCCCTTCGCCATGGCGGCGCTGCGCGCGACCGACGAGCGCCTGGCCGCCGCCAAGCCGGTGTCGCCCGCGTTCCTCCTCGCCGCGCTCCTGTGGGGCCAGGTCGAGAAGAACCTGCGCAAGTTCGAGGCGAAGGGGCAGCCCACGATTCCGGCGCTGCACGCGGCGATGCACGAGGCGCTGGACGCGCAGCGCGAGTCCCTCGCGATCCCGCGGCGCTTCGACGCGACCATGAAGGAGCTCTGGCTCATGCAGCCGCGGTTCCTCCAGCGCGGCGGCCAGCGTCCCTACCGCATGCTGGAGCACCCGCGCTTCCGCGCCGCGTACGACTTCTTCGCGTTGCGCGCGGCCTGCGCGAACGCGCCGCAGGAGGTCGCGCGCTGGTGGGAGCGCTTCCAGGAAGCGAGCGCGGATGACCGGGAGCGCATGCTGGTGAGCGACGAGGCGGGGCCGAAGAAGCGCCGTCGCCGGCGCGGCAAGCGCAAGCCCGACGCGGGGGCCGCGCCGCGCGAGGAGGGCGCGGATGGGTGAGCGCGCGGCCATCGCGCTCGGCTCCAACATCGAAGACCCCGAGGCGCAGGTGACGCGCGCCTTCGACGAGATCGCCGCGCTGCCGGAAACGCGCCTTCTCAAGCGCTCACAGCTGCATCGCACCAAGCCCGTGGGCTACGCGGACCAGCCCGACTTCGTGAACGCGATGGCGCTGGTCGAAACATCATTGGAGCCCCGCGCGCTCCTCGATGCGTTGCTCGCGATCGAGGGGAAGCACGGACGCAGGCGCGCGATCCCCAACGGGCCGCGCACACTCGACCTGGACATCATCCTGTACGGCGATCGCGTGATCGACGAGCCGGGCCTCAAGGTTCCGCATCCGCGCGCGAAGGAGCGCGAATTCGTGATGGTTCCCTTGAAGGAGGTGTGGCCCGACGTGGTCATTCCAGGAATCCAGCGCAAGTGAGGAACCACCGCTACATCGTCGTCGAAGGCCCCATCGGCTGTGGAAAGACGAGCCTCGCGAACCGGCTCGCGGAGCGCTTGGGCGCCACGACGCTGCTCGAAGATGCGGCGGCCAATCCGTTCCTGCCGCAGTTCTACCGCGACATGCGCCGCCACGCGCTGCCCACGCAGCTCTTTTTCCTCTTCCAGCGCGTGTCCCAGCTCGAAGCGCTCAAGCAGCCCGACCTCTTCGCCAAGCCTACCGTCTCGGATTTCACGCTGGCGAAGGATCCGCTGTTCGCCCGCCTCACCCTGGACGATGCCGAATACCAGCTCTACCGGAAAATTTTCGAGCACGTGAAGCCCCAGGCGCCGATACCCGACCTCGTGGTCTACCTGCAGGCGTCGGTGGATACGCTCATCGCCCGCGTGCGAAAGCGCGGCAACCCGATCGAGGGCGGCATCGGCGAGGACTACCTGCGGCGCCTGTCGGAGGCGTACACGCGATACTTCTACAATTACGCCGACGGCCCGCTGCTCATCGTGAACAGTGAAAGGCTGAACTTCGTCGACGTCCCCGAGCATCTCGACCTGCTGATCGAGCGCATGAACGCCATGCGCGGCGGGCGGGAGTTCTTCAACCGCGCCTGAAGGACATCATGAGCGTCCAGAAGACCGAGCAGAAGGCCCAGCGCGTCACCATCCCGAAGCTGCAGGAGCGCGCCCGCACGGGCGAGAAGCTGGTGATGCTCACGTGCTACGACGCGAGCTTCGCGAAGCTCTCCGACGAGGCGGGCGTGGACATGCTCCTCATCGGCGACTCCCTCGGCATGGTGATCCAGGGCCGCGACGACACACTCTCCGTCACCGTCGAGGCGACCGAGTATCACGTGAATTGCGTGGCGAAGGGATCTCAACGCGCGCTGGTGATCGCCGACATGCCGTTCGGGAGTTTCCAGGGCAGTGCCGCGTCGGCTTTCAGGAACTGCGCGCGCATGATGGCGGCCGGCGCGCAGATGGTGAAGCTCGAAGGCGGCGCGGTGATGGCGAAGACCACGGAGTTCCTCGTCGCGCGCGGCATCCCTGTGTGCGCTCACATCGGCCTCACGCCGCAATCGGTGAACACGCTGGGCGGCTATCGCGTGCAGGGCAAGCAGCAGGAGGCCGCGGACAAGCTCGTCGCCGACGCCAAAGTCCTGGAGCAGGCTGGCGCGGCGATCGTCCTGATGGAGGCGATGCCGGCGACCGTCGCCAAGCGCGTCACGGAAGCGATCTCGGTTCCGACCATCGGCATCGGGGCCGGGCCGCACGTGTCCGGGCAGGTGCTCGTGAACTACGACATCCTCGACATCTATCCCGGCCGCAAGGCGCGGTTCGTGAAGAATTTCCTCGAGGGCCGCGCTTCGATCGGCGAGGCGATCGAGGCCTATGTGAAGGCGGTGAAGGACGGCAGCTATCCGGCGCCGGAGCACTGCTTCTGAATGGATACGCTCCACACGATCGAGGATCTTCGCAAGCGGCTCGCCCGCGAATCCCGGATCGTGCTGGTGCCCACGATGGGCAACCTGCATGACGGCCATGCCTCGCTCGTCGAGATCGCCAGGAAACGCGGCGGCTGCGTGGTCACCACCATCTTCGTGAACCGGCTCCAGTTCGCGGCGGGCGGGGATTTCGATCGCTATCCGCGCACGCTCGCGCAGGATCGCTGGGTGCTCGAGAATGCCGGTTGCGACGTGGCGTTCGCGCCCGACGAGCACGAGATGTATCCCGAGCCGCAGGCGATCCACGTCACGCCGCCGGAAATCGCGCGGCCCCTCGAGGGAGAATTTCGCCCCGGGCACTTCCAGGGCGTTTGCACGGTGCTCGCCAAGCTCTTCAACATCGTGAAGCCGCAGGCCGCCGTCTTCGGCAAGAAGGATTTCCAGCAGCTCGCCGTGATTCGCGCGATGGAGCGCCAGCTCGACTTCGGCATCGAGATTGTTGGCGCCGAGACCATCCGCGAGGCCGACGGCCTGGCGATGTCGTCGCGCAACGGCTATCTCTCGAAGGCCGAGCGCGAGCAGGCGGCGCAGCTGAGCGCCGAGCTGCGAAAGATCAAGGAGGCGGTGGAAACCGGCTCACGCCGCTTCGACCGCCACGACGCGATGGCGCGCGGCGCGCTCGAAACGGCCGGATGGAATGTCGATTACGTCCAGGTGCGCAACCGCGCTACGCTCGCGCCGCCCGGGCCGCACGACAAGGAGCTCGTGGTGGTGGCGGCGGCCTGGCTCGGCAAGACGCGCCTCATCGACAACCTGGAAATCACGGCGCCGGCTTGAAGAAGCGATTGCCCCTCGAAGGAATCCGTGTCGTCGAGTTCTCGCACATGGTGATGGGCCCGACCGCGGGTCTCGTCCTCGCGGATCTCGGCGCCGAAGTGATCAAGGTCGAACCCGAAGGCAAGGGCGATCCCACGCGATACCTGAAGAGCACGGGCGCCGGATTCTTCGCCGCGTTCAGCCGCAACAAGAAGAGCGTGACGCTGGACCTCGGCTCTCCCCAGGGTATCGAGGCGGCGAAGAAGCTCTGTGCCACCGCGGATGTGTTCCTCGAGAATTTCCGGCCCGGCGCGCTCGAAGCGAAGGGTCTCGGTTACGAGGCACTCTCGAAGCTGAACCCGCGCCTCATCTACTGCTCGCTCAAGGGTTTTCTCCCCGGCCCCTACGAAAAGCGCACGGCGCTCGACGAGGTCGTGCAGATGATGAGCGGCCTTGCTTACATGACGGGGCCGGTCGGGCGGCCGCTGCGCGCCGGCGCGCCCGTGAACGACATGATGGGCGGCATGTTCGGCGCCATCGCGGTGATGGCGGCGCTGCGCGATCGCGATCGCACCGGCGAGGGCCAGCTCGTGCAGAGCGGCCTTTTCGAGAACGCCGCCTGGCTCGTCTCGACGCACATGATGCAGCACGCGGTCTCGGGCAACGAGCCCGAACCCATGTCCGCCGGCAAGCGCGCGTGGGGCGTCTACGACATCTTCGAATCGAGCGATGGCGTGGCGGTCTTCATCGGCGTCGTCACCGAACGGCAATGGGAGATCTTCACGCGCGCGCTGGGCGAGCCGGACCTGACAGCCGCCGCATACGCGACCAACAACCAGCGCTCGGCTGCCCGCGAGACGCTGATCCCGCTCGTGGCGCGGCTGCTGAGGAAGCATCCCATCGCCCAGCTCGAGCGCATTTGCGAGGAGGGCGGGCTGCCCTTCGCGCGCATCCAGCGGCCGTCCGCGCTCTTCGACGATCCGCACCTCAACGCCGGCGGGTTGATCGGCATCACGCTGGCCGATGGAACGCGCACGAAGGTCCCCGCGCTCCCGATCCAGTTCGGCGACGAGCGCCTCGGAATCCGTCTACCGCTGCCCAAGCCGGGCGAGCACAACAAGGAGATCCTGGAATGATCCGACGCCTCCTGGCATTCATCGCGGCGCTCGCCACCGCCGGCGCGCTCGCGCAGGGCGACTATCCGGGCAAGCCCATCAAGCTCATCGTGCCGTTCCCGCCGGCCGGGGGAACGGACACGCTGTCGCGCGCCATCGCGCAGTCGATCACCAACGATACGAAATGGACGATCGTGGTCGAGAACCGGCCGGGCGCCGGCGGCAACATCGGCCTGGACGCGGCGGCCAAGTCGCCGCCCGACGGCTACACCATCGCAATGGGGCAGACCGCCAACCTCGCGGTGAACCCGGCGCTGTATTCGTCGATGCCGTTCGATCCGCTGAAGGACTTCGCACCCATCGCGTTGCTCTCCTCGCAGCCGCTCATCGTCGTCGTGAGCGCCACGTCGCCCTACAAGTCGTTGAAGGACCTCGTCGATGCGGCGAAGAAGAATCCCGGCAAGATGAACATGGCCTCCGCGGGCAACGGCACCATCGGCCACATCGGCGGCGAGATCTTCCAGCGGCGCGCCGGCATCAAGATGACGCACGTTCCGTACAAGGGCGCCGGCCCCGCGGTCGCGGACCTCATCGGCGGCAGTGTGGATACGATCTTCGGCAACACGCAATCGGTGGGCGGACTCATTGCCGGAGGACGGCTGCGCCCGCTCTCGGTGACTGCACCAAAGCGACTCGCGGCATTTCCCGACGTGCCGACGGTCGCGGAGTCCGGCTACCCGGGCTTCGAAGCGGCCACGTGGAGCGGCCTGGTCGCGCCCTCGGGGACTCCGAAGGCCATCATCGACAAGCTGAATGCCGCCGCGAACAAGGCGCTCGGCTCGACGCAGATGAAAGCGAAGCTCGCCGAAGACGGCAGCACGCCGCTGGGCGGCACGCCGCAGGAGTTCGCCGCCTACATCAGGTCCGAGCACGCGAAATGGGGCGCCGCGGTGCGCGATGCGGGCATCAAGCTCGACTGAGATGTGGAACCTCGACTTCACTCCCCCGCGCGTCATCGAGGCGCGCGTGCTCACGCGCCTGCCGGATTCCTTCCGCAAGAAGCGCCGTAACGCATGGGCGGATGCGAACAAGCCCGGCCACGAGATCGACAGTTTCCTCGAGGGGCCGTCATTCGATCGCGCGGGCAATCTCTACGTCACCGACATTCCGTACGGGCGGATCTTCCGGATTTCGCCGCAGCTCGAGTGGACGCTTGTCGCCGAATACGACGGCTGGCCCAACGGCTCGTGCTTCCATCGCGACGGCTTGCTCTGGATCACGGATTACCGCCGCGGCCTGCTGAAGCTGCGCGTGTCGTCGTCGAGCGGGACGAGCCAGGGGCTGTCCGAGCCGGAGACGATCCTCGGCCATCGCAACAGCGAGTCGTTCAAGGGCGTGAACGACCTCACGTTCGATGCCGAGGGCAACTGTTACTTCACCGACCAAGGCCAGACCGGGCTGCACGATCCAAGCGGGCGCGTGTACCGGCTGCGCCCGAATGGCCAGCTCGATCTCCTCGTCGGCGGGATTCCGAGTCCCAATGGCGTCGCGCTCGACACGGCCGGCAAGGTGATCTTCATCGCGGTTACGCGCGCGAACGCGGTTTGGCGCGGCCCGTTGCTCGCCGACGGTTCGGTGACGAAGATCGGCGCGTTCCGCACGTTCTTCGGCACGAGCGGCCCCGATGGGATGGCGGTCGACGTGGAGAATGGCGTCGTGGTCGCGCACGCGAGCCTGGGCGGCGCCTTCTATCTCAACTCGCGCGGCGAAATCACCCACTTCATCAGGAGTCCCGCGGGCACGACGGTCACCAACGTCGCGTACCGGCCCGGCACGGCGAAACTTGTGATGACGGAATCGGAGAGCGGCTCGATTCTCGAGGCGGACTTACCCGTGGCGGGCGCTGCGCTCTACTCGCACTCCTGAGTCCGTCCGACGAGTCAACGCTCCGCTTCGGCCTCTGGATTCCTGCCTGCGCAGGAATGACCGCTATTGCGGTTGTATCCCGGCGTCCTTCACCACCTTCACCCATCGCGCGTTCTCGCTGCGCATGAAGGCGCCGAGCTCGGAGGGTGTCATCGACTGGATCTCCGCGCCGTCGTCGATCAGGCGCTGGCGCACCAGCGGGTCGGATAGCACGGAGGCGACCGCCGCGTTGATCTTCTGGACGACATCGGCGGGCACACCCTTCGGGCCGATGAGCGCGCTCCACGTTCCGACCTCGAATTCGGCCGCGCCCCACTCGGCCATGGTCGGAACATCGGGCACTGCCGGGTTGCGCTGCTTCGAGGCGAGCGCCACCGCGCGCACCTTGCCGCCGCGGATCTGCGGAACGACGGCGGGCAGCGTGGCGAAGTTGAGCTGCGCCTCGCCGGACATGATGGCGAGCGTGGAGGGCGACCCGCCCTTATAGGGAACGTGCGTGAGGTTGAGCGAGGTGCGGGCGCGTAGCAGCTCGCCGGAGAGGTGGCCGGGTGATCCGACGCCCGACGAGGAATAGAAGGCAGGATTCGCGGTCGTGAACGCCTTCAACTCCGCGAGCGATTTGAATGAAGTCTGCGGCGAAGCGATCATGATCATCGGATACGAGCAAACGAACGCGATCGGGGTGAAATCGTTGATCGGGTCGAACCTCTGCTTGAAGAGCCCGGGGTTGATCGCGTGCACCGCGACCGTGGTCATCATCAGCGTGTAGCCATCCGCGGGCGCCTGCAGCATCATCTCCGCTCGATGATGATCGGCTGGCCCAGCTTCTCGCCGAGCTTCGGTGCCAGCAGGCGTGCGACGACGTCGGTCGATCCCCCGGGCGCGTAGCCGACGTAGACCTTGATGGGCCGTTCGGGATACGCGGCGGAGGCGGAAAACGAAAAAAGCGCGGCGAATGCGGCAACGACACTGCGAAGCATTACGGTCCCCTCCGGCCTCTGGATCCCTGCCTGCGCAGGGATAACCATCATTTACCCTTGAACACGGGCTTGCGTTTCTCCATGAAGGCGCGGCGACCCTCGGCGTAGTCGTCGCTTTCGAAGCAGTCGAGGATGAGCTTCCTCGCGAGCTCCATGTCCGCGTCCCCGGTCTTCAGCACGTCGCGGATGATCCGCTTGCCGGCCTTGATGGTGAGCGGCGCGTTCTGGCAGATGGCCGTGGTG
>WNFL01314191.1_pt1 | contig 20502 bp, 18 predicted proteins | sample 5400361 | NCBI WGS metagenome assembly WNFL01 (sample SAMN13153351, study PRJNA577476) | soil metagenome | isolation source: 40 cm soil on Douglas fir-dominated hillslope | place: USA:California | collected 2013-09-17
TGTGGCGAGAGCCCATCGCCTGTGTCCAAGATTTGTGCGGCTGCTGTTGAACCATGCGACGTTGAGCATGATCGATGGGCGGCGCTTGCCACAGCGATGCCGAAATCTTCGAGATCATCAGGCTGTCATAGCCTCACGCCGACAAGCGCGATCCGTGCGACGGTGACGTCGTCTGCACGAAACGCGAGCGGGTGCAGATCGATGGCAACTGCTGGCATTGTCGCTCGCCGGACTCGGCGGCGCCGACGGGACGGGCGCGCGTCCAACGAATTCGAAGCCGTCGGGACGCGAGCAGTGGGTGCGCCGAAGTCAGGCGGCGATCGTGTCCTCGATTGGCGGGCAGGACAGGCCAAGGCTCTCGGCGACGGCTTTGTTGACGACGTGGCCGCGATGAACATTCAAACCTGCCCGGAGATGGGGATTTTCCGTCACTGCTGCGAAGCCACGGCTCGCGATGGCCAGGCCGAACGGCAGCGTCGCGTTGTTGAGGGCCTGGCTCGAGGTCAGCGGAACCGCACCGGGCATATTCGCCACGCAGTAATGAATGATGCCGTCGACCACATAGGTCGGATCGGCGTGGGTGGTCGGACGGGAGGTTTCGAAGCAGCCTCCCTGATCGATGGCGACATCGACGATCACCGAACCCTGCCGCATCGACTTCAGCATCTCCCGGGTGACGAGCTTGGGTGCGCTCGCGCCGGGGACGAGAACAGCGCCGATCACGACATCGGCGGCGAACACCTCCTGTTCGACCGCCTCGATCGTGGAGAAGCGTGTGCGGACCCGACCTTCGAACAGCTCGTCGAGTTCACGCAGTCTCGGGATCGAACGGTCGAGGATGCTGACTTCCGCACCGAGCCCAGCCGCCATCCGCGCAGCATGCGTGCCGACGACCCCGCCGCCAATCACCACGACACGGGCGGGAACCACGCCCGGTACGCCGCCGAGCAGCAGGCCTCGGCCGCCTGCGCTCCGCTTCAAAGCCGAACCCGCCGCTTCGATGGAAAGCCTTCCCGCCACCTCGCTCATTGGAGCGAGCAGGGGCAGCCCTCCCTTCGCATCCGTGACCGTCTCATAGGCAATCGCGGTGCAGCCCGAGGCCATCAGACCTCTGGCCTGCTCAAGGTCCGGCGCCAAATGCAGATAGGTGAAGAGTATCTGGCCCTCTCGCAGCTGAGACCATTCGCTAGCCTGCGGCTCTTTGACCTTCACGATCATATCGGCGGTGGCGAAAATCTCGGCAGCCGTGTCGGCGATGACGGCTCCCGCTTTGCGATAGGCCTCATCGGTCGCTCCGATACCTGCGCCCGCGTTGGTCTCGACGACGACGGTGTGGCCCGCGGCTACGTATTCACGAACTGTGCCGGGTGTGAGTCCGACGCGATACTCGTGGATCTTGATCTCCTTTGGCACTCCGACACGCATCGTGGACCCTCCGTCTTTTGAAACCAGGTTTCTAGGCCAGATACAGGTTTGAATCCCTGCGATCTTGATGCATTAATCCAAATTCTTGCCGGAAGTCGGCATGATCCGGACCATTCGCGCAGGAATCGGAATCAATGAAGCTTGATAGCATCGATACGACCATCCTCTCTGAACTCACGATCAATGCCCGAGCCAGCCAGGTCGAACTTGCCGAGCGGGTTGGGCTCTCCAGCACGGCGATTGCCCGGCGGCAGAAGGTGCTGGAGGAAGAAGGTTTCATCCGTGGCTATCAGGCCGTTCTGGATCTGACGCGCTTCGGTCTCTCCACCACCGTGCTGGTCAGGGTCACCCTGGAAAGCCAAAACGAGGACGCGTTAAAATCGTTCGAAGCCGCGGTTATCGGTTGTCCATCGGTGGTTCGATGCTTCCTGATGTCCGGAAGCGACGACTACATCGTCATCGTCCTGGCGCGCGATATCGAGGACTTCGAGCGCATTCACAGAACCGAGCTCTCGCGATTGCCGCGGGTTGCGCGGATTCAATCGAGCTTCGCCATGCGCGAGGTCGTGAACCGGGCGGTTCCGCCGGTGATTTTTGGCGGATCGCGACGACATCGATCAGGTCACGCGGCGCGATAGCCGGGCGCGCCTCGCGACATGCTGCCATCGTTCGCATGGCCGCCGATCGCGCGAGGATGGCTGATCAGCCTTGCAAGGCCGCAAGCAGTTCGTCCGGCCGCTCGACCATCATCATGTGGCCCGCGCCCGATATCACCACGGTGCGTGAATTCGGCAGGGCCGATGCAAGCGTCTTGCCGGCCTTCGCAGGTGTTATCATGTCGCGTTCGCCGAGAATGAACGCGGCCGGGACCGTAATCTGCTCGGCAGCGGCAAGCGCGTTCCGATAGGCGTTGCAGGCGTTAAGATCGTTGAACAGCACACCGGGCCGGCATCGTTCAAGGACCCGCTGGGCGCCGGAGTGCATCCACAATCCCGGCGCAAGGCTCCCGCCTAGCTCGGCCTGAAATCCAAGGCCCCAGATCGAGACCATGTCGACGGCCGAATGATCGTTGGCTTCGGCCGCCTTGAGCAGATCAGGTCCAACGGTCATGGTCGCCGCCGTTCCAATCAGGCTCAGCGCCGAAACTCTTGTCGGGTGCCGTGCGGCGGCCTCAAGCGCAACCAGCGATCCCATGGAATGACCGACAAGCCATGCCTTTGCGGAGCCTGCGGCATCGAGAAGCGATGCGGTCCAGTCGGCCATGTCGGCGATCGTGGAGAGGGGCACGCCGGACGAACGGCCGTGGCCCGGCAAATCCGGAGCCAACACGCCATAGCCGTGATGGGCAAACCACCGGCTGTGCAGGGCCCAGGTGGTGTGGTCGAAGCCGGCGCCGTGCAGAAGCACGATTGTTGGCAGCGAGCCATCGAATTCCCGGCCACCGGTCGCCACGAAGGTTTCAACGCCGTTGACGGACAGCTGCATGGCTCAAGCCTTCTGCGACATACGGAGCGCCTGGCCGAGGTCGTCGATGATATCGGAGGCGGATTCGATGCCGACCGATATCCGAACCAGCTCCTCGCCAATTCCAGAGGCTTTGAGCTGTGCGGCATCCATCTGCTGATGGGTGGTGCTGGCGGGATGAATGACCAGCGTCTTGGCATCGCCGACATTGGCGAGGTGGCTGATCAGCCGCAAGCTCTCGATGAATTTCTTGCCGGCGGGCCGACCGCCCTTGATTCCGAAGCTGACGATCGATCCAGCGCCGCGCGGCAGCAGTCGCCTGGCCAGCGCGTAATCCGGATGGCTCTCCAGCGAAGGATGCAGAACCCAATCTACCGCCTTGTTCGCGGTCAGGAATTCCAAGACCGCATGGGTATTGGCGATATGGCGGTCCATGCGAACGCCCAGGGTCTCGACACCTTGCAGCAATTGAAACGCATTGGTCGGCGAGAGGCAGGCGCCGAAGTCGCGCAGGCCCTCGGTGCGCGCCCGCATGATGAACGCGGATGGGTCGTCGAAGACGATGCCGTGATAACCGCCATAGGGCTCGGTCAGCACCGGAAATTTACCCGAAGCGCGCCAATCGAACCGGCCGCCGTCGACAATCACGCCGCCGATGGCGATGCCGTGGCCGCCGATCCACTTGGTGGCGGAGTTCATCACAATATCGGCGCCAAGTTCGATCGGGCGGCTGAGATAGGGCGTTGCGAAGGTATTGTCGATCAGCAATGGAATTTTTGCGTCGTGGGCGATCCGCGCGACGTTGGGGATGTCCAGCACTTCAAGGCCGGGATTGCCGATGGTCTCGCCGATCAGGAGACGCGTATTGGACTTGATCGCGGCGGCGAAGTCGTCAAGCGCGCGCGGCTTGACGAAAGTCGTGGTGATCCCGAAACGCGGCAGCGTGTGCGCCAGCAGGTTGATGGTACCGCCGTAGAGCGACGAGGAGGCCACGATATGGTCGCCGGCACCGAGCAGCGTGGCGATTGCCAGATGCAGTGCCGCCATTCCGCTCGCCGTGCAGATGGCGCCGACGCCGCCCTCAAGTGCTGCAAGACGCTCCTCGAGCACCGCGGTCGTCGGGTTTGAAATTCGGGTGTAGATGTGGCCTGCACGTTCGAGATTGAACAGCGCCGCGGCGTGCTCTGAATCCTGAAACACGTAGGACGTGGTCTGATAGATCGGGACGGCGCGCGCGCCCGTCATTGGATCGGGATGCTGCCCGGCATGGAGGCTGAGGGTTTCGAAAGCGGGCGGCTTGGGTGTGGGCATCGCAGCTCGCAAATAATTGCAAATGATCTGAATGCGTCCGTCCGGAGATCACCGGATGCCTGCGTCGTATGCCACAAACCTGGCCGGAATGTTAGTGCTGGCGCGCATGGGAGCAAATTTTAACGGGCGCTTGCTATTGAAAAAAACAGAACACTAAAGGGAGCAAACGATGTCCGGGGCCAAAAGCAATACCATCTGGCGTGCGGCGGCGGCACTATTCGTGCTGGCACTTCTGTGGGCGTCAGTCAGACCCGTGGTTGCTTCCGAAAAATGGGATCTCTACGTCTACAATCCCGTTTCGACAGTGGCGGCCGTCAAAGGCCTGAACACAGTCATCGAGCAGATCGACAAGGAAACCGGCGGCGAACTGTCGATCAGGCTGCATCTGGGAGGTTCGCTCCCCATCAACACCACCACCATCACCCAGGCCGTCAGCGACGACGTCGTGCAAATGGGAGACGATGGATATTTTCTCGGCAATGTTCCGATCGGCGGCGTGCTGAGGCTGCCGATGCTGCTGCGGACGCTGGCGGACTACGACAAGGCCGCCGCCATCATGAATCCCTATCTCGAAAAGGCGTTCGAGAAGAAGGGACTGCTGGTACTCGGGCAGTATCTCTACCCTTTCCAGGTGGCGTTTTCGAGCAAGAAGCTCACTACGCTTGCCGACATCAAGGGTCAGAAAATCCGTGTGACATCGCCCGAACAGAGCGAGTTGATCAAGAGACTGGGCGGTATCCCCGTGACCATCGGCGCGCCGCAAGTCCCCTCGGCGCTTGATCGCGGCGTTGTCGACGGCGTCCTCACCGCCAGCACCGGAGGCGGCAACATCTGGAAAGACCTCCTCAAATATAATTATCGCCTCGGCATCAACTACTTCAACTCGGTCCTGATCGTGAACAGGGACCGCTTCGCAAAACTCTCGCCGGATGTTCAGAGCAAGGTCCGCAAGATCGTCGCTGACAACATGCCCCTGATCACCAAGGCGATGGAGAATGAGGAAGACGACCTGACGAAGAAATTCGCCGACGGTGGCATGACGGTGACGAACGAAGACCCGCAGGACGTCGATGCGGGGACCAAACTCATGGCTCCCTACTGGGATGAATGGGCCAGGACGCAGGGCCCTGATGCGATCGCCGCGCTTAAGCAAGTTCGCGCCGCCGTCGGCCGATAATCATGGCAACACCAGGCGAGCCAATGGCCGATGGGGCGGCGCCCCGTACTGCCGAAACCGTCGTTCCCGGATCGACACTAGTCGAGGATAGCTGCGAGACCATCTGTGCGCTGTTTTTGATAGTATCGATTGTGCTGATCGCTGCAGAGGCCATCGCCCGCAATGTGTTCGCGACGTCGTTCCAGATCACGGATGAAGTTTGCGGTTACCTGCTGGTGGCGCTGACATTTCTGAGCATGTCGGTGGCCGAGGCCCACGGCGCGTTCCATCGCGTCGAGCTCGTTCAGGCACGTCTGTCATTCGCGGCCAGACTGATTTCGCAGATGGTGTTCGATTTCATCTCGCTGGTGGCGTCCGCGCTGGTGACCTGGCAGTTGTACCGGCTTGCTTACAATTCATGGCGCGCCGAAGACGTCGCGCCGACGCCGCTGCAAACGCCGCTGTGGCTGCCGCAAAGCACGATGGCGATCGGGATGCTGTTGCTGTGCTTTGCTCTGATACGGACCATGGCGACCAAAGCCCGGATTTTGCGCCGGGGCGATCGATCATGACGCCCGGCGTCGAATTGATTGTCGTGATGCTGGTCTTCCTCGGCCTGCTCACCTTGGGAATGACCATCCCGTTTGCGATTCTGGTCCCCTCCGTGCTCTATCTCATGATGCATGCGGGACTGGCGGGGCTGAAGGGCATCGGGCTTGTCAGCTGGGGCAGCATGAACAGCTTTACGCTGACGGCGATCCCGCTGTTCATCCTGATGGCCGAGATCCTCCAGGAGAGCAAACTCAGCCAGCGCGTCTATCGTGGTCTGTCGACCCTGGTCGCCTGGATGCCCGGCGGGTTGCTGCAGACCAATATCGCCGGTTGCGCCATTTTTGCCGCGATCAGCGGATCGAGCGTCGTGACCGCGGCATCGATCGGCCGCGTCGCACTGCCGGAATTGCAGCGGCGCAACTACAGTCCGCGGCTCTCGGCCGGTTCACTGGCAGCCGGCGGGACGCTCGGGATTCTGTTTCCGCCGAGCATCGCGATGATCGTCTACGGCACGTTCACCGAAACCTCGGTGGCGAAACTGTTCATGGCCGGCGTCATGCCGGGATTGCTGCTGACCTTCATGTTCATGAGCTACATTGCTGTGCACGCCTGGTTGAAACCCGGCGTGGCGCCGATCGAACGCGGCGCCCGGTCGGCCGGAGAATTGCTGACCGCCGTTCTCGACGTGCTGCCATTCGTGTTCCTGATCGGCGGCACGATGGGAAGTATCTATTCGGGTCTGGTCACGCCGACGGAAGCGGCGGCGGTGGGATGCCTGCTGGCCATGGTAATCGCCATGATCTGCGGTGAATTCAATTTCCGCGTCCTCAAGACGGCGCTGCAGACCTGCGTCCGGGTCTGCGGCAATATCCTGTTCATCGTCTACGCCGCGTTCGTGTTTTCCTACGCCATCTCTTATGCCGGCGTCGGCGAGCAGATCACCCAGTTCCTGGTCGATCTCAAGCTGTCCAGGCTGGAATTCTTCCTGGCGCTGTTTGTGCTCTACACCGTGCTCGGCTGCCTGGTCGAAAGCCTCGGCATGATCGTGGTGACGGTGCCGCTATTGTATCCGGTGCTGCTGCAATATGGCATCGATCCGATCTGGTTCGGGGTCATTCTCGTGCTCTTCATCGAGATGGGGCAGATCTCACCCCCGATCGGCATCAACCTGTTCGTCATTCAAAGCATCTGGACCGGCAGACTGAGCGATGTCGTGATGGGGACCATTCCGTTCCATCTGCTGCTGTTCGTCCTGCTCGGCCTGCTCGTGGTATTCCCTGACATTGCCATGTGGCTGCCGTCTCGAACGACGGTGGTTCCTTAGAGGCATTCTCGCGACAGCCCGCGGGGTGGACCATAGCGTAAATGCCGGATTTCGCATGCGCCTGAGAACGGTGGATTTGAATTTGCTGGTGATGCTCGAGGCTCTGGTCGCCGAACGCAGCGTGTCCAACGCCGCCCGGCGTCTGGGTCTCACACAATCGGCGGTCAGCCATGCCCTGCGCCGGCTTCGAACGACGTTTAACGACGAACTTTTCATCCGATCGCCAAACGGCATGGAGCCCACGCTTCGCGCCATCGAGATCGCCGACGTGACCCGAGCCGCTCTCGAACAAATCGAACTCACCATCGACAAATCCGCAACGTTCGATTCCGCGACGGCGGTGCGATCGTTCAATCTGCGTATCTCGGAATATGTCTCGAGTTATCTGCTGCAGCGCCTGTGTCCGAAACTAAGGGAGCAGGCGCCGGGCATTCGCGTTAACGCGGCGCATTTTACCGGCGATCCGCGCGAGGATGAGATCGTCGGCGATGAACTTCACATCCGGTTGGGAACGCCGGCCGGCCGCGCCGGCCGCGAAAACCGTTTGCGCGTATTGGAGGAGCGTTTCGTCGTTCTGATGAACAAGGAAAATCCTGCGCGACGAAAAACAATGACGTTGCCGCTTTATACGTCGCTGTCTCACGTCAAGGTCGCCGCCACGATCGGGACCAACGTCATCGACGACGCGCTGAAAATTCGGGGATTGCATCGCAATATCGTTTTCAACGTGCCAAGCTGGCGCGATGCCCGGCATATCGTCGGAAGCACGGATCTCGTCGCGGCCATTCCCGCCCGTTGGGCGATCGATCAAGACAGCTCGCATCATTGCGTCACGTTTCCGTTTCCGCTCGATGACGTCACGTTTGCGATCGACCTGAAGTGGCATCCGCGGTTCGATCGAGATCCGGGCCAGCAATGGCTTCGCTCGCTGATTGCCGAGCAATTTCAATGATCGATCGCGGGCATCGCAGGTGATTTGGCTGATCTATGAAACATATTCATTCGTAGTATGACAATTATGAATTATTCATATCGCTGCCCGCTGTGAAATTGTGCTGGCTCAAAGATTAAAAACAAAATGAGACCGGAGAAACGCCCGTGGCCATTCAAAAGCGACACCTGGTTTATGTCGGCTTGTTCGTTTTGATGTTCATCAATTACCTCGACAGGGTGAATCTCTCGGTCGCGGCAAAATCCATCGCCGAAAACTACCATCTCTCGCCGATCGACATGGGCTACATTTTTTCCGCGTTTCTCTGGACCTATCTTGTTTGCTTGATTCCGATGGGCCTGCTGGCCGATCGCTTCGGCGGTCGCGCCATCACCTACAGCACGCTCGGTCTGTGGTCTCTGGCAGGAATCTGGACGGGGTTATCGACGACCTACAGTTCGCTGTTTGCTTCGCGTCTGGTGCTGGGGATCGGCGAGTCCGCGAGTTATCCCGCCGGCGGCAAGATCATTCGCGAATGGGCGCCGGAGGGAGAACGCGGACTTGCCGCGGCATTCCTGAATTGCGGCGCTCACGCGGGTCTTTGCGTCGGGTCGGTGTTGGTCGGCACGCTGATCGTACAGTTCGGCTGGCGGGAATCATTTTACATCACCGGTGCGTTAGGCGTCGTGCTCGCGATCGGTTGGTTCGCGCTTTATCGACGTCCCGAACAGGCGCCATGGCTGAGCAAGGCCGAGCGCGATTTCATCGTGAACGCGCGCGGCGAGACTGCGCCGCGCTCGGCGTCGGAAATGACGCAATTAAGTGCCTTGCGGGGCCTTCTGAAAAGCCCGAGCATGTGGGCGCTGGCGCTGACTCAAGGGTGTGCCGGTTACACCCTCTATCTTTTCATGACCTGGCTTCCGAGCTACCTGGCGGCGACACGCAACATGGACGTGCTGAAAACCGGGCTGTTTTCGGCGATTCCTTATGGCGTGGCCGCCATTCTCGGACTCGGTCTGGGCTGGTTCAGCGACAAGATGTTGAAGCGATCGAACTCTTCCAACAACGAACGACGAAAATTGATCGCGGTGCTGCTGTTGCTGTCCTCGGTCATTCTCGCAACGCCCTTTGTCGAGTCGATCTGGCTGATCGTTGCGTTGATCAGCGTGTCGCTTGCCTGTGTCGCAACCGCCATGGCGATGAACATCGCTCTGACGGCGGACCTGATGATCGACGGGCGCTACAGCGGGGTCGCCACAAGCCTGCTTATCATGGGGGGAAATCTGTTCGGTACCGCAGCACCCATCGTCACCGGCTACGTCGTGGCGGCGACCGGCGGCTATTCCGGTGCTTTCATGATCGCCGGCGTCCTTCTCTTGGGCGGCGCTGCGATCATTATTTCGGGAGCGCGAAGCCCGATTCGACTCGAGGCTGCGTCGATTGGCCAAACACAGGGTCGCGCAGCCGCAGCGGTTTGACGGAGTTATCCAGGATGCAAAAGCTCGTTTTCGCAGCGGTGTCGCGAAACTATTTCAACATGCCGGTCTGGATTGCGAAACATCAGGACATGTTTGCGGAAGAAGGTCTCGATGTCGCGATCGAGCTCTATGAGGGTGTTGACGAAGTCACCAATCGCCTTCGCGATGGAAGAGCCCAGTTGGCCTATGGCATTACCGAGCACGTTATCCTTGATAGCGAGGCCGGCGGCTCGCTTGAGATTATCGGAGGCAATGTCAACAGGCTGGCGTTTTCATTTGTCGCCGGCAAAGCGATCAAGACCTTCGAGGATTTGCGCGGCAAGACCGTGGGCGTCTCGTCTCTCGATGCGGGCAGCTCGTCCCTTGTGATGAAATTGCTGTCTGCGCGCGGACTGGAATATCCGCGCGACTACAAGATGAGGGCGGTGGGACCGATTCTGGCGCGATGGGAGCTGCTGCAGTGCGGCGAGATCGACGCGGGTCTGCAAGGCGCGCCCTTGAATTACATAGCGGTCGATCAGGGCTTTCCCAGTCTGTGCGAGCCGCGACAAGAAGTGCCGTACTTTCAATTCACTTCGCTGAACGCCGATAGCCGCTGGGCTGCTGCCAACAGCGCCATCGTGCAACCGTTCATGCGGGCGTTTGTACGCGCACATCAATGGTTCTTCGCCAACCGCGACGCCGTAACCCCGATCGCGATCACCGAAACCGGTATTACCATGGACTATGCGCTGCGCGCCTGGAACGAATACACCGCCGACGGAATTTTCCCGAGGGATGGCGATGCCAATACCGCTGCGGTGCAAGCGCTGATCGAAATCAGCTCGCTGATCCGGGCGGTCCCCAATCGCGTCAAGTCTTCGGCCGATGGTTATATCAACCGCGACTATCTCCACGCTGCCCACAGGCAGCTGGAGCCCATGTCAGCGGGCAGGGGGTGAAGTCGATGTCGCGATCCTCGATCCGGGCCATTGACTATGGCAATCGCCTGCAGGCGGGGGTGTTGATCCCGTCAGGCAATTCGGTGGCGGAGCCCGAATTGAGGGCCATGGTGCCATCGGGGTCTTCCATGCTCGTGACGCGACTTCCGCTGCGCGGAAGTTCGAAGACCGAATTGACGCAGATGATTGATCGGCTTGAAGCTGCATCGGAGCTTCTGGCCGATGCGTGCGTCGATGTTATCGTCTTCCACTGCACCGCGGTTTCGACCTTCGCACCGGATCTCGCGCATGGCATTCGCGAGCGCATTGAGAAGGCTTCGGGCATCAGGTGTTTCACAACGGCCGACGCCATTCTGGCGGCGCTGTCGAAACTGAACGCCAAACGCATTTCGTTGCTGACGCCTTATATCGATGAAGTGCATGCCCGCGAGATTGGCTGGCTCGAAGCCAACGGCATCCGCGTCGACGGTGGCGCTAATCTTGGCATCAATACCAATACCGATATGGCCAAGCTCCAGCCTGAGGAAATCCTGAGCTGGGCTCGGGACAATGTCAGCGACGCCGCAGATGCCTGCTTCCTCAGTTGCACCGCGATCAAGTCGGCCGCCATCATCGCGCCGCTTGAACGCATTTGCGGCAGGCCGGTATTGACCAGCAATCAAAGCATGGTCTGGCACCTCTTGCGATCGAGCCAAATTCTCGATTCAGTCGAGGGATTCGGACAGATCTTCGAAAGCTCAAGGAGTGAAGCCGTCCCGGCTTGAAAGCAGCGGTCCCCGTCGGTTCGCGGGAAATAACGTAGCCGGTTTAGGCGTCACAAGCACGATTTCGGCAGCAGCATGTGAATTCCCTTGTTGCCGTCCACGAGCTGGGTAACGCGTAAATTGCCGGTGAGCGAACACAGCATGTAGGCTTCGTTGCGTGTGAGATTGGTCCGCGCGCAAATATGCTTCACCATCTCCCTGACGGCCTGCTTGGCGGCGTCGTCGAGGTCTTCGTCCAGGCCAATCGACATCAGATGTGTTGCGCTTTCGGCAAACGGCCAATTAAGCTCCATGTCTTTGCGCACGGTGAGACGAAAGCTGCCGGTGACCCCGGTTTCCAGCGCGGTGATGCAGACTTCGCCATCGCCCTGAACCGCGTGACCGTCGCCGGCGAAGAACAACGCGCCTTCATTGAAGACTGGCAAATAGAGCGTGGTCCCGGCACGCAATTCCTTGTTGTCCATGTTGCCGCCGAACGCGCGCGGCACCGGCGATCCGCAGCGTCCCCAACTCGGCGGTGGCGCGGTTGCAATGATGCCAAAGAAGGGATCGAGCGGGATTTCCGTACCCCACGGCATCACGCAGACGTTGCGTCGACGATCGATCGCCGGGTGGATGGTTTCATAGTCGGTGAATTCGGCGGGCAGGGTACCCAGCAACGGCAAGATGGATACGAAACCCCAGTCTTGTCGTACCTTCACGTCGAGAATGTCGATCTGCAGCGCGTCTCCGACGCGCGCGCCCTTCACATAGACCGGTCCAGTAATGAAATGCGGACCCGGTCCGGGCGGAAGTGTTTCGAGCGCTTTGATGTAATCGGCGCCAACGATGCTGAGGTCGTCGGGCAGGGTTTCCTTTCCGCCGGCCGGGAAACTGTGCAGGGTGACGATGTCGCCCGAACTGACCTCAAGAACCGGAGGAGTCAAACAGTCGAGGTATCCCCATACCATAGCTTCGGGCGTGCTCGGAATTTCGTAACGGCGTGGCATCGGGAATACTCCTGAATTCGTTGAGGCCAATCGGCTCCTGGCATCGCGCGCACGATGAAACCACGGCGTGGCGAATCCGGATAGCTGCGTTGCGGTGCCATCGGGCTCTTTCCGAATTTCTAGGGACCTCATCATTATTCGAGCTATGATCAGGGCCAAATGCACGGCCGCTGCGCGATGAGCGAACCGCGGAGCGAGAGCCGGGTAGGGTTGAATTTCGGATCAATCGCACGGAAAAGAACTAGGAGGGGCATCCGATGAGGCGTTCCCGATTCACCGAAAATGAAATTCTGCATTTGCTTTACGAAGCCAGCGCGGGCGTTTCCGTGACGGAAATTTGCAGCACTGCAGGGGTGTCGCTTCGAACCTTTTATCGGTGGCGTCGCCGCTTTGGCGGGCTCAATACGCCCGCGGTCATGAAGATGAAGGACCTGGCGGCCGAGAATATGCGGCTGCGAGGGTTGGTCAGTAATCTGTTCGAGCGCTTGCGGGATCCCGGCGAAAACGTGTCGGCGCCATCTGCCGCGCCGGCGGTTGCCTCACCCGATCACGACAGGGAGCGCAAGCAAAAGCAGGCGAGCCGGATTGCGGCGGAAAAATGCGGCGGTGCGCTAACGGGCCGCTTCGCGTCGCTGCGGGTAAATCCCTGACCGCATGCCGACCAAATGATCAGCTATGCTCTGGTCGATACGCGCTCAAGCTGGATTCCTTCCATACCGCACCAAGACGTTTCTTTGGGCGGCCATAATGTCAAAAACGACATAATGATAGTCGACGTGGCGTCGGATTGTTCATCGGGACGAGTCTTGAAGCACGCAACTCACAAATCGCAATCAGCGATCTGGCTATTCTGGCACGCCAGTGACGCAATGAATCGCGTTGCCCCGCGGGGAGCAATGGCTGTCGCTTCTTTCAACTTGCTGCTTGCTTGATCGGCGGATTAATCTTTGTTCATCCATTGCCGGATTATTTCGCTGGGAGTTCCGAGTCATGACCGATCGTCTCCGCCGTCTCTTCACCGAAACCAATAATTCACTCAGCCGCCGCCGCTTCCTGGCGACGTCAGCGGCCGTTGCGAGCGGCATCGGCGCTTCGTCGCTGATTGGTTCGAGTGGCGCGCGCGCGGCGACATTGAAGACCGTGCGTTTCAGCGAGGCGGTGCACAACCTTGGCTACATTAATCTGTATGTCGGCATGCACGCCGGCATTTTCAAAAAGAACGGGCTCGACATGCAGGTGAGCGCCGCCGGCGGCGATACCCAGGCGACGCGACGATGGCGCAGATCTCGCGGGAGAACGGCGGGCCCGGTGTCGTCGTCGGCACGGTCGTACAGCGCGCTCATTATTTCGGCGTATCGAAGACGCTGCAACCGATCACCGACCCCAAGAGTTTCAAGGGATTGAAGATCGTGACATCGCCCGAGCCGAATACTAATTACAGCGTCGCGAAGCGGCTGCTCGAAAAGGCCGGCCTCAAAGTCGGCGTCGATGCCACCATCGTTCCGGTCAATCCGGGTACCGAGATTGCCGCCATGCTGGCCGGTCAGGCGGATATCGCCATTGCGTATCAGCCGAGCGTGGCCGCGGCCGAAGCACAGGGTGCCAAGGTGGTGTTCGATTTCTCAAGCTACATCGGACCGTTCTGCAACACCGGCATCATGGTGCTTCCCACCACGATTGCGAAAGACCCGGAGATGGTGCAGGCATTGGTGACTTCGTTTGAGGAGGCATCGCGCAAAACCTACGCCGATCCGGCTTTCTCCAAGGAGGTCGCGCGCAAGGAGTTTCCGGATTTGCCAGGCGACGTCGTCGACAAGGCGATTGATGCCGAACTCAAATTCCTTATTCCGGCGCAGTCGGTGGTGACCAAACAGGATCAATGGAAGAACCTGATGGACATGCAGGTCTATCTCGGCAACGCCAAGGGCAGCATTCCGTTCGACCAGATCATTGACAACACGTTCGCCGACAAGGCGGTCGCCAGTCTCAAATGACGAGTACCGGCGTCAGTCAAAACGCTGGCAATGCCGGGACAGTCATGGGGGGCGCTGCGGTTCCGCCGCTGGTCGTGGAGCACGTTACAAAGAGCTATGAGGTCGGCGGGAAAATCGTGCCCGTGATCGGCGACCTCAGCCTGACGCTCCGGGAGGGTGAGATCGTCAGCATCGTCGGACCGTCCGGCTGTGGCAAGACGACGCTGCTCAACACCTTGTGCGGATTGCTGACGCCGGATTCCGGACGTATCCGCTGGCATGGCCGCGAGGTCTCCGGCCAGCCGCAGAATGTCGGCTACATGCTGCAGAAGGATCTGCTGCTGCCATGGCGGACCGCACTCGGCAACGCCATGCTGGGGCTTGAAATTCGCGGCGTTGCGCCGAGCGAAGCTCAGGATCGCAGCAATGCCATGCTCGACCAGCTTGGACTCCACGGCTTCGCCGATCACTATCCCTCAACCCTATCGGGTGGAATGCGTCAACGGGTGGCGCTGGCCCGCACGCTTGTTCACGAGCCCGATGTGCTGTTGCTTGACGAACCTTTTGCCGCGCTCGACTTCCAGAGCAAACTGTTGATCGAGAGCGACACCGCGGCGCTGGTGCGGCAAAGCAAGCGTTCGCTGCTGCTCATCACCCACGATATCGAAGAGGCTGTATCGCTTGCCGATCGCGTCATCGTGCTGTCGAAGCGGCCGACCCGGGTCAAGGCCGTCTACGACATCGCACTTGGCGCCGAGCGCACCGACATGATCGGCATGCGCCAGAGCCAGGATTTCAGCCAATATGTCCGGCGCATCTGGGCCGATCTCGACGTGGTCCTGCAATGACCGCGGATACGGACACCGCAATGGTTGGTTCAACGGACAAGCCCGAATCCGTTCCCGCGCCGGTGACCGGGCGGCGATGGAAAAAGTTTCGTGCGACCGCCACCGTGCTTGCGACGCAAATTGCGATCCTGGTCGCATTCCTCGGCTTTTGGGATCACATGACCTCGCGCAACAGCGCGGCGGCCTTCATGTTCGGCTCGCCGTCGGCGATTGCGGGCTTTCTCGGTCAGATGGCGCGCGACGGCAGCCTGTGGCGCGACAGCTATGTGACGGGCTCTGAAACCCTGCTCGGGTTCTTTGTCGGCAACCTGGTCGGGACCGTGATCGGCCTGTCGCTCTGGTACTCTCGGTTCGTGTCCCGCGTCGTCGAGCCTTTCGTGATTGCGATCGGCTCCATACCCATTATCGCGCTGGCTCCGATCATCATCATCTGGTTCGGCACCGGTTTGATTTCGAAGGTCGCGATGTCGACCCTTTCGGTTGTTATCGTCGCCCTGGTGACATCTTACAAAGGCGCGGTCGGGGTCGATCCGGACCAGATCAACCTGATGCGGACGCTCGGGGCATCGAAGTTTCAGATTTTCCAGAAGCTCGTGGTGCCTGCCTCGCTCACTGACATCTTTGCCGGATTGAAGCTCACGGTCGGGTTCGCGTTGATCGGTGCGATCGTCGGCGAGTTCATGTCGTCATCCGAAGGGCTCGGGCACGCCATCTTCAAGGCCGGCTCGCTCTACATTATTCCGAAAGTATTCGCAGCCCTGGTGGCCACCATCGCGCTCGCGCTGATCTTGACTTTCATCGTCGGCAAGATCGAACGGCTGCTGATGCCGTGGCGCCGTCATCTCTAAAAATCCTCGAACGATCGTTCAATAACTACGGGAGTGAACATGTCCAAGCGCATCAGCAAAGCCGATAATATCAAATACGCGCTGTCCGGGAACGATCGCTACATCGCGAGCGTCGATCCGGGCGAGACCTTCGTGGTGGAATGCGCGATCAATACCAATGACGGCACCATTCGCCATCTCGGCCAGCAACTGACCGAGGCCGATGTCACCTTTCCCTTTGTCAACGGTGCGACTGGGCCGATCGAGGTCCGCGGCTCGAAAGCCGGCGACATGGTGAAGGTGGAGATCGTCAACATGGAGTTGGACAGACTCGGCTTCACCGCGCTGTGGCCGGGCATCGGCATGTTTCCGGATTGGGTGCGGCGCAAGGAATTCGGCATCCAGACCCGCGTGGTGGAGGTCAAGGACGGCCGTGTGCACTGGAACGAACACCTCAAGCTGCCGGTGAAGCCGATGATCGGCGTGCTCGGGGTGGCACCGGTTCACGGCGCCGTGCTGACCATCGATAACGGCCCGCATGGCGGCAATCTCGACGTCCAGGAAATCACCACCGGCAACACCGTCATGTTCCGGGTCAACAAGGACGGCACCCATCTGTTCATGGGCGATTGCCACGCCATTCAGGGCGACGGCGAATGCAACGGCATGGGCGCGATCGAGATCGCCGCGACCCNNNAGAAGGCCCCGCGGCGTTTGAATCATCCGCGCATCGAAACGGCGACCCACATTTGCACGCTCGGTTGCGCGCGACCGCTCGAAGACGCCATGCGTATCGCATTCGAGGAAATGGTTTACTGGATGGAAGACGAGTGGAAGATTCCGGCCGCTGAAGGATACATGCTGCTCGGTCAGATCGCTGAGGCGCGCTGCACCCAGGTGGTCAATCCAAAATACACCTATATCTGCAAGGTCGATAAGGGCGTGCTGGGAAAATACTTCGGATGAACGCCGTTGCGCGCGCCGGTCAATCGACGTTGGGGATCGCCGGCGGCGGTCGTCTAGATCATGATCCGATTAGATTGAATCGGATCATGATCTCATCTCTTTGTTTGAGCATGATCTTTTCGGAAAACCGGCTTCCACTTTTCCGGATCATGCTCTAATTCGCTTTTTCGATCAGGCTTTCGAGAAGCCGTTTCAAATCGGCGGTGGCCTTGTTGCCGCAGTTTTCAGCGATATGGGCTTCTTGCCTGAGCGCCAGGGAATTCAATCGCTGGGTAAGCGCCTTGCCTCGATCGGAACTGAACATCACGACCTTGCGCCGGTCGTCAGCGTCCTGCACCCGATACACAAGGGAGTCGGAAACCATTCGGTCAACCATCTTGGTCAAGGTCGGATGATTGAGCAGCACGGCGTCCGCAAGTTCACCCATCGAATGGCCCTTGCCATCGGACAATATTTTCAGGATGCGCCATTGCTCGACCGGCACGCCCTCCTTGCGAAAGCGCGCATCGAGCTGACGATTGATTTCCCGGTTCGCCTGCGCGAGCAAATAAGCCAAGTGTTCGGTGATAGGCTTGCTGTCGGTTTCCGGTTTAGGCACGGCTAAAGACTTTGCGTTGATGGCGGGGATGAATATTCAGTCGCTTTGCCCGTTCTGTATGCACGGTACTCGTTGAATATTCAATATTTTCCATTAGAATATTTTTCGCTCGACGGGGAGGCTGCCGGATGCCGCGTCAAAAGGTCTAGATCAGAGAAAGCTGAAAGGAGAGCGGCGTGCTCTCATCCAAGCAAGTTGGAGGCGCGGATGGGATGTCGGTCCCGCCGGGGTCCTTGTTCAAGGCGTTCCCGGGATCAAGAGCGCCAGGTCCGCCTTTGCACGCCGACCATCGGGAACTGTTTGGTCCGCGCCGCGACGGAAAAAAGCTGAGAGTCGTAAATTTCCTCACGCTCTCGGGATCAGCAGGAATCTGGGGGCCGGCAGGCATCAATGGAACGCTGCTCGCGGTTGCAGAAATAAATCGGCGCGGCGGCATCTTGGGGCGAGAGGTCGAAATGATCTTTCACGATGCCGGGGCCCGCTTGAATGATGTTGTCCAGATAGCGTCCGACATCGTCGCGGCAGATGACGCCGATATCATCATGGGATCCCATATCAGCGCCGTGAGGGTGGCGCTGCGCCGCGTCGTCGCCGGACGTATCCCCTATATTTACACGCCGGTCTATGAAGGTGGCGAGAAGACCCCCGGCGTCGTGGCGATCGGCGAAACGCCCAAAGATCAATCCCGCCCCGCGATCGAATGGCTGGCCAGGACCAAGCGCGCGTCGCGATGGTATTTGATCGGCAGCGATTATGTCTGGCCCTGGCTCTCGCACAAGGCGGTCAAAAAATACATCGCAGACTCCGGCGGCCGCGTGGTCGGTGAAGAGTTCGTCCCGATGGGCGAGCACGACCACAGCGCCCATATTGAGCGGATTCGTGCGGCTAAACCCGATGTTGTCCTGATCTCGTTGATCGGAACCGACAGCATTGTCTTCAATCGCGCGTTTGCCGAACATGGACTTGCCTCGAAGATGCTTCGGCTTGGCGGCGCCATGGACGAGACGGTCCTGCTTGGTATGGGTGCCGACAGTTCTGAAAACCTGTTCTGCGCGTCGGGTTATTTCGTTGGAATGAAGACGCGCGAGAACGATCTATTTCGAAGCAGCTGCGAGGCTTCCTATGGGCGCAACGCTCCTCCGATGGGTTCGATCGCTCAGTCGAATTATGAAGGCCTTCGGTTTCTCGAAACCGTCGCGACGCGTGCGGGGTCGCTCGCGATCAAACCGTTATTATCCGCCGCCGCAGCCGTCGAGTACGAAGGGGCGAGGGGGAAAATCGGCGTTCGCCACGGAAAGGCAAGGATGCCGATCTATTTCGCGGAAGCCGATGGTCTTGATTTTCGTCTGATTGCGAAGTTCTGAGGTCACAACAAACGCGGTCAAACCCGGTAGCAAAATAATCCTTGAAAAGGAAAAGATTTCCGTTTCTATTAAAGCCGGGGCGGTAGGTTGTTCGATCCTTAGTGGGAGCGCAGCGATCCTTTCGACCCGCGTCGCGGAAATCAGGAGGTCGTGCTTGTCCATTGCAGTCTCTCTTCCAACGCCAGAGCAGCTGCGGGATGTCGCCGAGCGCTGTGGTTTGTCGTTGACGGAGGAGGACGTTGTGTCCTTCCGTGGCCTGATGCAAGGCTCCGTGGATGCCTACAATGCCGTCGCGGCCATGCCGGACGAAATTCCCATTGTCAAATATCCGCGCACGCCGGGCTTCCGGCCGGCGGCGGAGGAAAATCCGCGCAACGCCTGGTATCGCAAGACGACTGTCAAAGGCGCCCCAAGCGGCAAGCTGAAGGGCAAAGTCGTCGCGCTGAAGGACAACATCATGCTGGCGGGCGTGCCGATGATGAATGGTTCATCGACGCTGGAAGGTTTTGTTCCCGACTTCGATGCGACGATCGTCACGCGCATGCTGGACGCCGGCGCCGAGATCGCCGGCAAGGTCCATTGCGAGTCGTTTTGCATGTCCGGCGGCAGTCACACCAACTCCACCGGGCACGTGCACAATCCGCACAAGATGGGCTATTCCGCGGGCGGATCATCGTCCGGCAGTGCCGTCGTCGTGGCGCTGGGCGAAGTCGATATGGCGATCGGCGGCGACCAGGGCGGCTCGATCCGAATGCCGTCGTCGTTCAGCGGCACCTATGGAATGAAGCCGACATGGGGTCTCGTGCCCTACACCGGCATTATGCCGATCGAGATTTTCGTCGATCATACCGGCCCGATGACCGCCAATGTGGCCGACAATGCGCTGCTTCTAGAAGTGCTGGCCGGAGATGACGGCTACGATCCGCGGATCAAGGCGCCGCAAGTGCAGGAGTATACCAAGGCGCTCGGCGGCGGCGTCAAGGGAATGAAAATCGGCATCGTCAAGGAGGGATTCGAGCAGGTAGGCGCGGAGGGCGCCGTCAATGAAAGCGTCAGAGAAGCGGCCAAACGTCTCGCAGGTCTTGGCGCGATTCTTGAAGAGATTTCGATCCCGATGCATCTGACGGCAGCCGCCGTCTGGACGCCGATTGGAACCGAAGGCATGACCCAGACCATGATGTATGGCGATGGCTACGGGCTGAGCCGCTCGGATCTCTACTCGACATCCCTGATGGCCGCGCATCGAGGCTGGCGCGATCAAGCGGATTCATTATCCGAAACGACAAAGATGTTGCTGATGCTCGGCACCTACGTCAACGATAGTTTCGGCTCGCGCTATTACGGCAAGGCCTTGAATATCACACGCCGCATCACCGCGGCCTACGACAAGGCCTTGGCGACTTACGATCTGCTTCTGATGCCGACCACGCCCATGAAGGCGACGCCGCTTCCGGCGGCAAACGCGCCACGCGAAGAAATCATCGGGCGCGCTTTCGAGATGATTTCGAATACGGCGCCATTCGATATCAGTCATCACCCGGCGATGTCGCTGCCATGCGGGATGGTGGACGGACTTCCCGTTGGATTGATG
>WNFL01054733.1_pt2 | contig 20493 bp, 20 predicted proteins | sample 5400361 | NCBI WGS metagenome assembly WNFL01 (sample SAMN13153351, study PRJNA577476) | soil metagenome | isolation source: 40 cm soil on Douglas fir-dominated hillslope | place: USA:California | collected 2013-09-17
CGCTTTCAGCCAAACGGCCGGGGCGAAGCGCGCGAGTTCCGCATCGCCGATCTGACCAATCCGATCCTGCAGCCGTGGGCACGCGAGGAGTTGCGAAAGGTCAATGAGCGGATTCTTTCGGGCAAGCCCGGTTACACGCGCAGCGTAAGCTGCTGGGCGCTAGGTGTTCCCGAATTTCTGCTCAGCCCGGTGCAGCCGCTCTATTTCATTCAGACGCCGAAGGAAGTCGTGATGATTCAGCAAATGGATCAGCAGGTCAGGCACGTCTATCTCAATGTGCCGCACAGCAGGCGCGTAAGGCCGTCCTGGTACGGTGAATCCGTCGGCCACTACGAGAGCAACACGCTGGTCGTCGATACGATCGGCACCAACGATCGAACCTGGGTCGACAATTACCGCACGCCCCATACCAACAGACTGCATACGGTGGAACGCTTCCATCTGATCGACGGCGGCAAGGTTCTGGAAGTGAACGTGCACGTCGAAGACGCAGGCGCCTTCACGATGCCGTGGGACACGATCCAGCGTTTCGATCGCGTCGAGCTCGGGCCGATGCTCGAAGCTTCCTGCGCGGAAAACAATCAGAGCGTCGGCGATACCGAGCCGATGCCGATTGCGACCAAAGCGGACTTTTGAGCGTCATGAACGGCGCTATGAAGAATGCGTCGATGTCGAAGCTCTCGAAAGCGGGCATCTCGGGCGCTCTGCTTTGCGTTGGCATCGCGCTTTCGCCGTCGATTGCCGCAGCGCCCTCGGTCGTGCCTGACTTCTTCTCGAACGATGTAAGCTGGGAAGCCGTCAGCAGCGAGTTCATGCCGCCCCTGAGCGGACCGGGACCAGTCGCTTCCGACAAGGCCCATCCCTATATCAGCAATCAGGCCGCGAGAGAGACCGGCCGTCCGGCAAGCTTCCGCGTCGCCGATCTCAGCAACCCGATTTTGAAGCCTTGGGTCGTTGACGCGCTGCGCAAAACCAATGAGGCTGTGCTGGCCGGCAAGGCCATGTTTACGCGCGAAGCGAGGTGCTGGACGCCGGGCGTTCCGAGCTTCCTGCTGGATCCGGGGCAGCTGTTTTTCATCCAGACGCCGAAGGAAGTCTGGCTAATTGCGCATGACGATCATCGGGTGCGCCGCGTCTATATGAACCGGCAACACTCCGCGCGGCTGACGCCGTCGTGGTACGGGGAATCGGTCGGCCGTTACGAGGGCAACACGCTCGTGGTCGATACGATCGGACTGAACGACAAGACGTTCGTGGACTATTACCGGACACCGCACACCACCCAGCTTCACGTGGTCGAGCGCTTCCATCTTATCGACGGCGGAAAGATGCTCGAAGTGGACGTCACGATCGACGATCCCGGTGCGTTCACAGCGCGCTGGTCGGCGGTGCAGCGCTTTCGGCCCGTGCATGATGGCCCGCTGCCCGAAAAAGCCTGCGCGGAGAACAACCAGAACTACTTCAACTATGACGTCGAGCCGATTCCGCAGGCGACCAAGGCGAATTTTTGAGCGCCGCTATTTGCCCACGACAAGGATTGTAAACGAATCCGGGATCATCGGATTGGGGTTGCCTTGTCCACCCTGCGCCGGCCGAGGGGGCGCGGGCGGGAACTCGGCGCCCATCAGGAAGACGTGGTTGGTTTTGCTGTCCAAGGTCAGCGTCTTGGCGCTCGGCATCGTCTGAAGCGTCTGTTCCACCTCGAACTTGGTCGGGCTTACTTCCTTGACGATGGTCAGCGTGCCGTCGACCTGTGAGCTGAACGCTTCCATCGTATTAGGATTGAACACCGCGCCATCGGTGCCTCTGCCGATAGGCAGGGTGGCGAGGATCTTGCCGTCGTCGGCGCCGAGTACGACCATGTTTTGCGGATTGCGGCAGGCGGCAAAGAGGATGCGATTCTTCACGTCCAGCGCCAGGCCGGCGCAGGTGCCGCCTTTGCCTTGCAAATCGTAATGGGCGGTTACCGCCATCGTCTTGGCGTCGACGACCGCAACGTTGGCCTTGTCTTCGATGTCTACATAGAGGTGTCCCTTGCCGTCGCTGACGGCCTGCTCCGGCGCGCCGCCGAGATCGATCGTGCCGACCACCGAGCCATCCTTGGAATCGATCACGGTTGCGAAGGGCGCGACGTGGCTGAAGATGTAGACGCGCTGATTGGACGCGTCGAAAAAGATGCCGTCCGGGTTGCCTTGCACCTCGATGTTTTTGATCGGCGCGAGCGTTTTGGAATCCCACATCACGACCGGCTTGCTGGAGGTGAAGGCGTGATTGGTTTTCGGGTCGACGACGGCGCCGTGCCCATTGACGTCGGGAACTTCGCCGGCCGGCTTCAACGTATCGAGATCGTAGATCGTGATGCGGGCGGGCATCCCCCGGCGCGGGATGTAGAGCCGGCGCCCGTCGACATCGGCGTTGATGTAGTCGAAGCCGCCCTGGCCGCCGACTTTCGCGGTCTTGATGACTTTGTAGGACCCGGCTTCGGGTGCCGATTGGGCCGAGCCGATGAACGGCACCATGGCTATCAGCAACGCGCAGGTCAGGGGAACTCGGCGCATGGATATCTCCTCTTAGGTTTTGGGCGGGGCGGACGTCGGGGTCGAGTGCGACGGGTCGAGACTAACCTGAAACCAGTTCATGCCCCAATGCAGGTTGGGGCCCGTGACGCGGCCGGTTTGGCCGACTTCGCCGATCAGCTGGCCGCGGACGACTTTGTCGCCCGGCTTCACCAGTTGCTTGCTCTGGTGCTGATAGCAAGTCGAAACGCCGTGGCCGTGATCGAGCAGCGTGAACTGTCCGTTCAAGTAAAAATCATCGACAATAGTGACGATGCCGTCTGCGGCAGCGTGGATCGGCGTGCCCGTTGGCGCGGCGATGTCGACCGCCAAATGGGGCGCTCTCGGCTCGCCGTTCAAGATGCGCTGGCTGCCGTAACGGCTGCTGAGGATGCCGGCCGCCGGCCAATCGAATCCGTCCGTGAACCAGGAATTGTCTGATTCGCGTTCACGTTTATCGCGCATAATTTCGGTTTCGCGCTTGATGCGTTCGAGGATGTCGGGCGGCGGGCTCACGAACGCTTCGGGCAACCCGTTGATCCGCTGGATCTCGTACATGCGAACGCCGGGAACGATTTGACGCCGCTCGGTCGAACCGTTGGGAAAGGCCGCGACCAGTGTCGAAGGCACTTTGCGGTCATAAGCAAAACCGAAAGCGAAGCTGCCGTCCTTGGAAACCTGAACCGGTTTGCCTCCGAGCGTGATCGTGGCGCCGGCTTCGGTCTTTCCGACGATCAGCTCGCCTTGCTTCACCGTGGCCGGCAGGCTGAGGCGAGACGACGCGGCAAAAACGAATCCGGGAGCGGCCGTGAACGCCGCTGTCGCCGCGAGGAAAGTCCGGCGGTCAATCGTTCGCGCTGCTTTGCATCCCAAATCCGCGGTTGCAGCGGCAATCGGCGAGATAAGACGCACCTTCATCACTTCTCCCAACAAAGAGCCCGCGCGACGATAGACGGCGCCATTCTAGCGCAGATGCGGGCTTGAACCTACCGCCTCCATTTGGCACACCCGCTATTCCGGCATTCCACATCAGGAGCAGATCATGGCCAAGGCCTATTGGATTACCGCCTACCGATCCATTTCCAATACGGATGCGCTGGTGGCCTATGCCAAGCTCGCGGCCCCCGCCTTGACCGCGGCAGGCGGGCGCTTCCTGGCGCGCGGCATGCCGGCCAAGACGATGGAACACGGGCTCATGCAGCGCGCCGTGCTGATCGAATTCGACAGCGTGGAGAAGGCGCTCGCTGCCTATAACAGTCCCGGCTACAGCCAAGCGTTGAAGGCGCTGGGCAGCGGAGCCGCTGAGCGCGACATGCGCATCATCGAGGGGCTGGAATAGCGCCGCAACATCTCGCGTGCCGTCAATGAGCTTCATCGATCGAATCAGATGGCAGTGCCGGTTGCGGCCGGAAAGTCCCGCGCTGTTGCTTCCCGGCGCCGCGGGGACGCTCAGTTACGGCCGGCTCGCCCGTCACCTCAACTCCGTTTGCCGAAGACTGAACGAAATCGGTATCGTTCCCGGCACGGTTTACGGGCTGCTGCTCGACGATGCCTTGCTGCAGATTGTGTTCACACTCGCGCTCGAGGAGCTGGGTGCCGGAACCATTGTTCTGCACGACATGGACGTCCCGCAAGATTGGAATCTCGGCGCAATATTCAGCGATCGGGATGCCGTCAAGTCGGAACGGCCAATGCAGCGCGTTCATGCTCCGGATCCACGGGAAAACCGAAAGCCGTCGTGTTCACGCACCGCACCGTGGAGCGACGTATCGCGATCCTGGAGTTCGCTTTTGGCTGCGCCTTTTCACGTCATACAAGAATTCTCTGCTGCATGGCGCTGGCCACCAATGTTGGCTATCGCTTTTTCATCCACGCTCTCGCGCGCGGGGGACTGTTCTGCATTCCCGATCCGGCGTTCGAAACCACGGCGAGGAAGATCGAATCCTACAAAATCCAGACCCTGGTCGCTTCGGCCGCGACGCTGGGCGAATTTCTGACGATAGCCGACTCCGATCGGAAACGGTTTCGCTCGTTGGAATTGGTTTTGACCGGGGGCAGCCTGTTGCCGAAAAAGCTTGCCGACAAATTGCGCGCCACGATGTGCAGCCGGGTCGTGAACTGGTACGGCGTGACGGAGCCGGGAACGGTGGCAAGCGCGCCGGTCGAAGCGCTCGATTTGGACAATGGCGAGGTCGGATTCGTCATTCCGGGCGTGCAGGCCGATTTCGTCGAACCCCAAACGCGTATGCCGGCTAAAGACGGCGGCGGCACGCTTCGCATCCGCAGCGAGGCGGTTGCACCCGGCTATTTTGGCGATGCCGGCGAAGCGGAGTCGTTCGAGGGCGATGCTTTCTATACCGCCGATCTCGGCTATTTATCGCCAGACGGCTGCTTGTCGATCTACCCTCGAGCGGGCTGAATCGCTCTATTCCGCGGCCCCCGGGGTGCGCGACCTGGCCGCGGCCGTGGTTACAGACGCTTTCGGCATCAATCGAATCATCGCGGTCATCGTTCCGAGCGCCGAATGGTCCGAGCAGACGTTTCGGAATCATTGCGAGCGTCACATCCAGCGGGCGTTTTGGCCGGCAAAGGTGGTGACTGCCGAGGCACTGCCGCGCGCCGCAAGCGGCAAAATCGACCGGCGAATGCTGGAGGTTCTGGCGAGCAGGCAATGACGTTCATCGATAAAATCAGATGGCAGTGCCGAATGCGGCCGGAGAACCCGGCCTTGTCGCTTCCCCGTGCCTCGCGGGGCACCGTGAGTTACGGCCGGATCAACTATCACCTCGACAGCGTCTCCCGGAAATTGAGTGAAATCGCAATTGTGCCGGGCACCGTTTATGGACTGCTGTTGAGCGATCCCCTTTTGCACATCGTGTTGACGCTGGCGCTCGAGGAGCTCGGCGCTGCAACGATGTTTCTGCACGACCTGGACATTCCGGAAGATTGGAAACTCAGCGCCATTTTCAGCGATCGGGAGATCGTCAAATCGAATTGGCCAACTCAGCGCGTTCATGCGAATTGGCTCCATGGCGAGGGCAATTATCCGAGGTCCAATGAAATCCGAACCCGCTCGGACGACGATATCTGCCGCGTTATCTTGACATCGGGATCTACCGGAAAACCGAAAGCCGTCGTGTTGACCCATCGCGTGCTGGCGCAGCGCATTGCGCGGCTCGACCACTCATTGGGAAGCGAGTTTGCGCGTCATGGGAGAATGCTCTGTTGCCTGGCGACAAGTACGGAGTTTGGCTATCGCTGCCTCATCCGCACGCTGGGTCGAGGCGGGCTGTTTTGTTACCCCAATCCCTCGACCGAAAGCACCGCGAAAAAAGTTGCGTTTCACAATGTCCAGACGATGGTCGCCTCGGCAACCACGCTTGCCGAATTCCTCAAGGTTGCGCAGCAGGATCGAACGAGCTTTCACGCGCTGGAATTGATCATAGCGACCGGCAGCCTGCTGCCGAGGACGCTCGCCGAACGAGCGCGCGACGCGATGTGCGGCCGAATCGTCAACAACTATGGCTCGACGGAGACCGGAGGCGTTGCAAGCGCGCCGGTCGAAGCGCTCGATTTGGACAATGGCGAAGTCGGATTCGTCATGCCGGGCGTGCAGGCCGATTTCGTCGATCCTCAAACCCGCGCGCCGGCCAAAGACGGCGGCGGCACGCTTCGCATCCGCGGCGAGGCGGTTGCACCCGGTTATTTCGGCAACAGCGAAGAGGCGGGGTCATTCGAGGGCGACGCGTTCTATATCGCCGACCTCGGCTACCTATCGCCGGGCGGATGTTTGTCGATCTACGGCCGAGGCAACAATGTGATCAATCTCAGTGGAGACAAGATAACCCTCGAGCGCGCTGAATCGCTCTATTCCGCGGCCCCCGGCGTGCGCGACCTGGCGGCAGCGGTGATCACAGACGCCTTGGGCATCAATCGAATCATCGCGGTCATCGTTCCGAGCGCCGCGACGCCTTGGGCATCAATCGAATCATCGCTGTCATCGTTCCGAGCGCCGAATGGTCCGAGAAGGCGTTCCGGGATCATTGCGAGCGTCACATCCAGCGGGCGTTTTGGCCGACGAAGTTAGTCACTGTCGAGGCACTGCCGCGCTCGGCGAACGGCAAGTTGGACCGGCGCAAAGTAGACGCGCTCGTCGAGACTATTGCCATCGTTGCCGGTTGATCAGGTGGTCCACCAAAATCGCGTGACGTGAAAAAAGATCGGCGCCGAGAAGATGATCGAATCCAGCCGATCGAGAATACCGCCATGACCCGAGATCGTATGGCCCCAATCCTTGACGCCTTGGTCGCGCTTGATCGCCGACATTACAAGTCCGCCCAAGAAGCCCATGACGGTGATCAGGAGTGCGATCAGCCCAGCCTGCCATGGCTCATAAGGCGTGATCCACCATAAGGATGTTCCGATGATCGACGCGGTGGCGATGCCGCCCACGAATCCTTCCCAGGTTTTCGACGGCGAAAGGGACGGGACGATGAGATGTCTTCCGATCAGCTTTCCCCAAACATATTGCAGAACGTCGCTGAGCTGAACCACGGCGATCAGAAAGGCCGCAAGCAGAACGTCGCGACCTTCGTAATTTTCGATTTTCAGCGTGAGAAGGGCCGGAACGTAGGAGATGCAGTAGACGCAAATCATCAGGCCCCACTGCACCTTGGCGATGCGCTCGAAAAAGTTCGTCGTGTCGCTGCGTAACGCGGCCAGGATGGGCAGAAAGAGAAAACCGTAAACGGGAATGAGAATGGTGAAGATGCCGTATTGTCCCGCCCAAATGAGCCCGTACTGAATCGGCGTCAGCACGAAAAACGTCACCACCAGAACCCAATGGTCGGCGCGCCGCGTGTTCGTAATGACGCCCGGCTTGCCGATCAACACGGCGGCACCAAGCAGGCCTACCATCACCCACCAGGCGTTGATCCTTGCGATGAGATTACCCACGACGTCGCTTTGCGGCCCCGCGGCGACCTTGAGGCGCAGGATGTAAGCCGCCGCGGTCGATAGGACGAGAACGGCCAGGCAGCCGGAGAGCAACAGGATGAGAGCGCGATCGGTCGTCACTACGGCTGCCTTGCTTGGGCATTCGCGAGCGCGAGCAGGCTTTCGCGGATGCGGACGAGGAAGTCCGGCTTCTCCTCGTTGGGAAGAAGCCCAAGCGGGGAGCCCATGCGCACCTCGCAGAGCAGCGGCACCGGAATGAATTCGCCCTTGGGCAAGCCGCGATTGAGATTGTCGATCCACACGGGCACGAGCTGCACGTCGGGGCGGGCAAGGGCCAAGTGAAAGATTCCCGATTTGAACGGCAAGAGCGGAGCGTCCGTCATGTTGCGCGTGCCTTCGGGAAACAGGATCAGCGACATTCCCGTCGACAGCACCGCTTCCATCAGCGCGTGAGGATCGGCGGTTCTCGTTTTTGGATTGCGATCGATGAGGACGCAGTTGAAGACCGAGCGGGCAATGAAGCGGCGGGCTGCGGTTTTGTCCCAATAATCGGAACCCGCGACGGGGCGCGTCGTGCGCCGGATGTCGCGCGGCAACGCGGCCCAGATCAGGGGCAGGTCGGCGTGGCTGCGATGGTTGGCGAAATAGATGCGAGTCTTCAACTCGGGTGCGCAGCCGCTCCAGCGCACGCGTAGTCCCGTCACCAAACTGGCGGCGGTGATGATCGCAGCCTCGGTTGCCCATCCGACGAAGCCCATTTGCGTGCGGGGCACGGCAAGGCTTGCCGGCATCAGCCTGGCCTGCGCTCAAGACTGAGATAGGCCGCCCGCGCGCGATTCCATATCGTGGCGATGCAGCCTGCGATAACGACAAGCAGCGCGATCAGAACAACATACCCCTGCTGCCAGACCAAGGATTCGAGCGGCGTGAGAAGGAAGGCAATCGCGATGACGGCCATGCGATGGGGCTTCGCCATCGGTCCGCGGAAGTCCGAAACCGCGCCAAGACCGCGCGCCAGCGTGCGAACATAAGCCGTCATGACCGCGAGCAAAGCGCTCAACCATCCGGCCGCCGCGGCCCAGGGCACGATGTCGGTGGCATAGCCCGCCGCAACGAGAATGAGGGAATCCGAGATGCGGTCGGGAATGTCGTTGAACATCTCGCCCGAGGCCGAGCGTTTTCCGCCTTCGACGGCGACGAGACCGTCTAGAACGTTGCACAAGACGCGGGCGCCGATGAAAGCCACCGCGAGATAGGAAAGCGTCCAGGTCGCGATGCCTTGCGCCGGAAGCTGGATCAAGCACACCGCGGCAGCTGCGGAAAAGAAGACGCTCGCGAGCGAGATTTGATTGGGCGTCACCGAGGTGCGGCAAAGCCAACGGGCAGTTTTGCGGATGATCCGCCAGTCGCGCGCTTCGACAGGGCGCCTGGTGACCGAAGTTTCCATTTTGACGCCGCCTCGAGTGCGAAAAGCCGGCGCATTTTAGCAGCATTCAGCTTTCGGAAACATCGACGACCCGGGGACGGGTAGCCGCATCGCGATAACGCCACATGGTCCTGAGCGCCGTGGAAAAATTCTTGGCAAAGCGCGAGGCATCGACGAGCGGCGAGGCCATGAGGCGCGGGCGCAAGGTCGCACGAACCCGCGCGAGCCTTCCGATGTCTTTCGTCGCGCGCTGCGCAAGATCGAGATAGCCCGGGATATCCTTGGCGACGAGACCATCGAGCTTGACGCTGGTGAGATAGCTCGCGGAGATGCGGCAGCTGAGGCGATCACCGGCATAAGAGATCACCGGTACGCCCATCAGGATCGATTCGCAGGTCGTGGTTCCGCCGGCGGTCGGAAACGGGTCGAGGCCGATATCCATCAGCGCATAAGACTGCAGCATTTCGAGCTGCGAACCCGGCGGCAAAAGATCGATGCGCGCCGGAGCGATTCCGTTGCGTTCGAACGTGCCGTGAATGCGCGCGCGCGTCTCTTGGTCCTTGAGAGCCTTGGTCTTCATGACCAGGCGCGCGTCCGGGATGCTGCGCAGAAGTTTTGCCCATATATCAATGACTTCGTCGGTGACTTTGGAAATCTGGTTGAAGCAGCCAAAGGTGACATAACCGTTCTTGAGCGCGGGCAGGGGCGCGACGGGAGGCGCCATCGACGGCGGCGTGTAGCAGCTCAAGCAGTCCGGCAATCTTAGCGGCGTTTCGACGTAGAGATGGGCCGCGTCATCGAGCACCGTCACGGCATCGCAAATCAGATAATCCATCGCGCGCATGCCGCTGCCGTTCAAATAGCCGATCCAGGTGGCCTGCACCGGTGCGGGCTTGCGGGCAAAAGCGAGCAGGCGGTTATGGGTGGTGTGGCCGGTTAAATCGATCAGAATGTCGATTTCGTCCTTGCGGATTTGCTCGGCCAGATTGGCGTCGCGGACGCGATAGATGTCGCGCCAGAGCGTGGACAGTCCTTTGAGCTTCTGACTCATATCGTCGGGCGCCGGCACGTCGGCGTAGCAGATCACGTCCCAGGCGTCGGAATCGCGTTTCTCGAACAGCGATTCGATGAAATAGCTCACCGGAACTCGAAGCCCCGACTTGTCCCGCGAAGGAGGAATGGTTTTCGGCGTCAGATGGTCGGCGTAACGTCGGCCCCACTCGCGGTGCAGCTCGGCGATTTCCGCCGCACTTGCCTTGACGGAGAAGTGAATCACGGCGAGCAGCGTCTCGAACGCATCGACGTCGTTCGGCGCAAGCGCGATGGCCTTGCGATAACCGGCCACAGCCTCTTCGATCAGGCCTTGGCGATAATGGGCGCGAGCAAGCGTCTTGTGCGCCTCGGCCGAATTGCGATCGAGCTCGAGCGCGCGCTTTGCCGCTTCGGCCGATTTAATGAGGTCGTTGTTGTGAAAGTAAGCGCGCGACAGAGCCAGCCATGCTTGTGCCTCTTGAGGGCGCAGAGCCACGAGCTTTTCGAGAAGCACGATCGCGGGACGGGGTTGGCTCGTGCGCACCAGCAACGTGCCGAGGTCGTGCAGTGCGCCGGGAAGCTCGGGGTTCAGTTTCAGCGCGCGTTCATAGGATTTGATCGCCTCTTGCGGCATGCCCTGGGCTTCGAGATTGCGCCCTAGCATGGAATGCGCGGGGGCATGGCCCGGGAACTGGCGGAGCACGGCGCGATAGCATTCTTCGGCCCGGGCAAAATCCCGCCGGCGATAATGCTCGCGCGCCTGGGCCAATATATTGTTCGCGTCGGCTTCCTTCATCGGACTCCCTTCTCGACGCCTTGATACTAGTGTGGTGCAAACATGGCAGGCTAGATTGCCCTCAGTCACGGAGGAACACGTTTACCATGAGTGGTGTCGCTTGCCGGGCCTGCGGACGCGACCGTCTCGAGCCGTTTCTGGACCTTGGCGAGTTGCCGCTTGCCGGGGCATTTCTGTCGGACGCCTCGGAGATCGCCGGCGAGCGCTTGTTTCCCCTCGTGATTCACGTCTGCGCCGATTGCGGCCTGGTGCAAAACGTGCTGCCAATCGCGCCCGAACTTTTGTTCAAGCAATATTTTTTCTCGTCCAGCACCGTGGGACCCCTGGTCGAGCACTTTAAAAGTTACGCGGATTTCATTCGCGGCGATCTTGGCATGACCGCGGTAGTCGAGTTCGGCTGCAATGACGGCGTTCTGCTCGAACAATTGAAGGCCCGCGGCGCGAAAACGGTGGGCGTCGATTACGCCGAAAACATCACCGCGATCGCGCGCGGCAAGGGTCTCGACGTCATAACCGGAGCTTTCAATCTTGAAACCGCGAGCGCCATACGCGAGCGCATCGGGCCCGTGGATTACGTGACGGGCAGCAATTGCTTCGCGCACAACCATGAGCCGGGCGAGATCCTGCAAGCGGCCCGGCATGTCTTGGCGCCCACCGGGCTGCTCGGATTGGAGGTCATGTACGCGGGCGATCTCCTGGAAAAATTGCAATGGGATACGCTTTATCACGAGCATCTTTCCGTTTTGAGCCTGGGCACGCTTTCGCTTCTGCTCGAGCGCAACGGCTTTCACGTCGTCGACGTCTTTCGCTTGCCCATGCATGCGGGCTCGCTCCGGGTGCTCGCGAGCCCCGATGCGAAGCGCGTGCCTCATTCGCGCGTCGCCGCGCTCACCGCGGAGGAATCGCGACAGCGGCTGAATGAGGCCCGCACCTGGCACGAATTCGGCCGCAAGGTCGAACGGCTGATCGAGCTGGTCGGCAACACAATGGCCGACATTGCGGCTGCGCGCCGGCGGATTTGGGCCTATGGCGCATCGGGGCGCGCCGCGCTGTGGCTCTCGGCATGCAAAATGAATTACATCGAGCGCATCGTCGATTCTTCGCCGCTCCGCATCGGCACGCTCTTGCCCGGAACCCATCAACCCGTGGTTCCGCCCGCGGCGATGAGGGCGGCGCCGCCGGACTATGTATTCGTTACCGCGTGGAATTATTTCGATGTGATCCGCGCCAAGGAAGACTGGTTTAAAGGCGCGTGGGTGACGCCGCTGCCGCGGCTCGAGATTTTCAGGCCGCAGCCCTAAGCTCGCCAAGCGCCGCGCGAGTCGGCGAGCGCTGGCAATTCCGCGAGCTGCTCGTCCAAACTTGGAAACGCGCAGGCGGCGAGGAATTGCGGATATTGGGTGCGCAGGCGGCGGTCGCGCGCGACCGGGGCTTTTTCAGGAACGATGCCGATATCGCGCGCGAAGGCTTTCGCCACGCGGGACAGCAATTCGTACTTGCTGACGTCATCGGCGAAGACATGCCGGATACCCGGGGGGATCGTGTCTTGCGCGATGAGGCGCGCGATCGCGCGAGCGAGCGCCAAACTGGTAACGCCGTTCCACAGTTGATCGACGTAGCCGGGAACGGGTCCTTTCTGGGCAAGAAACCAGCACAGCAGCGACTCAAATCCGCGCCGCTCGGGACCGATGATCGAACTGCGTAGAACCAGGCATCCGGAAGGTTCGCCCGCAAGCTTCTGGGCGCCATACTCGTCGGCGGGATTGGCAACGGCGGATTCCCCGTAAGGTCCGCGTGAGCCGTCGAAGACACCGTCGGTCGAGATGTGGATCAGTTTCACGCCGGCCGCAGCACAGCCTCGCGAAAATTCGTGCGGAAATTCCGAATTCACGCGCGAGGCGACGGCGCCTTCGGCAGGCGGCTTGGCGACGGCTGCGTTCACCGCCGCAGCGACGCCGGCAAACGATGCCAGCGGTGGAGGTCCGGTCAGGATATCGTATTGCGCACGCGTGGGATGCAACGCGCTGCCGACGAGTCCGCTGCCGCCGATGAGCAGAACTTTCATTTCCGCGCTGCCGGCGGGCCCTCTCGCGAGCGCAGGATGGCGCCGATTTCCGGGACTTCGAAAAGCTTGGCGGCGGTCTCATCGACGTCGAGTTGCCGCGTGTTCGCCGAGGTGTAGTCCTCCGCGGAGGCGCGGCCGCGTTCGCCTTTTGCCGTATAGCTGTCGTAATTGAGATCGCGATCGTCCATCGGAACGCGCAAATAGTCGTCCATGTCTTCGGCGCGCGCATATTCCTGAAACGTCGCCAAGGTTTCGTGAATCTTCTCGCCGTGGCGCACACCGATGACGCTGATCGGCACATCGGAGCTGAAGATCCGCTTCAGGGCCTCGGCCAGCGTGTCGACCCGGCAAGCGGGCGATTTGCGAATGAACAGATCGCCCTGGCGCGCGTTTAAGAGCGCGAACTCGACGAGACCGATCGCTTCGCCCAGCGTTATCAAATAACGCGTCATCGCCGGATTGGTGATGGTGATGGGCCGCTTGTCCAGTATCTGACTGACGAAGAGCGGCGCGGCCGAGCCCCGCGTGTAAAGCACGTTTCCGTAACGAACGCAGGACAGCACGGTGCCGGCCTGGGCGCCCAGCGCATGGGCTTTGGCTTGCACCGTCTTTTCCATTAGCGCCTTGGTCATACCCATCGCATTGACCGGATAGACCGCCTTGTCGGTCGAAAGGCAGACGACCTGTTTCACGCCGTTTTCAATCGCGGAGTCCAATACGTTCTGGCTGCCGTTCACATTGGTGAGCAGCGCCTGGTCGGGAAAGAACTCGCAAGACGGCACTTGCTTCAAGGCCGCGGCATGGAACACCATGTCGACCCCGCGCATGGCGCGATCGACAGTGCGAATGTCGCGCACGTCGCCGATGTGAAAGCGGAGCCGCGGCTCGTTGAAACTGCGCCGCATCGTCTCCTGCTTCAGCTCGTCGCGGCTGAAGATGCGCACCTCGCGGCACCCGCCGGCGAGCAGGCGAAGAACGACTTCATTGCCGAACGAACCTGTTCCACCGGTGATCAGCACGCACTTCTCGTTCAGCAGTCCCGGTTGCATGTGGTCCGTCTTTTTTGAGCCGAGGCGAGTTTCGCCGGCGGCGCGGCATCGGGTGATGCCCTGGTACCCGAAGTCGCCGTAGTGTTTAGCAACATTCAACCAATCCAGCGAATGCCAGGGCGCTCCAGGGCGCTCCACCTTGTCGGGTAAGCCAAACAGGCGCATCTTCCGCGCGAATACCTTGTGCAGCGGGAGGAAAAGCACATGCGTTATCGCTTGGGAATGGCGCTCGGATGCGCCGCGTTGGCGGTTCTGGCGTGGCAATCGAGCGCGCAGCAGGGGCCGAGCAATCCGTTTCCTTTGGCGGCTCCGGCGGGACGCGACAGCAACGCCAAGCAGGTCGCGCCGCCCGGCGCGGTGAACCAGGGGCCGTTCAACATGTCGACCTGGAAATACGGCAGCGCCTTCAACGCGCCGCCGGGAACGAAGATCTGGAATCCGGCGAAGATCAAACTGATGCAGGGCGGCAAGATCGTCGGCGGCACGGTCTTCGGCGTTACAGATCCGCAAACCTATTGCGCGATGGCGAACGCGGGCTACGACTTCACCTGGACCGAGATGCAGCATTCGCCCTCGGTGTGGGACGCGGTGGGGCGCGCATGGCGTACATGTCCAAATGCCAAGGCGGTGCCGGGCGTGCGGATCGCCTATACGGACGAGCAGGAAATCCAGCACGCGCTCGATACGGGCGCGCTGGTCCTGGTCGTGCCCACGGTCGACACGGTGGAAGAGGCGAGGGAAGTCGTGCGCTATGCTTACTTCCCGCCGTTCGGCGGACGCAGCCAAGGCGGCGGCCTAGCCTTCGATCCCAATATGTGGGGCAATGTGCCGGGCGGTTATCGTGCGACCATCAACGACAATCTCGTCGTCATCGTCATGATCGAGACGCTTGAGGGTCTCAAGAACGCCGATGAGATCGCCAAGGTGCCGGGCATCACTGCGGTATTCGCGGCGAGCGGCGATCTCGGCAATTTCTCCGGCTTCAAGATGGGCGATCCCGATTACGAGCGTGCCATCAACATCGTCCATGACGCCGCGATCAAAGCGGGCAAGAAGCTGTGCGGTCCGTTCGCGTGGAAGGACCGCCCGGATTTCACGTGCTTCCAGGCCGGCACCGAACTCGCCGCGATCGCGCGCGGCGTGAAAGACGAATTGGGCGAGCTTGCCAACACGCAAGCCAAGCCGGAAGTCGGTCCCTTCGCGTCGAAGTGAAGGAACCCTGATGAGCACGCCGGCGCGCAGAACGCGCGCCGGACGGGAGCTGATCTACCGCCACCCGCTGTTCATCCGGCTCTCGCATTGGCTGACGGTTCTCTGCATCGCGATTCTCCTGATGAGCGGACTGCAGATCTTCAACGCTCACGCGAGTCTCTATTGGGGCAATACGGGCAATGAGGGCGATCCCGCGATCTTTTCGATCTTCGCGGAGGAGCAGCTCGAAGGACCGCCGATCGGCTGGCTGCAGATCGGCAGGACCACCATCAACACAACGGGCTGGCTTGGAGTCTTTAATGACTACGACGGATTCCCGTCGGGCCGCGCTTTTCCGTATTGGATCACGCTGCCGAAATCCCAGAACCTCGCCGAGGGACGGCGCTGGCACTTCTTTTTTGCGTGGCTGTTCGTGCTCAATGGACTAGCTTATCTGCTTTACGGCATGGTCGCGCGCCATTTCAAACGCGACATCCTGCCGACGCGAACGGACTTCAAGCGCGTCGGACGCGTCATCCTGGATCATCTCACGTTCAAACGCGCGCGCGGCGAAGAAGCCAAGCGCTACAATGTGATCCAGAAGCTGACCTACATCGTGGTGATCTTCGTATTGTTGCCAATGATGATCATCACCGGGCTGACAATGTCGCCGGGCATGGATGCGGCGGCGCCGTGGCTGCCGGAGCTTTTCGGCGGACGCCAGTCGGCCCGCACCGTTCACTTCATCAGCGCATCCCTCATTGTTCTCTTCGTCATCATTCATGTCGCTGAAGTGTTCATCACAGGCGTGCTCAACGAAATGCGCTCGATGATCACCGGCTGGTTTGCGGTCGAGCCGAACTGGCCTGCCGAAAGATATGTAATCTATCCATTAATAGCCTTCGCTATTGCTTCAGCGTTCTCAAGGGGCATGGTAGTGGGTCCAGGTTATCTGGACGCCCCGGTACTACTTGGATTCGCCATATTTTCCACAATCGTCGGATCGGTTGCCGCGTGGCTCGTGAACCGCTCGGCCGCAAAAGCTAAGGAGCGGGCAGCGCGTGAGAAAGGAACAAAGCCATGAAACCCGAACTCGTCTCGCGCCGCGTCGCGCTAACTGGGCTCGTCGGTGCCGGGGGCATGATTCTTTCCGGCTGCGAGCAGGCAGCGCAGATCCCGGGTTTCCAAGGAATGCTGGAATCGGCGGAGCATTTGAGCAAAAGCGGGCAGCGGCTGGTACTGGCAACCAGTCAGCCGCTGGCCCGCGAGTACCAGCCCTCGGACATCACGCGTAACTTCAAAGCCAACGGCACGGTGCGGCCGCAGACGGCAATCTATCAGCAACTGATGGCGAACGAGTTCAGCGATTGGAGCCTCAAGGTCGACGGCCTGGTGCAGAAGCCGCTCGAGCTGTCGCTGCAAGAAATCAAGAGCCTGCCATCGCGCACGCAGATCACGCGCCATGATTGCGTCGAAGGCTGGAGCGCGATCGGCGAATGGACGGGAACTCCGCTCTCGAACATCCTCATGCAGGCCGAACTGATGCCGAACGCGCGCTACATCGTGTTCCATTGCGCCGACGATCTCGAAAATTCACCCGATGGCCGCGGCCTCTATTACGAGAGCATCGATCTCATCGACGCGTTCCATCCCCAGACCATCATGGCCTATATGATGAACGGCCAGACTCTGCCCGTGCCGCACGGTGCGCCGCTGCGCCTGCGTGTTGAGCGCCAGCTCGGCTACAAGATGGCGAAATACGTCATGCGCATAGAAGCGGTGGAGAGTTTTTCCGGACTGGGCCTTGGCCGGGGCGGCTTCTGGGAAGACCGCGGCTATGAATGGTACGCGGGAATCTGAGAACAGGAGATGGAAGTTAGGGATCCGAAGGCAGGCGGCACTTTCTCCGTCTTTTCGTGATATTTGGTTGGCTATAATGCAGTCCTGCTTAGGGTTGTGGTAGTCTCCGCCGCCCTAAAAGGCGGTCCGAATCGGCGCGCGCCAGCCGACGGCTAAACGCATCGGGAGAGAACCATGGCTGTCACACTTAAGGTCAACGGCAAAACGCACACGCTCGACGTCGAGCCGGATATGCCGCTTCTCTGGGCGTTGCGCGACGAGCTCGGACTGACCGGGACGAAATTCGGCTGCGGCATCGCCCAATGCGGCGCCTGCACCGTGCACATCAACGGGACCGCGATGCGCTCCTGCTCGGTGCCCGTCTCGGCGGCCGCCGGCAAGGACGTGACCACGATCGAGGGTCTCGCCGCTACGGACGGCAAGCTGCATCCGGTGCAAGCAGCCTGGCTCGCCGAAGATGTGCCGCAATGCGGCTATTGCCAGTCGGGCCAGATCATGGCGGCGGCAGCGCTCTTAAAAGAGAAGGCCAATCCGACCGACGAAGACATCAATGGCATCACCAATATCTGCCGCTGCGGCACCTATGTCCGCATCCGCAGGGCCATTCATCGAGCTGCCACGACGAGGACGTAGTCCATTCGTTGTTTGAGACGCGCAACCTGAGACTATCGGGAGAAGATCATGGGATATATCGAGCCCACCAGCGGCGACAAAGAGAATCTTTCACGCCGTCAATTCGTCATTGCCGGTCTTTCCGCCGCGGGCGGTCTGATGCTTGGCGTAAGCCTGCCGGGGCTTGCTTCGGCGCGGCCCTTATCGGATGCGCCGTGGAGCAACGAGCAGCTTGCAGCCAATGAGGTCAACGCCTGGATCGTGATCGATCCCGATGAGACCATCACCATCCGCATTCCGCATTCGGAAATGGGGCAGGGGGCCGCGACCTCCAACCCGATGCTGGTGGCCGAAGAGCTGGAATGCGATTGGGCCAAGATCAAAGGCGAATTCTGTTCGACCAACCGCAATCAGCGCGAGAACGGCGTCTATAAGGACCAGAACACGGTAGGATCGCGCGGCGTCGCTACCTCGTGGCAATATTTGCAACAAGCGGGCGCGAGCGCGCGAGCGCGTCTCGTGCAAGCCGCCGCCAATCGCTGGAACGTGCCGGCGAGCGAATGCGTCGCTGAAAACGGCGCCGTGCTGCACAAGGCGTCGAACCGCAGCCTGACCTACGGCAAGCTGGCCGGCGACGCAGCCAAGATCAAGCTCGACAAAGAGCCCGCGATCAAGACGTTCGACCAATACAAGCTCGTCGGAAAGCCGCTGCCGCGGCTCGATACGCCCGTGAAGATCAACGGCTCGGCGAAATTCGGCATCGATACGCGGATCGACGGCATGGTCTACGCCGCTTCGATGTCGTGCCCGGTGCCGGGCGGTACGCTCGCGAGCGTGGACGAGAGTGCGATCGCGGGTAAGCGCGGCGTGATGAAAGTCGTGAAGATGAAGAGTGCCGTTGCGGTCGTCGCCGACAACACCTGGCGCGCGCAGGAAGCGTTGAAGGCGCTGAAAATCAGCTGGGATTTCGGTCCGGGCGCCTCCAACGACAGCGCGCAAATGAAGAAGATGTATCGCGACGCGCTGAACGAGACGATGGTCGACGTACGCAAGGACGGCGATGCGGGTGCGGTACTCGCCAAGGGCGGCAAGATCATCGAATCGACCTACGAGGTTCCCCATCTCGCGCACACTCCGATGGAGCCTTTGAACGCGACCGCGCATGTGCAGGCCGATCGCGTCGATGTGTGGGTCGGAACGCAATCCGCGCTCTCGACGCTGCAGCAGGCGGCGCAGGCGTCGGGCTTGAAGCCGGAGCAGGTCTATATCCACAACGCCTATCTCGGCGGCGGCTTCGGCCGGCGCTCGAGAAACGACGAAATGGATCATGCCATTGCCGTCTCCAAGGAGATCGGCAAACCGGTGAAGCTGACCTGGAGCCGCGAACAGGACATCCGCGGCGACCGTTATCGGCCGCAGGCCGCGGTGCGCTTCAAGGCCGTGCTGGGGCCGGACAACATGCCGCTCGCCATGGAATCGCGCTTCGCCGTGGGCTCGATCAACCGCTCGACCGGGCGGCCGCTCGACAACGGCATGGAAGGACAGGCCCACGACGGCATCGCCAATTCGGCTTACAAGATTCCGAATTTCTATGTCGGCGGCGTGCTCAAGAATACGCATCTGCCGGTCAGCTTCTGGCGCTCGGTCGGCGGCTCGCAGAACTGCTTCTTCTTCGAAAGCTTCATCGACGAGCTGGCGCACGCGTCGGGCAAGGATCCCTACGAATTCCGCCGCGCCATGCTGGAGCGGAAGGATTTCGTCGGCGTCATCGAGAAGCTCGCCGAAAAGAGCAATTGGAAAGACAAGCTGCCTTCGGGCCGCGGCCGCGGCATCGCGATCGCGGAAAATCACGGCTCGGTCGTCGGAACGGTTGCCGAAGTGACGGTGGACCAACAGGGCAAGATCCGCGTCGACCGCATGGTGGTCGCGGTGGACTGCTATCACGTGGTCAATCCGAAGATCATCGAAGCGCAGATGGAATCGGGCGCCATGTTCGGCATGACAGCCGCGTTCTACGGCGAGATGAGCGTGAAGAACGGCCAGGTGCAGGAGCTCAATTTCGACACCTATAAGATCGTCCGCATGGCGGAAGCGCCCAAAATCGAGGTCTATCTCGTTCCTTCGGGCGGGCCGAAATTCGGCGGCATCGGCGAATGCGGCACGGCGACGATCGCGCCCGCGATCACCAATGCGATTTTCGCGGCCACGGGCAAGCGCGTGCGCGAATTGCCGCTGAAGAACATCAAGCTGTCGGAACTGGCGAGTTTGTAAGCCTCTGCCTTACCGTTGGGTGAAATCGCGGCCCTTAACCGGGATAACCGGTTGAGGGCCGCTCTATGTTTGACTAACCTTAGGCTCAAGCTCCGAATCGACATTCGATCAGCGTAGGGTTTCGAGGCGTAGGCATGGTTTCGGCAGCGGTAAGGATTGCCATCGCGGCGGCGTTCACGGTGGCGCTTGCGTCCTGCAACACGATGATGCCGACGCGTGTGCCCCCGGTTTCCACTGCACCGCCACCCGCACCGCAAGCCGAGATGGCGCCGCCGGCGCCGATGCTCCCCGTTCCGAATCCCATGTACAAGGTCGGCAATCCCTATGAAGTCGCGGGCATGTGGTACTACCCGCAGGAGCAGCCCGGCTATGACGAGACCGGGATCGCCTCATGGTACGGAACCGAGTTTCATGGCCGGCTGACCGCGGATGGCGAAGTGTTCGACCGCACGGCGATCTCGGGCGCGCATCCGACCTTGCCCATGCCGGTCAATGTCCGCGTCACCAATCTCGAGAATGGCCGTTCCATCGTGGTTCGAGTCAACGATCGCGGGCCGTTCCGCAAGGGGCGCGTCATCGATCTTTCGGAGCACGCCGCCGATCTGCTCGGCTACAGGCAGCGCGGCACCGCACGCGTGCGCGTGACCTTCATCGGCCGCGCCGATCTCTACGGTCCGGGG
>WNFL01010456.1_pt1 | contig 20488 bp, 19 predicted proteins | sample 5400361 | NCBI WGS metagenome assembly WNFL01 (sample SAMN13153351, study PRJNA577476) | soil metagenome | isolation source: 40 cm soil on Douglas fir-dominated hillslope | place: USA:California | collected 2013-09-17
TCCTCGCCGCGGCGCTCGGCGCTTTCGAGCCGCGCGAGCTGTGGAAGCGGGCGTGCGAGCTGGGCATGCGGCTGCCGGCCGCCGAGGCGCGCGCATGAGTGCCAGCGCGCTTTCGAAAGGCCTTTTCGTCTGCGAAGTCTGCGAGCTGCCGAACCATCCGCTCGAGACGCATTGCCACTGCGCGCGTTGCGGCGCGAGGCTGCAAGGACGCATCCCCAACAGCATCGCCCGCGGATGGGCGTTCCTCGCGGCGGCAGCGATTCTCTACATTCCCGCAAACCTCCTGCCGATCCTGCACACGGGCGCCGTCTTCGGCCAGGACCGCTCCGATACCATCATGAGCGGCGTGGTCCACCTCTGGGAAACCGGATCGGCGGGGCTCGCCATCATCGTCTTCATCGCGAGCATCGTGGTGCCCGGACTCAAGATCGTTTCGCTTTCCTACCTGCTCACCACCGCGCAGCGCCGCTCGGTGCTCGCGCCGCATCGCCGCGCCCACGTCTACCGCGCGACGCACTGGATCGGGCGCTGGTCGATGACCGATATCTACGTAGGCGGCACGCTCGTGGCCCTGGTCCACCTGGGTCCCTTCGCCAACATCGAGCCCGGCCCCGGCGCGGTTCCGTTCGGCGCCGTCGTCGTGCTCACGATGCTCGCCACCATGAGCTTCGACCCGCGCCTCATCTGGGATCCGCTCGACCGACGCCATGAGTGACGAGAGCCCCGCCCCGCAGAACGACGAGATCCCGCAGGCCGTCGCCCGTGAGCACAGCAGGCGCTCGTTTCCGTTCGTCTGGATCATTCCCATCGTGGCGCTCCTGGTGGGAGGCTGGATCGCGCTGAAGCAGGTGCTCGAGCAGGGCCCCGCCATCACGATCCAGTTCAACAGCGCCGAGGGCATCGAGGCCGGGAAGACGAAGATCCGCCACAAGGCGGTCGAGATCGGGATCGTGAAGTCGGTGAAGCTCTCCCAGGACAACAAGGCGGCGGTGGTCACCGCGGAGATGGACCGTCATTCGGCGAGCGCATTCCTCAAGGAAGACTCGCAGTTCTGGGTGGTGAGGCCGCGCATCGCCGGCGGGCAGATCTCGGGCCTCACGACGCTGCTCGCCGGTTCGTACATCGGCGCGGAGCCCGGCAAGTCCGGGACGGAGCAGCGCATCTTCACGGGTCTCGAGACGCCACCGGCCATCACCTCCGACATTCCCGGCACGCAGTACGTGCTGCTCGCCGACAACCTGGGCTCGCTCGACGTGAATTCGCCGGTCTACTACCGCGGCGTGCTCGCCGGTCGCGTGGTCTCGACGGACCTCGCGCCGGACGGAAGGATCGTTCAGGTGGGCGTCTACGTCCACAAGCCGTTCGACCGCTTCGTGAACGAGGAGACGCGCTTCTGGAACGAGAGCGGCATAGACCTCTCGCTCGATGCGACGGGGCTCAAGGTGGAGACGGAGTCGCTGCTCTCGATGCTCGTGGGCGGCATCGCGTTCGAGACGCCGCCGGACCTTCTCGGCGCGGCCGTCGCCACGAAGGCGAAGTTCACGCTCTTCGACAGCCGGGCCCTCGCGATGAAGCCGCGCGACACGGTGATCCAGCCCGTCATCATGAAGTTCGCGCAGTCGGTGCGCGGCCTCACCGTGGGCGCGCCGCTCGACTTCCGCGGCATCACCGCGGGCGAGGTACGCCGCATCGACCTCGAGTACGACCCGGTGAACGTGCGCTTCCTGATCGTGGTCGAAGCGAACATCTATCCCGACCGGCTGCGCTCGCGCTATCGCGATCCGGCGCGCCGCGCCCTGCCCGAGCTCACGCCGGCGCAGCGTATCGAGCGGTTCGTCGAGCACGGCTTCCGCGCGCAGCTGAGGAGCGCGAACCTCATCACCGGACAGCAATACGTGGCGCTCGACTTCTTCCCGAAGGCGGCGCACGCGAGCGCGCCCGTGCGCAACGGCGTGCCCGAGGTCCCGACGGTGGCCGGCGGCTTCGGCGAGCTGCAGGAATCGCTGCAGAACCTCGCCTCCAAGCTCGAGAAATTGCCGTTCGACAAGCTCGGCGACGACCTGCACAACGCGCTGAAGAGCCTTGACGCGACGCTCAAGAAGGCCGACGCGCTTTTCGGCCAGATCCAGACCGACGTCGCGCCCGAGCTGCGCGCCACGCTCGAGCAGGCGCGCAAGACGCTCGGCAGCGCCGAGCGCGTGCTGGGCTCCGACTCGCCGTTGCAGGGCGACCTGCGCGATTCGCTGCTCGAGGTCACCAAGGCCGCGGAATCGTTGCGCGCGCTCACCGATTACCTGGAGCGCCATCCGGAGTCCCTGTTGCGCGGCAAACAATCGGGAGAGACGAAGAAATGAGGACCCTCGCGATCGTTCTGGCGATGCTCGCCACGGCCTGTTCGCTGGGCGGCGGCGTGAAGGAAAACTACTACGTGCTCTCCGGGCCCGAAGGCGCCGCGCCCGCGGATTCGCCCGGCGCCCTGGCGATCTACGTGGGGCCCGTCGCGGTGCCCGAATCGGTGGATCGCTCCGCCATGGTGCTGCAGAGCTCCGCGAACCAGGTCGATTTCAGCGACGAGCATCGATGGGCCGAGCCCCTCAAGACCGCGATCCCGCGCGTGATCGCGGAAAACCTCATGCGCATGCTGAACACGCCTCGCGTGATGGCGAGCCGCGCGGGCCCCGTCACCGATACCGACTACCGCGTGGCGCTGGAGGTGCAGCGCTTCGAATCGTCGCTCTCGCAGGGCGCCAGCATCGAGGTGCTCTGGACGGTCACCGGCAAGCGCGCGAAGTCACCCGTGACCGGGCGCTCGACCGTGCGCGAGCCCGCGGCATCGCCGACCCCGGAAGGCGTGGCTGCCGCCCACAGCCGCGCGCTCGCGCGCGTGGCCGCCGAAATCGCTGCCGCCATTCGCTGAAGCACAACACAGAGAACGCCTAGATTTCCCGCCCATGGCACTGACCGACGAGCTCATCGAGCGCGAATACAACAACCGCGCGCTGGTGCCCGAGCATCCCGCCTTCTTCACGCGCTGGGAGAAGGATTCCGCGTACGTACGCCGCACGCTCGAATGCGAGACGGAGGTGGCTTACGGGCCCGATCCGCGGCACCGCATGGACCTGTTCCCGGCACTCGCCTCGCGCGGCACGCTCGTCTTCATCCACGGCGGCTACTGGCGATCGCTCGACAAGTCGGTGTTCTCGTGGCTCGCCGCGCCGTTCGTGCCCGCGGGAATCGGTGTCGCCATGCCGAACTACCGGCTGGCCCCCGCCGTGCGCATCGACGACATCGTCGAGGATGCCATCGCCGCCATGAACTGGCTGATGCTCAATGGCGTGAAGCATCGCCTCGCCACGCAGCGCGTCGTCGTGTCAGGGCACTCGGCCGGCGGCCACCTCACCGCCGCGATCCTCGCCACGGCCTGGTCGAAGCTACAGTTCGATCCGGCTCGCATCGTCGGCGGCGTTCCCATCAGCGGCATCTTCGATTTCGAACCGCTTCGCCGCCACAGCTTCAACGCCGACTTCTTCCTCGACGCCGACGCGGTCAATCGGCTCGACCTGCACTCGCGCGCCGCCACGTGCGCTGCGCCGCTGGTGGTGGCGGTGGGCGGATCCGAGAGCTCGGAATTCATCCGCCAGTCGCGGCTCCTCGCCCACGCGTGGGGCGGGCACGTGAAGTCGCTCCTCGTCCTGCCCGGCTACAACCACTTCTCGGTGGTGGACGCGTTCGCGGAGCGCGGCCAGCCGCTGCACCAGGCGGCGGTGGGCCTGTTCTAGTGGATCGAATCCTCGCGACGTATCGCATCGCCGCTTCCGAGTCGGAGAGCCGCGCGCGCGCCGAGGCGCTGGCCGTCGAGCAGAGCGTGGAGATGCCGGTATCCGCGATCGGCAATGCGGACATCGTTCGCGACGTGGTGGCGACGGTGGAGTCGATCCGCCCGCACGCGGGCGAGTTCGAAGTGGTGCTGGGCATCGCGCCATCGACGACGGGACGCGAGGCCTCGCAGCTCATGAACATGCTCTTCGGCAACTGCTCGCTGCAGCCCGAGGTCGAGCTCGTGGACGTGCGGTTTCCCGCCGGCTACGAGAAGTCGTTTCCCGGCCCGCGCTACGGCATCGAGGGCATCCGCACGATGACGGGCGTCGAGGGGCGTGCGCTCACGTGCACCGCGCTGAAGCCCCAGGGCTCGAGCGTCGAATTTCTCGCGCACCTCGCACGCACGTTCGCGCTCGCCGGCATCGACGTGATCAAGGACGACCACGGCATCGCCAACCAGCAAAGCCACCCTTTCGAGCGGCGCGTGGCCGCCGTGCAGAAGGCGATCAACGAAGCGAACCGCGAGACTGGCGGCAACACGGTGTACGCGCCGACGTTCTCCGGGGGCGGATTGTCGCTGCGCGAGCAGGCACGCGTGGCCAACGAGCATGGCGTGAAGATGGCGCTCGTGGCGCCGATGCTGGTCGGCATTCCGGCGTTCGTCGAGATGCAAGTGGATCTCGCGGTGCCGGTGCTGGCGCACCCCGCCTTCGCCGGCGCGGCGCGCATCGCGCCGGCGACGCTCCTGGGCAAGCTCTTCCGACTCTTCGGCGCGGACGCCACGATCTTTCCCAACCATGGCGGGCGCTTCGGCTACAGCCGCGAGACCTGCATCGCAATCGCGCGCGCGGCGCGCGAGCCGTGGCTGGACGTGTGTCCGGTTCTTCCCGTGCCCGCGGGCGGCATGACCGTCGAGCGCGTGGACGAAATGGTGTCGGCTTACGGGGCGGACACGATGCTGCTCATCGGCGGCGGGCTGCTCACCGCTCGCGAAAAACTCTTCGATAAGGCGCGCGAGTTCGTGCGGAAAGTGCGCGAAGCGCGCGCGTAGAATGACCGCAATGGACAAGCCGCTCGTGAGGCGGCACGACGGCTCCTTCCGCTGGGAGGGCGTCGACGTGCTGAAGTACAAGCAGGAAGGCAGCGCGCCCTTCAAGGACGTGACGCGCCAGGTGCTCTTCGAAAGCGCCGACCTTCCAGCGCAGCTTCGCTACTTCGAGGTCGCGCCCGGCGGCTACACCACGCTCGAGCGCCACAACCACGTGCACGCCGTGATGGTGATCCGCGGGCACGGCGAATGCCTCGTGGGCGACAACGCGTACGCGATCGACACGCATGACCTCGTGAACGTGCCGCCCATGACGTGGCACCAGTTCCACGCCGCGCCCGACGCGCCGCTCGGATTCCTCTGTCTCGTCGCCTCGGATCGCGATCGCCCGCAGATCCCCTCCGCGGACGACGCCGTGGCGATCTCCGCACCCCTGAAGAAATAGCTAGAGCGGGGGGCCCGCGTCCGGCCCGAGCATCACCTTGCGCACGACGGGCAGCGGCGGCGAGCCGTGGGAGAGAAGCTCGTCGTGAAACGCCTGCCACGCGGCTCGGCCGCCGCGCGTCGCGGTCCAGTCGTCGCGCAGCTTGCGGATCATCAGCTTTCCCAGCGTGTAGTTGCCGTAGCCCGGATCGAACGTGCCGCGCGCCGCCTGCTGGCGCGCATTGCCCGCATCCTGGAATGCCTTGTCGCGGAAGAGCGCCTCCGATTCCGCCACCGTCATGCCGCCGGTGTGGAGCCCGATCGCCGAGAGGTAGCGCGCATCGCGAAGTAGTGCGTTGAGGATCTGTCCCAGGTGCGTCGCGGGATCGCCGTCGTTCAGGCCCACTTCCCACATCATCTCCTCGCTGTAGTGCGCCCAGCCTTCGGCGAACGCGTAGCTCGTGAAGATTCGTCCCAGCTTCGAGCGCGCGCGATTGGCGTGCAGGAACTGCAGGAAGTGCCCGGGCCACACCTCGTGCACCGAGATGAAGAGCAGATCGGCCTTCCCCGGGATGTAGTCGTTCTGTTCCTTCGGCGTCCACGCGGGATCCGGCGGCGCGATGTAGTACGTCGAGGGCAGGTTCTTCTCGTACGGGCCGGGAATGTTGATGTAGGCCGCGTTCCAGCGCCGGTACGGCGGCGCTTCCGCGACGCGCGCCTGCTCCGGTCCGGGGATGGTCACCACCTTGCGCGACACGATGAAAGCGCGCAGTCCGTCGAGCTGCTTCTGCGCGGCGGCGACCGGGCCCTCGGGCGGCTTCTGCGCCTTCACCTTCTCGGTGCAATCGGCGAGCGACTTGCCCGGATCGTAACGGGCGCACGCCTCGCGCAGCGCCGCGAGGTTGCGCTCCATGTCGCGCTCGCCGATCTCCTTCAGCCGCGCGACCGGGACATCCACCCTCTCCGTCGCCCACGTCATCTCGGCGAAGCGCGCCGCGCCGATCGCGTAGCCGTCGGTCGCGGTCGGCTCGAGCGACGCGAACCACGCGTCGAGCTCCTTCATCGCCTTGATCGCCCCGGCATTCGCCTCGCGCAATTGCGCCTGCAGCGCGGCGTCCTGCACCGGCGCGAAGGTCGCCGGCACGTCGTTCGCGTAGAAGCTCGCGAGCCCGCCGAAGAGGATGCGGCCCAGCTGCACGTAGGTGCGCGGCATCGGCGTCTTCAGGTTCGCGCGGACCTGGGCGGTGGCCGCCGGCACCGCCTTCGCGTAGGCGATGTAGGCGCGAAGCCTGTCGGCGAGCGGCGCGTATTCGCGCGCCACGTACACGTTGGGATCGAGCGGCCAGCCGTAGTAGCCCGGATTCACGGTGGGCCAGCGCATCGTCTCCTGCCAGAAGAGGTCGCGGTCGATGGCGTCGAGCACGTACTCGCGCTCGTAGCGCTGCTCGGGTGAAAGCGCCGCTTCTTCGAAGGCGCGGATGCGATCGCGCGCCAGGTGCAGGCGCGCCGTCTCGCGCTGCAGTCCCGCGGCGCTGAGGTCGGGAAGCTTGCCATCGAACTCGTGGCGTCCCGCGTTCGCGCCCTGGTGCGGGCGCGCGGTGAAAGTCTCCGTGATGAACGTTTCCACGAAATTTTCCCAGTCGCGAGACAACGGCGCGGCCGGCTTTTCGGGAATCTGGGCGCACGAAAGAAGCGTGAGCGCGGCGAGCGCCGCGAGAGCGCGTGACACGAATGGCGTGGGATGACCTAGCGAGTGATGACGACGAGGACGCTGCAGGGTGCGTGTTCGATGAGGGACTTGGAGAGCGACCCGCGCCACCATCGCGCCGCCCAGCTGTCGAGATGCTTGTGGCCGACCACGATCACATCGGCGCCGATCTCCTTCGCGTGGCGCGAGATCTCGTCCACCGCGTCGCCGACGAGGACCTGCCCGCGCACCGCCCGGCCGGACTCCGACAGGCGCCTCAGGCCGTCCTCCAGGATCTCCTTGTAGCGCTGCTCCTCCTCCTTCTCGCGCTCGGGATCGTAGATTCCACCCTCGCCGCCGATGAAAGCCGCCGGCGGTGGCATCACCGCGACCAGGTGCAGCTCGGGCTGGCCCCAGTTGGCCATGTCGCGAGCGTCCAGCAGGGCCTTCTGGCCGGGCTCGGAGCCGTCGTAGGCGAGGAGTATTCGTTTGTACATGGGCGTGCGGCGCTCAGGATACGACGTTCACCCCATCGTAACAATTTGTATCCCCGGCCCACCAAAGCATGCAGCTGCGCGTTGATCCGTGTAGCCGGGCATTACATGGGTAAGAGCAGCAGGGGCACTCGGCTCCGGCCCGGTCGTCAAAGTTCTGGAATACAACGGAGGACATGCAAATGCTGAAGAAATCCCTGGTCATCGCTACGCTGGCTGCCACCGCGGCGCTCGCGACGCTCTCAACCCGTGCCGACGCGGCGGATCCCGTGCTGGGCGCCCTCCTCGGCGGCGGCGTCGGTGCGGCAATCGGCAACTCTGTGAACCATCACAACGGCGCCGCCGTGGGTGCGGTCGTGGGCGGGATCACGGGTGCGGCCATCGCGAACGACATGAACCGTTCCTACTACTACGCGCAGGCCCCCGCCTATGCGCAGGCCCCCGGCTACGCACAGGACCCCGGTTACGCACAGGACCCCGGTTACGCACAGGACCCCGGCTACGCGCCGGCTCCAGGCTACGGCGCGCCCGCGCCCTACTACGGCGCAACGCCGCCCCCGTACTACGGGGCTCCCGCGCCGTACTACTACGGCTCGGGTGTCTATCCTGCGGCCACATTCGTGATCGGCACCGGACCGTACTACTACGGCCACGGTCACTACTACGGCCACGGCCACGGTCACTACTACGGTCACGGCCACGACTATGGCCGTGGCCACGGCCACAATCACTGATAGGCAGAGCGCAACGAAAACGGGGCCTTCGGGCCCCGTTTTCTTTCTTGGAAAGACAATATCGCCGCCGCGGGCAATCGCGAAACGGGGTCGAAGCGCCAGCGACTAGGCGAGCCGCATCCGCTCCAGGCGATCCAGGAGCTTCTGCACGACATCCGCGGCCTCGGCGACCAGGCGCTCATCGACTTCCAGCAGCCCTTCGCGGTCCGCACTCGCGCGGCGATCGTGGCAAAGATCCAGCACGCCCAGCTGCACGCTCGACAGCCCAGCGGTTTCCGGAAGGCATTCGAAGGCCAAAGCGCGATTCACCGCGCGGTAGCCGTGCGAGCGCAGCGCCGCGGCCGCGAGCGCCTGCGCGGCGCCATAGACGAGGGTGAAGCGCCCCTCGAGCGAGAGCGCATCCCCGCGCGCATCCTCCAGCAGCGAGCGGCCCAGGCGCACGAGGGTCACGAACTGCGGGCGCGAAGGCGCCTGCGCTTCCAGCTCACCGCCTTGCTCGAGCCTTCGAAGGTTGCGGGATATCAACGTCGCTTCCGATCAGCAGGATGCGAGGCCCTTCCAGGGCGCGGCCGGGATGGCCGCCCTCCTGCGAAGCGCGTCGCATGAACTCAACGCGCCCATAGATCGCCGGGTTGACGCCCCTGCCCAATGCGCGCTCGGCGGGGGCCAGGGCAAGGACCATCAGATCGACCTTCTGGCCGGCGCTGTCCTTGCCCGAGGCGATCGGCCCGTGCACGAACGCCACGCGGATGCGCGGCGCCAGCGGCTCCAGGGCAGAGCGCAGCACGTCGGCGACGCCGAAGGTCTTCAGCGCCAGCCCACGCAGCTCGTCGAACACGGGCGCCGTGCGGTTGGCCTGGTAGTGCTTCTGGTTGCCGATGAGGCCCGCGGTCACCAGGCCGCTCGCATGGAGCCGCGCGAGTTCGCGGTGCACCGTGCCGATGCCCACCCCCGAAAGCCGCACGATCTCGTTCGAATAGAAGCTTCGCGAGGGATTGCCATAGAGCAGGCCCAGCACGCGCTGCTGAGTTTTCGTGAAGAGCGCGTCCGCGGGGCGCAGGGCCTTGATTCCCATAATGGGAATCATAACTCCCATTTTGGGAGCGACAAACGCCTTTTTCTTTTCGACCGCGCAAGGGAAAATGGGTCGTCACAAGACGGGAGAAGCACAATGAAGCGAAACGTCCTCACGCTGGCGATGGGCCTCGCGGCCCTGGGTGCCACCACCTATTCGACCCAGGCCTCGGCCGAGCCGGTCATGGGAATGATCGCGGGTGGCGCCGCGGGTGCGGCGATCGGCGGCCCGCCGGGCGCGGTCGTCGGCGCCATCATCGGCGCCATCATCGGCGGCACCCCGCCCTACGCCTACGGCCCGCGCTATTACGCGCCGCCGCCCGCCGCGTACAACCCGGGTCCCGCGTACTACAACCCGGGGCCCGCCTACTACAACCAGGGTCCGGCGTATTACCAGCAGCCGGCACCGGGCTATTCGCCCGGCTCCTACGGCGAGCCGCGCTATTACGAGCCCGCGCAGCGCGCCTACGCCGACCCTCGCTATGCGCAGCCGCAACAACGCTACGCCCAGCAGCCGCAGCCACAACGCTACGCGCAGCAGCCGCCTCGCTACTACGCGGCGGAAAACCGCGGGTACGTGGAGCAGCCGCAGCGCTACTCGCAGGCGCAGCGCTACTCGCAACCGGCACAGCCGCAGTATCGCTACGAAGAGCCGCGCAGCGACCGTTACTACCAGGACGGGTACTACCAGCCTGGCTATCGTTGAGGCCGCAACGCGCGCAGCCGGTCGAGCTTGGCGGAGTAATGGCGACGGTGAGGTGCTCGCGCGCCTGCGTGGCATCGCCCAGCCCGTAGTAGGCCATCGCCAGCCAGAAATGGAATTCGTGGTTATAGGCGTCTCGCGCGATCTCGCGCTTGAATAGGTCGCGCGCGCGCGCGAAGTCGCCGGCGCGCATCGCCTCCATGCCCTGGTTGAAGAAGTAGAACGGGGGATTGGGCTCCAGCGCGGCGAGCTTGCGCGCCAGCGCGTCCGCCTCGCTCTTGCGGCCCGTGTCGTGAAGCACCGTGACCAGGTTCGCCATCGCATTCGCGTTTTCGGGCTCTCGCGAGAGGACGAAGCGCATCACGCGCTCGGCCTCGGGATCGTTGCCATGGCGCTTGTAGATCACGCCCAGCGTGTTGAACGCAGCCGTGAAGCGCGGATCGACCATGATCGCCTCGCGCGCGTGCCAGTACGCGTCGTCGAGCCGCCCGCGTGAGAGGAGCTCGGCCGCGCGGTTGTTCATGTACATCGCGACGATCATGGACTCGCCCACTTCGTAGGCGAAGGGCTTGCGATCCGTGTGAATGAAGTCGATGGTGAGCACATGGCGCTCGGCGAACAGCACGCGTGGGTCCTGGTTCTTGCGCCCGAGGGTCACGTTCACGTGGCCGCTCGCGAAGTAGAGGTCGCCCAGGCGGCTCCACGTATCCTCGGAGAAGACCCGCTGGAAGCGCACGGTGAGCCCGAGCTCCCTGGCGAACGCGGCGGTCATGATCGCGAGCGACAGGCAGTTGCCCGAGCGAGCCGCGAACGCCTCCGAGGCGTTGCGCGTCATCTCGGCGTCGTATTCCAGGCGAAGCTGGTTGCGGCTGTACAGCGCGTCGTACAACGCGCGCTCCTTGCCCTTGGCGTCCATGTCCTCGCCCATCTGTTGGCGCAGGTAGAAGCGCATCTCGTCGCTCACCGCGAAGACATCGGCGGCGCGCACGGGCTTCGAGGCGGGTGCGAAGAGCGAATCGTGCAGGAGCACCGTGTTGGTCGCGGAATCCGGCGCCGGCGCCAGGTCCGCGCATGCCGTGAGCAGGGTTGCGATCGCCAGCGGCAGGAAGGCTTTCATCGTCACCTCTTCGCGTATCCGTAGGCCAGGTTGGTCCGGCCCGCGCCTTCGCGCTCGTAGACCACCTTGTACTGCGAGATCGCGTCGCCGTCCAGTTGGGCCGCCTGCCGGGGGCTGAAGCCGTACAGGCGCGCGTTATTGCCGCCGAAGATAGCGTTTTTCACCGAGCCGTCGGCTGGACCCAGCGGAAGAAGTCCGAATTTGCCCTGTAATTCGTCCGGAATCTCCAGGCGGCGCAGCGCCTCGATCTGCCACTGCGGCGAGCCGGTCCAGATCGCGTCCGTGCCCCAGCACACGTGATCGGCGCCCATGCCCTTGATGAGCTGGCCCATCATCACGGCGGACACGCGCGGATCGCCGATCGTCGTCTGCGCGAAGAGCTGCCCCACGTCGGCGTACACATTCTTCACTGCGTGCCTTCCGGGAATCTCGGAAAGATCCGTGACCCACTCGATGCGGCCGGATTCCTCGAACTGCTTCCACGCATCGGCCACGTTGCCGCCACCGGCCCAGCGATAACCGCCGTGGTAGATGATGAAGTTGAGCTGCGGCCAGTCCTTGGCCGCCTTCGCGACGTCGCGCACGTCCGAATACGCGAGCAGGTGCGGGAACTGCTTCTCGACCGACGGCGGAAAGAGTCCCTTGTGCACGCAGACGTTGCGGACGCCGGCCTTGAGGAATTTCTCGTAGGCGGGATAGACGAGCTTCTCGTCATCCATTCGCCACGGGTGCTTCGAAAGGTCCTTGTTCGTGTTGTCGCCGATGGTGTAGCCCTTCATCGAATCGGGCTTGAGCTTCTCGAGCGCGTAGTCGACCTGCTCGAGCCATCCCGGGTAGCCGGGGGTGAAGATCGCGTGCGAGAGCATCCGCCGCGATTTCGCGAGCCCGTTCACGTCGGAGCGCGCGAGCGCCTTCATGTCGTTCGTGAGAAACCAATCCTCGGGCACCTCCGAAGGCGCGCCGCTGATGAGCGCGACCTTGGTGTCGCTGTCGAGGTAGATCTCCTTCAGGTAGTTCTGGAACATCAGGTCGTCGACCGTCTGCTCCTTCTGCCCGAGCGACGGATTCCAGCCTGCCTTGCCCACGGCGTTGCGCTGGTTGATGAACGTCTTGATGCGCGTGCCGGGGCGCAGGAAATGCGTGTGCATGTCCATGATGAACTGGCCCGACAGGCGTCGCGCGCGCTCGTCGGCCATCTCCGGGGTCTGCGCTTCCGCGCGCGAGATGCCGAAGAGCGGCCCGTAGGTCTCGTTCATCGCGAGGAATGCGGTAGCCATGCCGGCCGCGGACTGGAAGAAGCGCCGGCGCGACATCCCGAGGCGCCTGGCCGCCGCCGCGCCCATCTCCTTTACGCGCGCCTCGAACTCCCGCTGCTTGCGCGTCTGCGGCGACGCCATGAACTCGTCGCTGGAGACCGATTGGACGGGGATCGGCGAGGCGAACAGGTCCTCGGCGGGCGAGAGTTGGCGAAGCTCGTCGTGGGACAGCATGCTCATGGAGGCTCCTCGCGCGGCTGACGACGGCCCAATGTACGCCAATCGGGTGCGCAGAAGAAACGCGAGGGCGCGGGGCTTGTCTCAACTCGACGCCCATGCGCATCGACCGCCGCAACTTCGTCCTCGGCTCGATCCTCGTCCTCATCCTGGCGGTGGGCGGCGGGGCGATGGCCGTGCGCACGCTGTGCGACCCGGTCTCGATCGAGTCGCGCGCGAAGGCGAAGGTGCTCGAGAAGTGGGGCAAGGAGCTCACGGTGGGCTCCCTCGAGGTGAAACCGTTTCCGCGGCCGGTGCTCACCGCGACCGATGTCGCGGTCGAGGGCATGGGGCGCGCCGAGCGCGTGACGGCGACGCTCCAGTTGTTCCCGCTGCTTTTCGGCCGCGTGCGCCCCGCCCAGGTGGTCGCCGAAGGCGCGACCCTCGACGATCCGAAGGGCAAGGGCGAGTGGCGCGTCGATCGCGCGAGCTTCGATTCCGCCCTCGACTGGCGCGGCGTGACCGTCGAAGCCACCGTCTCGCGCAACGGACAGTCCGCGCACATGACGGGCAGATTCGCGGACCTCTCCAACATCGGGCACCGCGGCGAGCGCACGCGGGGGAAGATCGAAGCCGAATGGGGCGAGACGCGCGCTTCGGCCGACGGGGAATTCCGCCTCGACGGCCAGCGCGGCCACGCCTTCAAGGCGATGCTTCGCACCGGCTCCCTCGACGACGTTTTCGCCTTCGTCGGGGTGGACCGCGAACGCACCGCGCCCCTGGAGGTCACGGCCGACGTGCGCGACGACGGCGAGCACATTCGCCTCGAGGACCTCCACCTGCGCCTGGGCGCGATGCACGCGAGCGGGGCGGGCACCATCGATACGAGCGGCGACAAGCCCTTCATCGAGGCGATGCTTTCCGCCGACCGCCTCGACTGGAAGCAGGCGCTCCAGGACATGGGCCACGCGCAGAAGGTGAAGGAGCCTTCCGAATTCATCTTCCGCGACAAGCCCCTCGCGTGGAAGACGCTCACGCATCTGCGAGGGCTGCGCGGCAAGGTGGAGGCCGAGGCGAGGAGCGCGAAGCTCGGCAACGGCATCGAGCTCCAGGAGCCGCGGGCCCGCTTCACTTTCGACGACGATCGCCTGGAGCTGAACATCTGGCAGGCGCGCCTGCTGGGAGGCACCGGCCACGGCAGCATGCGTTTCGACGGCACCGCGAAAAGCATCCGCTTCGTGGGGGTGGGCGAGGACGTGCTGCTGCAGCGCTGGTTCCACGAGCGCGGACGCGACCACCATTTCACCGGCGGGCCGATGCAGGTTCGCATGACGCTCGACATGCACGGCGACACGTGGCGCGACCTCGCGTCGAGCGTCACCGGTCCGGTCGCGATCCGGATGGGGCGCGGCGTCTACGACCGGCAAACAGCCGGCGACTGGGAAGCGCTGATGGCCGCCTTCTCGAAGAAGAATTCCACCGGCGAGATCGACTTCGAATGCGCGGCCGCGAACCTGCGCTTCGACAATGGCGTCGCACGCGGCGACAACATCGTCGGCGCGCGCAGCACCATGAGCCGGCTCCTCACCTCGGGCGTGATCGACATGCGCGAGGAGCACGTGGACCTGCGCGGGAAGCTGCGCACGCGCCCGAATGCCGGCGTGGGCCTCGCGACCATCGCCGACGACCTGCAGATCGAGGGGCCGCTTCGCAAGATGAGCATGCGCCTGGAACCCGGGACCAAGCCGAAGATCCTCGCCAAAGCCCTGGCCGCCGTTGCAACCCTGGGCGTGTCGGTCGCCGCGACCTCAGCCGGGGAGGCGAGCCGCGGCGACACGGACCCGTGCGGGATCGTCCCCGCGCGCAAGCCCGATCAGACGGCGATGACGAGCTCGCGATAGCCCACGCGCACGCTGCCGACCTTCACGCGAAGCTTGCCCCTGCCCTGCACGACCAGCGTCACGAACCTCTCGTGCGCATTGCCGCGCGTCCAGGGAAAGAAGACGTTCGCTCCCGCGTAGAGGCCCTGCCCCCATCCGTCCAGGTGGCCGATCTCGATCACGGACTCCACGGGGGCGGCCACCTTCACGCCCTCGCCTTCGGTCGTGACGCGAAGCGCCTCAGAGAGCGGCAGCTTCTTGGCCGACGATAGTCCGTACGTCGCGAGGTAACCCCTGTTGGCGATGCGAAGCTCGATGCGCGTGAGCCCCTCGCCCACTTTCTCCTGCGAGACGACATCCACGGTCACTCGCGGCACCAACGAGGCCACGCGCAGGAACGCCGCGCTGTGCTGCTCGCAAACCTTCGCCAGCAGCTCGTAGGGCGGATTCGAGACGCCCACGCGGTTGTCGAGGCCGCCCACCTCCACGTCGCCCAACTGCGGGTGCTTCGCCTTCCTCCACTGCTTGAAGACGCGCCCTTTGTTGACTTCCTTGTCCCACTTGGCGAGCGCCACGTAGTCCTTGCGATCGAAGCGCGTGTACACGTCCACGAATGGCTTCTTGCGCTCGATGCCGATCTGCGTGAAGAGGTCCCACAGCTCGATCACGTAGGCGATGGCGCCGCGCTGGTGGTACGCGTAATCCGTGAGGTCGCCCTTCAGCGGCTTCTCCGGCTCGTAGAGGAACTCGTGGAAGCCGCTCACGGTGGGATAGCCCGTGAATTCCTTCGCCCACGCCTCGACCTGGCGATAAACCGCGAGGTCGCCCTGGTCCATCTTGTCGTCGGGCTTGTCGCCCAGCGGGCGGATGAGCACACCGCCGAACGTGTGCAGGTTGAGCCACGTGAAGATGTTCGGGTGCGCGATGCTGAAGTCGAGGATCGCGCGCGTCTCGGGCGCGCTACCGGGATAGTCGCCCGCGCCTTCCTGCTCGTGCTCCGGCGCCCACGTGTAGGGGAAGTTCCGGTTGAAGTCGTACTGGTTGTCCGACAGGAAGTACGGGTCGGGAATCCGGCGGCCGTCGAAGTTCACGATCCGGCCCTCGGGATAGATCTTGTAGTAAGGCGGTAGATCCTCGGGCATGCGCGGCACCATCACGCCCGGATGGCCGGAGAGCTCCACCAGCTCGCCGTCGTCGTTTTGCTGGCGCATGAAGCTGATGTTTCCGTCGCCGTCGAAGTCGTGCGCTTCCCAGTACGCGTGGCCCTTGTGCTTGCGCGCGTCGACGGGGCTCGAGCGCACGTAGCGGCCGCTCTTCAATACGTGCTCCGCGCCGTCGGGCGACATCCGCGGCACGACGTAGAAAAGCGATTCGCGCAGCACGTCCTGCATGTGCCCGGGCACGAGCGCGCCCAGCTTTCCCTCGTGCGCCTTGATCACGTCCTCGGCGATGGCGAGCGCGACGCTCGAGCCGCATAGCTCGGTGGCGTGCATGTTGCCGTCCACCCAGATCGCGGGACGGTGCTCGTCGGGCCTGAGGCCGATGGTGAGGAGCGGGATGTCGCGGCCCTCCGCGCTCTTGCCGAGCGAGGTGATGCGCACGAAATCGGGATGCGCCTTCTGCCAGGCGCCCAATTGCGCCGTGAGCTCGGCGTAGTCGAGATATTTGGTGCGGAACATGGGGGGATTTGGTGCCGAAAGGAACCGCGATTCTAGCCCAGCGTCAAAGCGGGACCATGAAAATCAATACAGAGCACCTCAAGCGCTACAAGGAAATCCTCCAGCTCGTGTGGAAGTACGGGCGCTCGGACCTGGTCCAGCAGATGGCCATCGACCAGGACCTGGACAATGGCGAGCGCGTCCAGCCCGGCAGCGGCCAGGTCCATCCCGAACAGCTCGCCGACGATCTCGAGGCGATGGGTCCTACATTCGTGAAGCTGGGGCAGGTGCTCTCCAGCCGCGCGGACCTGTTGCCCGAGCCGTACCTCAAGGCGCTGGCGCGCCTGCAGGACAGCGTGAAGCCGTTCTCCTATGCCGAGGTCGAGCAGATTGTCGAGAGCGAATTGGGCGTGCGCATCTCGAAGGCCTTCTCGCGCTTCGACCCCGAGCCCATCGCGGGGGCATCGCTGGGCCAGGTGCACACGGCGGCGCTGCGCGACGGCTTCGAAGTGGTCGTCAAGGTGCAGCGTCCCGGCGTCGAGAAGCAGCTCATCGAGGACTTCGAGGTGCTGGGGCAGATCGCCGCGCTCCTCGACAAGCACACCGAGATCGGCCGGCGCCACCGCCTGTGCGAGATGCTCGAGGAGCTTCGCGTCTCGATCATGAACGAGCTCAACTACGAACGCGAGGCGCAAAGCCTCATCAACATGGGGGAGAACCTGAAGGAGTACGACCTCATCGTCATTCCCCAGCCCATCGTGGACTTCACCACGAAGCGCGTGCTGACGATGGAGCGCATCGACGGGCGCAAGATCACCGAGCTGCCACCCATCGCGCGCCTCGAGATGGATTACCTGGCGGTCGCCGACCAGCTTTTCGCCGCGTACCTGAAGCAGGTCCTCATCGACGGCCTCTTCCACGCCGATCCGCACGCGGGCAACGTGTTCGTGACCGAGGACGGCCGCATCGCGCTCCTCGACCTGGGGCTCGTCGGCCACATGACGCCGTCGATGCAGAACAACCTCATCAAGATCCTCATCGCGATCTCCGAGGGCAAGGGCGAGGAGGCGGCCGACATCGTGATCCACATGAGCGAGACCACGCCTTCGTTCGAACTGCACGCCTTCCGCAAGGCGATCTCGGGGATCGTGGTCGAGCGCAAGGGCCAGGCGCTGCAGCAGATCAATGTCGGCGCCACGCTCCTCAACACGGTCCGCATCGCCGCCGACCAGGGGCTGCACGTCCCGAGCGAGCTCACCATGCTCGGCAAGACGCTGCTGCAGCTGGACGAAGTGGGCCGCATCCTCGACCCGGAGTTCGACCCGGATGCCGCGATCCGCCGCAACGTCACGGCGATCATGGCGAAGAGGCTCTCGCGAGACACCAGCAGGGGCAGCATCTTCTCCGCCCTCCTCGACGTGAAGCAGTTCGTCTCGGGACTGCCGGTGCGGCTGAACAAGATCATGGACGCGGTCGCGTCCAAGGACCTGGAGGTGAAGGTGCGCGCGGTCGATGCGCCCATCATCATGGAAGGGCTGCAGAAGATCGCCAACCGCGTGACCACGGGCCTCATCCTCGCCGCGTTGATCGTGGGCGCATCGCTCATGATGCGCATCGAGACGTCGTGGAAGATCCTGGGATATCCGGGCCTGGCGATCCTGTGCTTCCTCGCCGCGGCGGCGGGCGGCTTCTACCTCGTGATCAACATCTTCATCCAGGACCGCCGCAGCCAGCACAAGGCCCGCCACCCCGGCTGAGGCTCACTGCGGCCTGGGGATGGCCTCGCGCACCTCGACCGGCAGGCGGTCGCGAACGACGGTGAGGTCCTCGAAGTAATAGCGCCGTCCCTTGCAGTTGCGCGAGAAGCGGTCGCGCGCCTCCTGCGCGTAGGCGACCTGGCTGTTGAGCATGGCGATGCGGGCGTTGAACGCCTGCGCGCGGGCGCGAAGCTCCGTGTCTGCCGCGGCCGCTTCGCCCGACGGCTTGGCGCGCGCCGCGTCGCGCAGCTTCTTCAGCTCCTCGCGTTCCTCTTCGACCTTCGGGCGCTGGAGCTCGAAGAGCGCATCGGTGGTATCGATCGTGTACGCGTCCACGAGGCAGCTCTGCAGGTCCTCGGGCCGCAGCGTCGCGACGTCGTACTTGCGCTCCGCGCCGCCGGGCGGCGCGGAGGCTCCGGTCATCGTCGAGAGCACCCCTGCGCCGGCGGGAAGGGCGGCGAGGGCGAATGCGGCAGCGAGCAGCGCTTTTTGCAGGGGCATCGAACCTCCTACACCAGGTGCATCAGGCCGAGCGTCACCCCACTTCGACCGCTCGCGGCGGCCGGTGTTTCAGCGCGCCGCTCGCTTCTTCGCGATCGCCTGCTCCAGGTCCTTCATCTCCTCGCAGCCCAGCAGGCAGATCTCGCGCAGCGCCTTGAGGTGGCGCTCGGCGCCCTCCATGTCGCCCACGAGGAGATACGTCTCGCCGATGTACTCGTGCGCGCCGCGGTGGCGCGGGTCGAGCTCGATGGCGCGCTTGTAGTGCGTGAACGCGGCATCGTAGTTCTTCAGGTTGCGATATGAATACCCGATGTAGTTCTGCAGGTCGGCGTTGTCGGGATGGCGCACCTCGGCGCGCCTGAAGCGCTCGACGGCGCTCGCCCAATCCTTCGCGCCCACGGCTCGCTTGCCCGCGGCGTAATCGGTATCCTGCTTGGCAAGGTCGGGATCGGCCTCGTAGGGATCCGCGTGAGTGGCCGCGGCGAAGGCGAGGAGCGCGATCGCCGCGGCGCTGCGCATCACTGCAGGGCGGCCTTCGCGCGGACGAGCTCCGGGCGGGCCGAGTCGGACTTCGCGCCGAGCGCAGCGACCTTGCCCCAGTAGTTTCGCGCCGCCGCCTTGTCGCCCACGCCTTCGGCCGCCACCGCGGACAGGTAGTAGTTGCGCATGCGATTGGGCTCGCGGGTGCGCGACATCTCGAGCTCCGCCAGGGCCGCCTTCGGCTGGCCCGCCTCGAGCAGCAGCTCGCCCAGCTGCTCGCGCGCCGGGGCGAGGCGCCCCGGCGTCACGATGTGCTTCTCGTTGCGGTCCTCGAGGTCGGCGGCCGCGCGCATGAGCCGCAATGCGTCGTCGTCGTTCTTTTGCGCGCGCGCGATCCATCCGGCGACGACGAGGCGCTGCACCTCGACTTCGGTCGCCCAGTACTTGTCCTTCTTGTCCTCGAGCGCCCTCTGGATGTCGGCGAGCCCTGCGAGCTCCTCGCGCGCCATCGCGATGTTGCCGGTGCGCGCCGCGCCCAGCGCGCGCGCGAAGCGCGTATTGGCCGGCGTCGGTGTCCACGTGCTTTGCGGCGGCATCGGCAGCTGCATGGCCGCCTGCCAGTCGCCGCGCTCCACGGCGTAACGCGCGTTCATGGCGCCGATCGCATACGGCGCGGCGAATCCGTTGATGTTGATGCCCTTGATCTGCGAAGCCTCGTCGATCGTGCGCCGCGCGTCCGCATCGCGTCCCATCTGCAGGTACGCGTACACCATGTAGTCGGTCGCGTGATAGGCCTCGTCGCCTTCGCCGCTCGCCTTCGCGACGTCGCGGGAGCGCAGGTTGGTGGTGGCGGAATCTTCCCATGCGCCCACGCGAGTGAAGATGTGCGACGGCATGTGAAGCGCGTGCGGTGCGTCCGGTGCGATGTTCGCGTAGAGGCGTGCAGCCTTCACGCCCTTTTCCGCGATCGGCGGCGCGTCGTAGCTGTGGATCAGGTAATGCGCCACGCCGGGATGGTCGGGATATTTCTTGAACTGCTCCTCGAGCACCGCCGCGGCCTTGAGGTAGGCGGCATAGGTCTGGTCGGACTGTTGCTGCGTGGCGGCGGTGTAGAGGGCGGCGAAGATCTGCGCCTCGTCATCCTTCGGGTATTTCGCGGCGAGCTTCTGGTAGGCCTCGGCGCGCGCGAGCTGGCGCGCGCGCTCGGGCTTGCTGGCCCAATCGTCGTAGTAGGCGGCGACCGCCTCGATGTAGTCGCGCTCGCGCTCGGTCTTCGCGCCCATCACGCGGCCCAGCTCGATCGCGGCCATCGCCTTCTGCGCCTGCGCCGCCGTGGAGCCGCGCCCGCCGAGCGGGTTGCTCATGAGGATCGAGGCGAGACCCCACGTGGCCACGGCACACGATGGATCCTCCGAGATCACCTCGGTGAAAGTCTTCTCGGCCGCGACGTACCAGAAGGAATGCAGCATCGCCACGGCGCGGGTGAGCTTCGCCTGCACTTCGGGCGCGCAGGAGTTCTCGAACTTGACCGTGCCCAGGCGCCCGTATTCCTTCGCGGGCTCGTCATGCGCAAGCGCAATGGGAGCCAGGGCGGCACAGATGCAGGAAAGGGCCAGGCGGGAAGCCGGTCTCATGACGTCT
>WNFL01342197.1_pt1 | contig 20472 bp, 20 predicted proteins | sample 5400361 | NCBI WGS metagenome assembly WNFL01 (sample SAMN13153351, study PRJNA577476) | soil metagenome | isolation source: 40 cm soil on Douglas fir-dominated hillslope | place: USA:California | collected 2013-09-17
AGCCAACCTCAGATTTTTCAGTCACTTGAATGCCACACGAACATTCGGTCCACTACCGAAGGGTCGTTGGTTCAAATCGGGCCCCCGCAACCATTTCGTGATCGATAAGGCCGGAACGCAGGATTCCGGCCTTTTTCGTGCCACCGCTGGCCGGGTCATTCATTGGATCGCACGCTGTCTCAAGAAAACTGTTCTCCGCATCCGCTCTCCACCGTTCACATCAATGGTATTTCGAGAACCACATTAGAATGTAAGTGCCCGTTTAGAGCGTTCCATTCCTGCAACGGCTTAGCAAATCTAGTCCGCACTACTCCTGTTTCACCGAATCAATCACTTCGCCTCAGCATGGGTCCTGCTGATCGGAGCAAATCATGCCATTCGCGGCCAAACATCCACCAAATTATGCACTACAGCGATGGATAGGAATTTGCACCAACGGGTACTGCCGGAGAGCTCAAGGATCTGTGGAAGTCAGTGCGGGCCAATCACTTTAAGTATGACCTCCTGCCTGTCACTGAGTTCCGGACGTCGTGTTGGTAGAAGATAATCTACATAGACTATGAAATTCGGGGACATCTCAAATTGCTTCTTGACCAGGTTCCACTCGCGTTCAAACAAGGGATCCGCTCCTGTTCGTTGATGTTCAGCCCGCAGAATGGTCCATAAATCGTTCGCAAGATATCGCCGCTCGTGGAGAACATGCGCAAAGACCAACATCGTGAGGTACTGAAGAACGAACGCTGTGAAGTCGTCGTTGCGTTCGGGTAGCGGCTGACCGGGGTCAGGCCGAGCCCACAATCCCGTGGGAAAGGACCGAAGCTTCGCGTAACGGGCCGAGATCTCAACAAAAATCTGAGTGTTCACCTGTCTACGATAAATTCTCGCCCAGACCACGAGACTGACCAATCCGCTGAGGACCGTACCCAGCGTGGCGTATTGGACTATGGATTCAAGCGTGACATGCATAGGCGATCTGGCATTGCCTTACTCTGCTTTCCTTCTTAGCGGAGTGCGCTGAGGGTGGAATCTTTCGGCGTCGGTCTAAGCTGCGTAACCAGTCTCGTGAGTTGACTTGCGAAACGCACCTCTCCCTCTACAAGCCTGGTCACCATGGTAAACAGGAAGCTTGCGGACAGTCCGCACATCAAGACGCCAACGAGCCTTTCCACAGGACCTAAGATCCGCCACATCTGTGGAAGAACCACATTACCAGAGCCGACAGTCGTATAACTGGCCGTCGAGAAGTAAAACGCAGATTCCCATAATGGCAGACAAAGCCAGCGATAAAAGCTTGCCCACATCAAAATCTGCAATACTTGCAACGCAATGATCGCGGCTGTGAATCGCACCATGAGTACAGCGGAACGCAAGGGCCCGAGCTTGTGAGTACCGGGGCCTAAACTAGTTCTTACGGAGCCGATGAGCGCGGCCATCCCACCGCTCTGCACCCACAGTGAAAGAATTATAAGAGCAACGGCTGCCGCGGTTTGGCGAACAAAGGTCATGGGCTCACGTTATCGCTGTTAGAGTGCCGGGCGGCTATCGCCCGCCAGAAATGCTGAAAGCTCCCACAAACCGCGAACTGCATCGTCGGCACGCCGCGCAAGGACAACAGGAGGAAGGGCCCCCGTAAAAAGCTTGATGCAGCACAAGGGCCACTTCCTCAGGCCACACGCCTAGTGTGGCTCTTGCTCCAATTGCTTTGGTTTTTTCTCCAGCAGCATCTCCTGTTGTTCCTTGCTCAACTTGGGAAACAGGAACGAAATCTGTAGCCGCATGGTCCATGCCGGAGTATTCGCGGGATGCACAGCGTTGCCGTAGAACTGAGCAACGAGGCTCACCGGCTGCGCCCCGAACTTCATGATCCGTCCGATGCCGCCGCCAAACGGCACCGTCCACACGTTGCCGCGGCTTGCTTCCCAGTTGGCGGTGATGATGGGCGACACCCCGATGAACCAGCCTTTTTTCAAGTTGTAGTTGATGAAGTACTGCATCAGGAACTGATTCACAGCGGGACGGCTGCCCGAACCAGCCACTGACCAGACATTGTTCTCCAGCAACCCCAGTGTCCAGTGGCCCGGTTGCGTCAGGACAACGGTGGACGGCCCTATGCCCAGCTTCCCCTGTCCCAGAAACGTATTTGTTGCTGTGGGCAACTGCAAGACCGGTCCAACTCCCCAGATCAACTTTCCCGGCTTCTTGGGTGAAATGAAAAATGTCGGTTGCATATCTCCCAAACCGTACTCTCCCGTTTCGGGAGTTCCCGGTGCGTTCGGCACTGGCTGGTAGATGATCGGCGTAATCCAGCGGAGGAGCAGGTTCCAGTCTTTCGAGATTCCAATTGGTATCACGGGCTGAATATTCAACACGTCCTGATTTCGGTAGCCGGGATTCGCTCCAAAATTGGTGTTGTTCTGCAGCGGGACGCTGATGAGGCTGGCTACTGGATTCTGCGTCGCCTTCTGTAGGTTTGCCGTCTGGTCTTCGTTCTCAGGTTCTTGCCGGGCGGCGGCAATCGGGGAAAGAAGCAGAATGGCCACGAGAGCTTGCATGAACCGTTTGCGCCACGCTGAACTGAGCATTGCTTCCCTCGCTTTCTCGCACATCATTCGGCTTTTCATCTTTCCTCCCCGTCTTTCAGAACGTGATAGCGCCTGTGACCTGAAATGAATATCCCTGGACTGTGGACGAGTTCGAGAATTCCTTGAATAGCTTGAAGCCCGCGCTCGCCTTGCTAGTTGGCAAGATGATATTTGCCGCGCCACCGATGGCATTGACCCTATAGCGGGCGGGGAGGGCTGGGTTGACTCCCGGGCCGCTGTTGTTGGAAATTTGCCATTGACCGTAGCCCACCAGCCCGAATTGCAGGAGCCTATGCATGTCCTTCTGCAGCGGAAGCATTTGCATCAGCGAATAGTCGAGGTTGAAGGCCTGGCCGGGGTGGATATTGGTTCCTTGCTGGGTCGTATGAAACTCGTAGAGTTGATACGCTGAAAGCGAGGTCCGTTTGTTCTTGGTCAGGTAAAAGGTTTCGCCCACTGTCGGGGAATTGGTCCAGTGGCCTGAGCCGGTGTTGTTGGGCGCGCCAACAGTGAACCGCCCGGTTGGCGCGAAGAATCCGTAAGCTACTTGAACGTCGGCGCGTTTGAAATGCCAGCCTAAGGTAAGCGGCTGATAGAAAGAGTCGGAAAAGCCGCCACCGCCACCGATGGCGCCCAGCGTGGGTGAAGAAATAGAGCTATTACTGATCGGCAGGAGCGCTGCCAAGGCATAGTTGGCGCCAAGAATCTTCTTTTTACTCACCCACTCGAAAGCGTTGATGTCGATGAATTCAGCCGCGTTGTTTTGCGCGACGATAGCGCCGCTCGCAGATCGAAATTGATCAAACGAGTAGTCTATGAAGTAGTTCGCGTAGCTGAATCCCGGCTCCGGCATGACACCGGAGTTGGTAGCGTTGAAGCCCGACGTGTACTCGCCGCGCACAGGCGGGAGTGCTTGACCGAGGCATAAACCAGTACCAGCCAGCAGGAGCAGGCCCACGAGTGCAATTTTCATTGTTTGGCTGCTTTTTGCTGGGTAGGATATTCGGTGCGTAGTTCCTTGCCGTCCACCTCGACGTATTTGGCGTCGATCATGACGGCTGCACCGACTGACGGAACCGAGCCCTTATTGACCCAAGTGTGCAACCCACCGCGGTTGATAAAGACGTCGCCGGCCTTCAGATGCACGACCTCACCGCCTTCGAGTTCGCAGTCAACCTCACCTGACAACTGAATGCAGTAGTCCAGGGTTTCGGTGCGGTGCGTGAATCTCGCGGCGCCGGGAGCGATCTCGTCGATCCGGAACGTCGTGCCCCCACCGGTGCCCACATAATTAGGGATTTTGTGTTTGACGAAACCCGCCCGTTGAGCAGCGTCAGCGGCCACCGAGTTGTCGACCGGCATTTGATCAGTCGACCACAACTCGCAACCCACGATGCCGGCGATCCCTCGCGTAACTCCAGGGACCAACTCATCGGTCTTAACAACGGCTATTCCACTGGAATTGTGACCAGTCACGATGCGTCTTACTTTTAGAGCCATGTTGTTTCTCCTTTTCAATCTTTCTTTACTTTTGAGCCGCCAGAGACCGCCTTTATTACGGTCTGTGCCGCCTCAAATCTTCGTCTCTGGAGCTGGCACGTCATAAAAACCGACCGTCAGCGATACGGCTGTGTAGAAGCCCATCAGCACCGTGACATCGGTGATCCCGGTATGACCGAGTGCCTTCACCGCGCGATCATAGAGACCCTTAGAAATCCAACGTGAATTGGCGAGCGCGGTAGCCATCTCGTAGACCACCTGCTCGCGTTCGTTTGCGAACGAGGCCGGCAGCCCGCTAATCACCGCATCAATCATCTCGGGCGGCATCCCGTAATTCTTGGCAAACGTCTCGTGCGCATAGATCGTGTAAGGCGTGTGCCATTTGCTGGCGATGATGCACACTGCAAGTTCGCGTTCACGCTGACTCAGAGAATGGTGCGAAGGGCGAAAATGCAAGATAAGCGAAGCCACTGCTTTTGAAAGCTTCGAGTTGCTTATCCAGATCTTCAACGGAGCGCTTGGGAGCGCGGCGCCCGGCGCGAGTCCTTCAGCATCGATCAATGAGCGACACGCTTCTTGTTGCTCCGGCGTCATCTCTTCATAGGGGATCTCGACGAAGCGTCCAACGGTCGGCTGCGCCTGTGACGGTTCTGTGTTCGCTGTTTGTTGCGATTTGTCCTGGCCTTGTGTCGTTGTCTGTTTCATAGGCTTGTCGTCTCTTCTCGTTGATGAACTACGAACACTGTTGTAATGGCAATCACAGCGCCAATCTTAATTTGTTGAAACTAAGTAGTTTGACGGGGATTCAGGTTGCGACTTTTCGCAACGCTTGCGAAATCTCGGAACTGTGCTCTGGGATTCGCTGAGGAAGGTATTTAAACGCGATCTGTTGAGGCACTAGTAGTTTTGAAGTGCATCTTCGTGCAAAACACGCAACAGAGCGATCTGTCTGTCAACGCCGCTCTCAAATGCGGTTGGTCGAACAGCACCTTTCAAGACGGGAGAAGCAACGAGGATAGAGGCAAGTCGGGTGCCGATGGCGCCGCCGATGTCGGCCATTAGGGAATTGTGTCCAGTAGTAAGCGGCTGTGACGCCACTTCATGGCTGGACTGGCTTGCGAGAGGGTCAGTACTGTTTATTGCTTGATGTCTGATTGCCCGCTTCGCTTGCGGCACTGATAGGCGCCGGAATTTCAAAGCCATTCAGCAGGGCGCAGGTGACGTGATAAATGCCGATCAGATAGATCATGTCCACCAGCCCTTCCTCACCGAAGGCCTGCTTTGCCTTGCGATATAAATCGTCGTCTATTCGGCGCTCCTCAGTAAGCTGTCGAGCGAAGCGGTGAGCGACAAGTTCATTCGAGGTGAGACCCTCTGGCAGTTCACGTGAGTTGAGAGCCTGAATCACCCCTTCCGGCAGACCCACCTTTCGCGCTTCCGCGGAATGAGCATAGAGCTCGTACGGGCTGTTCCAAACAGCTCCCACGGTCAGGATGACAATCTGACGCGTGCGCTTGTCCAGTTTCGTGTTCTTCGCTTCCGCATCCATGAATTTGCCAAAGCCATCAGTGATACCAATGCTGTAAAGGGAAGGGTTGAACGGGCCGATGAACTTCCCGTCTCCAGTCTTGGCAACGAAGCCGGACTGTTTCGCCCAGGCGATGAGCGTATTGTCCATGACTTTGTAATACTTTGCCTGGGCCGGCGCCAGCTCTTTAGGGTCCAGGAGTGGCAGACGGCCACCTAGATTTTCATTATGATTCGACATTACGATGCTCCTTTCAAAATCAAAGCGTGGGAATCGTTCATATTTACATTGCTCGGATCTTGCGAAAGCAAGCTCGAAGCTCTTTCACAAACAAATCGGGCTGTTCGAACGCGGCGAAGTGGCCGCCGCGATCCAACCGGTTCCAATAAACCAGATTCGGATAGCGCTTCTCGGCCCAGCGGCGAGACGCGCGGAAAAACTCTTTCGGGAAGGTGCTGCAGCCCACCGGAATTCGAACCGGTTCACTGTTGCGTTTGTTGAAGCTTTCCCAATATAGACGTGCCGAGGAGGCTGCTGCGTTCGGAAGCCAGTACAGCATGATGTCGTCCAACATCTCATCGCGAGTGAGCGCATTCTCGGGATTTCCTTGGCAATCGGTCCACGCCCAGAATTTTTCGAGAATCCAGGCGGCTTGCCCGGCCGGTGAATCGGCCAGCCCGTAGCCGAGAGTTTGCGGACGGGTGCTCTGCTGTTTCGAGTAACCTGAGTCCCAATCTTGGTAGTGCTTCATTGCTCCCAGGTCCTCCTTTTCTTCCTCCGTGAGACTGTTCATCGTCGCGGGAGCGGGCTGAACGAGGAGCGCATTCAGATGGACGCCGTGGCAGTGTTCGGTGTCCTGAAGCGCGATGGCGGTTGTTACTGAGGCGCCCCAATCCCCGCCCTGTGCGTAGTATCGCTGGTAGCCCAGCCGCAGCATCAGCTCACTCCAGGCGCGCGCGATCTTTTCCACCGACCAGCCGTTTTGCTTCGGTTTATCCGAAAAACTATAGCCGGGGAGCGCGGGGCAAACTACATGGAAGGCGTCTTGAGATTCGCCACCGTGCCTGGCGGGATCGGCCAAGGCTGGAATGACTTTCAAGAATTCGAGGACCGATCCGGGCCAGCCGTGCGTCAGGATCAATGGCGCCGCGTCAGGCTCCGGTGAACGGATATGCAGGAAGTAGATGCCGACGCCATCCAGGTCGGTGTGGAATTGAGGGAGAGCGTTGAGCCGGGCTTCGATTCTGCGACAGTCGTAATCGCGCGCCCAATATTCGCAGATATTTTGCACGTACTCGAGGGGAATCCCTTGCGACCAATCAGGAACGGTCTGCGAGTCGGGCCAGCGCGTGGCGCGCAGGCGCTTTTTCAGATCCTCGAGATCCGCGTCGCTGACCTGAATCTTGAACGGCCGTATTTCATCGCTCATGGTTTGCTCCTCTGAAACTCTGCTACGCCGGGATCGGCTCCCTGTCGGAACGCGAGATGCCCAGCCTTTGCATGCGGAAGTAGAGAGTGGACCTCTTGATTCCCAAACGTTCGGCAGCCCCTTTGTGGCCCGCAATGACCCAGCGGGTTTGTTCTAGAGTTTTGCAGATGTGTTCGCGCTCTGCGTCCTCCAAGGTAATTGCCCGCAGGGATTCTGTCTCCGCAGCAGGTTTTAAGCTGTCCAGAGGGGGACGCAGGACGTTTCCAGAGGTGAGGATGACGCTGCGCTCGATGAAATTCTGTAGCTCTCGGACATTTCCCGGCCAGGAATGGCGTATCAGCGCCTCCATGGCTTCTCTCGGTATCCATGCTATTTGCTTGTTCATGCGTTCCGAGTAAATCCCCACAAAGTGCGTCACTAGCAGCGGAATATCTCCGCTCCGGTGGCGCAGTGGCGGAATAGGTATGGGAAAAACGTTCAACCGGTAGTACAGATCGCTACGGAACTGATTCTGGGCGACTAGCTTGGCGAGGTCTTTATTCGTCGCGGCTATGAGCCGAACGTTCGCTCGTTGGGTTTGCGTGCTACCTAGCCTCTCGAACTCTCCGTCTTGAAGAACGCGCAGCAACTTCGGTTGCAGTTCGGGCGGGATGTCTCCGACTTCATCCAAAAAAAGTGTGCCCTGGTTTGCCGCTTCGAAACGGCCAACCTTGCGTGTGACCGCACCGGTGAAAGCGCCTCTCTCGTGTCCGAACAGTTCACTCTCTAACAATCCCAGGGGAATCGCCGCACAATTCACTTTTACGAAAGGACGATCTATGCGTGTGCTGTGCTCGTGAATCGCGCGAGCGACAAGTTCCTTCCCCGTGCCCGTTTCGCCTTCGATCAGAGTAGTCGAATTGGTGGGGGCGACCGTGCGAACGAGGGCCAATACCTCTCGGAGCGCACCCCTTGCTCCGATGATCTCCCTGAAGTCGTCGTTCAGACCTTTGCCCTTGATCGCCTGATGACGCCTGGATGCGACAGTTGAGAACAACCCCGAAGACGTGGATTCGTCCGTCGCCGGTGTAGGAGTGGCCGCTTCATATGCTGCCTGCCCGATGAAACAGGGTTCGACATCATTTTGATTTGCCGAAAGGACTGCATTTTCGCAAGCCATTGTTGTTCCTCTCACTATTCGCTGGGCCTTCTCTACTGTTGACGGAGATCCATTCGCGGATACCATAAGAGAGAAGCCGTCAGTGCTGGTGAGCGGCATACGGCGCATTCTGCATGATGCGAACGTCCATCGACTCAGTGACCGCGACTCCAACGGTCTCGCCTGTTTCGTCATTGACGAGGCGCGAAGGGCCTTCAAACAAGATATTGTTCGGGTTCTCGTAGACATCGAGCTTGCTAAACGGCTCCAGCGTGTAGCGGCGGCTGCCCTCCACCTCGACAGGGAACTCATAGCTCCAGCCCCACGACAGCCATACTCCTCGCTCAGGCGTTCTGAGATAGCCGTTCTGGCGGACGAGAAAGGAGTCCAGCCATTGCGTGGAGCCATCGGCCTTCTGGTAGGTTGCGACCTGGTAGCCGTTGGCGAAGTTGTACAGATTGACTCGGGCGCCGTTGGAGAAGCGCAGCGAGGACCATTCCCAGGACTTGGTCAGGAAATCGCCCCACTGGCGGTCGACCCACCCCTGCCCGGTCACGTCAATCTCGCGCTGGACGCCGTCCTTTCCGGTGTAAATGATCCTGCCCACGATCGCAACACGCGGCAGCGAATAATAGTAGCTCCGGTCCTCTGGCGCTCCCTCCTGAATGAATCCCTTGATGCCGAGTTTGTCCTTGGCGTACATGACCTGCTCCGCGACTGTCAGGCGCAGATCGTAGGACAGCTGCGGGGACGCGACCGTTAGGTTCATGGTGTCACCCTTGTAGGACCACTCGGACCTGTAGTCGCCGGCGACGAAACGAACCGCGTTGGTCCTAGGATCCCAAGTGTCGGCCTCATTCACCACTGCTGCCGGGGAATCAGCGATATGGAAGTTGTTGCGGTAGTCCGTGAAGCCGCTTAGAGCGGTGACTACCCTTTGGTCGCGCGGAAGGCCTGCGGACGCCGGAGTCCTCTTCTCGCCACTGAAGTGGAAGGGACACCAAGCCAGGAAATAGGGGTTCCCGGCCGTATCGTGGACAAGCCCGGTCACGTACCACCACTCGGTAGTCGACTCGCTCTGTTTGGCATGAGGTTGCCACTCCTCGACGGGTGACCGAAGAGCGGGCTCTGTGACGCTGTAACTGAGTGTTGTCATATTGATGTTCTCCTTGTCTGCATTCAAACAACTTCTAAATCCAGGATCTGTGCTCTTTACTTGGCAACCGCGATTCGGAAATTGAGAGCCATGGACCTTGAGGTCACGCCATCCGGCGCGACTCGTCACATGTTCTCTTCGGACATAAGAATGGCCCGGGTGCAGTCTGGTCGTAGATGCCCGGTCCCGCCTCACGGGACCGAGCATGCTTTTCGATGTGCACCGTTTGATTTGCGGATTTCACGATCACTCAGACCCAACGAATCCGTTCGTGTTTCCACCGGCGGTCACGAAAAATCCGACGATTTGTCGACGGTCGTTGATCCCGTTGATTGTGGTCGTGCCAACGCCTTCGGGGTCATCGACCGACGTGAAGCGCCCGTCGTCAAAGATGAAACCGTGGGTTAGACCTGACGCATCTACATATTGCCCAACGACCTCATCGTGATTGTTCAACCCAAATGCCTGCGTTAGCGTTGATCCCGGGAAATCAAGCGTCTGGAACCGTCCCTTGGCGATCACAAAACCGTGGTTGGTCCCTTTACTATCGATGTAGAAACCTGAGATCGACCCATTGTCGTTGATGCCCGTGGCTTGGGCCCCGCCCACAGCCGCTGGGATGGTGATCACCAAAAACACTCCGCCGTTGTGGTCGAAAATGTAAGGGTGATCGATGCCCGCAGCGTCCGCGTAATAGCCGGCAGCCTGCTCAAGATTGTTCAGGCCGAGAAGCTGGTTAAGAGTTGTGCCTGGGAAATCCACGGTCGTGAAAGTGCCGTTGATGTCCAGGAAGCCATGGTTGGTTCCGGCGTTATCGATGTAGAAGCCGTCGGTATAGCCCCGATTGTTGATTCCGATGACTTGCGTCTGGGCAGAATTGGGAAAATTCTCCAAATCAAAGTCGTTGGGGAAGGTGAAGACGAATCCTTTGTTGACAGCAGCGCCGTGATAGCCGGCGATTGTGCCAGAGTCGTTGATGCCGAGTAGTTGAGTAAACGTGTCGCCCGGGAAATTGACCGTTCGGAAGTGAAAGCGAAAGCGGTCATCTTCCCAAGCTGATATGGATGTTGCCCTGCAAAAACAGATCGCCGCGACCAGCGCGAGCGTAAATACAATCTTCTTCATGCTCTCCTCCGTTCGAACTCAGTCTTCATTTCGAAATAATTCTGTGTGTAAACTTGACGGCAAATACTTTTTAAGGGTAGACACACCACGAGCTTCCGTTCGACGCGTTACCCATTAGGTTGAGAATTGCTGGGCTCGGTAAGAAATACAGTCGGCGTTTTTCCTCGGACTGCTGCGGAGCACCTATTCCAGAATCATCTAGACCTGTTCTGGCAGGCAACCGGGACAGTGGTATACCGCCTCGGTGAAAAAGCTGCGAGCGTTCGGTCCTGCGACTGCATCAGCGTCATTGGTTTTAACTCATGACATTTCTCCTTTTCGGCCTTGACGGAAGTTGGGAAGCTTTCTGCCTCCGGCGCGAATCACCAGCCTGGTTTCGCCGCTGCTCGGGGCGCTCCGTCGGGCGGCTGGACTTCGGACGGGTTCACCCAGTTCGCCTGGAAAGGCCCCACGCCGTGAATCTGCACGATCGTCTCGCCCTTACTCATCGTGAAATGCCGCACTTCTTTGGGCAGAGAAACAAAATTGCCGACGTTCATCGCTTGCAACTTCGCTTCATCGAAGGTCTCCCCCACGCCCACCAGCAACGTGCCCTTCAGCACGGTGATGTTTTCATCCGTCGGATGCCAGTGCGCGGGGATTTCTGCTCCGTCGGCGCATCGCAGACGTAAGGCAAAGGGCCTTCCTTCTGCGTTCGGGTCACCATCCACCGAGGCGAGATCACATCCCTTGATGAGCGGCGCCCACTCCAAATTCTCGAAATGTACGATCTTGCTAAAACGATTGCTCACAGGTGCTTCTCCTTTTTTTAGTATTTAGCGCGCCAGCCACAGCGCGTACCGAATCGTTTGAAACACCGTCCACCGATAGTGCACTCGCAGAATCCGATAGCGGTCGAGAATCGATGGAAGTCTCACGGTTGCTCCCTGCCTGCGCACCTCTGGTAATCCGCGTCGCTATGAAGCCGACGCTTGTTTGCCGCTTTGCAGAAACGCCAGCAGCTCCGCGTTGATCTGGTTCTTCAAGGTTGAGCACATGCCGTGGGGCCCGCCTGGAATGACCTTGAGCCTGGCTCCTTTTACAAGCTTCGCGGACAGAAGCGCTGAATCGGCAATCGGAACGATCTGGTCGTCGTCGCCGTGAAGGACGAGTGTGGGTACGTCGATTTTTTTCAGATCTTCGGTGAAATCCGTTTCCGAAAAGGCCTTGATGCAATCATAGGCAGCCTTGAGTCCGCACCACATTCCCTGCTGCCAGAACGAATCCCGCAAGCCTTGGGAGACCTTTGAATCTGGCCGATTGGCACCGTAGAACGGCGTGGTAAGGTCCTTGAAAAATTGCGACCGGTCATTGAGAACGCCAGCGCGGATTTGGTCGAAAACCTCGATGGACAATCCTCCAGGATTGGCGGGCGTCTTCAGCATGAGCGGCGGTACCGCGCCGATCAGCACAGCTTTTGCAACGCGTTCTGAGCCGTGGCGACCGATGTAGCGCGCGACTTCTCCGCCCCCGGTCGAGTGACCCACGTGAATGGCATCCTTCAGGTCGAGTTTCTCGACGAGCTGCGCTAGGTCGTCCGCATACGTGTTCATCTCGTTGCCTTCCCACGGTTGGCCTGAACGGCCATGGCCACGCCGATCATGCGCGATACAGCGATAGCCATGGTCGGCAAGAAACAGCATCTGGTCTTCGAAGGCGTCGGCGCTTAGAGGCCATCCGTGGCTAAACACCACAGGCTGTCCTTTGCCCCAGTCTTTGTAATAGATCGTCGTACCGTCTTTGGTCGTGATCGTCGTCATCGAATGCTCTCCTTTTGTATTGGTGTCCCCCGAAAATCCTGAATGCTCCGGTGTTTCTGCAGCGAAGGCCGCGCCAGGCAGCGCGCCGGCCGCAACTATTGCGGTACCACCGACCAATAATTCACGTCGAGTTAACCCGGCCATAAAAGAATCTCCTTATGTGTCTCTGTGATGGCAAATCATAGTTACCGTTCTCTTGTCTTTCGTCCTCTCGTGATCCACTCGCGGATATATGCTGGGCAATTCTTGAGCGTGATGTTGTCCTCTTCGCAGCGCTTCAGAAAACTGACCGCCTCTTGATCCGCGAGGGTTAGATCTCTTAAGTCCAAGACGATGCGGCGACCCTGCGCCTCTTCGCGGACTAGCGTTTCCAACTCGCCAACGTTTTCTGTGTCCATTCGACCGCTCAACTTAATGACCACCTCTCCGTTCGTTGCCCTCGTGATCCTCAGCACTCACCCTGTCCTTAGAATTCTTACTTCGTTGCCGCACTAATTACCGAAACTGCAAACGAGTTGATTGCGCGAGAGGCCATTCGCCATGGCTCGCTCGCAAGCTTTGTTTCCCAGACATCCAGGCGGACTCGCGCTTCAATAATCGGCGCAATTTCCTCCGCCCATGGAACACGCGGGCTTTCACCCCTCCGACCGAGAGCCCCATAACCCGAGCGGCTTCTTTTGTGGATAACTCACCAAGTTCTCGCAGTTCGATTGCTGTTCGTGTTCTTGGCGTCAACTTATCCATAGCCTCGTATAGAATTTGGTTCCGCTCGCCCTGTAAAAAGGTAGTCTCAGGGCCCGCACGTGTATCGGGCATCTCCAGCCCAAGTGCGGTTTCTTCATTCCCACTTAAATCGTTGATGGATACCTCGCGCAGTCCGCGACCTCTGCGCAGCAACATAAGGGCCTCGTTGATGGCAATCCGCGTTAACCAGGTGGAGAAGGAAGATTTCCCTTCGAACTTTTCCAAGTGGACGAAAGCTTTTTGGAGGCTCTGTTGGACGGCGTCTTCTGCGTCTTCTCGGATACGCGTGAAGCGTCGAGCGACGGCGAGAATCTTTCGCTGGTGACGCCCGAACAGAATCTCAAATGCGTGTCCATCTCCACTTTTGGCGGCAAGGACGAGGGCCGCTTCTTCGTCCTGACCCCTGATGTTCGCTGCGCATTCGCAAATTGGCGTGACGCACAACTCCGCTTTTCTATGTCCAGGTCTTGCATTAGGGTCAACTCTTTCGCTGTCGCCATCATGGGGTCCCTCGCACACCCCCGTAATGGCAATCACAGCGCCAATGTTAAGTTGTTGAAACTAGGTAGTTTGACGAGCATCCAGGTTGCGAATTTTCGCAACGTTTGCGAAATTTCGGAACTGTGCTCTGGGGCTAGCTGACGAAGGTATTTAAATGCGATCTGCCGCTGAGGGATTTGTAGTTTTGAAGTGCTTCTTGTTGATCTTTAGTGACCTGATCTTCGATTCCAAGGTGGATCCCGGTAAGCCGAGTTTGGCTGCAGCTCCTGACGGTCCAGACACCTGTCCTCCGCTTTCGCGCAGGGCAGCCTCAATCATCTCTTTTTCTTGGGCCGCTAGCTTTCCAGATAACTCCAGTTGGCTTTTCGATTCGCTTGCAAGAGGCTGCCGCAAAAGCCAACTCTCATCGATTGAGAAATTTTCTGTCTCGCACACAATTACCGATCGCTCAATGACGTTCTGCAATTCGCGAATATTACCCGGCCAGGGGTACGCCTGAAGCAGATCGAGGCTCTCTTTGTTCACCGCCTGAAAGCTCTTTCCTGCTTTCCTCGCGTAACGATCAATGAAGTACTCGACCAGCAGGGGGATATCTTCTCTTCGCTCCCGGAGAGGGGGAATCTCAATTGGAAAAACGTTGAGCCGGTAAAAGAGGTCGCTCCGGAACATACCCGCAGCGATGGCAGTCTCCAAATCGCGGTTAGTAGCAGCAATCACTCGAACATTCGTTCGGATCGATCCAGTTCCACCGACACGATCGAATTCATGTTCCTGCAAAACACGCAAGAGAGCGATCTGTGTCTCGGTAGGAAGCTCCCCGACTTCATCGAGGAAGATCGTGCCTCCTTCGGCCAGCTCAAAGCGCCCTAAACGCCGCTGAGTGGCCCCCGTGAAGGCGCCCTTCTCATGGCCGAACAATTCTGACGCGATCAAGTCGCGCGGGATTGCCGCGCAGTTAACAGTGACAAACGCTCGCGAGGAACGCTGTGAGCGTTTGTGGACGGCACGTGCGATCAGCTCTTTGCCGGTCCCCGTTTCGCCGGTGATCAGAACGGTGGAGTCTGTGGGAGCAACCTTGGAGACACGAGAGAGTACCGCGTGCAGGGCGGGAGAAATCCCCACGATCTCCTCAAACATCGATGCCCTATCGATTTCTTCGCGCAACGCAACGTTCTCATTCTGGAGTCGCTGCTCAGCCTGCTTGCGCTCTTCGATATCGGTCGCTGCAGCATACCAACGTGTGACGCGTCCTTGTTCATCTCGTAGCGGGTTCCAGCGGAAGAGAAACCAGCGATACTTCCCGTCCTTTCTCAGAAAACGTGCTTCGTATTCGTGCGGGATGCCACTTAAGAATTTACTTTGAGTTTCGCGGGTCAAGCGTTCCCAATCATCTGGATGATAGTACTTGTGACGGTCGGAGTTCCGCCACTCCTCAAGAGTAAACCCGAAATAATCGAGCATGGTTTGATTGGCATAAAGACGAGTGCGATCGCGATCAGGCGCTAATACGGCGACGTACTGCGGCGCGAAATCCAGGATCTGTCGAAGCTCCATTTCGCTCTGCCGGATTTTGTCTTCCGCCTGCTTACGTTCGGTGATATCTGTCGAGCTACCCACGAATTGCACCAAATCCCCAGACGCGTTCAAGACAGGATGGCCGACGGTGTGGATGTGTTTCACCGAGCCGCTCGGAAGAAGGATTCGGAATTCCACTTCGTAATCCGACTTTTCCCTTATTGCTCGATCGAGTGCCCCTTGCCACTTGGCTCGATCCTCCGGATGAACTCGCTCGAGGCGCTTTTCCCAAGTCGGCATGCTCTCTGATGGATCAAAGGCATAAATCCGATACCATTCATCGGAAAGATGCACGGCGTCTCTTCCCGCTACTTCCCAGACCCAACTCCCCGTATGGCTAAGCCTCTGCGCCTCGGCCAAATGGGCCTCGCTCGTGCGCAGTTCTTCCTCCGCCCGTTTGCGCTCGGTGACGTCGATCACGGTGCCTACGAATTCAACCAGATCGCCGGATGGGCTGAGAACGGGATGGCCCACCACGTGGATGTCTCTAATCTCGCCGCCGGGATGAACGATTCGATAACCCAGCTCGAACTCCGCCTTCTCGCGGCCCGCTGTCTCAGCTGTTTCCCTAACTTTGGCTTGATCGTCCGGATGGATGCGCTGAAAGAATGTTTCGAATCGCGGTTTTCCACCGTGCGGGTCAAAACCCAGCACGCGGTAGCATTCCTCGGACCAGTACCTAATGTCACCCGTAGCAGGGACCCATGCCCAACTGCCCGTGTGGCTGAGCCTCTGCGCTTCCGCTAAGTATGCCTCGCTCTCCCGAAGCGTCTGTTCCGCCTGCTTTGCTGCGGTGACGTCCGTCACGGCGCCCACATATTCGAGCTTGCCCGAGGAAGGCTCTAACGCGCGAGCTAGAACTTCGACGTGCTTGACCGAACTGTCCGGCATCAACAAACGATGCTCAAAATCAAGATTTGCCCTTGCCTCGGACGCGCGGTCGATAGTTTGCTGCACGCGATCTCTGTCGTCGGGATGAATTCGCTGGAATACTAACTCCAACGTGGGCTTAACCGCTCGATCAAATTCAAATATCTTGTAGGTTTCCTCCGACCAGTAGATTTCTCCACTCGAAACGTTCCAGCCGAAACTGCCAGTGCGGCTCAAGCGCTGCGCCTCGGCCAGGTAAGCCTCGCTGCGGTGCAAGGCAGATCGTGCATGCTTCTCGTCGTACAGCCTTTGATCTGCGGATGTCACGGTTACTTAGTCCCTACGAATCCATCCGTGTTTCCACCGGTGGCCACGAAAAATCCGACGATTTGTCCACGGTCGTTGATGCCATTGATTGAGGTCGTGGCGACGCCCTCGGGATCATCGACCGACGTAAAGTGTCCGTCCTGAAAGATGAAGCCGTGGGTGAAACCCGACCGATCAACGTAAGCGCCAACGACCTCATCGTGATTGTTCAACCCAAATGTCTGCGTGAGCGTTGATTCCGGGAAATCAAGAGTCTGGAACTGTCCCTTGGCGATCAGAAAACCGTGGTTGGTCCCTTTTGGTCGTGATCGTCGTCATCGAACGCTCTCCTTTTATGTTTGTGTCCATCGAAATTCCTGAATGTTCCGCTGCTTCTGCAGCGAAGGCCGCGCCAGACAGCGCGCCCGGCGCCAGTATTGCGCTACCACCGATCAATAATTCACGTCGAGTTAGGCTGGTCATCGGAACGTTTCTCTTCTCCCGTTGGCTCACTTCTTAATAAACGACAATTTTCGCGTCACGGATTGGTTCCGTTCCTCAAATTCGTATCAACCAGAGAGAACATCGCTTCTCCCGATGATCCAGGCCGTATTGAATGCTTTTCTTGGTTGGCGACGCCATAATCGTCCCCTAGTTTCACAATTCACAAATCCGGAGAGGACGTTTTGACGTTTAGTGAGGTGACAGATGGCTGCCGTTATCAGAGGGCGGTGGCGCATCCGAATTCATTCGCTACGGCCGCGCCTCTTGACGAGAATTGTGTCACGGCGCATGATTTTTGTCGTGGATGCGGCAACACGTAGAGACCGGGAGCAGCCTGAATCTGAGACAAAAACCCTCGGCGATTTGCTCTATGCGAACAAGGCTAACTTTTCCGTATCCGAGAAGGACTGGGTCAGGCTCGTCCAAGCCATCGCCGCAAGGGATCAGCTTGCGCTGCATTCGCTTTACGAACAGACGCACCGAATCGTTTTTACATTGATCGTGCGGATAACCAACAATCGCGAAACCGCTGAAGAACTGACGATCGATGTGTTCTACGACGTGTGGCGAAGAGCGTCGGCTTACGATCCTGCGGGTGGGTCCGTCGTCGGTTGGATCATGAACCAAGCACGCTCCAGGGCAATTGACCGATTGCGGTTCGAAAATCGAAAAAAAAGAGTCAACCCTTATCCGGAGAATCCACTTATCACGACCACAGCAAATGACCCGCAGCAGGCCTGGCACGTTAAGGAGCAGAACCAGGTCCTGCAAAACGCCCTGGAGGTCCTCGCGCCGGAAGAGCGGCAGGTGATCGAGAGCGCGTTTTTTTCCGAATTGACTTACCCGGAAGTGGCGGCAAAGTTGGATCAACCGCTTGGGACCGTGAAGACACGAATCCGTTCCGGACTCAGTAAACTCCGGCAGAAGCTCGAGGCGACATTGAAGGCCATATGAATTCGAAATCGGGTCAACACGATCGAGAACACCTGGACTTGGTGTTCCTGTACGCTCTGCAGGCCCTCCCTCCGCGGGAAATCGCCGTCGCGGAAGCTCATATCTCTGCTTGCGCGCACTGCCAGCAGGAAATGAAAGGGCTTCGACCGGTTATCGGGTCCTTTGTCTCTTGGCCAACCGATGTGCTGCGCCCATCCGCCTCTCTATGGGGCCCGCTTGCGCAGCGAATCGCAGAGGAAACGGGCAAGGAGCCGGTCTTACCACCGTTACAACTACCGGCTAAACCGGAATGGGAGGAAGTGGCGCCTGGAATCTCCTGCAAAAAGCTCGCAACAGATACCGAAAAAAGCTGCGTCAGCATGCTGGTACGGCTCGCGCCGGGAACCGATTATCCGCCCCACCGCCATGCCGGAGTTGAAGAGCTGCATTTGCTTCAGGGCGAGCTGATGATCGGCGACAAGAAGCTGTACCCAGGCGACTACAACAGGGCCGAGCCTGACAGCGTTGATCATCGTGTCCGGACTGAGACCGGCTGCACGTGCGTTCTCGTTACGTCGACCAAAGACGTGCTTTTTTGATTTCTTGTCGCCACCGCTGCACGACCTCAGGATGTTGATTTTGACCAGATGCCACGAGGACGTCAACACTAATGACCCCCAATTTTCCCAACGAACTGAAATGAGTCTCTGCGTCAACAGAATTCTCCGGCGGTGGCACTCCTGCTCACGAGGCAGACGCGTCTCTTGCCCTGGCGTAACACCGACCTAGGACTTGCTTGTCCACAGGACCGGCGACGTAGCCTTTGAGGTACAGCGGTTTCTTAGCAAGCAACCCGCGATACGCGGGTCAAACCAGGTAAGGAACTGAGCCGGGGGCTTCGTTGCGATAACATGAGCGGGCCCATGCGCGCCGGCAAGTAGGCCGAAATGATCAATGGTGCATCCTTCGGGAGCCCGTTTCTTAGCATGGTTCCAGACTCTGTGCTCAAGACAGTGGTGACGGCGGCTCCTCACTGGGGTACGTCGATCCCGTTCAAGAGAGTGCTCTGTTCTGCACAGTCTGGGCCGTCTCGCATGGCAGAATGTTTCAAAAGGAGAGCCATGTCGAGAAAGCGGAAGAACAGCAAGAAGATCGGCGCGCCGATGTTGCATTGTTTGAACCCGAACGCTGCCGGTGTGGACGTAGGGGCGACGGAGATTTATATCGCCGTGCCTGTGGATCGCGATCCGCAACCGGTAAGGCATTTCTCGACGTTTACCGAAGACCTGCACGCCGCTGCGGATTGGTTGAAGGCCTGCAACATAGAGACGGTGGCGATGGAATCGACGGGAGTCTACTGGATTCCGTTTTTTCAGATCCTGGAGGCGCGAGGTTTCACTGTCTTGCTGGTCAACGCGCGCCACGTGAAGAACGTGCCGGGGCGCAAATCGGATGTTTCCGACTGTCAGTGGCTGCAATATCTGCATTCGGTAGGTTTGCTGCGCGGATCGTTCCGGCCGGAACAGGCGGTCTGCACGGTGCGTTCGATCCTTCGTCATCGGGACAGCCTGGTGCAGATGGCTTCGAGCCACGTCCAACACATGCAAAAGGCTCTAGATCAGATGAACCTGCAACTCCACCACGTGATCAGCGATATCACCGGTGTGACCGGAATAAGAATCATCGAGGCCATCTTGGCGGGGGAACGCAACCCGCATACGCTGGCGGCACTACGCGATGGGCGGGTCAAGGCCTCCGCGGATACCATCGCCAAGTCGCTGGTGGGAGACTATCGGCGCGAGCATCTGTTCACGCTCGGCCAGTCGCTGGCAGCATTTCGTCATTACCAAGAGTTGATCGGGGCATGTGACAAAGAAATTGAGCAATATCTCGAGGCCTTCGGCTCGAAAGTGGATCCGCCGGAAGGTTCCGCCTCCCAATCGCAAGATGGGCAAAAACCGAGTAATGGAGAGCCCCGTTTCGACTTGCAGAGTCACCTCTATCGAATCTTCGGGGTGGACCTGACACTCATTCCCGGGATCAACGTCCTCACGACGCAAACTCTATTGTCGGAGATCGGTCCTGACCTCTCGCGGTTCGCCAGCGCGCCCGCGTTTACCTCCTGGCTCGGACTCTGTCCGGACAACCGAGTTAGCGGTGGGAAAGTGCTGTCGGTCAAAACACGCAAGGTCAAGAATCGAGCGGCCACGGCACTGCGCATGGCCGCTCAGGCGCTTCATCGCAGTCAATCCTATCTGGGGCACTTCTATCGCCGCATGCGCGCCAAACTCGGGGCTCCGAAAGCGATCACCGCCACGGCGCACAAACTAGCCCGCATCATCTATCACATGGTGACAACTAGGCATGCCTACGATGAAACCATCTGCGTGCAAAACGAGGTACGAAACCGCGAATGTCTGGAAGCCAGGCTCCGGAAACAGGCCCGGCAGCTTGGGTTCCAACTCGTTGCCGCATCATAAGATAACAGGGAGTTCCTCAAGAGACCGTTGCAGTCGATTGGGAGCCTGGAACAGCCCATCGCGGGTGGCGTCCAACTGGCGTCCAAAACTCCTCTCTAAATGCTGGTTTTTAGGGGTCAACGAACTGTAAGGGCAATTGAATCATCAAGACTTAGGGTTTGACCGTCAATCTCATAACCCGAAGGTCGTCAGTTCAAATCTGCCCTCTGCAATCAATTGTTCTTTCCTGTGAACGAGTTCCCGGCACCCTGCAACCATCCGAATTTTTAGGGGAATTCGTCCAGGCCGATGGCTGGGCACGC
>WNFL01373978.1_pt1 | contig 20470 bp, 18 predicted proteins | sample 5400361 | NCBI WGS metagenome assembly WNFL01 (sample SAMN13153351, study PRJNA577476) | soil metagenome | isolation source: 40 cm soil on Douglas fir-dominated hillslope | place: USA:California | collected 2013-09-17
GTTGCGCTCGATGATCACGTGGGTGTTGGTCTTCCACTCCACGAACTTGAACGGCCCGGTCCCCACCGGGGCCCGGCTGAAGTCGGCGCCCAGCTTGCCCACCGCGGTCGGGGACACGATGCCCATGCAGTACATCGCGAGCGTGCGCAGTACCGGACCGTAGGGCTCCCGGGTCACGATGTCCACCGTGAGGTTGTCCACCACCTCGGCCCCGTCGAGCGAGCCGGCGAGGCTGGCCCAGCGCGCGGGCGGGGTGCCCTTGAGCGCCCGGTCATAGGTGAACTTCACCGCGGCCGCGTTCAGCGGCGTGCCGTCGTGGAACTTCACGTTGGGGCGCAGCTTGAAGCGGACCCGGGTGGGCGACATCACCTCGTAGGAGGTCGCGAGCGACGGCTGCACCTGCATCTTCGTGTCGAGCGTGAGCAGCCCTTCGAGCATGTTGAAGTACACCCACGCCCCGGGAGCGGTGGTCTCGAGGTTCGGCTCCAGCGAGACGGGATCGGTGGGCCGTACGATCGTGAGGGTGCCGCCCCGCTTCTGGGCCTCGGCCGGGCCCGCGGGGGCCAGGAGCCCCGCGCCGACCGCGACCGCGATGAGGACGAGCAGCGCGTTCCGGAATCGCGTCATCGAATCTCTCCTTGTGGGACGCGGGCGCCGAGCTCGGCGGCGAGCTCGGCAGCCACGTCGAGGGCGTGATGCGCACGGTTGCGCTCGCGCCCCAGCGCGGCGAGCGAGAACTTGGTGAGGTCGGCGGCGGCGTCCAGGCCGGGCAGCTCCCGGGCGTGCTGCAGGCCCGCGAGCGGCGGGATGCCGACGGCCAGGTCGTGGNNNNAGTCGAGAGAGCCGCATCAGGAGCCGGTTGGCGCCGGCCGCGTCCCCGCCGTGCCCGGCGGCCAGGCGCGCGAGGCCCGGCGCCGCCGCGTCGAGCGACGCGGCGAGTCCCCGCGCGGCGTCCACCAGGGACGCCAGGTCCATGCGGCCGCCCGCCGCCGCGTGCAGCTCCGCGGCGGTGTCCGCCACCGCGCGCGCCGCGCGGGCCGGTCCGAGCGGCAGGACATGCCCATTGCAGAGCCGCAGCGCGGACGCCACGAAGACCTTCGTGTCGTGGGCCAGCACCGTGCCGTCCAGCTTGTCGATGGTGTCCTCGCGGGTGTGCCACCACCACGGGAAGCCGGACGTGCCGAAGAGCCGCTCGGTGGTCCGGCCGAACTCCGTATCCTGGGGAGGGAGCTGGGACATCGACATGAAGGCGCTGGGCAACCCGATTCCCCAGAAGGACTGATCCCCCGCGCGCGAGAAATGCCGCGCCCGGCCCCGCTGGCCGGTCACGTCGGCCACCACCGCCTCGGCGAAGTCCGCCGCGTCCTCGGTGGCGTGGAACACCGTGAAGTCGGTCGCGCCCTTCGCACCGGTGGAGTCCACGTTGAGGTGCAGGACGCCGTGCCGCTCGAGCTCGCGCCACGCGTGGTCCGCGTACCACGCCGAGCCCGCGTAGCGCCCGTGCGAATGGCCCGACCAGAACGCCAGGCGCAGCCCCCGGCGGAGCCCGCCCCGCTGCGCGGCCAGGAGCCGGGCGACCTCCAGCATGGTCGCGTTGGCGCTGCCGTTGTCCATCGCGCCGTGATGCCAGGCGTCCACGTGGCCGGAGAAGAGGGTGAAGGCCTCCTCGGCCCCCGCCAGATGGCCGGTGAGATGTGGGATGGGCATCCACTCGGTGCGCACGCGGGTGACCAGCCGCACCCGCAGCGGACCCTGCCGGAGCCGCGCGCGCAGGGCCTCCGCGTTCACCCGCTTGATGGAGCAGCACGGCAGCTTCGGGATGCGCCACGCGGTCTCCGGGGTGGGCGTGCCCCAGATCGTGGTGACGATCATGTTGTGGAGATGGTCGAGGTTGGTGAAGATCTGGCCCAGCGTGCCCGCCTCCTGCGCGGCCCACGCCTTGGCCGGCGTGGCGAAGCTGTCCACCAGGGCCAGCTTGCCTCGCGCGCCGGCGCGCGTCAGCGTCTCCCGCGTGCCGTCGCCGCCGTCCACCAGCTCCGCCTCGACCCCCTCCGGCCCGGTGGAGATGGAGAACGAGTGCGTGAGCGCCTCCAGCACGGTGCCGTCGGGCAGGAGCACGCCGGCCTCGATCGGCAGCGAGATGTACGCCTCGATCTCGCGACGCTCCACTTCCAGGCCGTAGCCCTTGAGGCAGGTCTCGATGTAGTCGAAGGCGCGGGCCTCGCCGGGGCTGCCCGACTCGCGCTCCCAGGTGGCGATGGCGCGGGCGTGGCCCATCAGCGACTCGGCCGATACCGCGGGAAGGAGCGAGGCCTCGAGCGGATCCTGCCAGCCCCAGTGGGGGCGGCTCACGCGCGCGCTCCCCCGGCCAGGGTCACGAGCGGATCGAGATTGGCCCAGTCCATCTCGCGCCGGCCGTCCTCGAGATCGCGGATCAGCTCGGAGAGGCGGCGGGTCAGCGGCATGGCCACGCCGAAGGCCTCGCCCTTCCGCGCCAGCATGCCGAGCTGGCCGTCCACCTCGGTCTTGCGCTTGCGCACCGCGAGGTCGCGCCAGATGCCGGTCTTGGTCTTCGTGTGGGCGCGGTAGTGCGCGGCGATGGCGGTCATCGCGCGCGCGCGGGCGCCGGTGTCGCCGGCCAGGGCGGCGCGGTACCAGGCGGGATCGAACTCGTCGAAGGGCTCGACGCGCACGCCGGCCTTGTCGGCCACCGCCAGCCCCTCGCCCACGATGCCCACGAGCGCCTGCTGCACGCCGGCGCTCCGCTCCACGACCTCGTACACGTGGGCGTCCACCACCGCGGTGCCGAAGAGGAGCGCGCCGTAGATCAGCTTGCCCCACTTGTAGCCCCAGATGTTGTCGGTGACCGGCGTCTCCTCCACCGCGCTCAGCAGCGCGGCCAGCTCCTGGACCCGCGGGGTGATGCGGCCGTCGAGCTCGCCCAGCACGAAGGCGCCGTGGCCGCCGTGGAGGATCCGCCCCGGGGCCACCCAGTCCGCCGCCCAGTTGACCAGGCAGCCGACCGTGCGCGCCGGCCCCACCGCGCGGGCGATCTGCTCCTCGCTGAGCCCGTTCTGCAGCGACACCACGGTGCCGCCCGGGGCCAGCTTCGGGACCAGGACGCCGAGCGCCTCTTCCGTGTGATGGCTCTTCACCGCCAGCATCACCAGGTCCAGGCCGGCGCCCAGATCCCGGGCCAGGACCGCGGGGACCCGCGTGGTGGTCGTCTTGCCCTCGCGCTCCACGGTGAGGCCGTGGGCGTTGATGGCCTCCACGTGGGGCCCGTGGCTGTCCACGAGGAGAACGTCGTGCCCCGCCTGGGCCAGCGCGGCCCCGGTGGTGCCTCCGATCGCGCCCGCGCCGAAGATCGTGATCGTCATGGTGCCCTCGGACCTAACACACGGGGGAGAGGCGGGTCAAGGCGGATCACCCGGCGGGACCTCCGCGCAAGTGCCTGCCCAAGCCCCGAAGAGTGCAGTACGATGCCCTCGATGTGGCGACGGGTGCTCTCCTCGAGCCGGTTCGTCGTGATCGTGGCGGTGCTGGGCACCCTCGTCGGCGCCCTGGCCCTCATGATCTACGCGGCCCTCGAGATCGTCGTCGTGGTGGCGGACGCCACCCGGGCGGGCGTCTCGGCGAAGGGGGCGAAGACCCTCGCGCTGGGCCTGATCGAGTCCACCGATCTGTTCCTGCTGAGCGTGGTCATGCTGATCATCGGCCTCGGGCTCCACGCGCTCTTCGTCGACGACACGCTGCCCCTGCCCCGGTGGCTCGAGATCCACGATCTCGACGATCTCAAGGCGAAGCTGATCAGCGTGGTGATCGCGGTCCTGGGCGTCCTCTTCCTCGGGGAGGTCGTGAAGTGGGACGGGCAGCGCGAGCTGCTCGGGATCGGCGCGGGGATCGCCCTGGTGATCGCCGCGCTCACGTTCTTCCTCATGCAGAAACCCGCGAAGAAGGAATAGGAGACATCGCATGGCCGTGATCGAGTTCCACGACCCGTCGGGCGCCATCGAGGTGACGCAGCCCCACGCGCCGCGCGTCGGGGCCCTCGCGGGCAAGCGCATCGGCTTCGTCAGCAACGAGCAGTGGCAGGCCTACCGCATGCTGCCGCTGCTCAAGGCCCTGCTCGAGGCGGACTTCCCCGGCATCGAGGTCCTGCCGATCGACGCCTTCCCCCAGGGCAACGCGGTGATCGGCTCGGAGGAGACGGCGGCGCTCGTCAAGGCCAGCGGGGTCGACGCGGTCATCATCGGCAACGCCGCCTGAGGGACCTGCGCCACCGCGTGCGGCCGGTCGGCCGCCAGGCTCGAGGCCCAGGGGATCCCGACGGTCACGCTGACCCGCGCGGACTTCGTGGGGGTCATGACGAACGCGATCGCCGGTCTCGGGCTGGCGCCGGACGCGGCGATGGTCACGTTCCCCATCGACCTGTTCCTGCCCGGCAGCGATATCTCCGCGGTGGAAGCGCGCAAGCAGGAGTTCTACGACGGCCTGACCCGCTGGGGTTCCGCCTTCGGCGGTGACGCGGCGGGTGAGGCGCCGATGCTTCGCGTGGAGGGCACGAGCGTCGAGGACGCCTTCGCGCGGGCGAATCACCTGATGCTCGCCAACCGCTGGGGCGACGGCCTGCCGCTCTGGCCGCCGACCCGGGAGCGGGTGGACTGGATCCTCGGCGGCGCCGCACCGCCGCGCGGACGCAAGCTCGGCATCTTTCCGCCGCGCGGCGGCGTGACCACGATCGAGTCGTGCGCCATCGCGCTGGCGATGGCGGGCGGCCGGCCCGAGTACCTGCCGGTGCTGATCGCGGCGGTCGAGGCCTTCCTCGATCCGCGGTCAGGGAGCGAGGCGCTGCAGGCCGCGTCGGGCAGCGCCTTCCCGGTGGTCATCGTCAACGGGCCGATCGGCGCCGGGATCCGGCTCAACGCGGGCTTCGGCTGCCTCGGCCCCGATCCGCAGCGGCCGGCGGGCGCGAGCATCGGCCGCGCGCTGCGGCTGCTGCAGCAGAACCTGGGCGGCGCCCTGCCCGGCGTCGGCACCATGGCCAACTACGGGGGCCTGCGCTACACGAACGTGGTCTTCGCGGAGGATGAGGCGAGCCTGCCCGCGGGCTGGGCGCCGCACGCCACCGATCGCCACGGCTTCGCGCCCGGCACCAGCTCGATCTCCCTCGCCTTCGCCAACGGCGCCACGAACATCCGGCGGCGGGGCGCGAAGAAGGAGACACCGGAGGAAGACGCGCTCCAGGGCATGCACCGCATGGCCGACTTCATGCGCGTGCCCAACATGGCCGGCCTCGCCGGCTACGAGCACGGCACCCCGGGCATCCTGATGATCCCGGGCGTGGTGGCCCAGACCATGGCCGGCCTCGGCTGGACCAAGGCCTCGATGCGCGAGTTCCTGTGGGAGCATTCGCGAATCCCGGCCGAGCACCTCCGCCGGGCCGGCGGGGCGGCCTGGATCGAGATCGACACGAGCAAGGTGGCCCGCGAGAGCCTCGCCCTCGACCCCTGGCCGATCACGGCCAGCCCCGACAACTTCGTGCTCGTCGTGGCCGGCGGCGGGCACCCGACCAACAGCTACTGGCTGCAGGGCTACAGCCCCGGCGTCGTCGGCCGGCTCATCGACCCGCCTGCGTCCTTCGAGCGCCTGCTCGACGAGGCCGAGCGCGATCTCGGAGCTCGCTAGCTCGTCAGAAGGGGCAGAACTGACGCCCGGGATGTGAGCAAAACGCGTACTGGACCGTTCCGGTCGCCGCGAAGCGCTTCAGCAGGGTCAGGGAGAACGCCATGTCGCTCCCGAGCGCCGCCTGGTGGCACAGGAGACAATCGCCGGGCAGCTCCAGCTTCAACGCCTCCGCGGTGACCGGGTCGAACCCTCCGAACGACCAGCTTTGACTCCCCGGCCCGGCCTGGATGCGCTGCATCAGGTGCAGGACGCGCTCATCCTTGCTGCGGGCCAGATGACCGTCGGGGCCCGCTTCGAACCGCGCGGTCCCGGTCTTGCGGTCCCGTCCCAGCAACCGCGCGCTGTGCACGTCGAGGGCGAACAACGCGCCGGCCGGGAACTCCTTCAGCGCGGGGTCCCGCTTCAGGGCGTCGAGCGCGTCGCGCGAGACGTACAGATCTCTCGAGAGCCCATCCGCCCGATCCACCACCGCGTACTTCACCAGACCGCTCTTGTAGTCCCGCGGATACGGAACGACGGGCGTGGACTGGGCCGACACCTGCGCGATCAACCGGAGCCCCACCAGTACCCCGGCGGCCCATACCGCCAACCCGTCGGGCCGGATGGGGCGGCTCCTCACGGATAGTGCACCACCTTCGCCTGCATCACGTTGTACCGTCCCGACTTGAACATCGCGTACCAGCCGGCGAGGAAGAACTCCCACCGGCGGATGAACTCCTCGTCGTAGCCGAGTCTCCGGACGTCGTCGCGGTTCCGCTGGAACCGCGTCCAGCACTCTTCCATGGTGCGCGCGTAGTCCTGGCCGAACGCGAGGTGCTCCTCGCATTTCAGGCCCGCCTCCTCGGCCGCGACGATGAACGTCCCGATCGACGGAAACTCGCCGCCCGGGAAGATGTACTTGGAGAAGTAGTTCAGGGTCTTGCCGTTCCGGGGATCGAAGCGGTTGCAGAGCATGGTCTGGATCATCGCCACGCCCCCCGGCCTCAGGTACTGCTTCACCTTGCGGAAGTGCTCGACCCAGTATTGCGATCCCACGTGCTCGAAGAAACCGGTCGACATGACCGCGTCGTAGTCGCCCGTCACGTTCCGGTAGTCCTCGAGCAGGAGCGTGACCTGCCCGGCCGCGATCTCCTTCTCGTTCAGGTCTCGCGCGTACTCGTACTGCCGCCGGGACACCGTGCAGCCGGTGATCCGGTAGCCCCGCGAGGCGGCGAGCTTGAGGAAGTAGCCCCACCCGCACCCCATCTCCAGGATGTGCTGAGGCGGCGGCCCGAGCCGGCTCAGGATCCGCTCGTACTTGTTGACCTGAGCCTCGTCGAGCGACATCTCCTTGCCGTCCCACCAGCCGCTCGAATACGTCATCATCCGGTCGGTGTAGGACTGGTAGAGCTCGGGCGGATAGTCGTAGCTGGCCGAGATGTTCTTCCGGCTGCCCGTGAAGGAGTTCACGCTGGTGAGCCGCGCGACCCGCGAGAGCAGCGTGTTCACGAAGTCGAAGCGGGTCAGCCGGGCGAACTCGTCGCGGTTGCGCTGGCAGAAGGTGAGGAAGGCCTTGAGGTCGGGGGTCTCCCAGAGGTTCGCCATGTACGACTCGCCGAGGCCGATGTCCCCACGGCGCAGGATCGCGTCGATCGCCCGCCAGTCCTTCAGGACGAACGTCGCGCGCTCCCCTTCACGGGCGCCGGTGAAGCGGCGCGTCTCGCCCTCCGGCGTCACCACGGTCAGCTCCCCGTACCGCGTTCGGGGAAGGAGATCGAAGAGGAGATCGCGTCGGCTCACGGGCTGGCTCCTGGCGTTGAACTGACCACGGGAGTATAGCAGGAGGCCCGGCCGGCTCCCAGCGTGTTGACCCCTTCGGGCGCGCGGGCTACTCTGGCGGGCGCGCCCGCCCTTTTCCCAGTGGCGCATCGGGAGATTCCACCTTGCACTGTCCGCGCTGCCGGCACGAAGTCTCCGCGTCGGCCCGGTTCTGCATCCAGTGCGGAGCACGGCTCGCGCCTTCCTGCCGCTCGTGCGGCGCCGAGCTCGGCGACGGCGGCCGGTTCTGCGGCCAGTGCGGGCGGCCGGTGGACGCGACGCCCGCCGGCCAGGCGCGCTTCGCCTCGCCCGAGGCCTACACGCCCCGGCACCTCGCCGAGAGGATCCTCACATCCAAGAGCGCCATCGAGGGCGAGCGCAAGCAGGTGACCGTCCTCTTCGCCGATCTCAAGGGCTCGATGGAGCTCCTGGTGGACCGCGATCCCGAGGAAGCGCGCAAGGTCCTCGACCCCGTTCTCGAGCACATGATGGAGGCGGTGCACCAGTACGAGGGCACGGTCAACCAGGTCATGGGCGACGGCATCATGGCCCTCTTCGGAGCCCCGCTCGCCCACGAGGATCACGCGGTGCGCGCGTGCTACGCGGCGCTCCGCATGCAGGAGGCGGTCAAGCGTCACTCCGACGAGGCACGGGCGGCCGAGGCCATCCCGATCCAGATCCGCGTCGGCCTCAACTCGGGCGAGGTCGTGGTGCGCTCGATCGGCAGCGACCTGCGCATGGACTACACCGCGGTCGGCCAGACCACGCACCTGGCCGCGCGGATGGAGCAGATGGCCACACCCGGGACGATCCTGACCACCGCGGAGACCTTTCGCCTGGCCGAAGGCTACGTGGAGGGCCGATCCCTGGGACCCATGCCGGTCAGGGGCCTCGAGGTCCCGTTCGAGGTCTTCGAGGTCACCGGGGCCGGCCACGCCCGCTCGCGGCTGCAGGCCTCGGCGCGCCGGGGGCTCTCGCGCTTCGTCGGGCGCGCGCCCGAGCTCGACCAGCTCCACCGCGCGCTCGGGCAGGCGGAGGCGGGCCGGGGCCAGGTCGTGGCCGTCGTGGGCGAGCCCGGCGTCGGCAAGTCGCGGCTCTTCCACGAGATCACGCACGCGGTGTCCCGGCCCCGGTGGCTCGTCCTCGAAGGCCGCGCGCTCTCCTACGGCAAGGGCACGCCCTATCTCCCGATCGCGGACCTCCTCAAGGGCTACTTCCAGATCGAGGCGCGCGACGGCGAGCGCGAAATCGCCGGCCGGGTCCAGGCCGGCCTGCGCGCGCTCGACCCGGGACTCGAGCCGAGCCTCCCCGCCTTCCTGGCGCTGCTCGACGTCCCCACCGAGGACGCGCGATGGCGGGCGCTCGATCCCTCGCAGCGCCGCCAGCGCACGCTCGAGGCGGTCAAGGTGCTCCTGCTGCGTGAGAGCCAGCGCCAGCCCCTGCTCCTGGTCTTCGAGGATCTCCAGTGGATGGACAGCGAAACGCAGGCGCTGCTCGACGGCCTCGTCGAGAGCCTGCCCCGCGCGCGGATGCTCCTGCTGGCCAACTACCGGCCGGAGTACCGGGACGGCTGGGGGGGCAAGACGTACTACGCGCGCCTGCGCCTGAACACGCTCGCGCACGAGAGCGCGGACGAGCTGCTGCAGGCCCTGCTCGGGGTCGAGCCCGGTCTCGCTCCCCTCAAGCATCTCCTGATCGGCCGCACGGAAGGCAATCCCTTCTTCCTGGAGGAGAGCGTGCGCGCGCTGGTGGAGACGGGCGCGCTCGAAGGGGTCCGCGGGCAATACCGCGCGGCCCGGCCGCTCTCGGCCAACCAGGTGCCGGCGACGGTGCACTCCATCCTGGCCGCGCGTGTCGACCGACTACCCGCCCGGGAAAAACGCCTGCTCCAGTCGGCCTCGGTCATCGGCAAGGACGTGCCCTTCGCGCTCCTCCAGGCGCTCGACGACGCGCCCGAGGAGGAGCTCCGGGAGGCGCTGACCCATCTCCAGGCCGCCGAGTTCCTGTACGAGACGAGCCTCTTCCCCGACCTCGAGTACACGTTCAAGCACGCCCTCACGCACGAGGTCACCTACGGCGCGCTGCTGCATCGGACCCGCCGCGCGCTCCACGCGCGCCTGGTCTCGGTCATCGAGCGCCTGGACACGGGCCGGCTGGCCGAGCAGGTGGACCGCCTCGCGCACCACGCGCTCCAGGGCGGCCTCTGGGACCAGGCGGTGCTCCTCTACCGCAAGGCCGGCGCCAAGGCGGCGGCCCACAGCGCCTACCGGGAGGCGGTCGCCTGCTCCGAGCAGGCCCTGCACGCGCTCACGAACCTGCCGCCGGGCAAGGAGCGTGACGAGCGGGAGGTGGACCTGCGCCTGGATCTACACAATGCCCTTACACCGCACGGCGAGGTCGTCCGCATGCTCGAGACGCTCCACGAGGCGGAGCGCGTGGCCACCGCGCTCGGCGACCAGCGGAGACTCGGCCAGATCGCGGCGTACATGACCCAGGGCTACTGGTGGAGCGGCCAGCCCGACCGGGCCGTCGAGTCCGGCCGGCGGGCCCTGGCCATCGCGGGGACCCTGGGCGACCGCGGCCTCGCGGCCATCGCGACCCTCCGGCTCGGGCAGGCCTACCTGAGCCTCGGCGAGTACCGCCAGGCCATCGACGCCTTCGCGCGCAATGTCGCCACCCCCGAGAGCAAGCCCACCGGGGGCGCGGCGCTCCGCTCGGCGGCCGCGCACGCGTTCATGGCGTGGTCCCTCGCCTACCTCGGGGAATTCGCGGAGGCGGCGGGCCACGCGCAGGAAGCCGAGCGGCTCGCCGAATCGGCGCAGCACGATCTCTCCCTCGCCCTGGCCTATGCGGGCGCGGGCCGGCCGCACCTGGTGCAGGGCAATTTCCCGCTCGCGGTCTCGTGGCTCGGCCGGAGCGTGGAGATCTGCCGGCGCGCCAACTTCGAGCCGCTGTTCCTGCTCGTCGCCAGCGATCTCGGCCAGGCCTACGCCCTGTCCGGTCGCGTCGAGGAAGGGGTGGCGCTCCTCGCGGAGGCCACCGCCCAGTCGGCCGCCCTGAATCTCCGGCCGACCCACGCCTGGAACCTGACCATGCTCGCCGAGGCCTGCGCTCTCGCCGGGCGGCCCGCGGAGGCGCTCGCTCACGTGGAGCGCGGGCTCGCCATGGCGCGCGCCAACCGTCAGCGATGGCTCGTGGCCGAAGCGCTGCGCATCCTGGGCCAGCTCCGGTCCGCCGAGGGCGCGGCCGGCCCGGCGCGGGCCGCCCTCGAGGAGGCCGCCGGCATCGCCCAGGACATCGGACTCCGGCCCCTCCTCGGCCGCTGCCGCTTGTCTCTCGGCGAGGCCCTTCTGCGCGCCGGTGACGTCGAAGCGGGCCGCGGGCAGCTCGAGCAGGCGGCCGGGCTCTTCCGGGCGATGGACATGCGCTTCTGGCTCGGCCGCGCCGGAGCCGCGCTCGCGACCTAGCGGTCCAGCCAGACGTTCTGCATGCGGCCGAAGCTGTAGAGCGAGTGGTGCGGCACCAGGCCCTTCACGTAGGGCCAGTGGGCGAAGTGGTCGATCCCCCAGGCCACCGTCGGGCGGGCGCCCGCCTCGATCAGCTTGCGCTGGATCTCGTGGACCAGGGCCATGCGCTTCTTGGCATCGAGCTCCTGCGACTGCTGGTCGATCAGGCGCGACACGCCCTCGTCGCAGTAGCTGGTGTAGTTCCGCAGCGACGTGCACGTGTAGTTCTCGAAGAGGATCGCGTCGGGGTCGTCCACACCGTAGCCCGAGATGTTGATCCCGAGCTGGAACTCCTTCCGGGTGGTGATCCCGTACCACTGCACGCTGTCGAGCTGCTTGACCGTGATCTCCACCCCGACCTGCTTGAGCTCGCTCACCACGTAGGAGGCCAGGTCCACGTAGGTCGCGATGCCGCGGGTCTGCGCCTCGAAGCGCAGCGGGCTCGCGGGCCCGAAGCCGGCCTCGGCCAGGAGCTTGCGCGCGGCCACCTTCCGCCCCTCCGGGCGTCCGAGGATACCCACGAGCTCGCCCTCGGTCAGGCCCCACGAGCCGAACGGCCGGGGCACCAGCGGGGAGCCGGACACCGCGGCGCCCTGCAGCACGCCCTTGATGTAACCGTCGCGGTCGACGGCGAGGTCCACCGCGCGGCGCACCCGCGGGTCGTTGAACGGCGGGCGCGCGTGGTTGACGAGCAGGTTCGGCGAGGTGAGCGATCCGACCCGGGTGATCACCATGCCCGGCACCGCGGCCTTGAGCTGGTCCGCGATGTTCTTGGTGATCTCACCGGGCGCCGCGGTGTCGAGCCGGCCGGCCTGGAGCGCGGCGGTCCGGGTGCCGCGCTCGCTGATGATGACGTACTTGAGGCCGTCCAGATACGGCCGGCCCTTGACGAAGTAGCCCGGGTTCTTCACGTACTCGACGAACTCGCCCCGGCGCCACTCCTTGAACCTGAACGGGCCCGTCCCCACGCACCGGCTGCGCTGCTCGGCCACCGGCACGTGGGCCGGATAGACCGGCGATTGTCCCGAGGCCAGCATCATCAGGATCGAGGGCTGGGGCCGCTTGAGGCGGAAGACCACCGTGTAGGGGTCGGCCGCCTCGATCGCCTCGATGTTGGCGTACCAGTCCTTGCGCGGATTCAAGCGCAGCCTCGCCTGCACGTCGGGCGCTTCGCGCACCAGGTCGAAGGTGAACTTCACGTCCCGCGAGGTGAAGGGCTGGCCGTCGTGCCACTTCACGTCTTTTCGCAAGAAGAACACGAGGTTTCGATAGCCGTCCTGCCAGGACCACTTCTCGGCCAGCTCGCCCACGATGGTGTCGGGCGCCTCCATGGGCTTCGCGGGATCGAAGTAGACCAGGTTGTTGAAGCACGGCGACGCCGGCCACACCGTCGCGATCGTTGACGTCTCGAGGATGGACAGGCCCTGGGGGAGCTCCTCGCGTTGCATGACGGTCAGCACGCCGCCGGGCTTCGGGGTCTGCGCGAGCAGCGGGCCGGGCGCGGCGATCAGAGCCGCCACCAGGAGGAGCGCGGTCCACATCGATCGGCACCGGGTCATTCGGGTCTCCTTTGGCGGTTGTCGTCGGCCCGCACCCGCACGTCCCGCCGCGGCACCGGGAGCTCGATCCGCGCGTCGGTCAGCACCGTGTAGACCGAATCGGCGAGCTGGCTCTGGATCGCCTCCGCGTCGCCGAAGCGGTCCGTCCAGGCCCGGAGCTCGAAGTCGAGCGAGTTCTCCCCGAAGCCCAGGAACACCGCGCCCGGCGCCGGCTCGTCGATCACCTGGGGATGTCGGATCGCGACCCCGGTCAGCAGCTCGGTGACCCGCTGGGGCGCGGCGCCGTAGGCCACCTTGACCGGCAGCACGATCCGCCGCCGCAGATCGGAGTACGTCCAGTTCGTGAGGGCCTGGGTGATGAGCTGCGAGTTCGGCACGAACACCTCCGCTCCGTCGGCGGTCCGCACGAGCGTCGCGCGCGCCCCGATGTGGCGCACCTCGCCCGACACCCCGGTGAGCGCGACCACGTCGCCCACGTGCACCGGGCGCTCGAAGAGCAGGATGAGGCCGGACGCGAAGTTGTTCACCAGGCTCTGGAGCCCCAGGCCGACGCCGACCCCGAAGGCGCCGGCGAGGATCGTCAGCTTGGTCAGGTCGATGCCGAGCGCGGCCAGCGCGAGCGTGAACCCGCCGAAGATCAGCGCGTACTGGATCACGAGCGACAGGGCGAGCGGCAGGCCCCGCGCCATGCGCACCCGGGGAAACACGTCCTCGGCCAGCAGCAGCCGCACCGCCGCGGCCAGCAGGAAGGACAGCCAGATCGTGAGCGCGAAGACCAGCACGTCGCCGAGCGAGATCTGGATGGCCCCCCAGCCCCACGGAGTGGTCAGCACGGTCCGCGCCCCGGAGACGACCCGCGGCAGGAGCGTCAGCGCGTACAGCGTGGCCGCGATCCATCCCAGGACGCCCACCCAGCGCAGCAGCCGCCGGAGCCGCCGCTCGAGCACCGCCCGGGCCTGCGCCACCGACGCGAGCAGGCCGAGGGGCCGGCTACGGAGCATCAGGCCGACCAGCCCCTTCGCGACCTGCACCGCGGCCAGGATCGCGAGGCCGAAGTACGCGCTGCCGAGCGCCCCCGCCCCGATCAAGCGAGCCAGCTCCACGTAGCCGAGCCCGCCGAGGATGAAGGCGCCCGCGAACGCGATGAGGAGGAGGAGCCCCACGAACCGCAGCGCGGCGGCCTCCATCGCGTCCGCGTCGGGAAGCGTGAACATGTTCCGGCTCCGGGCGATCCGGACCCAGAGGGTGGCCGCGCTCGCGACCAGCATCTCGCCCAGGAAGACCATGTGCTCGAACAGCGGACCGCTCACGATGACCGAGCGGATCGCATCGACCACGAAGAGCGCCCCGAACACGTAGAGCGCCGCGGCCACGGAACGGTCGAGCGACGGCCGGATGAGCCGGCAGACCGGCACGATCGCCACCAGCGCCACCACCCGCAGCAGGACCGGCGACGCGGCGGTGTAGATCCACGGCGCGGCCACGCAGGCGATCACCAGGGCCGACGCGATCGGCCGCTTGAAGACCCCGATCACCGAGCCGGTGCTCGGATCGTCCTTGGTCCAGCGCCGGGCCGCCCACCGGCCGCGCCAGAGTAGCGTCACCAGGATCACGAACAGCAGCACGTGGAGCGGGACGCGGGGACCGTGCTGCTGGACGATCTCGGTGCCCACCGCCTGCCGCGCGGCTCGCACGTCGCGCGCGGCGGCCGGGGCCTCGGCGACCGCGCCGGCCCAGAGCGCGCCGCGCCAGAGGGGCGGCCCGTCGCGCTCGCCGAGGCGGCGCAGCCGATCGGCCCGCGCCTGAGCGACACGGATCACCGCCTCGTCGCCGCGCCGCTGGAGCTGGGCGAGACGGTACTGGGCCACCAGCAGCGTCGACAGGCGGGTCTCCGCCCGCGTGCGGGCCGTGTTCATCCCCGCGAGGATGCCGTCGATCTGGTCGAGCACGACCTTGGGCGCGCCCGCGCTCGCGGCCGCCTCGCGCGAGCGAACCCAGGCTTCGCGCAGGCTCGCCAGCCGGCTGCGCTCCTGCTCGACCCGCGTCGTCCACTGGGTCAGCGCGTCGTTCCACCCGCGCAGCTTCGTCCGCGTGGCCTCCCAGGTCGCCCCGAGCTGCTCGAGCACCGGCAGGGGCGGATTCGCGTCGAGCGCGGTTCGGGTCTGATCGAGGCGCGCCTTCAGCTCATCGGAGAGCGCGGGGAGCGCGTCCAGGATGGCCTGGACGTCCTTGCCCGGGGTGATCGCCGCGTCCAGGTTGGCGAGCAGCGCGCGGACGTCGGCGGCCCGCGCCGCGATCTCCGAGAGCTGGATGGACTCCCCGGTGTCGGCGGGCGGCTGCCCCTGACCGGTCTGCGCGGCCGCGGCACTGGCGGTCAGCAGGACGAGGCCCAGGGCGAGCCGGTGTCGGCGCCAGCTCGCCTGCTCGTGGTGTGCTCGATCGTTCACTGGGTCGTCCACGATCACTCCGGATCCCGCACCGGCCGTGGGGGCCGGCGGATCGACCTTAACACCCACCTCCGCGCCTTGCGAGAGCGTTTCTTGCGCGCGCGGTCCACGCTCTTGACTACGTCCCGCTGCTGGACGCATCCTGCCAGATCAGGGAGGGTCCCATGGAGCCACGAGTCACGCCGATCGCCGCCACGCTGGGTGCCGTAGTCACCGACCTCGGGCTCGCCCGGATGGATGCCTCCACCTGGAAGGCCGTGGAGCAGGCCTTCCACGACCATGCGGTCCTGGTGTTCCCGGGGCAGCACCTGACCGAGGACGAACAGGTGGCCTTCGCCAACCGCTTCGGCGACATCGAGCTCCTGGCGCCAGACCCGGAGCAGCGGGCCGTGGCCATCAGCAACCGGAAGCCCGACGGATCGATCATGGGACCCGACGAGCATCGCTTCAAGTCGCTGCGGGGCAACGAGGGCTGGCACACCGACAGCTCGTACATGCCCCTGGCCGCCAAGGCGTCGGTGCTCTCGGCGCAGGTGGTTCCGGCCGCGGACGGTGAGACCGAATGGGCCGACATGCGGGCGGCCTACGATGCGCTGGACGAGCTCACGCGCCGGCGTATCGCGGGCCTCTCGGCGCATCACTCGCTCTATCACTCCCAGGCCAAGATCGGCCACCTGGTGCAGCCGGGGGCCGCGTACGGATTCCATACGAAGGGCGAGCCGCTGCGCCCGCTGGTGAAGATCCATCCGGCGACGGGCCGCCCGGCCCTGTTCATCGGCCGGCACGCCCACGCCATTCCGGGCCTCGACGAGGCGGAGTCGGAGAAGCTCCTGTCCGACCTCGTGGACTTCGCCTGCCGCCCACCCCGCACGTACGCCCACCGCTGGCAGCCGGGCGACGTGGTCATCTGGGACAACCGGTGCGTGCTGCATCGGGCCCGGCCCTATGACTACTCCGAGGCGCGCGTGATGCGCCACACTCGCGTCGCGGGCAACCCGGCCACCGAGCTCGCACCCACCGATCGCGACGAGCGGGCCGGCGCCTACGAGCCGTCCACGTCGAACCGGTAGGCCCGGCCATGGGACTTCTCGACGATCTCCTCGGTGGACTGGCTGGACAGGCGACGGGCGGCCGTGCACCCGTGCCGCAGACCCGAGCGGGGGCCGGAACCGGTTCCACGAGCGCCGTGCTCACCGCGCTGCTGCCCGTCGTGCTCGGCATGCTGGCGAATCGCGGATCCCAGCCCGGCTCGGCGGGCCGGGCGAGCGCCGGCGGCCTCGGCGACATCCTCGGCCAGGTACCGGGCGGAACCACCGGCGGCGACAGCTCCGCGGGCGGGCTCGGGGCCGTGCTCGCGCAGCTTCAGCGCGCGGGCTTCGGCGAGCAGGCCGCATCCTGGGTGAGCCCGGGCGCGAACAAGCCGATCCCGGCCGACGCGATGTCGCAGATCTTCGGGCGGGATGGGCTCGAGCAGATTTCCCGCCAGACGGGCCTCAGCGAGGAGGACGCCTCTCGCGGCCTCTCCGAGCTCCTGCCCGAGGTGGTGGATCATGTGACCCCCGGCGGCGACGTACCCGACCTCGACACGCTGACCAGCAGCGTGGCTGATCTCGCGCGGCGCTTCGGCGTCCGCTGAGCATGTCCCCAGTCGATCGCGGCCCCGGACGGCCCGAGGCCGACGAGTGCCTGCCGTACTACTTCAACTACATCAATCTCGTGCCCGACGAGCACGTCGTGGACCTGCTCGCCCGCCAGATCACCGAGAGCGTGGCGTTCCTGAGCGGCCTCACGCCGCAGCAGGCGCTCGCGCGGAAGGCGCCGGGCGAGTGGAACGCGCTCGAGATCGTCGGCCACGTGGTCGACACCGAGCGCGTCTTCGGCTACCGCGCGCTCCGCATCGCGCGCGCCGACCCCGTCATGTGGACCAAGGTCGAGTTCGAAGGCTACGCGGCGGCGGCCAACTACCGGGAGCGTCCGCTCGGCGATATCGTGGCCGAGCTCGCGACGGCGCGCGCCGCGCTCATCGCGTTCCTGCGCGGCCTCGACGCCGCGGCCTGGCAGCGCCGCACCCCGGCCGACTGGACCATCCGCAGCGTCCGCGCCGTCGCCTACACCCTGGCCGGCCACGAGCTCCATCACCTGAGGGACATCCGGCGGCAGCACGGGGCAGCCCCTTGACAGGCTGGCCGGCCGCGCGTAGGACGACGTGACGCTGGTCCAGCACTTCCTGAGGATCGTGGCCCTGAATCCGTCGAATTCCAGAACCCGTTCAAGCCCCCCAAGAGGTTCCCGACCATGAAGGTCGACGGAATCTTCGGCGATATCACCGCAAACTGGATCGTGGCCTTCCAGGAGCACCTCAAGAGGATCGGCAGGCCCATCTTCGTCGACGGGGTCGTCGACCGCGTCATCAACGGCATCGCGCACTCGCCCAACGGCTTCATCTGGACGATGGTGCTGCTCAACATGACCATGGGCCAGGTGACCGGCGACGAGCTCTGGGACGAATGGTGGAAGGAACAAACCGTGCCGCCTCTGCTGCGGGACAGGGTGAGGAATCCCGCCACGTTCCTCTGATTCTGCGGGTTCGCAGCGCGCGCCTTTCCGACCCTCGGTCGAGCCGGGTCAGGGCAGCCTTCTGGCCACCGTCGTCTTCGTGGAACCGTCGCTCTGGGTCAGCACGATCGCGCGCCGCCCGTCGCCCTCGTGGACCCATCCCTGGCCCGACGCGACCCGATTCTGACCGAGCATCTCGTTGTACTGGTACACGAGGCTGCCGTCCGAGACGAGCGCCATCTGCCCATTCGTCCTGAATCCCTTGGGATCGCCGACCGAGAGCTCGAACGACCCGTCAGGATGGAGCACGAGCCGGACCTCCCGGTTGAGCTCGCTCGCCTCGTTCATGACCCCGGTGTACGTCCCAGCCAGGCTTTGAAAGTCGCTCGCCGCCACTCGGTTTGGCGGCACCGTGGGAGCACAGGCGGCCACCGTCATCGCGATCACCCCAAGCGCCAGATAGCGCATCGGTTTCATCGTCGCTCTCCTTACGCGGCCGGGTCTTCGAGCCCCGTCTACCCTTTGAAAGGTACACCCGGGCTCGATCCTTCCACGGGTTGCGCGCACCAAACGTCCTCCCCTATCATCGCCACGGCATGCCCAGCCCACCCGGTCCCCTGATGCTCGATCGCCCCGCCCCCGGCGGGCTCGCCTGGACCCGCGATACGTTGGCCTCGGAAGCCACGCGCCTCACCTTGTCCGCCGAGTGCCTCCGCGAGCTCGGCGCGGCCGCCGACGCGATCCGCGCCAATCCACTGCCCCCGCTCGCGCTCGCTCCCGACGACTTCGCGCTCGATGCCTGCCGCCGGACCATGGCCGCGGTGAAGCGCGCGCTCGACGCCGGCCCGGGGTTCGTGGTGGTCGACCGGCTTCCCGTCGCCCGCCTCGATCGCGACGTGGTGGTGCGGCTCTACTGGCTGCTCGCCCGACTTCTCGCGCGCCCGGTCGCGCAAAAGTGGGAGGGCACCATGATCTACGACGTGCGTGACCTCGGCCGGCCGCCCGGCAACGGCGTCCGTCCGGATGTCACCAATGCCGAGCAGAACTTCCACACCGACAACAGCTACAACCTGTGCCCGCCCGAGTACGTGGGCCTCCTCTGTCTGCACCCCGCGATGGCGGGCGGCATCCACAGCGTGGTGAGCCTGCTCTCTGCCCACGACGAGCTGCGCCGACGGTCGCCACACCTCCTGCCGCGGCTCTATCGCCCCTTCTACTTCGACCGCCAGCGCGAGCACGCCCCGGACGACGTCATGGTCACGCACCATCCGGTCTTCGAGTACGACGGCACTCGCCTCTCCGGCCGGCTTTCCCGGTTCCAGGTCATCAACGGCCAGGCGCTCGCCGGCGAGCCGCTCGATCCCGACGGTGAGACCGCGCTCGACGCGCTCGAAGCGGTGATGACGCGTCCGGACCTCGCGATGACGCACACCTTCGAGGCCGGCCAGATCCAGTTCGTGAACAATCGCCAGATCGCCCACCGCCGCACCGCGTTCCGCGACTGGCCGGAGCCCGACCGGAAGCGCCATCTCGTGCGGCTCTGGCTACGCGACAGCGGCCGCCCCTTCTACAACGGCTGAGCGCGGCGGGGGGCGCGGAAAGCTCAGGCTCGGCCGCCTCACCTCCGTGCCGGTCAGAGCAGGTACGGCCCCTCTATTTTGAGGGGTCCGCTCGACAAATCGAGGCAGGTCCGCGGCCCGCTTCCAGGCCGCCCATGCCAATACTTACGAAAATGGGCCCTCGAAGGCTCGCTACGGCAGATGAATTTCGTGGCACCTCGGATGCAACTCTCTCCGCTGACGGACACGCGGTATGACCCCCTCGAGACGGAGAGACCCATGTCGGGTTTTGATCGATACGCGCAGACGGACAAGCTGGGGGTGGGGATCGCCGCGCGCACGCGCCGGTCCAGCCAGCGGGCTCGGGTCGCGTGGACGGCCTGGGTCCGCGCGGGCCAGGAGCGCTTGCGGTTTCATGCAGGCGATGTCGGGCCGCGCGGCGCCAAGCTCCACCCCCGCGCGGCGTTCCCGGTCGGCGCGGCGATCGAACTCGAGTTCATCAAGCCGGATGGGCGGCGCCTGCACGTATCCGGTGTCGTCTGGCGGGCGGACTCGGACGGATGGGCCGTGCTGTTCCTCGGCTCGGTCCCCACGGGCTTCGACGTGGGACATCCGGTCTGACGCGGACTCCTCAGGCGAGCCATGGCTCACACCATTCTCGTGGTCGATGACGATGAAGACATCCGCGCGATTGCTCGGCAGGGCCTCGCGACCCGCGGCTATGTCGCCCTCGAGACGGGAGATCCACACGAGGCGATTCGAATCGCCAAGGAGCAGCGCATCGACCTGCTCCTGACGGACGTGATCATGCCAATCATGAAAGGCACCGAGCTGGCAGATCGGGTCGAGACCTCGGACGTCGTGGGGTCGGGCCGGCACTTCATGGCCAAGCCCTTCAGCATCGACGATCTGGCCCGTCGCGTGCGGGACACGCTCGACCGGCCATCATCCTTCGCGCGGTCACCGAAAGCTCCGCCCGCCTCCTTGTAGCGCTCGGCCGAGTGCCGAACGCGCGCGTCAACACTGCCCCTGGGCGGCATGAAGGGTAGCCGTGACGCCCTAGGCATCCGTGCAGACCCGCCTCAAAGGCCGCTCCCCGTTCCCGCAGCTCCAGGCGCAACAGGTAGTTACGCGACCATACCGCATGCAAGTCCTGCGAGGCTTCGACGCGACCCCGGGCTGGCATCGCCCTTGCCACCACAGGAACCCATGTCGGTTCAGATTGGCCGGTGGGCAGTGGGCATCGCGGCCGCGATCGGCGCCGGGGCGGCGTGGTTTCTCGAATGGTCACCCGCGGCGAGCGCGGCGGTCGGCGCGGTGCTCGTGCCCATCGTGGCGATTGCCGGCGGCACCGTCTT
>WNFL01006508.1_pt1 | contig 20464 bp, 17 predicted proteins | sample 5400361 | NCBI WGS metagenome assembly WNFL01 (sample SAMN13153351, study PRJNA577476) | soil metagenome | isolation source: 40 cm soil on Douglas fir-dominated hillslope | place: USA:California | collected 2013-09-17
TCGGGCCCTCCGCCGATATCGGTGTTGAGGCCGCGGCGGAAGCCGCGGACTTCTTTCCGCCTCCCTCGGAGATGCGATCCGAGAGCGCCAGCAGCACGCTTGATGTCACGAACACGACGTGGATGATGACCGACCACAACAGCTCCCTGTCCGTCGCTTTTGATAGATCCATGAACAGCTTCAGGAGCTGGACTGCGGAGATCGCAACGATCGACGACAGCAGCTTCAGCTTCAGCGCCGTGAAATCGATCGTGCCCATCCATTCCGGCCAATCCACATGGCTGCTGTGGTCGATCTTCGAAACGAAGTTCTCGTAGCCGGAAAAAATGACGATGATCAGCAGCGAGGCCGTCAGGCTCAGATCGACGAGAGACAGCACGCCAAGGATGACGCCCGCCTCCGTCGTCGAGAACGTCTTCGCCGCGATGTAGATGAACTCCTCCACGAACTTCACGACGATGATCACGAGCGCCAAGCCGAGGCCGACGTAGAGCGGCGCCAGCAGCCAGCGGCACGCGAAAATGAAGGACTCGATGGCGTACTCCAGCAGCTCGCGGTATCGCTCGAACATCTGTTTGGGCGCTCTCAGCTTCCGACAGGTCAGCGTGTATGGCACGGGGCAAAGAGCGGTCGCAAGGCGGCCGGCCGCCCACGGTTATGAGCCCGCTTGGCACGTGAGTCCCCGCCCACCAGGCCCTATGGCGGTCCGGCGCGATTCGCCTTATCCGAAGGCAGTCCACTCCTGCTCGCCGATCCGGCCGAACCCACGTCTCTCAGCGCGCTGCAACGATGCCTCTTGAGCGTGGCTCGTCGGGGGCAGGATCGGGTGCGGCCGCAGTCCTCGGTCCGCAATCGTTCTCGCGGGCCAGATTGCGGCCCCGCCACGCTTCTCCGCGGCGCTGGCGACGTCGGCCGGTCCCGGAGCCATCTCGTGCACCACGTACTTCCTGTTGCAAACGCCCACTTCCGGCGGCACCTGGGCCGTCTGGAAGGCGTCGTACCCCTCCTTGAGGTTGCGCCAGAAGTCGATCCATGGACTTGCGGCGTTACGCTCGAGATTCGCCTCCGTCATCCGGAACGGGAAAATGTGAATGCTGACCTCGTCCTGACCCGAGCGCAGCGCCTTCTCCGTCAGGCCATAGATCTCGGTCATGACCTCGTTGGTCATGGCAAAGCAGCCGACCGACGAGCAGCCGCCGTGCAGCAGGATGTAGGACCCTGTGCGCCCCAGCGCCCGATCATAAGAGTTCGGAAAGCCGAGGTTCAGCGAGCGCGGCCAGCGGCCGATGAGATGCAACTGCCGGCTGCTGATCCGATAGAACCCTTCCGGATTCTGCTTGTCGCCCTCGAGCACCTTGGGGCCGAGCGTCCCTGACCAATGGCAGATCGGGTAGACGTCGAGCAGCACGAAACGGTCGCCTTTGCGCAACCACAGCTCGAGCTCGGACTCCGCCTTGAAGATGCGAATGAAGACCTCGCTGCCCCGCGTCAGGCCCTTGGCCGCGAGGCGCTCATCGAAGGCGGCGAGGTTGGGCGTACCGGGCAGCGGCAGCAGGCCCTCTGCGGCGTGTCTTTGCCGCTCGATCCGGTCCGATGCCACATCCTTCAACTCGATCTCGAGCGCCCACGGCGCGCCCGGCACGCCTGTGCAAATGGCGAATAGACCAATGCCGGCTGCAAGCAGCCGCTTACGCAGCGCAAACCGACCCATGCGACGCACCCCTCGAGGAGCAGTCCACCCACTCGCTGCCTGGTCCCTGCAACAGGCAGCCCTGTCCCATAGCGGGATATGGCGATGCCGGGGGCCTGTTCGTCAAGGGGTGTCGCCCGATCACCGCAAGCTTCGCCGACTTCGCACATCGCTGCCGCCGGCCGCATGCGGTCCTCCATCTGGAGCAGTCCTCCCGTTATCGCTCGGAGCCGGCCGTGCGCAACGAAGCCGGCGGGCAATCAGTCTCGATCGGAGCACTGGCACTCGAATCGTCGCGGCCAGCCGAGGCGACGTAACGGCCGCGGCAGACCGAAATCCTGGGCGGCAGCTGATCGCGCTCGAACGCCTCGTAACCTGCACTCAGATCGCGCCAGAACGGTGTCCAGCGGCTCTCCTGGCGGGCGGCCAGGCTTTCGGGCGTCGTGCGGAAGGGAAAGACGTGAACATGAAACCGCTTCTGGCCCGCACCCAAGGCCGCCGTCACGATTTTCCAGACCTCGTCGATGACCGCATTCGTCATCGCGAAACAGCCCTCTGAGGAGCAGCCCCCATGGACCATCAGCAATGAGCCGGTGCGGCCGTGGGCACGATCGTATATGTTCGGAAACCCGAGATTGAATGAGCGATGCCAGCGGCTGTAGGGGTTCAGTGAGCGCCGATCGACTGTATAGAAGCCCTCCGGCGCCTGGTGATCCCCTGCCGCCAGCTTGGGCCCAAGGCCGCCGGACCAGGTGCAGATGGGATAGACGGCGAAGCGGTGGAACCTGCTGTCTCGGCGCATCCACAGCTCGAGTTCGAACTCGCGCTTGAAAATGCGGATGAAGACCGGCGCGCCGAGCGCGACGCCATTGGCCGCGAGACGGCCAGGCAGATTGGCGAGCTCCGGAGTACCAGCGAGCGCCAGACCCTGTGCCACCGTCGCTCGGTGTGCCCGACGCTCGCGGGCGATGGCATCCTGCTCCGTGTCGAGCCAGGGCAAATCGACCGTGACAAGAAGGCCGGCGAGCACCGCAAGCAGCAGCGCCGCAACCGCCCCTCGTCTCAGCCAACGGCGTGGAGGCAACGCCAAGTCGATCTCCCATTCAACGATCGTCTCGGCTCGTCCCTGTTTCCCCTCCCCCTGGCGGGGAGGGGCTAGGGGTGGGGGCCCATTGGAGAAACTTAGCAGCGGATACGCCAAGCTCTTCACCCCACCCCGCGCTTCGCGCGGCCCTCCCCGTCAAGGGGAGGGCGAAGAAAGCTAGTCTAGCGGCTCCGTCTGATCGGAAGATGCTCTAGAGCCGGCCGCCGCTCAAGGCGTAAACCCGAAGATACGATGGAAGAAACTGGGCGAGCTGCCGTCGGTTCCGGTCATCTGGCCGAGATTGGGATTGGTCAGGCCCGACATCGGCGTGCCGTCGCCGATACTGGCCATCGCGCGCATCTTGGGCCCCGACACCGTTGTACGCTCGGCGAGCTTGTCGACGGCCGGTGGCACGAAGGGCTCCGCCCTGATCCGCTCATACGCGGGACACAGACCTTCAGCATCAAGCCTGGACGGATCGCCCCCGAGCCATCGCACGTTGACGAGATAGCGCCGCTCGCAGACACCGACGGCCGGCGTCTGGCGCGTCAGCTCGAAATAATCATAGCCCTCTTTCAGCGTGAGCCAGAACTTGTAGTGCTCGCTGTCCTTATGACGCGCCATATTCTCAGCCGTCATACGGAAGGGAAAGGCGTGCACCTCGAAGGCCTCCTGGCCGCCGATGAACGCCTCCCGCGACAGCGCATAGATTTCCTCCATGAGGCCATCGGTCATGGCATAGCATCCGGCCGATTTGCACTGTCCGTGCACCATCAGGAATTCGCCGGTGCGCCCGAGCGCTCGGTCGTAGGAATTGGGATAGCCGAGATTGAAGGCAAGATGGAACTGGGAGTTCGGGTTCATCTGGTTGCGGGTGATCCGGTAGAACCCTTCGGGCGCCTGCCGGTCGCCCTGCGTCCTCTTTGGCCCGAGATCGCCCGACCAATTGCAGATCGGATAGGTCTTGAAGTGGTAAAAATGCCCGTCGGCGCTCTGCTTCCAGACCTCAAGCTCCGACTCTTCCTTGAAGATGCGGACGAAAATCGGAGCCTCGGACGTCATGCCCTTCTTGCCGAGGAGCATCATCGTCTCCTTCGACAACGGTTGCAGATAAGCCGGAAGCTCCACCTGCGCACAGGCTGCAACCAGCCCGGCGACCAGTATCCAGATCCAACTCCGCAGCACGCGATGCACTGCGGCACGCAGGTTGATTAAGCTCATACACCGTGCCCCCTGGCGCACGCCAACCACCTATCGCGCCCATGCTTGATTAAGCGTTAACGCTCCGGCCTCGCTTATAATTCCGTTCGATCCGATTCGCACGCCGACTGAGCACACAACGTGCGATTTTGACGATCAGGCGGCGCCCGTCAACACTCATGATTGGCCCGGCGCGAGCATAACGGTAGATCCCCGGCAGCGTCACATGAAAGGGGTGACACGATCTAAAGTGAGCGGCCAATTTCGAGGAAGCGGTCGTGCCGATGCCGGCGGACCTCGGCTGGAGACCAGCCGTCGAACTCGGACAGTGCCGCGGTAATGGCATCGCCCGTCATCTCGATCGTCTGCTCGCGGTCGCGATGGGCGCCACCGACCGGCTCCAGTATGATTGTGTCGATCACCTTCAGCTGGGCCAGATCCTGCGCGGTGATCTTCATGCTGGTCGCGGCATCGATGGCGCGCGCCGGGTCCTTCCATAGGATCGAGGCGGCGGCCTCCGGCGAAGCGACCGTGTAGATTGCATGCTCGAGCATCAGGATGCGGTTGGCGGTGGCTATGGCAACAGCGCCGCCGGAGCCGCCTTCACCGATGACGACCGCAATGATGGGGACGCCAATGGCGAGACAGCAATCTGTCGAGCGGGCGATGGCCTCGGCCTGCCCCCTCTCCTCAGCGCCGATGCCGGGATACGCGCCCGCCGTGTCGATCATCGTGAGGACCGGCATGCCGAAACGATCGGCCAGTTCCATGAGCCGGACGGCCTTGCGGTAGCCCTCAGGGCGAGCCATCCCGAAATTGTGCTTGATCCGCGTCTCGGTATCGGAACCCTTTTCGTGGCCGATGACCATGACGGAGCGCTGCCGGAACCGGCCGACGCCGCCGACGATCGCCTCATCCTCGGCATAATACCTGTCGCCGGCCAGCGGGACGAAATCCTCGATCAGGCGATTGATGAAGTCGAGCGTGTGTGGCCGCTCCGGATGGCGCGCGACCTGCGTCTTCTGCCACGGCGTCAGCTTCGCATAGGTGTCAGCCAGCATCTGGCCGGCCTTCTGCTGCAGCTTGGCGATCTCTTCCGAGATCGAGACGGCATTCTCACCGTCGCTCAAGGCCTGAAGCTCGGCGAGTTTGCTCTCGAGCTCGGCGATCGGCTTTTCGAATTCAATATATGTTTTGATCTGCTCCATCCGCCATCCCGGACCGCGCGACCGGTTAAAGCCGCATCTTTTTGCTGATTGGCGCGGACATTCGCCACGGCCGCCCACAAAGTCAAGTCGCGCAACGCTTTAGCCGCCGTTTGAGCCCGCCCCAGCCTTGGCCAGCGGGTGGTGCTCGAGCACCAGCTTGCGCAGCCGCTCCTCGAGCACGTGCGTATAGATCTGAGTGGTCGAGATGTCGGCATGACCAAGCAATTGCTGGACCACGCGAAGATCGGCGCCGCGATCGAGCAAATGGCTTGCGAACGCATGCCTGATCACGTGCGGGCTGACCCGCTCCGGTCTGATCCCGGCACCCGCGGCCAACTCCTTCAGCTCCTGGGCAAAGCGCTGGCGGGTCAAGTGGCCGGCGTCACTTTTCGAGGGAAATAGCCATTTGTTCCGTAGCATCGGCGCAACCCCGTCCTCGGTATCGAGGCCGACGTTCAGGTAGAGGTCCAGCGCCGCCCGGGCCGGCCCATTGAGCGGCACGATGCGTTCGCGGCCGCCTTTGCCCTTAACAAGAAACACACGCCCATCGCCGTTGAGCACCGAGCGCGGCAGCGACACCAGCTCGGAGACGCGCAGACCCGTTGCGTAGAGCAGCTCGACGAGGCAATGGAGCCGCAGCGCGAGGACCCGGTCGCGGCCGGTCGTCCCTGTGATGCGGTCCCCGGCGGCCGCCAGCAGACGATCGACCTCGCCGATCGACAAGGTCCGCGGCAAGGTCCGCGCCTGGCGCGGGCCGGCTACGCCCAGCGAGGGGTCCTCGGCGATCTGGCCTTCAGCGTGCAGGAACTTGAAAAGCTGCCGGATGGCCGACAGCCGCCGCGCCCGTGACGCCGGCGCCAGGCCCCGGCCGTCGATGGCCACAAGGTAGGCGGAGATATGGCGCTTCCCAGCATTTCCCAGCTCGAGGCCCTTGTGGTCAAGAAATGTGGTGAAGTCGCTGAGATCTCGCCCGTACGCATCGAGCGTATTCTGTGCAGCACCGCGCTCGGCGGCAAGCATCTCGAGAAAACCCGCCACCAGCTGCGCCGACGTCATCAGGGGGCCCTATACACTTAGTTGTGCGCAGTCCGTGGCCAGAACGCAAACAGGGCCTCCATCCCGAGCCGGCGCGCCTCCGGCTCGAGGCCGGCGCGGCGCAACGCCCGAATGGTATCTCCAAGCGCGATGATGTTCGCGCCCTCGGCGCCCTTGGGGCCAAGCGCCCGCATGGCTAGCAGTATCGTCCGGGCGAACTGGCGCTGCTTGGAGGCGTCCTGCAGCTCGAATAGGATGCCAGTTTCCGGCAGATAGCCGTCGTTGGTCTGCGGCGTGCTGCTGGCGGCCTGCCACAATCCCATCGGAACGTTGTAGTCGAGGGCGTCGAGCACCGTTGCCAGGCGCTGCAGGACGGCTGGGTTGAACCGCCCCTGGCGGGCCAGGTCCTCGACCGCCCCGAGGCTTGCGCCGCGCGCACCGAAGCTCGCCGATGCGATATCCGACAAGGCCAGCCAGTGCTGGGCGCCGGGGCCGCGCTGGTCGAGCATCGAGCCAAGTGTCACCCAGTCGCGTACCGTCTGCTGGTCGCCGGCGGCGAGCGCGATCTCAATCTCGGTCTCGGCAAACCAGCTGATCTCCGGTGTCCTCGGAAGTTCGGCAGCAACCTTCGATGCGAGGATGAGGCCCGGCAAGTAGAGGCCGGCCCGCCGCATGTCGTCGAGCAGGGCACGGATCAGCCGCGCCCGCTTCTGCGGGTCCCGCTCGCCCTCCGCCGCCTGCAACAGCAGGGCGCGCCTGAACAGCGGATCGACGCGGTCCCCGAGCGGCTCGGTCATTTCGGCCGGGCCGAACCCCCGGCCGTGGTAGGCAGCGGCCAGATCCTCCGAGGTGATCGCGTTAAGCCGGACCGCAGCCTCGGCGGCAGCAATCCTGAGCCGCGGGTCGGCATCAGGATCGGCAACGAGAACAGCGAGCAGCGTTGCATCGGCTTTTTCGAGCACCACGGCCGGGTCGACCGCTTTCGCCAGCGCCAGCAGCCGGTAGGTGCCGGGCGAAATCCGGGCCTGGCGCCCTAGGCGTGGGGGCTGCCCGGACGCAACCGAGTCCAGCGCCTCGAGCGCCGCGGCGTCCTCATAGCTCTCGTCGCGGGCAAGCTCCGCCGACAGCCCCGCTGCTGCCGGGTTGCCGGCGGCCGCGCCACAATACCCTCCGAGCACCAGCATCTCGCCGCGCAGGACTTGCGGCAGCTCTGCTCGGCGCGTCGCCATCGTACGTATGGCGTCGCAACCGGTCGCACGCTGCCCGAGGGCCAGATCGCGGCGCGCAGCAAGGGCCTGGATGAGGGGGTCGACGGCCTCCTTGGCCGGCCCGAGCAGCTCGTTGAGGTCGGCGAACAGCCCTGACCGGTACAGCCCCTCTGCCCGGATCGCAACCAGCTGCTGCGGCGTTGCGCCCGCAAGCCCGGATGACGACGATTTCAACAGCCGGCGCCACAACTGGTGCAGCGCAGGCGAGGGCGGGGGGATGTCGATGGACCCGAGCAGCTTCTCCGCGCCGACGAGGTCGAGGCCCTGCCATGGCTCGAACGGGAGGCCGGAACCAGCCCGGGCCATGACCGGAGCGAGCTCGGAGCGCTCGACGGCCCGGCTTCGCGAATCGACGGGCGGGACCGCTGCGTCATAGCGGCTTTGTGGTCGCTCGGGTTCCGGCCCGTAGCCGGGCGCCTCGCCCGCCGGCGCCGCCTGACCCCGGCCGCCGTACGGCTGCCCGTCCATCGGCGTCAGGTATGGCCGTTGAGGATCGCTGCGGGGTCTCTGGGGGGCAGCCGGATCATTGTTGCCGAATGGCCACCACGAGGGACTATCGGCAGCAAAGCCAGACGCGGGGCACCAAGTGACGCACCCGAGCCAGAGCGCTATGAGCAGCGCGCCCGGGAGCCGCCGGCAATCCGTTCGCAATGGCCTCTCCACCCTGGGCATGGTCGGACTATTGCTTGCGAACCTTGACGCCCAACACGGGCGTTGTGACCTCTTTGGGCACAGGCTCAAAGTAGGTGGCGATAGCATAGAGCCCGCCATAAGCCACCGCCGCGAGCACGACTGTGATCACCAGGAACCGGAAGAGACTGGGCATTTGGAGAACCTACCCCACTCGTCCAATTCTACGATGGCACCTTTATGTTCGAAAGAGCCCCGGTGCTGCCAAGCCTCTCGACTGCCAGATTACAGCGGATTGTTGTTTCTCCCGTGAACTTATGGGACGGTCAGGCGCAACTCGGTAAAGAGGGCCTGAGCATCAGTGTCCGTCATGGCTCGATTCGGTTCGAAGGGAAAGAATTACGACGCTGATGAGCGCGTCAGAAGCGTCCGAGCCGCGCTCGGCACGCGCTCGCTAGTCATGATCGGGATCATGGGTTGCGGCAAAACCTCCGTCGGCCGGCGATTGTCGTCCGCTCTCGGTTTGCCGTTCGTCGATGCCGACGAGGAAATCGAGGCAGCGGCCGGCAAGACGATCAGCGAGATCTTCTCGGATCATGGCGAAGCCCATTTCCGGGACGGCGAACGCAAGGTCATAGCGCGGCTGCTGGCCCACGGGCCCAAGGTGCTGGCGACGGGCGGCGGCGCTTACATGAACGCCGAGACGCGCGGCAACATCAAGAAAGCAGGCATATCCATCTGGCTGCGGGCCGAACTGCCGCTCTTGATGAGGCGCGTACAGCGGCGCGACAACCGCCCGTTGCTCAGGATCGCCCACCCGGAAGCCAAGATGCAGGAGCTGATGGAGCAGCGCTATCCGTTCTATGCGCTGGCCGACATCACGATTGACAGCCGCGAAGTGCCGCATGACGCGATCGTCAGCGAGATTCTGGGCGGGCTCCTGGCTGGACCGCTGGCACCCAAGCCGCCGGCCTCGCCGGCATTATCCGACAACGAGGATATCCAGCAGACATGACCTCCGGCACTCTGAGCGGAGCTGGGGGCGGCAGCGGCACCGGCATTGCTGGCACCCGCCGGGTACACGTGGCGCTCGGCGACCGCGCCTATGACGTCCTGATCGGGCCGGGACTGCTCGATGGTGCCGCATCGGCGATCGAAGGCCACGTCGGCAAGGGTCGCTGTGCGATCGTCACCGACGAGAATGTCTCTGCTCACCATCTCAGCGCCCTGGAAGCCCGGCTGCAGGCGGTCGGACGTCACGCCGGCTCCGTTATCCTGAAGCCCGGCGAGGCGACCAAGAGCTTCCGCGAGCTCGCTCCCCTGTGCGAGCGACTGCTGGAATTGGGATCGGAGCGAGCCGATCTTGTCATTGCGCTCGGCGGCGGGGTGATCGGCGACCTGGCCGGCTTCGCAGCGAGCATCCTGCGGCGTGGCGCTCGCTACGTTCAGGTCCCCACCACGCTGCTGGCCCAGGTCGATTCCTCGGTCGGCGGCAAGACCGCGATCAACACGCCGCAAGGCAAAAACCTCGTCGGAGCCTTCCATCAGCCGAGCCTGGTCCTGGCGGATACGTCCGTTCTGGCGACGCTTCCACCGCGCGAGATGCGTGCGGGCTACGCCGAGATAGCGAAATACGGGCTGCTCGGGGATGCGCCATTCTTCCGTTGGCTAGAGGAACATGTTGCAGGGCTGCTCGACCACGATCCGGAGTTGCTCGCCCAAGCCATCGAGCGATGCGTCGCGATGAAAGCCCGGATCGTGGAGCGCGATGAAACGGAGACAGGCGAGCGGGCGCTCCTCAATCTCGGCCACACCTTCGGCCACGCGCTCGAGGCCTGGGCCGGATATTCCTCACGCCTGCTGCATGGCGAGGCTGTGGCCATCGGCATGCGGCTCGCGCTCCGTCTCTCCGAGGACCTCAGGCTCTGCCCGCCCCAAACAGCGGCACGGGTTGCGGCTCATCTCAAGGGCGCAGGCCTGCCAACGCTCATCAGCGACATCCCTGGCGGCGAGCAGCCCAGTGCGGACACCCTCCTGCGCCTCATGCACCAGGACAAGAAGGTGCGCGACGGCCGGCTGACGCTCGTCCTCGTCAAGGGGATCGGCGAGGCGTTCATCACCCGCGACGTGACGGCTCCTGAAGTCGGTGAGTTCCTAAGCAGAGAACTTCTTTAACCTTTTGCGTTCAGCCGGCACGGGCGGAGGCAGCGGGCGGGGCCCGTCCGCGCCGGTCCGATGCGATGGTCAAACGAGGCCGAATCCCATGATGCCGACCCCTGAAACCACCCTGCTCGCAGTCGGGCTGATCACTCTGCTGCTCCTGTTGTCCGCCTTGTTCTCGGCCTCGGAGACGGCATTGACGGTCGCGTCTCGGGCCCGCATGCACGCACTCGAGGAGGAGGGCAGCGGCCGGGCGCGCCTCGTCAACCAGCTCCGCGCCCAACCCGAGCGCATCATCGGCACGGTCCTGCTCGGCAGCAACCTGGCGAATGTGCTCGCGTCCGCGATCGCCACTACCCTCTTCATCGGCTGGTTCGGCGAAGTCGGCGTGATCTACGCGACGGTCATCATAACGGCCATCATCGCCATCTTCTCCGAGACACTGCCGAAGACCTACGCCATCGCCTATCCCGAGCGCCTGGCGCTGATCCTGGCGCAGCCCATGCGCGTGCTGATTGCGCTCTTGCGGCCGCTCAACGCAGCCGTTCAGCTCGTTGTCGCGCTGATCCTCAAACTGACGCCGGGCCGATACGACGATGAGGCGAACATCCTCGCCCCGCATGACGAGCTGCGCGGGGCGATCGAGTTGCAGACGAAGGAAGGAGCGGTCGCGCGCGGCGATGCCAACATGCTCGGCGGCGTGCTCGACCTGCTCGATCTCCAAGTGCTCGACGTCATGGTGCACCGGACGAAGATGCAGACCCTCGATGCCGATGCGGGGCCGGAGCAGATCCTCGGGGAGGTGCTCAAGAGCCAGTATACTCGCCTGCCGGTCTGGAAGGACGAACCCGAGAACATCGTCGGGGTCCTGCATGCCAAGGACCTCCTGACGGCGCTCAGCAGCCTGAGCTGGGACGCCTCGAAGCTTGACATCATGAGCCTGTGCAAGCAGCCCTGGTTCGTGCCCGACACCACAGGTGTCAAGGACCAGCTCAATCAATTCCTGAAACGCCAGGCGCACGTTGCACTGGTCGTCGACGAGTATGGCGAGGTGCAGGGCCTCATCGCGCTCGAGGATATTCTCGAGGAAATCGTCGGCCAGATCGTCGACGAGCACGACGCCCAGGACACGGCCATCCGTCCGCAGGCCGACGGCACGATCAATGTGGACGGCAGCCTGCCGATCCGCGACCTCAACCGGCAGATCGACTGGGACCTTCCCGACGAGCACGCGACAACTGTTGCCGGGCTGGTCATCCACGAGGCGCAGGCGATCCCCGAGCCTGGGCAGATCTTCACTTTCCACGGCTACCGGTTCGAGATCCTGCGCAAAAGCCGCAACAGGATAACGGCACTGCGCATCAAGCCGCTGGGCGCCGGCAGCGCCGGACGGCGGCCCGCATCCAACGAGATCGACCCCATGATATCGGGCTGAAGGGCTCAGGCACCCTGGCCGGCGAAACGCCGGGCCGACAAAGCAGTGGGTAATCAGGCCCGTTCGGACGCTGGCGCGTCCCGCAGCTTCAGGATGGCCTCGCGCACGCGCCGCAGCGCCGTATCCTCGGGCTTGTTGCGTCTCCTGACGAGAGCGAGCGTGCGGGACAGGGGCGGACAAAGCTCCCGCACAGCAATGTCGGCATCCCGCGCAACATCGCCAATGGCACCGGCAGGAATGATGGAGGCGCCGAGCCCGGCTGCCACCATCCGCTTCACGGCTTCCATATTATCGAGCTCCATCGCCGGCCGCGGCTCGAACCCCGACCGTGACAGCCAATCGATGATCAGCATTTTCACATGCGCCCGGGCGTGCTCCAGAATCAGAGTCAGCTGAGCAAAATCGGCGGGCGTGATCTCGTCAGGGATATCGGGCATGCCCGCCGGGAAAATGGCAACGAGGCGCTCTTCCTTAAGCGGCGTGACCTCGACCATGCGCTCGACCACCGGCAGGCTGACTACGCCAAGATCAATCTCGTTGCGCAGTATCCGCTCGACCACGGCCGATGTCGTGCCGCTCGTGACCAGAAGATCGATATTCGGCTGCTCGAGCCGAAGCCGCTGCAACACCGGTGCCAGATGGTAGATGAGAGCGGTGGTGCTAGCGCCGAGCCGGACACGCCCAAGCCAGCCCTCCTTGTGCCGCCGCATGCTGGCGAGCGCGGTTTCCATCTCGCTGTTGATGCGCCGGGCGTGATCGATGAGCTCCCGGCCGGCCGCGGTCGCATACGCACGCTTGCCCATCCGATCGACGAGGCGAACGCCGAGACGGGCCTCGAGCTCGCGGATCTGCAGGCTGACGGCCGGCTGCGAGAGGTTCAGCCGCTTTGCGGCACGGGTGAAGCTCTCGAGCTGAACAACCTCGGTCAGCGTCTTGAGATGATCCGGGTTAAGCGACCGCATTCATAACGACTGCCTATGGACTGCATGAGAATAATAAATTTGCACAATTACCAGCACCGAGCAATGGTCCCCATCCCCCGCGCAGGGTCGAGTAAAGCTCATGCGCTGGTAAAAAAAGGAGATGATCATGAGCAGGACCACTCATTCCTCGACCGAGGCATGGTTGCCCCGGGATCGTTCGGCGAGTCTATCTCAGCAGATGGCGCGGATGTTTGCCGGAGTCACGGCTTTCATCGCTGAGAGGCGGCGCCGCAGCATCGCCGTAGCCGAGCTCGAGCGGCTCGACGACCGCATGCTGCAGGACATCGGCATCGCCCGCGCCGAGATCCAGTCGATCACCCGCGACGGCCGTCGCGGGTACCAGGGCTGACGCCGTCCGGCAAAATACCTTGACAGATGAGCGGCTGCCTCCCAAAAGGCAGCCGCTTTTAGCTGGTAGGCGGAGGCATTGCTCAATGGTGGTGTCCGAGCCGCGCGGCCGTGCCGGCCGACCCCTCGCGATCCTCCTGCTCTTTGCTCTGATAGGAATCGCGTGCCCTGTGTCCGCGGCCGAGCGTTGTGCCCCCGAACCCGGCAGCGCGCGGGCCGTGGTCAAAGTCCTCGACGGGGAGACCCTGGTGCTGGACGACGGCTCGGAGGTGCGCCTCGTCGGTGCCCTCAGCCCGCGATTTCCCGATGGCGCAAACGAAGAGACGTCCTGGCCTCCCGAGCGCGCGTCGAAAGCGGAGCTCGAGCGGCTGACACTCGGGAAATCTGTCGAGCTGGGCTTCTCCGGACGTCGCACCGACCGCTATGGCCGCATGCTGGCACAGGTCTACGTGACCGGAGGTGGCACCTCGATCTGGGTCCAGGAGCAGATGCTGCGGAGCGGACACGCCCGCGCCTATAGCCTCCCCGGCAGCGCGGAATGCATCGAGCAATTGATTGAGTATGAGCGGATCGCTCGCCGCAGCGGGATAGGCTTATGGAGCAACGCCGCCTATCAAGTCCGCGCGGCTCAGCGCACCCGCGACCTGCTCCGGTTGCGTAGCACGTTCCAGATTGTCGAGGGGCGGGTGCTCCGTGTGACCGAGAACAAGGGGCAGATCTTCGTCAATTTCGGCAGCGACTGGCACGAGGACTTCACGGTCAGGACGCGCAGGGCCGATTGGAAGTCGCGTCCGATCGACTGGAAGGGTCTGGAGGGCCGGCGTGTGCAGGCCCGCGGCTGGATCGAGCGCCGGTCGGGGCCGGCGATCGAGCTGCTGCATCCGAGCGACCTGGAGATCGAGACCGACTGAGCGTCAATAAAACGAAAAGCGCCGGACCGATCACCTCGCCCCGGCGCTTAGATCAATTGTATGTTCCGGCGGCCAAGGCCCGAAACGCCATGGAAAGCTCAGGCGGCCTTCACTTCTGTATCGCCGCTCGGCTCGGCGGCTTCCTCGGCCGCAAGACGACGCCCGCGCGCACTCTTGGACAGCACCTCGGTGATCCGCTGCACCGCGCCGCGCTCGTCCAAACGCTCGACTGCAGCAATCTCCCGCGCCATGCGGTCTAGAGCCGCCTCATAGAGTTGGCGCTCCGAATAGGACTGCTCAGGTTGAGTCTCAGAGCGATACAAATCGCGCACCACCTCGGCGATCGATACCAGGTCGCCGGAATTGATCTTCGCCTCGTACTCCTGAGCGCGCCGGCTCCACATCGTCCGCTTGACGCGAGCCCGCCCCTTGAGCGTCTCCATCGCCTTTCCGACGATTTCGTCGTCGGCCAGCTTGCGCATACCCACGCTCTGCAATTTCCCGGTCGGAACGCGCAGCGTCATCTTGTCCTTGTCGAAGGTGATGACGAACAGCTCGAGCGACATGCCGGCAATCTCTTGCTCCTCGATCCCGACAATGCGGCCGACTCCGTGCGCCGGGTAGACGATGAACTCGTTGGTCTTGAAGCCATGCCGCTGGCTGATCGGCTTCTTCGCGGCCTGGGCGCTCTGCCGGGCCTCGGCCGCCTTGACCGCCAAGTCCTTAGGTGTCATTGGCGACGAAATCTTGGGCTGCGCCGGCTTCGACATGGCCGCGGTCATGGCTCGCTGGGGGACCGGCGGACGGGTAGCAGCAACTGCGGCCGCGGCGGCAGCCGGTTTCACTGGAACAGTGGGTGCGGCAGGCCGGGCCGCAGCCGTCGGATGCTTGGCCGCAACTGCGGGATGCTTCACTGCAACAGCATGCTTTGCTGGCGCGGCGGCGCTAGGCTTCGCCGTAGGGACGGCGGATTTGGCTGCGCCTGCCCCAGGCCTCGCGACCGCCTTCGCGACATCCGCACCAACGGGAACGGATTTAGGGGCGGCAGACTTGGAGGTGGCGGCCTTGCTGAAAGTTCTGGCGGGCTTGCCAGCGACTTTGTGAGCCGAAGCGGTCTTCGCCGGAGCCGCCTTCGATTTGGCGGCAGCATGCGGCCCGCGCGCTTTTGCCTCGATCTTGCTACGCTCTGTCTTCTTTACCGGTTCGATGGTCTTGGCGCCCGCTCCCTTCGCCTTGCTCTGCTTAGCTTTGACAGGAACCTTTTTGTTCTGAGCCATCTTTCTCTCACTCTCCAGTAACTCACGCCAAGAGGTCTGGATGCGGCTTGGCGCCCGCACCCGCACGTTGGCGGTTCGAGAAGAACGTTCCCGGCAAAGGGGCCGGATTTGAAGGAGCGTCCCTATTTTCGCGCCACCGAAACCGGCGCCCAGCATAGGTCCAAGCTGTTTCGAAGGCCCTTGGTTGGCTTCGCGCATGCTAAGCCCGGGTGACCTTGCAGCGTCGCATTGGTCATCCAGGCTAATAAGACGCGAGCCGGAAAACACTCCCGGTCCCTGCGTTCCTCATTGGTTCAGCCACGCCACAAACGAGTACAAATATAATACATTTTTCACGAAAAAAGAAGAGGGCCGTTAGCCGGCGCAAACACCCGCAGATCCTGCCATTAAACAAGGAACAAGTAAGCGATGCCGTTTTGTCGCGGAGGCCAAGCCGAAGCGGATATCGCCTCAATCCCCCGTGCCGCGGTTCGGCGTGAAGTAGAGCTCAAACTTTCCCTTCTCGTCCCGGTACTTGTCGGCATCCTCTGGGGCCGGCTTCTTTGACGTGATGTTAGGCCACTTTTCTGCAAACTCGCGATTGAGCTGAAGCCATTTCTCGATGCCGGCCTCGGTATCCGGCTTGATCGCGTCCACCGGGCATTCCGGCTCACACACGCCGCAGTCGATGCACTCGTCGGGGTGAATGACCAGCATGTTCTCGCCCTCGTAGAAGCAATCGACGGGACAGACCTCCACGCAGTCGGTGAATTTGCACTTGATGCAATTCTCGTTGACGATGAAAGTCATGGCTCCCTATCCGCGCTGACTCGGGCTCAATTGGTTCTATAATTGTACACAAGCTTCCCGCACAGGGCAGGTTGTCGCAATCGACCAGCCGATTGGCTGCCCTGCTTATTGCTCATCCCTAGTCAATCGCTCCAGGGCCCGGCGATCCCGCTTGGTGGGCCGGCCGCCGTCCTCGCGGATCGGAGCCTGGGTGGCTCTCTCGACAGAGCCGCCGCCCGCGGCGTCACCTGGCATAAGAGCCTTGGGCGTAATGTCCTCGTAGAGCTGCTGTGCACTGGCGGGCGGGCCCCCCCGCTCGCCCGGCGCCATGATCCTCAAGATGCGAACCTTGGCGCGCGTGGTGATCGTAAGCACGTCCCCGATCCGGACCGACAGGCTCGGCTTGTCGGTCTTGGCCTTATTGACCCTGACCTTGCCGCCGACCACAAGCCCTGCGGCGAGCGTCCGCGTCTTGGCCACGCGCGCAAACCAGAGCCACTTGTCGAGGCGCTGCACGCCGGCGATGCGACCCGGCGAGTCCGGTGTAAGGCTCATGAGGAGCCCTGCTCCTGCGCCCGTTTTTGCAGCGCCTGCTTCAGCGCACCGAGCGCGGCAAACGGCGAGTCGGGGTCGAACTCACCGCGCTGCGTCGGGGGCGCTGAACGCATCTGCATGGCAGGGCGCTCCTCGCGGCGCCGCTCCCCGCCGCCCATTGGCCGCCACGTTCTGATCCTGATGCGCCTCCAGGCTCAGCGGGCTTCCCTCGATCCTGCCGTTCAGGAGCGGCTGCCGCTGCCGGTGGCGCAGCCTCGGTCTTTTCCGCCGGGGCGTGATGGGCCTTCCGCTGGCCCTGCTGGTTCGAACGGCCGCGCCGGCGTTCCGGGCGTTCCTGCTCATGCCGCCGACGGGGCCTCCAGATTTCCTCGAAGACGACGTCCTCCGCCTGCTGCGGTGATTGCCCACTGGCGTCATCGGCCGTCGCAGGGGCCGCCTCGGATCCCGGAGCAGGTACTGCCCTAGCCGGCGAGGCATCGACCGACGCCGCTTCGGCTTGATGCGCCGCGGCAGGCGCGGCATCGGCAGCCCCATCCGCAGTAGCACTCGCTTCGGTGGCGACCTCGGGCGCGGCCGGGGCCGGAGCCTGGGGTGCATCGCCCTCGGCCACGACAGCCACACCATCGATTCCGGGCTCCGGCGCTGCCGCGACTGCGGCCGGCTCGCTCGCCCCCCGATCAGCCGGCGTTTCAACCCCAAGCACGCGCGGCTTCTTCACAGGCCGCCGCTCGAACCGGAAGCCGAGGCTCTTCAGCACGTGCCCCAATTCGTCGGGCGAGCAGCCGAGGATTGACATCATCTCGGGCGTGACCTTGAACCCGCCATCACCGGTCGATCCCTTCGGTGGCGGAACCGAGCCATCGGCAGGCGCGCGCCATGACAGGAGCGGGCGGATGAGGTCGGCCAGCCGCTCCAGGATATCGATCCTGATCGCCCGCGGCCCGCACACATGGAAGCCGCACGCCCGGTAGAAAGCCTCAGGCACGGCCGGGTCGGCGGGAGCCGATGTCAGGCCCGGGCGCGGCGGCTCCGGCAACTCCGCGGGCGCAGGCGCGGACGGCTGGACGCTTCCAGCCTTCAGCCCCCAGAGCGCGAGCGTCAGATCGGCGGCCGCCGGCTTCAGTAGCAGGGGAAAGTAGATATTAAAGGCGCCGAACCGCACGCCGTGCCGGCGCAATTGCGCACGGCCCGTCTGGTCGAGGGACTTGATCTCCTGGGCGATGCCCTCGCGCTTGAGCGTTCCGAGGTTCTCGGTCAGGCGGAAGGTGATGCCCCGCGCCAAGCCGGAGACGTCCTGGGCCTCGGTCAGCTCGACCAGCGGCTTCAGCTTCTCGCGAATGGAATGCGCGATCCAGCCTGTGATCCGCTCCGCCACCTTCTCCTTGTCGGGCGGCTGAAGGTGCTCGTCGGAGAGAACAACCACCTGTGGCTTCAGGGGATTATCACCCGGCTCGAGGCGTGCGATCTCCTCGCCGCGCCACAGGATTCGCCCTTGCCGCGTCAGCTTGAATGCGTCGTTCTTGGCGGCAATGACGCGCCGCACTCGCATCCCAAGCTCCTTGGCGAGCACCTGCATGGCCGCGTGCCGGGCCGCCTTGCCGTGGATGCCCTCGGCCTGGGCGTCGGGTGAGAACATGAAGCCCTTGATGCGCCCGACGTAGTGGTTCTCGACCTTGATCGCGCCGTCATCCGCAATTTCAGCCGCGAGCGCCTCCTTGTCGCGCAATCCGCGCATGAGCGCGCTCGTCCTGCGGTCGACGAAGCGCTGCGTCAGCTGCTCGTGCAGGGCATCCGACAGGCTGTCTTCGATAGCGCGGGTCCGCTCCTGCCAGTGCTCCGGGTCCTTGAGCCAATGGGGCCGGTTGGAGACGAAGGTCCAGGTCCTGATGTGGGCGATGCGATTGGCGAGCGTGTCGATATCGCCATCGGTTCGGTCGGCGAGCGCCACCTGCTGGGCGAACCAGTCTTCCGAGATGCGCTCAGCGCCCGAGGCCACGAACTTGAACAGCGTCGCCACCAGCTCGGCATGGTTTTGCGTCGAGATCTTGCGGTAGTCGGGGACCTGGCACACGTCCCACAGCTTGGCCACCGCCGTTCCTCTGGCAAGCTCGACGACCTCGGGATCATGACTGACGGTCTCGAGCGCGACGACGTCGTCGGCCATGCGGGCGCGCGTGAGGCGGTTCTCCCGCGGGATCTGGCGCAGGCTGTCGCGCAGGCCGTCGAGCGAAGATAAATCAAGGACGCGGCTGCGCCATTGCAGCGTCTTCACCGTATCGAACGTGTGCATCTCGATGCGCTCGATCAGGTCGTGCTCGAATGAATCGAGCTCGCCGGTCACACCGAACGTGCCGTCGTTCATGTGGCGACCCGCGCGCCCGGCGATCTGCGCCAACTCGGCCGGCGTCAGCGTCCGGTGGTTCTGTCCGTCGAACTTGCGCACGGCGGCAAACGCCACGTGGTCGACATTGAGGTTGAGGCCCATGCCTACGGCGTCGGTCGCGACCAGGAAGTCGACATCGCCTGACTGGTAGAGCGCAACCTGTGCGTTGCGGGTGCGCGGGCTGAGCGCGCCGAGCACGACCGCCGCGCCACCTCGCTGACGACGGATCAGTTCCGCGATGGCGTAGACCTCGGATGCCGAGAACGCCACGACCGCCGTCCGCGCCGGCAGGCGGGTGATCTTCTTCTGGCCGGCATAGGTCAGTTTCGACAGGCGCGGGCGCGATATGAAATTGGCGCCGGGAATAAGATCGCTGATCGCCTCGCGCATGGTGCCCGCGCCAAGCACCAGGGTCTCGAGCTTGCCGCGCGCGTGCAGCAGGCGGTCGGTGAAGACGTGACCGCGCTCCGGATCGGCAGCGAGCTGGATCTCATCGATCGCCAGAAAGTCGACATCGATCTGCCGTGGCATGGCTTCCACGGTAGAGACCCAGAAGCGCGGGTTCTCGGGCTTGATCTTCTCCTCCCCGGTGATCAGGGCAACCTTGTCGGCGCCGATCCGCTGCACGATCCGGTCGTAGACCTCGCGCGCCAGAAGGCGCAGCGGCAGCCCGATCATGCCTGTGTCGTGGCCGAGCATCCGCTCGATCGCAAGATGCGTCTTGCCGGTATTGGTCGGACCCAGAACGGCAATGACGTTCCGGATCCGCGTCTCGACATCGATGCGCATATTGCCCGCTCTCCCAAACCGTGCCCTCAGGCAGACGGCCCTTCGCCCCGTATCGTATCGGGCAAGCGGGCCGGCGAACCGTTCCCTTCACCCGTCAAACGTCCGCCCCGCCTCGCAGTTGCTTCGCCGCCCACGCGCAGGCACGCCGGTCTTGTGCCATCCGCGTGCCAGCAGACCATGATAGCCAACGAAGCCCGCCGCAGCCTTCTAATGGATGAGCGCAATCTGCTTCATTCCCGGAGTGATAATCGTAATTTTCTGCGCCGTCATCTTGGCCGAGCCGGCGAAGGTCGGAATGGTGACCTCGTAGGGAACCAGCAGGTTCGCGCTCGGGATGGGCCGGAAGGCAATCTCGATGCCCTGCTCGGCGGCCATCATCTTGTTCTCCTCGTTATTCTTATGACCTGCAATCGGCAAGTAGCGCACGCGGCAGACGAAGGCGATGCTGGGTTGTCCACTGGGGACCGCCTCCGTCACGCGGAGCTGGCGGTTGAACGTCAACAAAAGATCAAATCTCTGCTTTCCATCGAAGATGGCGACGCGCCGCCCGCACGGATTTGCAGCCGGACCGCGCGTCAGGGCCAGCACCGCGCTCAAGGGATCGAGGACGTCCTTCAGGTGCTGCTCCTGCACCGGCACGGTGGCCTTCGAAGGCGAACTCGGCGGAACAACAGTGCTGTTTGCGACGCGCCCGTCGCTGAAGCTCATTTTCACGGAACCGGATTTGGAATTGCTCTTGT
>WNFL01342546.1_pt1 | contig 20457 bp, 20 predicted proteins | sample 5400361 | NCBI WGS metagenome assembly WNFL01 (sample SAMN13153351, study PRJNA577476) | soil metagenome | isolation source: 40 cm soil on Douglas fir-dominated hillslope | place: USA:California | collected 2013-09-17
CATGATCGCACCGAAGAGGAACCATGGCGTATCGTTTGCGAAGCCGCTGAACGCGGTCTCCACCTTGGCGACACCGGTTGCCCAGAAGAGAAGACAGCCGATCAATCCCGCCGCGCCGTACTCCATCACATTGGTCATCCAGGCGAGGATCATGAAACTGGAAATCGCCATGGCGCCCTTTGCGGCGGACGGAATGTCGAACGGCGAAAGCCAGATTGCGATCGGTACGACCACGCAAACGATCGCAAAAATCGCCCGCAAGGTTTCCGAGGGCTCCTCGATGGCGGCAGCGTGCGGTTTGATAATGGTAATGTCGCCGGCGCTCATAGTTTCCTCGCTGCAGAACGTAGGAAAACTATAGGGGGAGCGTCGGCAGCACAAACGCTAAACCCCGCATCAGCGCGAAAAATTGGCGCGTTATTGCGGCTTTGCGCTATAGTCGTGCGAGCCTGCAGGGCATCGCGAGCACATGACGTCATTGGCGAATTTGGCTGTCGCCTTCGGCATGGCTCTTATGGCCGTTTCGAGCGCAACCGGCGTACGCGCAGAAGATTCGCCGGATTTCTACAAAGGCAAGACGATTTCCCTCTATGTTGGCTCGACGACGGGGGCGTCTACGACGTCTATGCGCGGCTCCTCGCCCGCCTCATGGGGCGGGCGTGAATTGCAGACACTGGTTGCGGATATCTATCGCACGCCGGCCAATGTGGTGGCGAAAACAAAAGCCATGCTGAAATGAAACCCATGAGGGAGTGAAATGAAAGTTTTCGACATGGATTCCCATCTTCGGGAAGAATACGTCATGGACGAGGTCTATCGGCTGGAGGGCAAATTCGCCGACCAGTCTCCGGTGCGGCTCAACGATGAAAGAAACGTCCGCGCGAAATTCAAGCACAATCTGCAGCCATGGCCCACACAGGTCGGCAAGCATTTCAATCATTCGATCGTCTATGACCCGTATGAAAATTGGAATGGGGGCGAGATTGCACGCCGTCAGGTCGGCGGCTGGGACATGAAAGCGCGCCTCGCCGAGAACGAGAAGGAAGGCATCGACCATCAGATGCTGTTTCCCACGCAGCTCAGCATCCCGACCTATATCGAGGGCGAACTCGGAGCGGCCTTGGCACGCGCCTACAACAATTGGGTGAAGACGCTCGTCGCCGGCAATGAAGACCGGCTATGGCCGATCGGGGTCATGCCTTGGGGCCATCCCGAAGCCCTGGTCGATGAGCTCAAACATTGCGTCAAGACCCTCGGGTTCAAAGCCGTCCACCTGACGCCCTACAGCCACAAGCACACGATCGATGATCCCATCTTCGAGCCGTTCTACACCGAAGCCGAGAAGCTCGACGTTCCGTTGATGCTGCACCCCGCGACCATGGGCGAGCTGATCAATCGCTACGACAATTTCTTCGCCATGCATGTGCTGGGACGCCCGTTCAACTGCACGGCGGGCCTCGTGGCGCTGACCACCGGGGGCGTGTTCGAACGCCACCCCAATTTGCGTGTCGCCTTCTTTGAATGCAGCGCCGAGTGGATCCTTTATTGGATGCACCGGATGGACGACGACTATAAGCGCATGAAGAACGGCTTCACCCCGAAGATCACCAAGAAGCCGTCGGAATATCTCAAGAAGAACTGCTATGTGACCTGCGAGGCGGACGAAAGAATGCTGCGGCTGGCGCTGGAGGAATTCAACGAGGACCGCGTGCTGCTGGCTTCAGACTATCCGCATTTCGATTCGGAATATCCCGGAACCGTGCACGAATTGCAGGAACGCAGCGACATCAGCGACAAGCAGAAGCAAAAGATCCTGTGCGAGAACGCCAAGGAATTTTTGCGGATCTAACCTCAGCGCTACGCCGATCCGTCCCCTATAGGGGTTGTGGATTGTAACTAAATTTAGCTCCCAGCCTAGCCTTCAGTAGGGAAATTGAGGAAGGTCCGGTTTGGGGGAATGACGCTAGAATCAAGCCAGCGATTTCACGATCGCCGCCAATCAGCGATGATCGATCTGACTCGCTTGTGAGCGCATAGAGCAGTCGTGGATTGCCGCTGGGACGAAATCTCCATCATGAACGCACGCCTATCCCAACTCTTAAATTTCAACATCGGGCTTTCACGTGTTAAGGCCGATATCGCAGATGCGCGAGAGTTCGTCCGGCATCCGAACGAACTCGATTTGGTTAGAATCGATGAAGCCGCGTGGCTCAAAGACTTGCAACAGAAAGTTGCGGTTGGTTACGTGCCATCTGCAGCCGTTATCGCCGATGTGCCCAAGGGAAGCGGAGGAATTAGACCGGCAGCCTTACTGACACTCGAAGATCGGGTCGTTTACGCTTCCGCTTTAGCGTATGCACTCCCACAAATACATTCCGCGTTGGCGTGGTCTCAAGGCACTGTGGATTTTGCCTATCGTCTAGTTAGGTCCGCAGGTCACGATTGGTTTGGGAATCAATTCACGGGCTGGAGCGATTTTAGGCGAAAGTCGGTGGACCTAATCGCGGAAGGTATCCCCTTCGTCGTCATAACAGACGTTACGGGATTTTATGAAAACATAGCTCTGCAGCGCCTTGCCTCCGACCTAAATCAGATGGGCATAGATGGCGAGATTATCAGTTTGCTCTCCAAGTGCTTGAACCTTTGGGCTCAAGTCGAAGGTCGCGGAATTCCTCAAGGAAATTCTGCTTCAGATGTGTTGGCCAAGGTTTACTTGAACCCCACTGATCATCAAATGATCGAATCCGGTTTTACAGTATCGCGCTACGTCGACGATATTAGGATATTTTGCACTAGCGATGCTGAGGCGAAGCGAGCGCTTATCGTATTAACGCAAAGTCTGCGTCGGCGAGGTTTGAATCTGCAGGCCGCTAAGACAAAAATGTTGGTGGCATCAGACGCAATCCGCGAGATCGACGGAGTTATTCCGCATATCGAGGCTGCTCGCGACAGCTTTATACGGGAAGTGCGCGAGATGGCGGGCGAGGTCAATCCGTATTTAACACTGGAACAGAGCGAACAACTGATTGAAATACGGAAGCCAGGCGTTCCGATCGAAAATTTAAGAAATCAGTTTCAAGCCTACTTCATGGAAAGGAGCATAGATTTCGATAAATCGCTGTTTCATTTTTTGCTTAATCGGCTGGGCAATCACGGAGATAATTTTGCTGCAGATTATTGCTTGTCCATTCTCTCCGAGCATCCGGAGGAGACGGGCGTAATACTCTCCTATTTGGAAAAAATAGGCGTCACGACTGAGCACTTGTTAAGGCTGGAGCAATTCCTTAGATCGGAAGAGGCTGTCTACGAATATCAGGTCTATCAAATATTGGAATTTGCCATGGACCAGAATGCAGAAAAAGCCCCAGGACTTTTGAGTCTTATTAGGCAGATCGCTTTCGATCGTGGGCGTCCCGATTATCTACGAGCGGTTGCGCGGGTTGTCATTGGAAAATTGGGAACGGTGGGAGACCTGGAACTCATAGAGGCGTCCTTCGCCACTGCCGCACCGGGACTGGATAGGGCGCAAGTTCTGTGCGCGCTGGGCCGCATGGAACGCGGTCGCCGAAACGGATTTCTTGCGCGGACCCAAGGAAGTGATCAGCATTGCGCGCGAGCCGCCAATTTTGTGCGACAAACTCTTGGCTAGGTCTGCCTCCTCTGTCCGCCTTTGGCGGACTCCGCCACGGTGGGGTGAAGTTTCAGAACCCGAGCAGCGGCCAGTAGATGCCGGTGCAGAACAGCAGCGCGAGGAATTCCACGATCGTCAGCAGCGCACCCAGTTTGAGCATGTCGACGTGGCGGAAATAGCCATAGGCGTAGCCGACGATCAGCGGCGCCGACTGATAGGCGAACAGCTTCCCGCCGGCGGCGAAAGTCCACACCATGCCGACCCAAAGCGCATCGAGGCCGTGCGTCTTGGCGAATTCCATCAGGATCGGCAGTGAGGTGGCGAGCATCGATATCTCGCTCGCGGTGAAGAAGTGATAGACGAACGCCGTCCAATAAAGGACGGGCACCGCAATCAAGCGGTTGGCCAGAAGCGGCTCCATGCCACCGAGGAACGTGTCGGTCAGGACCTTCAGCCCACCGGTCTCGCGTAAGACCTCGCTCATGCCGAGCGCCGCCGCGACGAAGAAATAGGGCAGCATGTTCGCTTTGCGGAAATCTTCGGCGTTGAGAACTTCCACAAACGGGAGCAGCCCGATCAAACCCACGCCGAACGCGACCTTTGCGGCCGAAATGCCATGCAGCCAGTCGGTCAACCACAGCGCGAGAGCCAGAAGAACGAGTGCGGTGGCTTTGGTCGCCATGGGCGACCAGGGAACGACGGAGCGAAAATGGGCTTGCACCTCGCTGCGCCGGCTTTCGAGACTCTCGATTTCGGGAGGAAACAGCCACAGCGTCAGCCGCCAGCCGATCAATATGGTCACGATGGCGCAAGGAAAGAACGCCAGCAGCCAGAACGAATAGGTGACATCGACCCCGCCGATTCTCTCGATGACGTTGCGGGCGGTGATAGCTCCGGTGCCGGCGATGATCATCTTGTCGAAAATGGCGCAGGTGTAGGTGACGAGCAGGAAGATGCCGCGCCCGATATTGGACCCCTTGTCGACGCCGAAGAGATTGATCACGCCGATACAGATGGGCGCCATGATCACCACCCGGGCGACGCCGGAGGGCACGATGAAGACCAACAGGAAATTGATGACGATGAGCCCGAGCAGCAGCCGGCTATAGGTCAGGCCGACGCGATTCACGACGAAGCCGGCGATGCGCTGCGGCAGTCCGGTCTTGGTTGCCATGGTGCCGAGAAACACCGCGCCGATGTAGAACCAGGACGCGTCGTTGACGAAGCCGCTGAAAACCACCTCGGGCTTGGCGATGCCGAAGACCCAGAACAGGAACAGCCCGACCAGCCCGGCCGAGGCGTATTCCATCACCTCGGTCATCCAGGCAATGATCATCATTGCCGAAATGGCGAGCGCCGCCTTGGTGTTTGAAGAAAGCGCCAGCGGAGAAAACCAGATCGCGGCGCCGGCGCCTAGGCAAAACAAGGATTGCACCAGACGCAGCTGAGAACTTCGTGCGCCCGCGACCGCAACACGCGGCTCGGCAATTGGACTGTCAATCGCGGTCAACGCACTCTCCCTCTAGCACTCATAAATCGGTCGGCGGTTTCCAATCCTCATGCCCTTCCAGAAGAGTGGTCGGCGGATAGGTGACCATCTTCTGAAACAGCAGATGCATGAAAAGGAACAGCGGCTTGGCCTTGAAGACAAGCAGGACCGCCTCGTTCTCCGGATCGTCGTTGAAGTGTTGATGCACGCATCCCGTCTCGACGATCATGATGTCGCCGGCCTTCCAATCGATGCGCCGCCCGTCATGGATGTCGTAGCCACGGCCCTTAATGACGAAGAAGACGGCGCTGTTCAGATGCCCGTGCTTCTGGCCGAAGGCGCCCGGCCCGTAGGCTTCGATATGGGTCTCGATCGACTGTCCGACGGCTGTGGTCCCCGGCGTGATGCCGGTCTTGCTGTAATGCTGCGGTCCGCCTTTCCAAGGCTTGTCGCGGAACGACAGCACGCGTGGTTGGCTGAGCAGGTCCTTGGTCAGCTCGCTATAGGTGCCTTCCAACGCGCGCACGAAGGTCCGCTTCTTCTGCCATCGCTCCCACACAACGGGCTGTTCGCGGTTGTGGGTCGCAGGTGCCGGGTCTGCGTCCGTCGGGAGATCTTGCATTGTCGATTCGGTCAACAGCTCACCTTCGAAATTAGGGATTGCGCGGAATCGCGTTCAAAAGATTGGACGGCGAATATTGATCGGTGAGGACCCGTGTCGCCGGATTCCAGTCGACCTTCGTGCTGAACAGAGGCAGGAGGAAACCCGTGCCGGTACCGCGTTTGCTGAGCTCGGGTTCCAACAACATGGCGTTCTTCTTGGCGTTCTCAGGATCGGCGGACAGGATTCCGCTCGGCCGGCCCACGATGATGCGGTTGGCGAGCTTCAAATTGAAGTACGCGCCGAACACGGCGCGGTAGGTGACGGACTCGTAATCGTAAAGCGCGCTGTCGGAGAAGGTGTTGGCGACGATGACGCCGTCGGGCGTCATGATCGATTTGACTTCCTGGAGGAATTCCCGGGTCAGCATGTGCTCCGGGATGTAATCCGCATCGAACGCATCGAGCAGCACCAGATCGTAATTCGGCTTCTGCGGGATCATGCGCTTCACGAAGACCCGCCCGTCCTCGATGAACACGCGTGTTTTCGGCCCGGGCTTGAACTCGAAATATTGGCGCGCGACGGAGTCCACCGCCTTGTCGAGCTCTACAAGATCAATCTGCGTGTTGGGCAGCATCTCCTGCATCGCCGTCGGAATCGTACCGCCGCCCTCGCCGATGATGAGGATCCGCTTCGGGTTCGGATTGAGATAGAGCCCCGCCAGCATCATCTGGGTGTAATCGAAGATCAGCTTGCTCGGCTCGTGCAGGAGCTTGCAGGATTCGCGTCCGAAGGGGCGCGGATAGCGGAACAGCATGCAGCGTTCATCGCCGTTCTGGGTCACGAAAATATTCCGGTAGAGCGAACGCTCCTGATGCAGCAATTGTTGCTGCGCATTGGCAGACGCCATGCCGACGATCATCAGCAGAAGCGTGAAAAAGAGCACAGTTGCGCGCATGGCGAGGTCATTCTCTCTGGTAATTTGTTAAGGCCCCCAGGCCGCCCAGTATAACCGAGATGCTGATGGCAACCATCAATATGGTGTTCACCTCGAACAACAACACAAGGTAAAAGGCCGTGAGCAAGGTGCCGAAGCTGCTGCCAAGCGTCGAAATGAAATAGAGATATCCGGCGTCATGGCCGGAGGATTCCTTGTTCTTCACAATGATGCGAATGGCATAAGGCGACACCATGCCGGCGAAAATCGTCGGTATGAGGAACAGGCCGAGACAGGTCACCAGGGAACCGAAACGCGGATCGGTGATCGTGTTGAACACGAAATCCAGGACCGTCGTCCCGAACAGCAGAATCGGAACGGTGGTCAGGGCCGAAGTGATCAGGATACCGCATAGCCGCGCGACGCTGGGCTGGAAGCGCGAATAGATTCCGCCCAGGAGGTAACCGATGGAGAGTCCCAGCATGAAAACGAAAATCACCGAGCCCCAGACATAGATGCTGCTGCCGAACGACGGCGCGATCAGCCGCCCCGAAAGCAGCTCCACCAGCATGACGTAGAAGCCCGACCATCCGGCGATGGTGTAGGCCCAGAGGGCGCTTGCCTTTGCCATTTGTCTCCCCGTCGCCCCTATCCCAATCCGCCTTCGTCCGGGCTCATGGGTGTGACCGTCACGCCCAAATAATTGCACTCCGGACCATAAAGCAGCGCTTTCACATCGTCGGCGGAAAAGAGCTTGACCAGCTGATCAACTTGCCCCGCCAAAGGAAGGACCAGGCCCGCTTGTTGGGCCAAGTCCATGGTCACGTCCATGTCTTTTTCTTGCCAGGTGAACCGGGTCGAATCCCAGCGTTTCAGCGTTAGATTGAATGCCGGACATTCGAGCAGCACCTCACGCATCTTCTGCGCGTCGACGCCGAAGCGCTTGGCGAGCAGCAGCGTCTCGTAATTGGAAACGCAATGCACCCAGTGCAGAAGATTGTTGCAGGCCTTGGCGAGTTGGCCGGCGCCCACCGGCCCCACCCTCAGCACGTTGCGGCTATAGGCCATCAGAACCGGTCTGGCGCGTTCGACGTCTTCTTCCGCGCCGCCGCAAAGCGAGAGCAGCGTTCCTTCCCTGGCGCCCGATGCCCCATAGACCACGGGCGCATCGATGAAACGCTTGCCGCGTTCTTCGCAAAGCTCGGCCAGTTCCTTCATCGTGTTGGGGCTGTTCGTCGCGACGATGGCGATCAGCGCGCCGGATGGTGCTTGTTGGGACAGTGTCCGCGTGACCGCACACGACTGCTCGTCGGTCGAAACCACGACAAGGAAGACCTCGCCTTTCTGGCCCAAATCTTCGAGGCTCGCGGCAATGCCGACGCCGCGCGTGGCGACGGCATTCAGTTTCGCCTGGTCGGGATCGTAGGCCGAAACATCGTGGCCCTTGGCAAGGAGATGCCCCGCTATCGCAGCGCCCATCTCACCCACTCCGGCCAAACCCACTCTCATATCGTCCTCATATTTCCGCTTTAACCGGTATGTTGTGTGATGGTGTCGATCAGCGCAGGCTTGCCGGCCTTCACCGCAGCGATGGCACGCTTCAGCGCCGGTGCGATGTCGGCCGGATTTTCGATCGGGCCTTCGGAATACCAGCCCATCGAACGGGCCAATGTCGCAAAATCGGGCGCAGGATCCATGATGTCCATGCCGATATAGGCGCGCTCTTCGGGCGTGCCGCGCTGGCGGGCCACGCTGATCTGGTGCTCCCAATCGTTGTAATAGGCGCGATTGTTGTGCATCACGCAGAGCAGCGGCACTTTATGCTTGGCCGCAAACCACAGGGCGCCGGCATCGAACATCAAATCGCCGTCTGTCTGGCAATCGACGACAAGGCGTCCTTTGCCGCGATGAGCCAGTGCAACACCGATCGCCATACCGATCTGCGTGCCGGTGCCCAGCGCCTTGCCAGGCCAGCGGTAGTGTTTGTCGAAATTCCACAGCTTCAACGCCCAATCCTCGAAGGCCTGCGTGGTGAGAACCCAGTCTTCGGATTTGATCTGCTCCCATACTTCCATCGCAAGGCGCGGCAGAGAGATCGGCGAGGCGTCCCAGCCGTCACGCGCTTCATCGCGCCATTTGGACCGCTGTCTGTCGTGAATCTGTTTGACGGCGTGTTTGCGCTCATCGATGCGCTTGGCTGCTTTGGGGTCCTTGCCCACACGGGCACGGCAAAGTTCGGTGAGAGCCGGAATCGCGAGCTCCGTATCGGCCAATACGCGGGCCGCGCATTGGGGAAACTTCTGATAGCCCATCGCCCATTTGGAAATCTCGATATCGGCAAAGCCAATATCCGCCCATTGACAATGATCGGGATAGATCGGGCGTAGCGTGCGGTTGATGCGGTCGTTTTCATGCGTCAGCCGTTCCCAGTCGCGGCAATCGAGCGCCAAGATGAGATCAGCTTGTTTGAAAATGTCCTTGTTCATCCGGCAATCGAGCGGATGTTCGGTTGGGAAGTTCAGCCGCGATTGCACGTCGGAAACAGCCGCGCCGGTGGTCTCCGCGAGCGCCACCATATCCGTCAAACCGCTCGCCACGCGCCCCGCATATTGCGGCAGCAGCACGGGCCATTCCGCGGAAATAAGCCGGTCCGCTATGTCGCCGAGCGCGGTGAGATCGGCGGCGATCTTGCTCGGACGCCTCACCGCGGCCGGGTCAGGCAAGCGGACCGTCTCGGTCAGCTGCTCTTCCTGCAGCCCGGCGTCGTAGCACATATAGATCGGGCCCTGCGGCTCGCTCATCATGATGGAATAGGCGCGCGCGAAACTGTCTGGGACTCCCTGGATGCCGCCGGGCTGGTAATCCCATTTCACGTAATCGCGGACCACATTGCCCTGCACATTGGCGGTGTGATCCCAATCGACGCGCGGGCGGCGCTTGCCCTCGTCCATCGGACCGGTGGCGCCAACAACGAATACCGGCGCGCGGTCGGTGTAGGCGTAGTAGATTCCCATGGTGGCGTGCAGCAGGCCGACCACATTGTGAACGATGACGCAGAGCGGTTCGCCGCACGCTTTCGCGTAGCCATGCGCGATTTGCACCGCGATCTTCTCGTGCTGACAGAGCAACATGGGTGGATCGTTGCGATTGTGATTGACGAGCGAATCATGCAGCCCGCGATAGGACGCGCCCGGATTGAGCGTGATGAACGCAAAGCCGAATTGACGTATCAAATCCGCGATGACATCCGATTGCCAGCCCCGGTTGGGCGGGGCAGTCGCGCTTTTATCCGTCATGAAATCCGCCTGCCGGTCAGTGGGAGTGACCGTGGCCGTGACTATGCCCGTGGAACGGATCATGGTCATGATCGTGATCGGGCGCGGCGATCTCGCCCTCGGAATAGCCGAGCATCAGCGCTTCCATGACGCGGCGCAGCGGGTCTTCGGAGAGCGGGACATGGGCGGCGATGAACCCCGCAAGCCGCGCGAACACCAGCGGCTCCATGGCGATACGTTGATAACCGCTCATCTCGTCGGGCGCACGGTTGGGATCTATGGCGGCGGCAAGCAGCTCTCGGAAGAGCCGATCCAAATGGGCGTGCACCGGATCGGAATTCTTCCCCTGCTTCTTCATTGTGGCGAGGAACGAGTGCGCGTGGGCGACGAAACGGTCATAGACCCCATCGTCCGGACCCGCTTCTTCTTCAAGATCTCCACACATGCTTCACTCCAAAACTAGGTTGCGGTGCCCAGGGCCGAAGCTGTTCAGCCGAAAATCCACTGGAAGACCAGACCTTCGAACAGCGGCAGACCGAGGAATAGTTCGAACACGCCATAAAGGACGCCCCAGGCGAACAAGGCCGCCGCGAGAGCGACGTACCATTTTTCGTGTCCCGAAAAATAGAGATAGGCCGCGACCAACGCCGGCCCGGCATAGGGAAAGCCGAACAACACCAATCCGCCCACGAACGCGATAAACCACGCGAACATGCGGCCTTCGCGGCGATGCTCGTCGCTGGTTACGGCCGGCTCGGGCCGCTCGCGCAGCTCCTTGATGAGCTGGATGACCGAAAACAGCAGCCCCGGTATGCCAATCACCAGAGGTAGAAACCGCGCTTCAGGCGCATAGGTGAAAGCAAGCCCCACCGCGGCCGCAAAGGCGACCACCATGATGGCACTGACAAGGATGCGACCCTCAAGCATGGCTCGGCACAGTCTTGTTGGTACGGCGCGAGCGCCAAAGGTAGAAGCCGACGCTGGCGAGGATCATCGCAATCAGGATCAGCGAAATCGGCCGCCAGAAGAAACTCGCGCCAAAAAGGCCTATCGCCTTCTGCAGGGAATCCTCGGCGATCTTTCCGAGAATGACCCCGATGATGAAAGGCGCGCGCGGCCAATCGTGCCGCTTGAACAGGTAACCCAGGCTTCCCATTACCATGACCAGGATGAGGTTCTGCCAAATGCCGCCATACAGATAACAGCCGAGCAGTGCGAAGACCAAAACGTAAGGAATGAGGAAAGTCGCCTTCATCGAGCCGAGTCTGCCGATCCATGGACCGACGGCAATCAGCATGATCACGCAAAGGATGTTCGCGATGACGAGCGCCCAGATCAGCGACCAGACGATGTTGACATGTTCGGTCAACATGGTCGGCCCGGGCTGGATGCCAAGCATCAGAAACGCTCCGAGCATGATCGCCATGCCCGACGAGCCCGGTACACCAAAGAACAAGGTCGGAAGCAGCGATCCCGCTTCTTTGGCGCAGCTGCCGGTTTCGGCGCCGATCACGCCTGCGACCTCACCCTTGCCAAACCGTTCGGGATGCTTCGATGACTGCACGGTGTGGCCATAAGCCATCCAAGCCGCCGCGTCGCCCCCGAGACCGGGAATGACGCCGATGGCCGCGACCAGCAGCGAGCAGCGCAGCACGAGCCATTTGTGCGTAATCACGTCCCTCATGCCCTGGAATATCTGCGCATAGCTGACTCGGCGGGACACGGCTTCGGCGACTGGACTCGAACCCTTCAGCTTCGCGGCCGTCTCAGCCGAGATGTCGTAAGCGCGGCCCTTGACGCCGAGCGAGATCATCTCAGGTACGGCGAACATCGAGAGCACCGCGACAATCACGGAAAGTCCGTCCCAGAGCCAAATCTGCCCAAAGGTGAAGCGCGGACTTCCGGTCGAGGGATCCAGGCCGATGAAAGCGCACATCAACCCGAAGAGGCCGACGATCATTCCTTTGACGAAGCTGTCGCCGGAGAGGGTCGCAATGAAGGTGATGCCCAGGATGGCGAGAAGAAAAAACTCGGCCGGACTGAAATTGAGAATGATCGGTTCCAATATGGGTAGCGAGAGTCCCAGGAACATCGCACCGAGAAGGCCACCGACGGTCGACGCGCCGAAGCTCGCGCCCAGCGCGCGGCCCGCCTCGCCCTTCTTCGTCATGGCGTATCCGTCAAGCGCGGTAGCCGCGGCCGGCCCGTCTCCGGGGACCCCAATCAGAATGCTCGGGATCGAGCCGCCGGTGTGAACCACCGCATGCATGGCGCAAAGGAACACCGCTCCGGTGAGTTGATCCATGTTGTAGACAAACGGGATAAGCAGGACGAGGCCGAGCTTGCCGCCCAGCCCCGGCGTCGATCCGAAGAAAACGCCCATCGGAACGGCGATCGCCATCAGGAACAAAAGACGCGGCGTGGTCAGCAAGTCGAACAGCGTCGAGAAAGCCACATCGAGATGCATCGGCGCGTCCTCATTCCGGCAGATCGGAAACCGCCGGCTCGTTTTTCGCTTATATCACCCGCCGGCGGCAGATTTGAGGGCGGCTACAGTCTCGGGAGGTTGGTTGAGCGCAGCCTTGATGCGCATCTCGACCTGATCGCCGGGGGCTGCATCGATGGCGAGATCGAGTTTCTTGGCCTCGGCGAGGAGCTGCGGGTCCTTCATGGCGGCGGCTAAGGCTTCGCGTTCGGCAGCCAGCACGTTGGCGGGAATCCCTGGCGGCCCCGCCGTCAGCCGGCCGATTTCGGAGAGGGTCTCGACCAGGGCCAAGAGGCGCTTGCCGCGATCGTCTTTCACATATTGCGAGGCCCGGGGCACGCCGGGAAGCGATGCGCTGTCTCCGGAAAGCGCGAGCGCAAAGAAACCGTGGCCCTGTTTGACGAACTGCTCCATGGATTCGGCCGTACCGACTTCAGCCATGACTTCGTTGCGCAGCATGCTCATCTCGCCTTCATTGCCGGTGAAGCCCGGAATGATCTGAACATTGAGATGCAGCGCATCGGCGAGAATCCGCGTGTCGTTATAGGCCGCCGACCCGATGCCCGCCGCGGCGAACTTGATCGGGGTCTTGGCCTTGATCATGTCGTCGATATTCTTGAATGGGGATGTCTTGGAAATCATCAAGGCGCGCGTGTCATCGGCGGCCTTTCCGATCCAGCTGAACTTGGTGAGATCGAACAGCACCCCGTCACGCCTGAGCAACTGATCGTAGATCAACCCGGTATTGAACATGCCGATGGTGAGGCCATCGGGTTTCGCGGCATAAATCGTGTTGGCACCGACGATATGCCCCGCGCCGGGCACATTGCGGACCAGCACGCGGGAGCCGGGAAGATATTTCTGCAGATAGCGCGCGATCAGGCGGCCATAGGAATCGTATCCACCGCCCGGACCGGTGGCGACGATGTAGGTGATCGTCTTACCCTTGAATAAGGTCGTGTCGGCGGCGAAGGCCGGCGTGGCAAGCAAGAGCGTAAGCCCCAAACCCGTTGCCACGAAACGCTTCAACATCGTCTCCTCCATGGAGCATGTGTGCGACAGCCGCTGCCGGAGCCGCAGGCGTCAATATCCTTCGGCGTTCTCGATCTGCTCGAACCAGTTGAAGCCCATCGACTTCACGATGCGGCTGTTGATCACGATGATGCGCGCTTCGTTCTTCGAATCGCTGTTGAAGTGCTTATGCGTGCAATAGGGCGGGATATAGACGAAATCGCCTTGGCTCCATTCGAAGCGCTTCGGCTCTTCTTCCCAGCTGAACTCCATCTCGTGATTGCAATCGAACCGCACATCCCAATGCAGATCGTAGCCATTGCCTTCGATAACGTAGAAGACCTCTTCCGAGAGATGGCGATGCTTGCCGGTCGCTTTACCGGCGGGAATGAACTGCTGGTAGAGATCCAGACAGCATTCTTTGGTGTCCATCTGCTCATTGATGATGTGCTTGATCAGACCATCGGGCGAACGTTCCAGCGGCATCTGGCTCGCCTTCACGACGTTCAACCGGCCCTTATAGTCGCCACGGAACTGTTCTGATGCTTTCAGCGCCTGCGAATAGAAATCCACTTGCTCGACTTCGGCATGCGACTTTTCGCGTTCGCGCGGATCGATGACTCTGCTCATTCCAGCTAACCCTTTCAAAGTTCCGGCGGCGGCAAATAGTCTCGCTGCGCTTGGCTCTCCGGTTCTTTCGGCGGCCAGGCAGCGATCTTCTGGAAAATCAGATGCATGAAGAGGAACAGCGGCTTGGCCTTAGCGACCAGCACGATGGCCTCTTCGTTGGGGTCATCGTTCAGATGCTGGTGCACGCAGGCGTTCTCGACGATCAGCGCATCCCCCGCCTCCCAATCGAGGCGGCGCCCATCATGGACGTCGTGACCCTTCCCTTTCAGGACATAGAACACCGCGCTGTTCATATGGCCATGGCGCTGGCCGTAACCGCCGGGCGCGAAGCAATCGATATGCGTCTCGATGGACTGCGCCACCTTGGCAGAGCCCGGATTGATCACTTTCTTGCCGAAATTCTGTGGCCCGCCTTTCCACTTCAGATCTTTGGAATGGTAGACGCGAGGTTGCGTGAAGAGCTCATGCACCAACTCGCCATAGGTGCCTTCGAGGGCGCGGACGAAGGTTCGCTTCTTGGTCCAGCGCTCCCAGACGACGGTCTCTTCGGTGCCGCTGTTGTGGCCGGGGCCGGCGCTTCCTTTAGGGTCGCGGAGCGTGGTCGTTTCATCGCCTTCAGCCAAAGATAACCTCCTGAATTTGCAACGATTGGCAGCAAAATATGGCGCCGCGGAGGGGGCTTACCCCAATTGAACAAAGCCGTCCCATGACGCTGGGATGGCTGTCAAGGGCGGCCTCTCTTGGCCGCTGGAATGAGAAAAATCCGCTGGTCACTCCTCAGTGATTAAGGAAACCGGCCAGCGTGCTCTGGGCTTCCGGCGTGCGGCGGATTTCGGCGAGGCGCCGCGCCGTTTCGGCGATCAGGGCTTCATTGGGGAGCGCGAGCCGGACGTCGTCGATCAGCGTCTTGGCCGCCCGTTGCGCTTCGCGTTTGCCGGCCAGGAGCTCGGCCACGAGTTGAGCAGCATTGGTGCCAATATCGTCCAGGTTGGAGACGACGTGAGCGAGCCCCAGGCGATGTGCCTCGGCAGCGTCGAACGATTCGCCGGTCAGGAAATAGCGGTGGCAAGACCGCGCTCCCATGGCAGCGATGACATAGGGCGAGATGATGGCCGGAATGATCCCCAGTCGGACTTCCGAAAAGCGGAACGTCGCGAGGTCCGACGCAAGCACCACGTCGCAGGCCGCCACCAGTCCGACCCCGAGCCCGATCGCCGCGCCGGGAACAACTGCCAGCGTCGGGACCGGCATGGTATGGAGGCGATGCAGCAGCTTGGCGAGCTTCAGGGCATCCTCGTAATTTGCCTCGAATGAGCCCGCCATCGTTTCCATCATCGCCTTTAAGTCGAGGCCCGCGCAGAACGTGCGGCCATTGCCGAGCAAGACGAGGACGCGCAATTTGGGATCATTGGCCAACCATTCGAATGCCTCAAGCAGGGACGCGGCCAAGGATGGGTCGATGGCGTTGGCGCTTTTGGGACGGTTGATCGTCACTCGCGCAATCCCGGCCGTGTCCATCGCGACGTCGAGCGGTTCTTTCATCTCCATCCCCTGATAAAGGCCACCTGCTCAGCAGGGCTGCGCGTGAGTTCGGCGACAATCCCCGATAGTGAGCTTGTCGAACGGCGACGGCTTGTCAATCAGAGACCGAGAATCCGCTCCGCATTGCCGTGGTAGAATTTCTCGAGGAAGGCATCGGAAAAGCCGAGTTCCTCCCATTCCTTGAACAGGCGCGGGTACGGGATACTTGGATAGTCGCTGCCGAACATCATCTTGTCCTGCAGACGCCCGCGCATGTCGCGCACGAGCGCCGGGGGCAGATATTTGGGCGCCCAGCCCGACATCTCCCAATAGACATTGCCCTTATGGAGGGCGACCGCGGTGGTCTCGTCGATCCAGGGATAGCCGGGATGGGCCATCATGATGGCGAGGGACGGAAAATCTGCGGCCAGCGCATCGATGGATGAGGGATGCGCGTGGCGCGACTTGGCGCCCATGCCGCCCGGCATTCCCGCCCCCATGCCGGTCATGCCGACATCGATCATCACCGCAGCGCCAAGCGCGGCGATCTCCTCGAAAAGCGGATAGTACCTCCGGTCGTCGACGCTGAAATGCTGCATGATCGGATGGAAGTGGAAGCCCATCATCTTCAGATCGCGGACGGCGTGGCGCGCTTCCTCGATGGCGCTCTGTCCCTTGGCCGGTTCGACCGCACCCCAAGCCTGAACGATGCGGGGATGCCGGTCGCGCAGCCCTGCAACGTAATCATTGGAACAGGGCGGCGTTCCGATGGTGGTGGAAAGATCGAGCGCCACGAGACACGGCTCCACGCCGGCTGCTTCGAATTCGGCCATCACTTCGGCTTCCGCCTTGGGCTGCCACTCGCGCTTCCAATAGGCGGCGAGCGCATCGACATAGGGGCCCTGGCAATCGATCCATGGCTTCGTGCCGGGATACGCGTGGAGGTCGATCTTCCGCATGGTCATACGCGCGCCGTTTTGGGGCGCGCTTGGGCGCGTTCGGCGGCCCATTCCGACAATTTCTTCTTCGAGACCTTGCCGAAGTTGGAGAGCGGCAATTCCTCCACCACGAGCAGGCGTTCAGGGAGTTTGATCTTGGACATCTCCTTTCCTTCCAGGAATCGGATGAGTTCGTCAAAGGAAAGCACCGCGCCGGGTTGCAGCACAATGCAAGCACACATGCGCTCGCCGAGTTCCGCGTCCGGCACCGGCACGCAAGCGACGTTCTGCACCTTGGGATGGGAAAGGATCAGGTTCTCGATTTCTTCCGCGCTGATTTTTTCGCCACCGCGGTTGATTAGATCTTTCTTGCGCCCCTCAACCATATAATTTCCGGATCTGTGCTGGCGCATCAAATCGCCCGAGCGATAGAACCCGTCCGGCGTGAAGGCGCGGAGGTTGTGCTCCGCCGCGCCATAATAGCCGCGCAATGTGTAGGGCCCACGGCAACAGAACTCGCCCAGCTCGCCGAACGCCACGATGTTGTCGTCCTCGTCCAACAGCATGATCTCGTCGTCAGGACAGATGGGACGGCCAACCGTTTCCAGCCGCACCTCCCACGGATCATCCAGGCGCACAAACATCAACACGCCTTCGGCCATGCCGAAATTCTCCTGGACCGTGACGGTCGGGATCAATTCTTGCGTCTTGGCGCGAATCTCCGGCTGGAGGCGCTGTCCGCCGCTTTGGATGACCCGCAGCGAGGAGAGATCAAAGTTTGAAATCGAGGCGTCGTTGATCCAACGGATCAGGAGTGCCGGCACGACGTGGATATGCGTCACGCTGTGCTTTTCGACCAGCCGGAAGATCGCTTGCGGCGAAGCGTCGGTGGAAAGGACAACCCTGGCACCCTGAAAGATGAAGCCCTGCAATCCCGGGCAGGCAAGCGGCAGATTGTGCGAGATGGGCAGCACGTCGAGCAGCACGCTCCTGTCGTCTATGCCGGTGACCGACCCCGCCATTTTGGAATTGTAGACATAGTCGTTATGCGTGCGTGGAATCAGCTTGGGTACGCCGGTGGTGCCACCCGATAAGAGGAACAGCGCGGGGTCGGCAGGATCGATTTTGATACGCGTGAGTTCGCTAGATTCGCGCGATGCCTTGCGCGTGATCAACTCGTCCAGAGATGCGAAGCCATCGGTTGCTTCGCCGAGCACGATCCCGTGCCTCAGTTGCGATTGTTCTCTCTGGATACGCCGCACTAGCTCACGAAAATCGAAGTCACGATGCTTCTCGGGCATGACGCAACCGATGGCGCCAGCGATTTCCACAAATTGGCTGATCTCAAGATAGCGATGCGCCGGCAGCGCCATCACCGGGATCGCGCCGATCTTCTGCAGCGCAAGATAGAGATAAACGAACTGGATACGGTTAGGGAGCTGCACGACGAGACGGTCGAGCGGTTTGATGCCCAGATCCAGGAGGTTGAGCGCGAGGTTCGTGGCGCGCGCGTCGACTTGCGCATAGCTCGCCTCGATTTCGCCATCGATCACCGCAACACGGTCGGCGTAAAGCCCGCAACATTCCTCCCACACCGAGGCGATCGCGCGATCTTCCCAATACCCGTTCGCGCGGTAGCGCGCTGCGAATTCGGGCGGAAAGGGCGTCACGCCGGGAAGCATTTAGGTCGTGCTGCTAAAGCCGCCGTCGATGACGATGATCTCGCCGTTCACGCAGCGGTTGGAGAGGATGAGCGAGAGCATGGTCTCAGCCACGTCATCGGCGGTGACGCAGCGGCCCAGCGGCGTCGCTTTGGCGCGGCGCTCCATGAGCCTTTCGTAATTGTCTCCGAGCATGCGCTCCATCCATTCGCCCTCCATCCAGCCGGGCGCGACTGCGTTGACGCGAATCTCTGGGCCTAGCGCACCCGCCAATTGTTTGGTGAGCGAGACGATCGCGGCCTTGCTCGCTGCATAGGGCAGCGGTTGAGGGCCAGGCCGCAATCCTACTATGCTCGCCGTGTTGACGATGGAGGGGCTTTCGCCTCGCTTAAGAAGCGGCACGGCGGCACGGGTGACCAGAAACAACCCGCGCACATTGACTGCGAAGACGCGGTCCCAATCTTCGACGGTAACGGCATCAAGGTCTTTCGCAGGAGTAGAGATCGTCGTGCCAGCATTGTTGATAAGCGCTTCGAGCCCGCCGAAGGCACCTTCGACCTGTTTGAGCATGGCGCGGACCTGGCCGTCGTCAGCCACATCGCCCGCCAGCAGGAGCACTTTGGCGCCCTCCGCTTCGGCTTCGGCGGCAACCGCGCGCGCCGCATCGGCGCTGCTTCGATAATTCAGCGCGACATCGAACCCGGCCCGGGCCAGATGGAGCACGGCGGCGCGGCCGATTCCCGTTGCTCCGCCTGTGACGAGCGCACGTTTGCGCCGATCCATGCATGCCCTTCCGCTGGTGCCCTTTTCGCCTATCTAGGCGAATGACGGGCCCACTGCAAATCCGCTAGGCTGCCTTCGGGCTACCATCCGGCGAACCACGATGAAGAATGGATTTTGCGGCACCGTCATCGTTTCGATGGTGCTTTCATGCGTCGGCCCGCTTGGCGCCTTTGCGGCAGATGCGCGCGCGGTGCATGAGGCGATCCTTACCTTGGACACGCACATGGATACGCCGATGAATTTCGGGCGGCCCGGCTGGGACATCATGGATGAGCACAGCGTCACCGGGGACCTCTCCCAGATCGATTATCCGCGCATGGTCAAAGGCGGACTCGATGGCGGCTTTTTCGCCATCTACACGCCGCAGGGACCGCGGACTCCCGAGGGTTTTGCGGCCGCGCGAAATGCGGCGCTGAAACGGGCGGTGGAAATCCGCGAAATGGTCGTGCGGCACTTCGACAAATTCGAACTTGCGCTGCGCGCCGACGACGCGGCGCGGATCGCGGCCTCGGGCAAGCGCATCGTCTTCGAAAGCATCGAGAACAGCTATCCGCTCGGCAAAGATCTTTCGCTCCTGCGGACATTCTACGATTTGGGCGTGCGGATGGCCGGACCGGTGCATTTCACAAATAACGATCTGGCAGATTCCTCCACCGACCCCAAAGGGCCGGAATGGCACGGGCTTTCGCCCCTGGGGAAGGAGTTCGTCGTCGAAGCCAACTGGCTAGGCATCATTCTCGACGCCTCGCATGCCTCGGACGAGGTGTTCGATCAGATGCTCACATTGTCCACGACACCGATCATCCTCTCCCATTCGGGCGTCCGCGCCGTATTCAATCATCCCCGCAACATCGATGATGGACGGATCATGAAGCTCGCGGCAGCGGGCGGCGTCATCCAGATCAACTCCTATAGCGACTATCTCGTCGAAACGCCGCCCAACCCTCCGCGCGAAGCAGCAATGCGCGCGCTTGGGGTCAAGTATGGGCCGTTCCGCGCGCTCGTCGGCGCTTCTCTGAAGGCCTATATGACCGAACGCTTGGCCATCGAGGCTCAATATCCCATCCGCAGGGGCACGATCGACGACGTCATGGCCCATCTTCTTCATGCGCTGAATCTCGTGGGCGTCGATCATGTCGGTATCGGTCTGGACTGGGACGGCGGCGGCGGCGTGATCGGGATGGAGGACGTCGCGGGCATCCCGGAGATCAGCAAACGCCTCCTGGCGGCGGGCTATACACAAGCTGACTTGGCCAAGGTTTGGGGTGGCAATATTTTGCGCTTGATGCGCCAAGTCGAAGCCAAAGCGGCAGAACTGGCCCGCCACTGAGCCGTGCCGCCGACAGGCTTCGAGTGTTTTTCCGCGCCTGTCGTGAACCTTATCCGACACGGAACGTAATCTACGGAGAAAGCTAGTGGCGCGGCTGCCGCGCGGAGGGCCTATGACCCAGATCATCGTCACCGAGACAGAGGCACCTGCGGGGGTCGAGCTCGG
>WNFL01450595.1_pt1 | contig 20456 bp, 29 predicted proteins | sample 5400361 | NCBI WGS metagenome assembly WNFL01 (sample SAMN13153351, study PRJNA577476) | soil metagenome | isolation source: 40 cm soil on Douglas fir-dominated hillslope | place: USA:California | collected 2013-09-17
AACTCGACTTCGTGCGCGGTCGCGGAGCTGGCCAGCGGCATGGGCGACGCCGTGCCCTCGCGCCGCGCCAGCATCTCGGCGGCGGCCATCGAGATCGAGCCCGCGGGGTGCAGGTGCGTGAAAACCGTGCCGTCGCTGCGACGCAGCGCGGCATGGCCGAACATCCCCATGTACGGCTCCAGCGGCAGCGGCGCGCCGCCGGCGTCGAACGCGGCGAAACGCAGCGCCGTATCTCGATCCGCTACCAGCTCGCCGTCCGTCTCGAAATCCATCCGGCCGCCGCCCATGAGCGCGGCGCTGCGGCCCGGCGTCGGATCCGAGGCGCCCATGTGCCACGAGTCGTCGAAGTCGAGGGCGCTCGGCTGATCCGCGCCCGGCTGCAGCGCGCTCGGCGAGAGACACAGGATGCCCCCGCCGGGCCCGGTGCTCGTCTGCAGCGCGGCGGCGCCGCTCGGCGGCGGCAGGTTGACCTTGGTCACGAGTGTCTCGCTCGAGCCGTCCTCGTGAGTCACTTCGGCGTAGAGCTGATAGGTGCCGCCGGGAACCGGCGGCAGGACGCCGTCGAAGGCGAGCGCGTCGCGGCGCACCGGGTGGAGGTGGGCGAACGCGTCGAGCTCCGGCTCGCGAATCAGGAACAGGTGCATCAGCTTTCCGTGATCGGTCACCAGGGTGTCCCAGGCGGCAGTCAGCGGGGCATCGCGGGGCGGCGCGAGGTGGAGCAGGTTCTGCTCGCCTTCGCGGCGCACGCCGGCCTCGACCGGCAGGGGCTTCGCGAGCGCGTTAGCGAAGTCGCGGTCCATCTGCTGCCAGCGGTAGTTTCCGCCGAACACCGCGGCGCAGCAGACGAGGGCCGCCAACCCGGCGGCGATGCGGCCGCGCGCGCGATCGCGGGGCGACGGCGCGGCGCCCGGAGCGAGTCCCGCCGCACGCGCCGCCGCGGCCGCGAGCCAGATGGCGGCGCCGATCAACAGCGCGCCGAACGCGACGAGCGTCGCGCCGAGCGCGGGCGGCATCACCGGGCGCGCGAGCGCCGCCGCCTGCAGCGGCACGGCGATGCGCCCGCCGCCCCGCGCGCTCTCGAGCGCGACCTCCACGCCGTACGAGCCGCGGCGCAAGAGCCAGAAGGTCGCGTTCCAGAGCTGCGGATCGCCCCCGACGCGGGTCGCCGCGCTCGCGGGTGGGGTGGTCCCGTCGCCGGCGTCGAGAAACGTCGGCGTTACGGAGATGCGCGTGACGTCCGAGTCAGTGACTCGAATGTCGGCCTGCGCGAGGCCGGGAAACGTCTGCGGCGGGCGAATCACGACGCGCAGAGCGTGGACGCCGGCGACGCCCTCGAAGAACACGTTCGGGCTGCCGATGTGCGCGGCGGCGCTCGCCGCGCAGAGCAGCGCGCCCGCGAACGCGAGCAGCTCCTTCACCGCTGGAGCCGCCGGAGCGCGCCACCGAGACCGAGTCCCGCGCGGGCGGAGAAGAACGCGAGCAGCGCCGCGACGGCCGCGCTCGTCCAGCCGAGGCCGGGGGACACGAAGTCCCAAAACGCGGTGCGCGCCGCCGGATCGATGCGCAGGAAGAAAGGCCAGCGCCGCCCGCCGCCCGCGAACAGCCAGTCGTCCGCCGCGGGCGAGAGCAGGAACCCGGCGAAGAGCCACTGCGCCGCGACGAACAGCGCGAAGAACGAGAGACCCGCCGCGAGCGCCGCCGTCCAGCGCGCAGCGCCGCGCTCGCGCGCCGGGAGCCCGTGCAGCCAGGCGTCGAGCGCGAGCGCAGGCACCACGAGCAACAGCGGAAAGGGCGGCGGCAGCAAGTGGTCGAGCGCGTTGTACACCGGCCCGGCCTGCGGCGACGCGGGCACCAGCGGCAGGATCCAGACCATCGCCGCGGTGAAGCCCATGTACGCGAGCGCAGCGGCAGAAGCCGGGGCGCGCAGCCGTCCGGCGACCGACTGGGCAACCAACACCAGCGGATACGTGGCGCAGCCGAGCTGGTAGAACACGGCGGAGTGTTGCCGGTTCGCGAAGCTCTGTGCGGTCATCACGACCGAGGTCATCGCGAGCACGGCACCGGCGGCGAGCGCGGCCTCGAGCGCGCCGCGCGGGCTCGTCTGCTGCCCCAGCAGGGCGACCCAGGCCCCGACCACGACGGCGAAGTAGGCCACCGCCTTCGCGATCTGTGGCGGATGCCAGATGCCGGCCGCGAGCCCGTAGTTCGACTGCCACCAGCGGTCGAAGAGCAGCGCCGCGACGAAGGCGAGCGCTCCCCAGAGGGTGATCCACGCGCCCAGCGGCGCGCGCATCCGCCCGAGCGGCACTCCCCCTACACCGCCGTGCGTCGCGACGACCGCCATGCGCAGCGCCGCCGCGCCCGCGAGCGCGACCGCGAGATAGTTCGCGGCATGCGGCGGGCCGAAGAAGCGATCGACGCCGATGGTCGACTCCCACGAGAAGTCCCACAGGAGAGTCAGCGGAACGGCGAGCGACGCGATCAGGAGCAGGGTGCTTTCGAGCTGCATGAGCGGCGCGGATGATAACGCGATGCTGGCAAGCGCCGTCGAGGCCGGGAACACTCACCCGCCGGGATGTACCAGCAAACCGAGAACCGCCTCAGCTTCACGGGCCGACTGCGCAGCGTGCGCTGCGCGCTGAACGGCATCGGCGTGATGCTGCGCTCGCAGCACAATGCGTGGCTGCACGCGGCGGCGACGGCCGCGGTGGTCGCGCTCGGTCTCGCGCTCGGTCTGTCGGCGAGTGAGTGGTGTTGGATCGTGCTCGCGATCGTGGCGGTGTGGACCGCCGAGGCGCTGAACACCGCGTTCGAGTTTCTCACCGACGTCGCGTCGCCGGGCTTTCATCCAATCGCGGGCAAAGCGAAGGACGTCGCCGCGGGCGCGGTGCTGATCAGCGCGCTCGGCGCCGTCGCGGTCGCTGCACTGGTCTTCGGACCGCGGCTTCTCGGCGCCCTTGGCTGACCGTCTTCCCGCGGTCGCCGCGTTCTGGGCGGAGCGGCTGGGCTGCCCGGTGAGCGCGTTCGAGCGGCCCGGGCTCACTCTCGTGCCGCATCCGCGACGCGATGCGGTGTACGTGCTGGCGGCGGGTGACGCGGTCGTAGCGGCCGCGCCCGAGGCGTTGCGCGCACGGCTTCGCGCCGTTCCTGAACCGGTCGCGCTCCTGGCTCCGGACACCCTGAGCGCGCTGTTGCCTCCCGGCACCAAGCTCGTCGGCCCGGCGCGGATTGCGTATCTGCACGGCGCGCTGACATCGTCCAGCGGAGTCGAACGGCTCGGTTCGGCGAGTGACCCACGACTCCGAGAGTTGCGCGCCAACATCACCGCCCAGGACTGGCAGTACGCCAATCTCGAGGCCGCCGAGCCGCCACTCTTCGGTTCTTCCACCGGCGGGAGGATCGCCGCCGCCGCCGGCTTCGAGCGGCTGCTCGAGCGCGTGGCACATATCGGTGTCGTGACCGATTCGCGTCACCGGAGCCTTGGCCTCGGCCGCCGCGTGGTGCAGGCGGCCGCGGCTCACGCGCTCGAGGTCGGCCTCCTGCCCCAGTACCAGACGCTCGCCTCGAACGCGCCCGCGCTGCGCATTGCCGAGTCACTTGGCTTCGAGCCCTTCGCAATCACCCTGGCCGCGCGCTTCGCTGGTACCGTGCGGAGCGACGAGGTAGTGGACGAGGGAGGAGGCGAGTGAGCGAGCGTGTGCTCCGGGGAAGCCGTCTCTGCGGCGCGTCGCGTTCGAGATCGCGCTGCCGCTCGCCGGCTTCGTCTACTGTCACTGCTCGCGCTGCCGCAAGGCGACGGGCAGCGGGCGTGCGGCGAACCTGCGCGTCCCGCCCGCGCAGCTTCGCTGGGTCAGCGGCGGCGAGCTGGTGTCGCGTTGGGATCTGCCGACGGCGCGCAGCTTCGCGACCGCCTTCTGCACGCGCTGCGGCTGTCCCATGCCGCATGCCACGCGCAGCGGGCGCGAGATGATCGTGCCCGCCGGCGCGCTCGACGACCCGCCGCCCAGCGCGCCGAGCGGACACCATGAGTGGGAGTCGCGTGCCCCGTGGGATGCGGAGTGACTGCCAGGCCTGCGCATCTCTCGGCGGAGTACGCCGCGCAGTTCGCGGACCGAGCGGTGGTCGCGGCGTACGCCGCGCGGCCGCCGTATCCTGAAGAGGTGTTCGCGATCCTCGAGTCACTCCTGCCGTCGAGCGCGGCGCGCGTGCTGGAGCTCGGCTGCGGCTCGGGCGACCTGACGTTGCGGCTCGCGCCGCGCATCGGCCGGGTCGACGCCGTCGACGTCTCGGAGCCGATGCTCGAACGCGCGCGCGCCCGCGCCGGCGCCCGCCACCCGAACGTGACCTGGATCGCGACGCCGGTCGAGGCGTTCGCGCCGAGCGCGAGTTACTCGCAGATCGTCGCCGCAGAGAGCCTGCACTGGATGGACTGGGACGTCGCGCTTCCCAGCTGCGCGCGCTGGCTCGACGAGAACGGGGTGCTCGCGATCGTGGACGGCCGACTCCTCGCACCGCTGCCCTGGGATGCGGAGCTCCGCGCGCTGATCGCGGAGCACTCGACGAACCGGGACTTCCGGCCCCTCGACCTGGTCGAGGAGCTCACGAAGCGTGGGCTCTTCCGCGAGCTCGGCCGCCGGCGCACCGCGCCGATCGCGGTGGAGCAGCGCGCCGACGACTACGTCGAGTCGTTCCACTCGCGCAACGGCTTCTCGCGGGAGCGCATGAGCCGGGAGTCGGCGCTCGCGTTCGACCGCGCGCTGCGCGCCGCGATCCAGCGCCACTCCCCGGACATGCTCGTGCGCGCTTCGCTCACCGCGCTCGTGGTCTGGGGCCGGCCACTCAGCCCTTGAGCTTCGGAAGCACGTTCGCGACGAACTCTCGATCGCCCTCGAACGTCGGCTCGAGCGCGAGAAACTCCTCGGGAGTCACCCAGCGCGCGGCACTCACTTCGCCCGGCTCGAGCCGCAGCTCGTTCCCTCCCGGCCGCGCCGTCCACCAGTGCAGTACGTAGCGCCCATCGTCCGTCGGACACTCCCAGACCTTCGCGATCGGCTCGACTTCGAGCCCGAGCTCCTCCGCCATCTCGCGCACGACCGCCTGCGGTTGGGTCTCGCCAGGCTCGATCCTGCCGCTCGGCGGCGCCCAGTGACCCGCATACGGCACGGCAGGGCCGCGCTGGATCGCAAGGAGCTTCCCGTCGCGCAGGATCACGGCGATGACCGCTTGCCTCACGCTGGGAGCTTAGCGGAGTAGCCGCGGGCGCCCGCGTGCGCGTAGGATCGCGAGCCATGCACGGTCGGGTGGCTCTGGTTACGGGCGCGAGCCGGGGCGTGGGTCGCGGCGTCGCGCTGGCGCTGCACGCCGCGGGCGCGACGGTGTATGCCACCGGGCGCACGATCCTGTCGGCCGATCTGCCGAGCGGAGTGATTCGCCTGCCCTGCGATCACACGAACGACGCAGAGACCGCCGCCGTCTTCGCGAAGCTCGGCTCGAACGAAGCGCGGCTCGACGTGCTGGTGAACAACGCCTGGGGCGGCTACGAGGGCATGGTCGAGGACGGGCGCTTCACCTGGCCGGCGCCCTTCTTCGAGCAGCCGCTGCGGCGCTGGGATGCGATGTTCGCCGCCGGGGTGCGCGCGGCGTTCGCGGCCAGCGTGCACGCCGCGAAGCTCATGGTGCCCGCGCGCCGCGGCCTGATCGTGAACGTCTCGCACTGGGCGGCGAAGAAGCGCATCGGCAACGCGCTCTACGGCGTGGCCAAGGCGGCGACCGATCGACTCACCGCGGAGTGCGCGCACGACTTGCTGCCGCACTGCGTCGCGGTGGTATCTCTGTATCCGGGTCTCGTGCGCACCGAGGCGGTACTCGCGGCCGGAGTCTTCGACCTGTCGAACTCCGAGAGCCCAGAGCTCGCCGGCCGCGCGGTCGCCGCGCTCGCGCTCGATCGCAACGTCATGCGCTGGAGCGGCCGCGTCGCGGTCGCGGCGCAGCTCGCGCTCGAGTACGGCTTCCGCGACGTCGACGGCCGCCAGCCGCGTCCACTCACCGAGGAGGAGGTGTGACTCTGGTTCGCCAGGCTGATCTGAGTGAGTCCGACGCCGAGGCGCTGGTGGAGATCGTCGACTCCTACGCGCGGGGCCCGGGCGGACAGAACGCGCCGCTCTCGGCCGAGGCGCGCGCGAGCCTTGCGAAGGGGCTGCGCGAGCACCCCGCCGCGTTCGCGCTGCTCGCCTTCGACGGCGCGCGGGCGGTGGGCGCCGCGGACTGCTTCGTCGGCTTCTCGACCTTCGCCGGGAAGCCGTTCGTGAACATCCACGACCTGGCGGTGCTGCCGAGTCACCGAGGGCGTGGTGTCGGCAGTCGTTTGCTCGAAGAGGTCGAGAGACGAGCACGCGCCATCAGCAGCTGCAAAGTCACGCTGGAGGTAGGCGACGCGAATCACGGCGCGCAGCGCCTCTACGCGAGACATGGCTTCGGACCGGGGGAGTCAGCGCCGCGATTCCTGCGGAAGGAGCTCGAAGGAAAGGCCACACCATGAACTCGCTCGAGCCCGGCGTGGGCAAGTCACTCGTCGGCCACGGCCTCGTCGTGATCCTGTTGGGAATGTTCACCGGCTTCCCCTATGCGCTCGTGGTCACCGGCGCCATGGCCGGCGCGGAGCGCGCGTGGCGCATGGCCCACCTCGAGGGCGTCTTGAACGGGCTGATGCTGGTCGCGATCGGCGCCGCCGGTGACTCCATCGCGCTCTCCAACCAGCAAGCGCGCTGGCTGCAATGGACCTTGATCGTCACCGCCTACGGCAACTGGCTCGGCGCGACGCTCGGCGCCGCGGCCGGCGAGCGCGGCCTCGCGCCCGAGGGCCCGGTTGCGAACCTCGCGGTCTATGCGCTGTTCATGGCAGCGGTGGTCGCCGTCCTCGTCGGGCTCGGCCTCGCCGTGCTCGGCGCCTTTCGCAAGGCGCACTAGCCGCCACTCACTCTGCGGTCGTCGGATCGATCTTCGAGCGCACTTGCGAGATGCGGTTCGCCGGAAAGCCACCCATCTCGGCGTGCTTCTTCACGGACGCCTCGTCCGGCGCGATGTAGACGCAATAGATCCTGTCGTCGGTCACGTAGCTCTCGACCCATTGCACGGCCGGTCCCAGCTTTTCGAGCACGGAGCAGGATTTCTGCGAGATCCCGTTCAGCTCGGCGGGGCTGAGCTTCCCCGCACCCGGAATGTTCCGCTCGATGACGAACTTTGGCATCAGGTCCTCCTTGGAAGCGCACTGTACCTTGCCGGCTCGGGCCGCTGCGTGAAGTCGTTCACACGGTCTCCGCGGCGGGGCTCGGCGCAGCGCTCGGTGACCACGCGTAGCGCACGTCGGGCTCGCACTCCGGCGCTGGGCTGACTCCGAAGGCCACCGGCCGAAAGCCGAAGTGCTCGTAGAACGCCCGCGCGCGCCGGTTCCGTTGATGCGTGTAGAGCTCCAGGCCGAGCGGAGAGAGGGCGCGCGCCTGCTCGAGCAGCGCGCGCCCGACCCCCGTGCGCTGAATGCTCGGTTCGACATAGAGCTGCTCGACGAAGCCGCATTGCAGAGCCAACAGTCCGAGCACGGCTTTGTCGGCGACGGCGAGCCAGACCTCGGCCCTGGGCGCGAGAACATCGCGGAAGAACCGGAGATCGTCGGCGGCGCTGTGACTCATGCGCGCCTCGAGCCAGGGCTGCTCCGCGTCGCGCGAGCGGCGCCACATGCGGACGACCTCCGCGATCTCGTGCGGGAGCATGCGGCGGATCTCGCACCCGGGCATGGGCGCATGCTAGCTTGCGCGCGCGCAACGGCGCGAGTGGGCCGTGAATGAGCACGCAGACGCGAACGCGGTGCTTCGGGCTGCTCTCCGACGAGGCCTCCTCCGTCACCGGCGCGATTCTCGAGGTCACCGGCGGGAGGTAGGCTCGCTTCGCCCAGTCACGTCCGCGCGCGCATTCCGTGGTAGGGTTCGGGATCCGATGTCACGGCTGTTGCTCGTCCGACACTGTCAATCCACCGGCCAGCAACCCGACGCGGCGCTGAGCGCTGCCGGGCACGCGCAAGCTCACGCGCTCGCGGAGAGACTCGTCGCGCACCCGATCGACCATCTCGTGTCGAGCAGCTACCGGCGCGCGATGGCGACGCTGGCGCCGTTCGCGGCGCGCAGCGGGCTGGTACTGCATCCCGACGACCGACTCGTCGAGCGCCGCCTCTCGCCCGAGCCGATCGACGCCTGGCGCGAGGTGGTGCGGCGCTCGTTCAGCGACCCGGACTTCCGCGTGCCGGGCGGCGAGTCGGGGCGCGAGGTGCTGGAGCGCGCGTGGAAGGCACTCGACGAGATCCTCGCGAGCGGTCACTTGCTGCCGGCGGTCGCGAGTCACGGCCAGCTCATAGCGCTCGTGCTGCACAGCATCGATCCGACGTTCGGCTTCGCGGGCTGGGAGTCGCTCTCGAACCCCGATGTGCACCTGATAGAGGGTGACGTGGGCGGGCGTCTCTCGTTCCGGCGGCTGGCGCCGGCTCTTGGGAAGTGAGGCGACGTGGATCTCTATCACGTGTGGTGCAACCCGAAGTGCGACGTATCGGACGTCGGGTTCTGCGAGGGGCTCGGGCCGGGCGATCTCGGCGAGTTCCACGTCGCCATCGAGGTCGAGGACCTCGCCCAGCGAGTGAATCAAGTCGTGACCGACCTGCGCTTCGCGCTCTACCGCGACTTCCCGGACCCGCAGCGCCGGGGAGCGCTTCTAACGCCCCACCCAGGAGGACGAGATGATCGACCACGTGAGTCTTCGAGTTTCCGACTTCCCACGGAGCCGCGCGTTCTTCGGCGCGGCGCTGGCGCCGCTCGGCTACGGGCTCTTCGCGGACTACGGCGACGCGGCCGGCTTCGGCGTGGGTGCGAAGCCCGACTTCTGGATCGGCGCCGGTGAAGCGCCCGGGGCGACACATGTCTGCTTCGCCGCCGCGAGCCGCGCTCAGGTGGACGCGTTCCACAAGGCCGCGCTCGCCGCGGGCGGACGCGACAACGGCGCGCCCGGCCTGCGCACTGCGTACCACCCGACCTACTACGGCGCGTTCGTCCTCGATCCCGACGGCAACAACATCGAAGCCGTCTGCCACCAGCCGGCGTAGCTCCGTGGGCCTCACCGGCGGCTGTCTGTGCGGGCGCGTGCGCTATGCGCTGCGCGCGGCCCCCGGCCTCGCCGAGCACTGTCACTGCGGGATGTGTCACAAGTGGCACGGCGCCGCGTTCTCGACGAACGCCGAGCTGCGCGCCAGCGCGCTCGAGTGGCACAGCGGCGAGGCGGAGCTGATCGCATACCGCTCGTCGCCGGCGCGCGAGCGCGTCTTCTGCCGGCGCTGCGGCGCGAAGCTCCTCATCCGCCGGCTCGATGCTCCCGACGCGATCGCGCTGTGTCTCGCCACGCTCGACGGTGCCGCCGAGACGGCGCCCTCGCGGCACGTGTTCACTGCGGACCGCTCCCCATGGTTCGAGATCCGCGACGCGCTGCCCTGCTTCGACGTCTACCCCGGCTGCGAAGTGACGCTGCGGCCGACCGCTCTCGGAGATCTCGACTTCGTCCTCGCCCTCGAGCGCCATCCCGAGAACGCTGCGTTCATCGGGCGCTGGACCCGCGCGGAGCACGCGGCTGCGATCGCCGCGAAGGACCGCGAGCACTGGCTCATTCTGCGCGCGCACGACGGCGTGCCGCTCGGCTTCCTGCTCGCCTTCGACCTGCGCGCGGCGGGGCTGGGCGTGTACGTGAAACGCATCGCGATTTCGGAGAAGTCGCGCGGGCGCGGGCGCGAGGCGCTCGGACGCTTCGCGCGGCGCGCCTTCGACGAGCTCGGGGCGAGTCATGTCTGGCTAACCGTGTTTCCGGACAACGAGCGCGCCCAGCGCAGCTACCGCGCGCTCGGCTTCGCGGTCGAGCCGGTGACTCCCGCGCGGCGCGCCGAGCTTCAAGCACCGTCGGGCGGCTTCTCCGCCACCAGTCTGGTGATGGTGCTGAAGTCCGAGGAGCGGCGCGCATGAGTCGCGAGAGCGCGGCAATCGGCATGCGCGTGAAAACCGGACGCGCGATCGCGGTGCTCGTGAGCGGCTCGCGCAAGCGGCCGCGCATCCTCGAGCGGCGCGAGGTCACGCTGTACGACCCCGCGGTGCCACACTCCGGCCAGCCGTACCACGTCGCGCTCGAGCTCGGCGAGAAGCGCGCCGCGCCGCTCCTCGCGCGCGCGCTCGAGGCGGTGCGGGTCGTCGGCCGGCGCGAGTTTCGGGCGCTCACCGAATCACTCGCGGGTTCGGGTCACGCGCTGAGCGGCGTAGGGCTCGTGGTCGGGAGCCTCGGCGATCCCGCGAAGCTCGGGAATCTGCACGTGCGCGCGCACGCGCTCGAGGGCCAGCTCTATTGGCAGGTGCTCGACGCCGCCGCTCGCGAGCTCGGCCTCGACTGCGCCGTCGTGACCGAGAAGGAGATCTACGCCCGCGCGTCCGAGTCATTGAAGCTGAACCCCGACGCGCTGCGCTCCGCGGTCGCCGAGCTCGGGTACGGCGTGGGCCGGCCCTGGGGCGCGGACGAGAAGACCGCGGCGCTCGCAGCGTGGCAAGCGTTGTCTCATTGACTTCGTTCGCCTCCGAAAATCGGACGGCCATCCTGGCTGTATCCAACTCTCACACGTCACGCGCCTTTCGGCGCTTGCAGGCTCGGCTCGGGACGGCCCTCGCCTCGCCGTAGCGTAGTATCATCGAGGTCATGCAAGGCCGCGCGAGACAGCGCTGATGGCGACGAGACGGCGACCGACGTCGCGCACCGGGGATCGCGCGTCCCGCGCTCGGCGGCTCGCGACGCAGCCGCGCATCGTGCTGCTCGTCGCCACGCGCAAGGGCGCATTCTTCTATCACGCGAATGCGGCGCGCACGCGTTGGCGCGTCGACGGGCCGCACTTCTTCGGGCAGATCGTGAATCACGTGATGCTCGACCCGCGCGATCGGCGGACGCTGCTCGCGGCGGTCCGGCCCGGGCAGCTCGGCCCGACGATCTACCGGTCCGTCGATCTCGGCGCGAGCTGGCAGGAAGCGAAGCAGCCGCCGGCGTTCCACAAGGCGCGCGAGGGCGAGCTCGCGCTCGCGGTGAACTACACGTTCCATCTGACTCCGGGTCTCGCGAGTGAGCCCGGAGTCTGGTATGGCGCGGTGTCTCCGCCCGCGCTGTTCCGCAGCGCCGATGGCGGAGTGACTTGGGACGGCGTCGACGGCTGGAACGAGCACCCGATGCGCTTCAAGTGGTGCCTGCCGGAGGATCAGACCCCCGACGGCTCGATCCTGCACTCGGTGCTGGTCGATCCGCGCGATCCCGCGCATCTGTACGTCGCCGCGTCCAGCGGCGGCAGCTTCGAGAGCACCGACCGGGGCGCGTCGTGGCGGCCGCTGAACGAAGCGGTCGAGGCGAACTTCAGCCCCGACTCGTACCCCGAATACGGCCAGGACCCTCACTGCATGGCGCTGCACCCGCTGCGCCCGGATCGGCTGTATCAGCAGAATCACTGTGGGATCTACCGGCTCGACCGGCCGGCGACGCGCTGGGAGCGCATCGGGCGGAACATGCCGGCGCAGATCGGCGACATCGGCTTCGGCATCGTGCTGCACCCGCGCGACCCCGATACCGCGTGGGTGTTCCCCATGGACGGCACGAGTGTCTGGCCGCGCACCAGCATCGACGGCAAGCCGGCGCTCTATTGCACGCGCGACGCCGGAGCGAGCTGGCAGCGCCACGACAAGGGCCTGCCCCGCGAGCAGGCCTGGTACACCGTAAAGCGTCAGGCGTTCTGCGCGGACGAGGCGGACCCGGTCGGGATCTACTTCGGCACCACCGGCGGCGAGCTCTGGATGAGCCCGAACGAAGGGCGCAGCTTCCGCCAGATCGCAGGCCACCTCCCGCACGTGTACGCGGTGGTGGCCGCGACCTTGCCCTGATGCGCATCGCCGTCGCGAGCGCGCTGCGCTCCTACACCGGCAATCGCGAGCACGTGGCCGCGTCGGGCGCGACGGTGGGCGAGTTGCTCGACAGTCTCGACGCGTCGTATCCGGGCATCCGCTTCCGCATCGTCGACGAGCAGGAGCGCATCCGAGTCCACATCCGCATCTTCGTGAACCGGGAGCTCGCCGACTTGAGGCGGCGGGTCGCGGAGGACGACGACGTGCAGATCCTGTGCGCGCTGAGTGGTGGGTGACCATCTATCACCTCGTGACCGAGCCGGAGCTCCTGGCCGGGATCGACGCGACTCACTATACGCCGGCGCGCTTCGCCGAGGACGGCTTCGTGCACTGCTGCGAAGAGCCGGCGAGCGCGCTCGCCGTGGCGCGCGACTACTTCGCGGGCGCCCGCGCCCCCGTGTTCTTGCTCGAGATCGATGCGCGCCGGCTCGACGCGCGCCTGGTCTTCGAAGCGCCCGCGCCGCTTCCCGGCGCGCCGGCCCGGCATCTCGCGACGGCCGAGAAGTTCCCGCACGTCTACGGGCCGATCCCGCTGCGCGCGATCGCGGGCTGCGCGCGTCTCGAGCCCCGCGCGAGTGAGTTCGGCTGGCCGGAGCGCTTCGCGCCGCTCGCCGAGTCACTCGGCTCGGAGCTCGCTGCGCGCCTGTCCGCGGGCGAGGCGCGCGGCCTGGCGGTGCTGCGCAAGCTGCGGCGCAGTCACTCGCGCGCGCTGCGCCGGGCCAACCCCAAGCTGGTGCTCGAGCTCGGGGGCGCGCTGGTCGCGAGCGGCGCGCCCGGGGCGCGCGTGCTCGGCAGCGAGCTCGTCCTGCACCACCCGAGCGCGCTCTCCGAGATTCGCGCGCGCGACGTCCGGCGCCTCGCGGGCGAGCTCGCGAGCTGGTCGGACGTCGACGTCTTCGCGTGCATGATCGCGGGTCAGGCGTTCCGCGACGGCCGCATCTCGGAGGCCGAGATCCTGCGCTGGACGCGCTCGCGGAATCGCTGGTGGCGGCGCGCGGCGCTCGTCAGCACCGTGCCGCTGAACGTCAAAGCGCAGGGCGGCCGCGGCGACGCCCGCCGCACGCTTCGCATCTGCCGCGCGCTGCTCCACGACCCAGACGACATGGTCGTGAAGGCGCTCTCCTGGGCGCTGCGCGCGCTCGCCGAGCGCGATCCCGGCGCGGTGCGGCGCTTCCTGGAGGCCCATCAGAACCAGCTCGCGCTGCGTGCGCTGCGCGAGGTCCGGAACAAGCTGCGCACGGGACGGAAGAGCGGATGAGCGAAGGCGAATTCGAAGGCGGCTGTCTGTGCGGCGCGGTGCGCTATCGCGCGACGGGAGCGGCCGGCAACGCAACTCTGTGTCACTGCCAGACGTGTCGGCGCGCCAGCGGCGCGCCGACCGTCGCCTGGGTGACCTTCGCCGCGCGCGCCTTCGGCTTTACGCGGGGGGACCCGCTGCGCTATCGATCCTCGCCGCTCGTGCTGCGCACGTTCTGCGGCCGGTGCGGGACCCCGCTGAGCTACGCGCGCGACGACGAGCCGGAGAGCATCGACGTGACCACGATCAGCCTCGACCGCGCGGCCGAGCTCGCGCCGCGCGACCACACCTGGACCCGCCATGCGCTTCCCTGGATGCGCGGCCTGGACGCGCTGCCGCACTTTCCCGAGAAGCGGAGCGGCCCCCGTGAGTGACTCCGTCCCGGTGTTCGGCGCGCCGCTCGAAGGTCGCGAGCACCGGCCGCGCGCGGCGGTGTACGCGGTGATCCGCGACGCAGCGCTCCGCATCGCCGCGGTGCGCACCAGCCTCGGCTTCCTGCTTCCCGGCGGCGGGCTCGAGCGCGGCGAGACGCTCGTGGATTGTCTGCGGCGCGAGCTGCGCGAGGAGTGCGCACGCCCGATCGCGATCGAACGCCAGATCGGCCTCGCGCTCGAGTTCTTCGAGACACGAGAGGGCGCGTTCGAAGGTCGCCACGTGTTCTTCGAGGCGCGCTTCGTGGGCGAGCCGAAGGGCGTCGCCGAGTACGAGCTTGCCTGGCTGGAGCACGAGCGAGCGCGCGAGCTCCTGCGCCACAGGAGTCACGCCTGGGCGCTCGACCAGTGAGGCCGCGGGGACCGGCGCTGGAGCGCTTCGAGCGGCTCGGCCCCGACGTGCCGCGCAGCGAGTATTTCGAGGCGCTGCGCGCGGCGGTCGCCGAGCACTATCTCGCCGAGCCGGGAAATCCGTACCGCGAGAGCGGCCGCTCGAGCGGCGCGGCGCGCTGGGAAGAGACGCGCGCGTGCATCGCGGACGCCGTCGACCGCGACGGCCACTTCATGGACGTGGGCTGCGCGAACGGGCTGCTGCTCGAGACACTCGCGCGCTGGTGTCTGGAAAAGGGCATCTCCATCACGCCGCACGGGCTGGACTTCGTGCCCGAGCTCGTCGCGCTCGCGCGCGCGCGCCATCCGGCGCAGCGCGACTCGTTCGAGGTCGCGAACGCCTGGGACTGGGAGCCCCGCCGCCGCTACGACTACGTTCGCGTCAGCCTCGAGACGACGCGCCCCGTGGACCGCGCCGAGTTCGTTGGCCGCATCTTCTCGCGGGCCGTCGCGGACTGCGGGCGGCTGATTGTGTGTCACTATCGGAACGCCGGCGAGGCGCCGATCGACGTCGCCGCGTGGCTGTCCGCGATCGGCCGACGCGTCGCGGGCAGGGCGCGCGCGCCGGGCGTCGAGCTCGCTTGGATCGACCACGAACGGAGAGAGCCCGGAGCATGCCCGTCGAAGTGATCGGAATCGACCACGTGTACCTCGCCGTCCGGGATCTCGCGCGCTCGAAGCGCTTCTACGACGAAGTCATGCGCGTGCTCGGCTACGCGCGGATGGAGTCGTCGCTCGGCGGCGATCCCCACGTGCACTACTACAACCGACAGTTCGGCTTCTCGCTCCGGCCCGCGCGCGAGGGCACGCCGCCGCACGACCCGTACGCGCCCGGGCTGCACCACTTCTGCTTCCGAGTGGTCGACGAGCGCGCCGTGGACCGCGCCTGCGCCGAGCTGCGCGCGCTCGGCGTCGCTGCCACCGATCCGCGCATCTACCCCGAGTACTCAGCCGACTACTACGCGACGTTCTTCGAGGACCCCGACGGGATCCGCCTCGAGATCACGAATTTCAGGGAAGTCCGCCGGCGCCGCATGCATGATTGGGAGGAGGCGACCAAGCCGCCGCGTCGGTAGCTCATCGGTCATACACCGGAATGAGCTCTTCGCCGATCGTGCGCAGCGAGCGCAAGATCGACTCGTGCGGCAGCGCGCCGAACTGCAGCAGGCACATGAGTCGGTCGACACCGATGTCGGCGTAGGCCTCGATCTTCCGCCGGCAGGACGCGACGTCGCCCACGATCACCGACGGCAGGGGGTCGAGGGTCTCGAAGATCTCCTCGTTCGAGACGCGTTCGCCGGCCGCGAGCCGCTTCAGGAGCGCGACTACGGGAACCTCCTGGGGAATCGCGGCCGCGGCTGCGCCGCCGCCCGATGCGAGCGAGCGCGTCGCGGCGGGATCGTTCGCCAGGAAGCCGCCGCGAATCTGCCCGTACCAGATCTCGGCCGGCGCGTTGAACACGCGCGGCGCCGTATTCACGTACCAGCACGCGGCGGCTGACGCCCCGCTCTCGATCGCCTCCTTCTGTGAGTCGCGCACGTGCACGAAGGTGAAGACGGCGCTCTGTGCGTTGACGAACTTGCCGGCGGGATCGGTACACTCGCGGAGGCCGCGTCGGTACTCGCGCTGGAGTGACTCCATCTGGCCCAGCGGCGTGAGCAACGTGGTGCCGAGCGCGCCGACGCCGAGCGTGCCGGCCAGATGGAACGACTCGGGGCTCCCGCAGGTCTGCCAGAGCGGCGGATGCGGCGACTGCAGCGGCTTGGGAATCACGTTGCGTTCCGGTATCTCGATGTGCTCCGACTTCCAGCGGAACGCGTCCTGGGTCCACATCTGCGGGATCATGCGCATCGCCTCGACGAGCTGCGCGCGCGAGGTCGCGGGGTCTACGCCGAACGTATCCCACTCGTTGCCTCCGGAGCGCGCGAGGCCGAGCTCGAGCCGCCCACCGCTGATCACGTCGAGCAGCGCCGCGCGCTCCGCCACGCGCAGCGGGTGATTGATGCGAAACGGCGCGAGCACGCCCGCGTGACCCAGGTGAATCCGCCGCGTGTGCTGCGAGAGATAGGCGAGAAACACCTCGGGCGCGGAGCTCCACGAGAACTCGACCGCGCCGTGGTGTTCGACCTCCCACCAGCAGCGGAAGCCGAGCTCGTCGGCGAGCATCGCCTGCTCGCGCGTCTCGCGGAAGAGCTCCCGCTCGTGATCCGCGCGCGCGCTCGCGGCGTCGCCGCTCGCTTTCTGGATCTCGCAGAAGACGTCGAACTTCACGGTTGCGGCGAGCAGAGCACGCGGTCGCGCGCGTTGGCAAGCTGAAGCCGCCACGCGATTTGGTGTATGGTCGCGCGCGATGAGCTCCGACTGGGAAGTCCGCGCCATCTTCCACTTCACCGTGAACGCGTCCGACTTCGAGCGCTCGCTCGCGTTCTACCAGCTGCTCGGCTTCAAGCTCTTGCGCGACAACCGCGACGTCGTCTGGCCGCCGTTCGTCGCTGCGAACTTCGGCATGAAACGCGCGCAGGGGCGCGGCGCGCTGCTCGCGATCGGCCCCGAGGAGCACCACACCCGCCTCGATCTGATCGAGTGGCTGGAGCCGAAGCTCGTCGATCCGCATCATTGCGCTGCGTACCCGAAACGTGCGCGCCGCCTACCTTGACTTGCGTGCGAAGGGCGTCGTGTTTCACGGCGCCCCGAATCCCCCGGACCCGAGAAGCGGAATCGAAGCGGTGGTGTGCTGCCGAGATCCCGACGGGAACATCGTCGAGCTGATCGAGTACATGGAAGGTCTTCTGGGCAGCCGCATCGACCACCTCGAGCGGCGCAAGGACGAGTCGGAGTGACCAGCGCCGACGTGCTGGTGCGCGCCTCGACGTACGGCAAGACGCCGACTCACTTCGCGGCGCGGGTGAACGACTTCACGCGGCGCGAGCGGATGCTGCGCGGACTGCGCGCGTTCCTGCCGTACTTCGGCGCGGGCTGCGCGCTCCTGCTCGTGCCGCCGCACATCGTCTGGCTCGCGACCTGGACGACGGTCGGGATCGTGTTCGGCCGCAAGCGCTACAAGCAGGCGCGCGAGTTCGTGTCACTCTCGGGCAGCTGTCCCTCGTGCGGCAAACCCGAGAAGCTGAAGCTCCCCGAAGCGCTGCCGGCGATCCAGCGCTGCGCCGATTGTGGCGCGTTTCTGAAGCTGGAAGACACGGCTGCGACCGCCTGACCCGGCTCGCCTGCTCAGCCGAAGCAGCGCATGACGTCGAGCTCGCGTCCGGCGCGCACGGCTCGATACTTCCTGAAGAAGCCCTCGTCGATTGCGCGCAGACTCTTCCGCGTGTTCGCGTTGCGGTAGCGGCCGAGTTGGCCGGGGCCGCCGTTGTAGGCCCCGTACGCCGCGCGGACCAGGTTGTCGAGGCCACCATCGCGCCGGTGCTCGCCCTTCGCGTACGCGAGATCGAGGTAGTAGCGCAGCAGGATCTCGCTCCCGGCGCGCGCGTTGTACGCGGGGTCCGCCAGCAGGAAGCGCGGGTCGTAGAAGCCGCGCCAGACTCGCGAGTTCACTTGCATCACGCCCACGGCGCCGGCGCGCGAGCGAATCGCGATGACCGTGCCCTTCACGCGCACGTAGTGACGCCAGCAGGTCTCCTGCCATGCGGTCGCGACCTGAAGATCGAGATAGGCGGCGCGGACATCGGCGGGAACCCTCTTGGGAGTCACGGCGTCCTCGGCCGCGCCGTGCAGCAGGCGCTGCATGAGTGGGAGATACTCGTTCAGCTCGCGGCGCAGCGGCGCCCAGCCGCGCAGGCGCCGCTCCTCCTGGGGGGTGAGTCGCGGCAGCGACCCCGGTTGCTGCGGCGCGGCATGAGCGCTGGGGACCACGAACGCGAACAGCGCGCGCAGCAGCGGGTCGAGCCGCGAGCTCGGCGGCCCGGGCGGCGCGGTCTCCGGCTCGCGCCGGGGCTCGGGCTGCGGAGCGGTTTCGGGGGGTGACTCCGGCGCCGGCGCGCCCTCGATCCCCGGGGGCGGGGCGAGCGGCTCGCCGAAGTCGAGCGCGCGGCGCAGCTCGGGGTCGACGGCCTCGGGCGCTTCGAGCGGATCCGCGGAGTCGCCCGGCGCGAGCACGCGCGCGAGCCGGCGCAGGCCGTCGCTCGTCATCTCGAGGCCGAACTCCGGGCCCAGCTCGTCGAGCGCCGCGAGCGCGTCGCCCGCGGCGATGAAGCCGAGATAGCGCAGCACGCCGTGCTCGCCCGCCCGTGCGCCGAGCTGCTGCAACACTCCCGAGAGACGCCGCCAGCTCGCGAGGAAGAGCGGCCGCACCGGATCCGCGTCGCCGGCGCTCGGGCTCGCGAGCGTCTCGACCAGCTCCTGGCGCGCCTGGACCAGCACCTCGAAGAGCTGCTCGCGCAGGCCGGCGTCACTCGTCTGCGTGCCCGCGCGTTTCACCACGTAGGTGATGAAGCCGTCCCAGCGCGAGAGGGCCGCGTCGAAAGCCAACAGCTCCTCGGGGCTGAGCTCGGGCTCCGGCGCGCGCGGCGGCGGCGAGACGGTAGCCTGCGCAAGGAGTCGCACGCGCAAGATGACCGCGTGCTCCGAGACCGAGACCGATTCGAGCGCGAGTGAGTCGACGAGCGCCTGCGCGCGGTTGGCGTTCCCGTCCGCGAGGAACAGCGGCAGCACGGCACGGAGGTCCGCCAGCGGCTCGCCCAGGTCGATCGTCAGCTTCTCGAGCCGCGGCGTGCCGTAGCGCTCGAGCCAGCTCGAGAGCGTTCGGGTGGTCGCGTGCTCCGTGCCGTCGGCTTCGAGCAGCTTCGAGTCGAGCACCCGGAAGTGGACGAGCAGGCGCCGCGCATCGAGCTGCGGCTCGAGCCGCGTCTCGAGCTTGCCGCTCCAGTCGACGCGGAACAGACAGATGCCGACGAACAGCGTGCCGAGCCTGGTCTCGACGTCGCTCACCACGGTAAGCGCGCCGCCGCCCGCGCGCAGCTCGGGATTGCGCAGAGTCACGCGCTTGCACTCGACGCCGTCGGTGTAGACGACCGCCGTCTGCTCGGGATCGGTGAACGCGCTCTGCACGAGCAGCTCGCGCAGGAAGCGCTCGTCGATGCGGATCGGCACGACCACCTCGCGAGCGAGGGCCGAGCCGGCGAGACCGAGCGTGAGCGCAAGCGCGGCGAAGAGGCGCATCGACGGCGCCCGAGGGTAACCTGCGCGCGTCGGAGTGCCTGGTGTGACGCTCTTCTGCTACGGATCGCTCGAGTTCGCGGAAGTCATGCGCGCCGTGACGGGCCGGTCCTTCCCCCATGAGCCCGCGCGCCTCGAGGGCTGGGTGCGCCTGCGCCTGCGCGGTCGCGAATACCCGGGTCTGCGGCCGCGCACATGGGCGTGCACGCCGGGAACGCTGTGGCGCCGGATCGACGACGTCTCGGCGTCGCGCCTCGACGCCTTCGAGGGCGCGCTCTACGAGCGCCGCTCCTTGCCCGTGCGCAGCCGCGCCGGCGTTTCGGTCACTGCGCAAGTGTACGTGGTGACGGAAGCGCGCCGCTCGGAGCTGTCGAACGAGCCGTGGGAGAAGGCGCGCTTCGCGCGGGCGTCGCTCGCCGAGTTCCTGCGCGCGCTCAGTCGTTGAAGGTCAAGTCGTCGTTGGTCTTGCACTTTTGCGAGTCGATCGCGCTCTTCACCTGCAGATAGCCTGGCCAGCCGTAGCCGGGGATGAAGCCGAGCCAGAACTTCTTCTGCGGCGCGTTGCTCAAAGGTCCAAACCCGCGCAGATACCATTCGCCGACGCCCGGGTGGAGAATCGACCACCACATGGCGCCCTGAGCGGATCGGCCGTCGCAGGCGCGCGCGTCCGAGGCGAGCGCGACGAGCGTGAACACGAGAGTCACGACGGCCATTGCACGAATTCGCATGACTTCACCTCCACCGAACGCGTCCTCGCGTCGGCTCTGCTGGGAATGCTTTGCATGATGCAGAATCGGTGCCCGCTTGCGCCTGTTCCGTGAGCCGTGTACCCAAGGCGCGTCCCGAACGCGGGAGGAGGGCGAGCATGCGGGGGGCAGCGCGCGCGGCGGTTTGCGTCGTCTCATGGGCGCTCTGCGCGCTCGCGTGCGGCGGCGGCAAGAGCGGCGACTCGATCGTGGTCGGCCACGTCGCGTCGATGACGGGTGACACCGCGACGTTCGGCCGCAGCGCCGACCAGGGCATCCGCATGGCGATCGAAGAGGTCAACGCCGGCGGGGGAGTGCTCGGCAAGAAGCTCGAGGTCGTGACCGAGGACGACCGGTCCGTGACCGAGGAGGCGCGCAGCGCGGCGCAGAAGCTGATTCAGCGCGACCAGGTGAT
>WNFL01292398.1_pt1 | contig 20453 bp, 15 predicted proteins | sample 5400361 | NCBI WGS metagenome assembly WNFL01 (sample SAMN13153351, study PRJNA577476) | soil metagenome | isolation source: 40 cm soil on Douglas fir-dominated hillslope | place: USA:California | collected 2013-09-17
AGGTTCCGGAACAGCCGTCTTTTCTAAATGCGTGCCGAAGGGCACCCAGGTATCGACGAGCTGCTGCATGTTGCGATCGATGAGCATGATGTTGCCGCTTTGGCGCATGGCCAGCGAGACCTCAGCCTGGCGCTGGAACTCGGCGAAGTCGCCTTGGCGCAGCGACGGCGAAGCAGCCAATGCCTGCAATCTCTCGATCTCGCCGATGATCTCACGGTCAACACCCGCTGACAAAGTACGTGCCTCACTCATCAGTTGCTCCCGAACCTGGTCGAGCTGCGCATTGGCGATGCGAATTCCCGCGTATGCGCCGAACAGCAGGAGCGGCGCAATGATCGCGCATCCGAGCATGACCAGCAGGTGCCACAGCGGCCGGGGCTGGCGGAGTGCCGGTACCGTTCCAATCCGCAAGATGATCCCGGCGGCGACGCAGAGCAGGCCAACGGCGGTCGGCAGCGGAGGCGAGTTGACCGACACCGAGCCGTACAGCGTGTCGATGCCGGTCAGGTAGCCGAGCAAGGCGAACACCGCAACGGCGCCGGCGACGCCGCCGAGCACGGTCGCGGCGAAGCGATGCCTTTCGAAACGGCTGAGCGCGAGCGAGCCGCCCGCGAGCCCAAACGCCAGCGTCCCCGCGACCGCCACCCGGAAAAAGGCCGGCCCCAGTCCCGGCACCGCGGCCCACGGCGCCAGCCAGCGGTTGATGCCAAGGCCAAGCTCGACGTTGAACAGGGCCAGGCCCAGGCCGAGCGCACCCAGGGCAGCCACAGTGAGACCGAACGCGAACGCGACGCGCGAGTCCTTGCCGGGGTGTACAAGCCCGAGGCCGAGGGCTGCAAGGCACAAAGCTGCCAGCGGTCTCATGGGGGGTAAGCCCGAGCCCCAGCTCGACAGCAGCGGCAGCCCCGCCCACCAGCCGATGAGCGCCGCGGCCCCAATCGTCACCGCGGCAAAGCCAGCAGCTTGACTCGCGCGTTGTCTCCTCAGATCGCCGACCTGGCCGACAAACAGCGTCACGTACACTCCAGATAGTCAAAACCGCAGCCGGCAGGCGCTCGCGGCCAATGGTCGAACCTGTCCGGCAGCATTTCCAACATAAGTGCTTGCGTGAACGGGGCTATGACCGCCGGCGCGAAACGCGTCGGCCACCAGAGACCCGACCAGCGTGTCCGGCATGGGCATGCTCCACGGTTCGTCGGCAAGTTCCGCAAGCTTGATCCTTCGTCGGCGAGCCCACCGGCTTTGCGACCCCGCCACCACGAAAATGCGGTCTTCAAATAGGATTTCGGCAGCAACGTCATCGTCAATTGAATCCGGAATGCGGCCGAGGAAAAGGTCGATCGTTCGCTCGCGCAGTTCGCGATATTGCTGCGAGACCGTCGCCAGCGGCATCACCTGCATGGTGACCCCTGCGTATTGACGGCGCAGCCGGCTGAACACGGTCGGTAGCAGTCCGCCAATGATGACCTCGTTGGCTCCGACCCTGATATCGCCGACTGTCGGATCGACCAGAAACTCGATTTTCTTCACACCCTGCCGCAGTTCATCGAACACAGCCGCCCCGCAATCGAGCAAGGCGCGACCGTATTCGGTTGGTGCGACACCCTGGCGATTGCGATCGAGCAGCCGCACCCCGACCGCGTGCTCCAACTCCGCGATCGATCTGGAAATGGCGGGCTGTGTCGTATTCAGGAGCGCGGCCGCCTTGCCCATGCTGCCCGCCTGCACCACGCTCATCAAGACATGCAGATCGTGCAGCTTCATTCGCCGCCCGATGCGATCGCTCAGCTCCATTTCGCGATCCCCATTGCCTTATCGATATGACTTCATCAGAGAATAGCATTATGCCCGCATGACGACACCCGCTATCGTTGTCGCCGGGCTCGCGAGATGGGCGGCGCCAAGGCCCGCCCTTGAAATCGAGTTCCGCCTTGAGCCGCAAACTCGCATTTCGCAAGCTTGTATTTTGAATGTCAGCGAGTCCTTCGAGAGGGTGACGCCATGAAGCTTTCCCGCCGATACCTTCTGCATCTGGCAGTAGGCGCTGCAGCGCTTCCGGCCGCGGCGCGCGGGGGATGGGCGCAAACCTATCCGTCACGCCCGGTGCGCTTGATCGTCGGCTTGGCCCCCGGCAGCTCGCTTGACATCCTCGCACGCCTGATGGGCCAGTGGCTCACGGAGCGCCTCGGCCAGCCATTCGTAATCGAGAACCGACCGGGTGCCGGCACCAATATCGCCACCGAGGCAGTCGTGAAGGCCGCGCCGGACGGTTACACGCTCCTAATGGTTAGTCCGGGAAACGCGATCAACGCCACGCTGTACGACAAACTCAATTTCAACTTCATCCGCGACATCGCACCGGTCGCAAGCATCATGCGCACGCCGAATGTCATGTTGGTGAATTCATCGGTTCAGGCGAAGTCAGTTCCCGAGTTCATCGCCTATGCTAAGGCCCATCCAGGCCAGCTCAGCATGGCGTCGGGGGCAACGGCACGGCGTCCCATATGGCTGGCGAATTATTCAAGATGATGACCGGCGTCAACATGGTACACGTGCCTTATCGTGGCGGTGGGCCCGCACTCACCGATCTGCTCGGCGGACAGGTGCAATTGATGTTCCCCGGCACGACTGCTTCGATTGAGTACATCAGGGCCGGCACACTACGCGCGTTGGCAGTGACGACCGCCACGCGCTCGGAGGTGCTGCCCGACGTCCCGACCGTGGGCGATTTTGTGCCTGGATACGAGTCGAGTCTGATGGATGGCGTTGGGGTTCCCAAGAACACGCCACCCGAGATCATCGATAGGCTTTGCGGCCCTCGCCGATCCCAACATCAAGGCTCGCCTCGCTGGTTTCGGCGGCATGGTGCTTTTGGGCTCGCCCGCCGATTTCGGCAAGCTGATTGCAGGCGAAACCGAGAAATGGGGCAAGGTGATCCGGGCCGCCAACATCAAGGCGGAGTAAATTTCGTTCCGCGAATTCCGCCACCCGAGTCCGGTCTGGGCCAACTGCGGACTCATGCGCCGCACAAACGACGTGTGCCGATCAGCAGAAAGTTCAGGGCATTTGTCCGAACCTGCATTCCCCGGATGACGCACTGCGAGAAGGTCGTGAGCGGCGGTCAGATGATCCAATGCTCGTGCCAACTCTTCCGCGGTCGCCTGGTTCAAGGCGGCGGTGTATAGGTCCGCAATCCAGGTCTCCTCCACACTAGCCGTGTCCCGAGCGAGAATCAGGTACATCAGGCCGCCGGTAGCGTCGCGTGCTAGGTATTGGCCTTGAACAACAGGTGTCGAACACCGCCTGAGCCTGATATTGGCCCTTGTCAGCCGCAAGCGACAACCACTGGATTCCCTGCTTCGTATTCTTGCGGGCACCCTGGCCGTCGAGATACATGCGGCCAAGGCGATGCCGGACGAGCACCGCGCGGCGCCGATACGCGCCAGCAAAAGCCAGGAGGAAGGGCAACACGCAATGACATGGGGTCAAGAGCATCGATTTGGGCTGCCCGGGACCGCGGCCACCCTCCCTCTATAAACTGCCATTACGGAGCGTTATCCTCCGTTGCGAAGGGCCCCGTTACTCGTACGAGAGGATGCACGCCGCGCTCGAAATCAATATCCCGAACTACGTCAGTGCCATTGTGACGGCCGATGAAGTCGTCGCGTTGCTCTGTTCCGCCGAAGCCTCGCGAAGCGAGACACCCGCGACCGCAGCATCGGCCGCTGCCTGAAAGGACATTCACTCATGAAAACAAACATGCTTTTGACCGGCGCGGTCCTCGCGATCGCAATCGGAGCACCGATTGGAGGCATCTTGGCAGACGTGAAAGGACAGCCGATGACGTCCACCGGAGTACCGATTCCATTCCTTCACGGGTTTCCCTCTCCCCCCGCCCCTCAAGCCGAGTTGGCGTCGCTTGAGCGCGCGACCGCGTGGCTTAATTCGCCGCCGCTGACGGCGGCGTCTCTGCGCGGAAAAGTCGTCCTGGTCGATTTCTGGACCTACACCTGTATCAATTGGCGGCGCACGCTTCCGTACGTCCGCGCCTGGGCCGAGAAATACCGGGATCAGGGATTAGTGGTGATCGGCGTCCATTCGCCGGAGTTCTCGTTTGAAAAAAACATCGACAACGTTCGCTGGTCCACGAAGGAGATGCGCATCAACTATCCGGTGGCGGTGGACAGCGAGTTCACCATTTGGCGCGCATTCAAGAACCAATATTGGCCGGCGTTGTATTTCATCGATGCGATGGGGCGTATTCGGCATGATCAATTCGGCGAGGGCTCGTACGAACAGTCGGAAATGATCATTCAAAGATTGCTGGCCGAGGCCGGCGCTGGCGGCCGTAGTGATGAGCCGGCGGCGATCGATCCACGCGGTCTCGAGGTGGCGGCCGACTGGACGAGCCTGAAGTCTCCGGAAAATTACGTCGGGTACGAGCGCACGCAGAACTTTATTTCGCCGGGAGGTGCGGTCCGGAACGAGCCGCGCAGCTATGCACTTCCGGCGCGGTTGGGCGTCAACGATTGGGCGCTTTCGGGTGATTGGACGATGAAGAGTGAAGCCACCGTGCTGAACAAGCCCAACGGCCGTATCGTGTACCGTTTTCACGCCCGCGACCTTCACCTCGTCATGGGTCCGTCGAGGCCAGGAATGTCTGTGAAGTTTCGGGTGCTACTCGATGGGAAGGCACCGGGCGCGGCTCACGGAACCGACGTTGACGAGCAAGGCGACGGCACAGTGACCGAGCAGCGCCTCTATCAGCTGATCCGGCAGCCCAAACCCATTGTCGATCGCCAATTCGAGATCGAGTTTCTTGGTCCGGGCGTGGAGGCCTTTGCGTTCACGTTCGGCTGATCTGCTGCCCAACCATCCAGCCAAGGAGACGAAGCAATGGACACGATCAAGACCACGGAAGACATCATTTGGCATCGCCGTCGCTTTCTTGATGCTGCTTGCGTGACGCTTGCGGCCGCGCAGCTCGGGGTCACCAGTTCGGCGGCAGCACAGCCTGCCAATACTGGAGCCAAACGGCTGCCCGCCATCAAACCGGGAACGAACACGTCGTTGGGCGCGCTGAAGCAGATCGATGCCGGTCTCCTGAACATCGGCTACGCCGAAGCCGGTCCCGCCAATGGGCCCGTCGTCGTTCTCCTGCACGGCTGGCCGTACGACATTCATAGTTTCGTTGACGTAGCCCCATTACTGGCCTCAGCCGGCTACCGGGTGATCATTCCGTACTTGCGCGGCTACGGCACCACGCGATTTCTCTCGAGTGCAGCGGTCCGGAACGGCCAACCGTCGGCGCTCGCCGTCGATCTCAAGGACCTTCTGGACGCTCTCAAGATCGAGAAGCCGATCCTCGCCGGCTTCGATTGGGGTGCACGGACCGCCAACATCTTCGTGGCGCTTTGGCCGGAACGCAGCAAGGCCATGGTTTCGGTGAGCGGTTACCTGATCGGCAATCAGGAAGCCGGCAGGATGCCGTTGCCGCCGCAGGCCGAGTTCGAATGGTGGTATCAATTCTATTTTGCCACCGACCGCGGCCGTGCCGGCTACGAAAAATACCGGCGCGAGTTTTCGAAGCTGATCTGGCAGCTCGCGTCCCCGAAGTGGGCGTTCGACGACGCTACGTTCAATCGCAGCGCTGCGGCCTTCGACAACCCCGATCACGTCGACATCGTGATCCACAATTACCGCTGGCGACTGGGACTGGCCGAGGGTGAGCCGAAATACGCCGATTTGGAAAAGCAGCTTGCCCAGAGCCCGGTCATCAGCGTCCCGACCATCACTCTCGAAGGCGATGCCAATGGTGCGCCTCACCTGGATCCCGCTGTATACGCGAGAAAATTTTCCGGGCCGTACGAGCACCGGAACATCACTGGAGGGGTTGGGCACAACCTGCCGCAGGAAGCGCCGCAAGCCTTTGCCCAAGCTGTCGTGGACATCGCCGCACGTTGAGTGGCGCAAAGCCGCGAGCAACGGCCGAGAAGCCGTGTTCGAAAATCATGGAGTCGATGCTCTTGTCTTTCCGTACTTGCCGACGTTCGCTCAGCCCATCAAGAACCCTGTCTACACCATTGACGAACCGCTCGCGCGGTAGGGTAATAGTGGCCCGCCGGGCCGAGGCTGCTGGGCGGGGCCTGCTAGGCGCGGGAACAGTTAATGCTCAAACGTTACCCAGTGCGGCGATCTTCTTCCGCCTGGAACGTAAGGGACGAAAAGACTATCGCGACAAATGCGACGAACGTCAGCACGGCACTTGCGGCATGCGAGTATTCCCATTGCCGTCGCGCCGTCTCGAACGGCTCGGGGAAAACCGTCCAAAATCGGGTCGCAACGTTGACAGGATAGGTGAACGCCCAGAAGACGCCCTATGTCGCGGCAAGCGCGAGGAACGCTACCAAAGACCACGAAAAGGCGCGGCGATCGACACGGACCAATAGGGTGTTCGCCAGCGTCGCCAGTAGCGCAATAGCAATTACGATCCCGAACAGTTCCCAGCCCGCATAGATCTGCTGCACGGTCATGTACTCGGCCGACGATAGCGCCATCTTGTGTGGCAGCTCGAAGAGATGCGCACCCGTCGGCACGAGGTAGAGCGCAGCGGCTACGATAGCTAGGACTTGGACGAGCTTTTTGCTCATGAACGGCCTCCTGAGCAATTTGCCGTTAATGGCTTCGGCGCTCGGGTCTGGGTAGACGTGTGCGCACAGTTGCGCCGTCGTCGAAGCGACATCCGTCGCTAGCTGTCAATGTCGAGAATTGCAAGCATCCAGCCCGCGGCGCCGCCATCGCACGACGGCGCAGAAGGCCGCGCTGACCGCGAGCGGCAGCTTATCCCCCGATAGCTGCTGTGCCGGGCAGAGGGCAGCGACAGCAGAGTTGGGCCATAAGCAGCCGTGAGCAGGAGCCTCGGCCACCAGCGGTCATCGCTTGTTTGATGGCGACCTCGACCGGCGTTACTCGATCTTGATGTTCGCCGTCTTGATAACGGCTGCCCATTTCGCGATTTCCGATTTGATTTGGGCGGCGAACTCGTCAGGCGTATTGGCGACCGGGTCGAAACCGAGTTCCGCCATGAGCTTCTTCATGTCCGGCAGCGCGATAATCTTGACGATCTCGCGGTTGAGCAACGCAACGATCTCCTTCGGCGTTCCGGCCGGGACCAGGACGGCCGTCCAGTTGTCACCATCGATGTCCGGATAGCCAGATTCTGCCATGGTCGGCACGCCGGGTAGCGCCTGCATACGTGTTTTGCCGGTCACCGCCAGCGCGCGCAGCTTGCTTTCCTGAACCTGCGGCACACTCGGCGCAGCCGCGACAATGCAAATCGGCGTATGGCCCGCGACCGCTGAGCCGATCGCCAAGCCCCCGCTGTTGTACGGTATATGCACAAGGTCGAGGCCGAACGATAGGCGGAATTGCTCACCTACGAGGTGTCCCGGTGACCCAAGCCCTCCCGAAGCGTAGCTGTATTTGCGCGGATTGGCTTTTATGAGGGTGACGAGGTCCTTGACGGTATTCGCCGGTAGCGACGGGTGGACCGTGAGGACCATCGGCGTGGTGACCGCAAGTGTGACCGGGTCGAAGTCCTTGAGGGGATCATAGGGCACTTTGCTGAACAGGGCGGGATTGACGACGTAGCTTTGTGCAACAACGAGTACAGTGTGCCCGTCGGGCGCCGCCTTGGCGGCTTGGCCCATCCCAATATTGCCGCTGGCACCGGCTATGTTCGCGACGAAAAACTGCTTTCCAATTTGTTCGGACAACCTTTGTGCGATGAGGCGGGCGGTCACGTCGGTTGGACCGCCGGGCGCATACGGAACGATTACGCGCACGGGTCGGTTCGGATAAATCTGCGCCCGGGCGATGCGCGAGACAGCGGGGAGCGCGACAGCAGTCGCTGCCAGATGCAAAAACTGACGACGCAGAAGATTCATCGTGTTCCCCTCTAAATAGTGGATAAGAGTGGCGTTGTTCTCACGACCTTTACGCAGTTTTCTTTAGGCGGACCTGCTCATTCTGATTTTGCTTGCGGCAACCTTGGCAGCCTCCAGCACGGCGGTTCACACGAGCAAGCCGCCCTCTCTGGCCGTCGGCAGCGCGACGGCCCGGGCTCAATTCCCGATGTCTGTTCATCCCTACGCCGGGTTCACTCCGCCTTGATGTTCGCCGCCTTGATGATTGGCCACCACTTGTCGATCTCCGCCCGTTGGTAGGCGCCGAGTGCTTCTGGGGTCTGCCGCTCGCGCGGGTAAATCTCCTGGCCGAGATCGGCGAGCCGCGACCTCACCGCCGGATCGGCCAATGCTTCGACGACAGCGCCATTTAGTTTTGCAATTATGAGTTTCGGTGTGCCCTTCGGCACCCAAAACGCATGCCAAAAGGAAAAATGGAAGCCGGGCAATCCCGCCTCATCTACGGTCGGAATATCGGGCGCCACGTCCATGCGAGCCTTGGATGTCACGGCATAAGCTCTGATCTTGCCGGCGCGGACCATTGGCAGAGCAATGGTCGCATTGGTGATGATAAAGTCGATCTGCCCTGCCAGTAGATCCTGCATCGCCGGAGCGGAGCCGCGGTAGGGCACGAACTGGAATTTGGTGTCGGTGAGTTTCTGGAGATAGACGCCCGCGATGTGTGCCGGGCTGCCGGAACCCGGGGCGCCCGCCAAGGCCTTGTCCGGATTGGCCTTCAACCATGCGATCAATTCCGGCATGTCCTTTGCCGGGAAGGCGTTTCTCGAGACGATCAACTGCGGACTATCCGCGATCAGTGAGATCGGCTCGAAATCGTTCAGCGGGTCGTACTGAAGCGCATAGACAGCGCCGTTCGTGACGTGCGTTTGCCAGTGCCCGATACTGACGGTGTGGCCGTCGGGCGCCGCGCGTGCAGCTTGCCTGACGCCTATGCTGCCACCCGCCGCGCCATTGGTGTTTTCAACGATGATGACCTGACGAAGCGATGTCCGCATGCGTTCGGCCATGATGCGCGCAATCGTATCCGTCGGCCCGCCTGCGGGGGCCGGCACGACGATGGTGATCGGCCGCGACGGGTAGGCTTGGGCCTGTGCCGGGCTGGTGTCGTCAAGGCCTAAGGCGGTCGCCACGAGCGCAAGCAGAATTACTCGTTTCGCAATCATGGTATCGCTCCCTGAAAGACAGTGTTCCCATAACAGACATGCGGCTCGGCCAAAATGGGTCGTTCTCGCACGATATTAATGATAATTTGGCAATAATCGTCTAAGCCGAATTTTTGGTGTTGGAAATGCACACGCCCCTCCACGCGATGAACATCTTCGTGCGCGCAGTCGAGACAAATAGTTTCGTCGGGGCCGCTCGCTCGCTATTGATCGATCCCGCAGCCGTCAGTCGAGCGATCAAGGCGTTGGAAACGGAATTGGGCGTTCTCCTCTTCGCGCGCTCGACGCGCGCTTTGAAGCTCACCGCGGAGGGAGCCCGCTTCCATCGTGACTGCGTTCAGATTCTGAAAAAGCTCGAACAGGCAACGCAGCAGTTCCGCGCTGATCGGGCGATGCCACATGGCCGGCTCAAGGTCGGAATGGGTCTAGGAATGTCAAGGCGGCTTTTGTTGAACACCATCCCTCTTTTTCAAAAGCAATACCCGGATATCGAAATCATTTTGCTCAGCATCGACGAAGTTGCCCAGATCGGAGACAAGGGCGTCGACGTTCTCCTTCGCCCCCGAAGCCTGCCGCAACGCGGCGGACAGCACCCGGAACCGCAGGGCCTCGTTGTGCGCAAACTTGTGCAAGCACGACTTGTCGTATGTGCATCACCCGAGTACCTTGATCGCGCTGGAACCCCTCGAGTCCCGGCTGATCTTTTGCGGCACACGTGCATCGCCCATGTCACCTTGGAACGCGATCTTCAAGACGAATGGCCGTTCGTCAAATCGCAGCTGCGACAGAAGGTAAAATTCGTTTCAAAGCTGTTGCTCCAAGGCGTTGATGCGCTGCGTGAAGCCGGCGTGGCCGGATGCGGAATAATCAGACTCAGTGCTTGGAATATCGAAGATGACCTTCGCTCTCGCAAGCTTGTGCGCGTCCTGCCCGATTGGGAATGCACCGGGGCAACGCCATTGGTAGCGATCTATCGAAAGACACGACCTATGCCGCTACAACTCAGCGCGTTTGTCGGGTATCTGAGTGAAGCATTCCGACATCACAACCTCCCGCCACGTTGGTGAGGTCATCGAGTGTCGTGGTTCGCTACATGTCTCTTGTGGGTCAAAATGAGCCGTGCCACTCATTTCGTCTGCACGGCAGATCTACCTCAGTAAGCGGACCCGCCGGGCCGGCGGTCGGCGCTTCCGGGTCGGGCCAATCGCTGCCGCGAGCAACTGCAAAATATCTTGGCGCAAAATCCGAAAGCGGTACGCACTAGCCGTGCCGTAGGGCTAGCGCGTTGTTCTCAAGATTGTCCGTCGAGCGGACGCGCCCGCAATCGTAGCCGTTACCATCTTTCCACGCGCTCTGGACCAGCATAGGCTGCCCAAAACCGCCTGGGGAGTTGATATGCTGCTCGGAGCTAAAGCATTCTTCGTCGGCGCACTCTGGGTGAGTTTCGCCTTGCCAGCGTCAGCGCAGATCCCCACGTACGACTTGGTGCTGCGAAATGCCCGCATCGTCGACGGCAGCGGCAAGCCGGCCTATCGCGGCGACGTCGCCATTAGCGGCGACACCATCGCGGCCATCGCGCCGCGGATCGAGAGCGGCGCCACGCGCGTCATCGAAGTGGGCGGCCAGGTGGTGGCGCCCGGCTTCATCGATGTCCACACCCACGTGCTGGTACGGAGCGGCATTTTCGAGCACCCGACGGCGGACAATTACGTTCGGCAAGGCGTGACGACGGTGATCGAGGGGCCGGACGGCCGTTCCCCGGTGCCGATCGCGCCGCTCCTGCGGCGGCTGGCGGCGCTGCCGAAATCGGTGAACATCGGCACCTTCATCGGCCAGGGCTCGGTACGCACGGCAGTCATGGGCCAGGTCAATCGGCCCGCCTCGCCGGAAGAACTCGACAAGATGCGCGCGCTCGTCGAGCGTGGCATGCGCGACGGCGCCTTCGGGCTGAGCTCCGGACTGATGTATGTGCCGGGCACATTCACGCCGTTTGCCGAACTCGTCGAACTCGCCAAGGTCGCCGGCCGCCTCGGCGGCCATTACCAGTCGCACATTCGCAACCAGGGCAGTCGCGTGGTGGAAGCCGTGCGAGAAGCGATCGCGGTCGGCGAGCAGGGCGGACTGCCGACGCAGGTGACGCACCACGTGACGGCCGGGCGGGCGAACTGGGGAAAGAGCGTCGAGACGCTGCGCCTGATCGATCAGGCGCGCGCCCGCGGCGTCGACGCCACCATCGATCAGTATCCCTACGACGCCTCCGGCGGCGGCATCCAGACGGGATTCTTCCCGACCTGGGTGCTCGAAGGGGGGCGCGACGCCGTCCTCAAGCGCCTGAAGGATGCCGCGCAGCGCGCCAGGATCAAGGACGAGGTCGCCCGCATCATCCGCCGGCGCGGCGGGCCGGACTACCTCGCCAAGATCGTGATCTCGCATTGCCAATGGGATGAGCAGCTGGCGGGCAAGACTGTCGCCGACGTGGCGCGGTTGCGCGGCACAGGCACGAGCCCCGAGGACGGCGCCGAGGCCGCGCTGTGGATCGCCGAGCAGGGGGATTGCGAGAAGGTCCTCCGCAACAACATGAGCGAGGCCGACATCGAACGCATCCTCAAGCATCCAGCGACCATGATCGCCTCGGACGGGGAAATCCCGGCCGGGCTCGGCGACGCCAACGCCGGTCCAACCCATCCGCGCAGCTACGGCACCTTCGCGCGCGTGCTCGGCGTCTATGTGCGCGAGCGCAAGGTCATCACGCTCGAGGAAGCGGTGCGCAAGATGTCGTCGTTTCCGGCGCAGCGCCTCGGATTGCCCGACCGCGGGTCGGTCCAGACCGGCATGAAGGCCGACATCGTGGTGTTCGATCCGGCACGTGTGCGCGACAAGGCCACTTACGACAAGTCGCATCAGTATGCGGAAGACATCCCGCTGGTCATCGTCAACGGCCAGGTCGTGTTCGAGAATGGCAGCATGACCGCGGCGCGGCCCGGGAAGGTGCTCTACGGGCGTGCGGCGACTCTCGGAAAAACTCCGTGACGAATCCGTTGGCGCGGCCCGTCCAACAAATGGCGGATACGTCTGAATCGGGTCAGACGCGGCCGCGCCAACCGCCTGGCCAGCGTGGGTATTCGCGGCCGGTGCTCCTCAGTAACCGGACCCATTTCGGTCCTGTCGGATCGGGGCAGCCTTGGGCCACAAGCAGACGAAATCCACATTCCACGGATGAATCAGTGAACTGCACCGCACTCACCCAGATTCAGCGATAAGTATCAGTGCGCCGGAAGTCTTGGGCAGCCCGTCTGTGGCCGCTTCCGGGTAACCCCGCCATATGATATCGTCTGCGCGGTTCGTCCGGCGAATGTCGGTTCAATAATGAAAACCCATAAAACGGGAGGACAAATCGATGCATACCACCATTATTCGCAGCGTATTGATCGGACTAGCGCTGTCCGTGCTTGTGGCCGCCAACTCGGCGGCCGTCGCCGAGACGATTACCTACAAGACCGTGCTCAATGCACAAAATCAACCGACACCCAACGACAGCAAGGGCACCGGGACAGCGGAGGTCACCTACGACACCACCAGCAAGACTTTGACCTGGACGATCAACTTCGATGGGCTTACCGGCCCTCCGACTATGGCCCATTTCCACGGCCCCGCGGCGCCCGGCGCAAACGCTGGCGTGGTCCTCATGATTGGCACCAACCCGACCAGCCCCGCCAAGGGCACGGCAACGTTGACGGACGCCCAGGCCGCCGACCTGCAGGGAGGCCGCTGGTACATCAATATTCACACCAACGCAAACCGCGGCGGCGAGATCCGCGGACAAGTCGTGAAGTGAGTTGGACCGACTGAGCATTGCCCAGCGGGCACACGCCAGGCAGACGTCCCGGCTATCCTTCATAGCGACCGGCCAGCGGATATGGCTGTACTTCGCATTCGGGTCATTTTCGCCCGTGGTCCCGTATCGATGCTGACGGCAGCTTATCCCCACATAGCTTCCGTTCACCGGCGGATGCTGCTGACGGCAGCAGAGTCGGGCCATGAGCTGCCATTCGAGTACGTTCATCGCCATTTCGGTCCTTGCACTTCCTAATGGCTGAGGGTCAAATTGACCCGGGCGACGCCCTCGCAGAAGTGGCGCGACCGAGGAAACGTGCCATGAAAAGGCTGTTGCTGGCCACGCTTTTGGTGGTTGCTGGCGGCTCCGGGTATTACTACCGGGACTATTTCCTAGGAACCGCTGCAGAGACCCGACCTCCCCGACCTCCGGCGGCTCAGCCGGTGGTGGCCGACGTTGCTGCGGAAATCTCGGCACCGATCGAGGTTGCTGCCATCGGCAACGTCCAGTCCATCGCGACCGTGATGGTCAAATCTCGGGCCGACGGAGAGATCGCGCAGGTTCATTTCGAGGAAGGGCAGGAGGTCAAGAACGGGGACCTTCTATTCAGTCTCGATGACCGCGTGGCTCGCGCACAGCTGCAACAGAGCGAGGCCAATCTGGAGCGCGACCGGGCTCAACTTCGGCGCTTCCAGTTGGAAGTTACGAGGCAGACCGGGCTGGCAAACCGAGGCATTGCGTCGGCGCAAAAGCTCGAAGACGTGATGACGAGCGAGGCGGTTTTTGAAGCGACGGTGCGAGCGAGCGAAGCGGCGGTGGAGAGCGCGCGCATCAACTTGAACTTCACGACCATTCGGGCGCCGGTCACGGGGCGAACCGGAGCCGTCGCCCTCAAGCGAGGCAATGTCGTCAAGGCCGTCGATACCGTGCCGACGGTCGCGCCCATGGTCACCATCACCCAGCTGCGGCCGATCTACGTTACGTTCACGGTGCCCGAAAGGCATCTCGGCGATCTTCGCGCGGCCCTGGTGTCGGGGCGTCTGCCCGTTGTCGTGACTATCCCCAGCTCACCGCTAAGTCCGATCGCCGGGCAACTGACCTTCATCGACAATCAGGTCGATGCCGCGACCGGCACGATCTCCCTCAAGGCGACGTTCACCAATGACGATGCGCGGCTTTGGCCCGGCCAGTTCGTCAACGTGACCGTCACCCTTGGCGTCCAGGCGAATGCTCTCGCCGTGCCGAGCACGGCGATCCAGGTCGGGCAGAACGGTCCATACGTCTTTGTGATCAAACCGGACTCGACCGTCGAGCTGCGGCTCGTTCGCGTCGACCGGAGCGTGACCAACAAAACAGTGATTGCCGAGGGGCTCGCGGCTCGAGAGCGTGTCGTCGTCGACGGCCAGCTGCGACTCACCAACGGGACCCGGGTTGCCGTTCAGCGATCCGAGGAGGCCCCGCCGCCGAAGGCGCAGCCCATTCCGGTGGCGGAGCAGTCGCCATGACGCTCCCGACGCTGTGCATCGAACGTCCAGTAATGACGACCCTCTTGACGATGGCGATCGTGGCTGTCGGCAGCGTCGGCTATTTCTTTCTCCCAGTGGCGGCCCTGCCGCAAGTCGACTTCCCGACCATCGCGGTATCGACCACCTTACCGGGCGCCAGTCCCGCGACGATGGCAGCCTCGATCTCAACGCCGCTTGAACGAGAATTTTCTGCCATTGCGGGCATCGACTCGATCACATCGGTCAGCGGGCTCGGCATCGGCCGCATCACCGTGCAGTTCAACCTCAATCGAAGCATCGATGCCGCGGCTCAAGATATTCAAGCTGCGATCGGCAATGCCGCACGCAAGCTCCCGGCCGAGATGACGACCCCGCCGTCCTATCGAAAGGTCAATCCGGGCGCTTCGGCGGTGCTGCAGTTGACCCTCGTCTCCAAGAGTCTTCCGCTCTCGACCGTCAACGAATTTGCGGAAATCAATATCGGCCAGCGGCTTTCCACCCTGCCTGGCGTGGCGCAGGTCTCGATCTTCGGCCCGCAAAAATATGCCGTACGGGTCCAGGTCGATCCCGACTTGCTTGCCACCCGAGGCATCTCGATGGATGAAATTCAACGCGCAATCGCGGCGGCGAGCTCGACGACGCCGGTTGGAGCGCTCAGCGGCCCGCAAAAGGCCGCTACCTTGCAGGCGGACACCCAGCTGACGCAGGCGTCCGGATATCTGCCGCTCATCGTCGCCTACCGCAACGGCGCGCCGGTGCAGCTCAGCGACGTCGCCCGGGTCATCGACAGCGTCCAGGTGCGCGAATCCTGGAACTGGTACAACGGCTCGCGCGCCATTACGGTTGCGGTATTCCGGCAACCCGACGCAAATACGGTAGATGTCGTCAATCGGGTTAAGGCCCTGATCCCTGTGTTTCGCGCCGAACTCCCCGGTGCCATCGACATTAACGTCCTGCAGGATCGTGCCACACCGGTACAGGCCGCCGTCGCCGATGTTCAGCGCACGTTGATGCTCACTGTCATTCTGGTCGTACTCGTCATCTATCTGTTCGTTCGGCGCCTGTCAGCAACCATCATTCCGGCGCTTGCCCTGCCGGTGTCCATTATCGGCACCTTTGGCGCCATGTATATTTGCGGATATTCGCTTAACAATGTTTCGTTGCTTGCCCTCACGCTCGCGGTCGGGTTCGTGGTCGACGATGCAATCGTGATGCTCGAAAACATAGTTCGCCACACCGAAGCCGGCGTGGAACCGATGGAAGCGGCTCTCAAAGGCTCGCGCGAGATAACCTTCACGATCATGTCGATGACCATCTCCCTGGTGGCCGTCTTCATTCCGGTTTTCTTCATGGGCGGCGTGGTCGGGCGAGTATTCCACGAGTTTGCCATTGTGATCGGCATCGCGATTCTGGCGTCGGGATTGGTGTCGTTGACGCTCACGCCGATGCTCTGCAGTCGATTCCTGTGCCCCCACCTTGATGATGCCCCTGATGGACCGATCGCGCGCGTACTCGAGCGCGGTTTCGCCACCATGCTTCGAGGCTATGAAATCTCGCTCGGCTGGGTACTGCGCCATCAGCGCCTCACGACCGTTGTGACGCTGTTGACCATCGGGATCACCGGATATCTGTTTTACGCTATTCCCAAGGGTTTCTTCCCCATCGAGGACACAGGATACATCATCGGCGGCACTGAAACGGCGGAGGATACCTCGTTTGCTGGGATGCTCGACAAGCAAATGAAACTCGAAGCCGTGTTGCGAGCCAGTCCCCATGTGGTGTCGTACAATTTGGAGGTCAGCCTCGGCGGCAGCAGATTTGGAATAAACAGCGGCGACTTGTACATCCAGCTCAAACCGCGCGGGGAGCGACCGCCCATCGGCGAGGTGATTCAGGAATTGCGCCGCCAGGCCGGCACGATCGCTGGATTGAACGTATTCTTGAATCCCGCCCAAAATCTTCAGATCGGCGCCCGCCCGAGCAAAAGCCTGTACCAGTACACCCTGCAGGCCGGCAATCTCGAAGAGCTTTACCGCTTTGCACCGCTCGTCGACACAGAAATCCGCAAGCTCGCCGTGCTACAGGACATATCTGCGGATCTGCAGATCAAGAGCCCGCAAGCCATCCTCAACGTCGACCGTCGGAAAGCAGCGGCCCTCGGGCTGACGGCAGAGCAGATTCGCACCACGCTTTACGACTCGTTTGGATCGCGGCAAGTCGCGACCATCTATACTGCGAGCAACGACTACGCGGTGATCCTGGAAGTCGATCCATCATTCCAGCAGCGTCCAGACGACTTGTCCAAGGTGTTTGTCCGATCGAGCGCCGGCCAGCTCATACCGCTTGGCACCGTCGCGACTTTGGCTCACGGCGCTGGTCCCTTAACCGTCAATCATCAGGGACAACTTCCGGCCGTGACGATTTCATTTAACTTGGCGCCCAGTGTCGCGCTCGGCGAGGCAATCGACCGCATTCGGGAGATGGAGCAACGGCTGGTGTTCCCACCGACCATCACAGCGGGATTCGCGGGCACCGCACAGGTATTCCAGCAGTCGTTACGAGGACAGGGTTGGTTGCTGCTGGCGACCGTTTTAGTCATCTACGTTGTGCTCGGCATTCTCTATGAGAGTTTTATCCATCCGATCACGATCCTTTCCGGCCTTCCGGCGGCCGGCGTGGGCGCGCTGTTGACCCTGATGCTCTTCAAGATGGACCTCAGTGTCATTGCGATCATTGGCGTCATCATGCTGGTCGGCATCGTCAAGAAAAACGCAATCATGATGGTCGATTTCGCGATCGACGCTCAGCGCAACCACGGCGAACCACCCGAACGGGCGATCTATCGCGCATGCTTGTTACGCTTCCGCCCCATCATGATGACAACGGTCGCGGCGATCATGGGAGGTCTGCCGATTGCGCTTGGGCTTGGTGTCGGGGCCGAGCTTCGGCAGCCCCTGGGTGTTGCCGTAGTCGGCGGGCTCCTGACTTCGCAACTCCTTACGCTGTATATCACGCCCGTCATCTATCTCTTTCTCGAGAGCTTGCGCCGCAACCAGTCGAGCTCACAAAAGCGCGGTCCTACCGCTCAGCATCTGCCGGCGCAGGCCGCGGAATGAATCCGCGCCGAATGCGGAGCGAACAATTGGCTGCACATCTTGACGGACGTGCTGGACATCAAGATACCCCCGACATCTCCCATCTTTTTTGCAGTGATGGGCCTCGCCTGCGTGATTACCGGCATCGTCGCGATGCTGCGTCGCGAATCGGGTCTTGGTAGTGTCCGGCCTGGGTCAAATTCGCCCGTGGTGCTCCGTCGACTTGGACGGCAGCTTATCCCCTGATAGCTTCCGTGCCCGATGGATCGCCGTGACGGCAGAGCTGGGCCAATTGCGGCCATCAGGCGCGAAGACCGCGGTGAGTTCGTGCGCGATCCATCTATCCGTCGCGGCCGGTGCGCTTGGTCGTGTGTGCGATTATCCTGTTGATTTAATGTACCTATCTTCGGCAGATGCGGCGCAAAAGCTGGCTTGGAAAGGGTGATTCCAAAAGTGGGTTCGCCTCACCCCAAATGAAACTTGCCGAACTGGCGGTGCTCTGCCCGAATCCAACGCACGGTGCCGGTTACAGACCGCATCACGACGGTGTCGGTCTCGATCAGTCCCTCGCGAAATCGAACCCCCTTGAGCATCGACCCGGTGGTGACTCCGGTTGCGGCGAAAAGACAGTCTCCCGTCACCATGTCTTCCATCTGGTATTTCTTGCGCGGATCCTTGATGCCCATTTTGGCGGCGCGGGTGCGCTTCTCTTCGGTGTCGAGCACCAGCCGGCCCTGGAATTGGCCGCCGATGCAGGCGAGCGCCGCCGCCGCGAGCACGCCTTCGGGTGCGCCGCCGATCCCGAGATAGATGTCGATGCCGGTCGACGCCGGATCGGCCGTGTGGATGACGCCGGCAACGTCACCGTCGGTGATGAGGCGCACCGACGCACCCGCCTTACGCACCGCAGCAATGAGATCGGCATGGCGCGGCCGGTCGAGGATGAGCGCCGCGATCTCCTCGGTCTTGACGCCCTTGGCCTTGGCAAGGGCGCGGATATTCTCCTCGGCCGGGGCATCGAGATCAACGATCCCCTTCTCATAGCCGGGACCGATGGCGATCTTTTCCATGTAGACGTCGGGCGCATTGAGCAGCGTGCCCCCTTCGGCCATGGCCATGGTGGCAATCGCACCCGGCATGTTCTTGGCGCACAAGGTGGTGCCTTCCAACGGATCGACCGCGATGTCGACACGGGGGCCATGCCCCGTTCCGACCTTTTCACCGATGAACAGCATCGGCGCCTCGTCGCGCTCGCCTTCACCGATCACGATCGTTCCGGCGATCGCCAGATTGTTCATCTCCCGGCGCATGGCGTCGACGGCTGCCTGGTCTGCGGCCTTCTCGTTGCCGCGACCACGCAATTTCGCCGCCGCCACCGCGGCACGCTCCGTCACCCGAGCAATTTCCAGCGACAGAATTCGATCGAGCGGAAGGCTCGCTTTGTTGGGGCTCGACATGGGCAACTCCTCAATCTCGACAGCACAAATCAATTCTTCTCGATGCGGATGACTTGCGGCTGACCAGCGATGACGCCTTGAGTCTTGATGGCGTTCAACGCACGCCGCACCGCATCCTCGGTCGTCGCGTAGGTGACCAGAATGACCGGCGCCGGCGTCGCCGGACTCTTCGGGTCATCGCCGCCATGGGGCCGGCCGCCCGGGTGTCGTTGCATGATCGATTCAAGCGAGATGTTCTCGTCCGCCAGATGCTTCGCAATGGTCGCGAAGGTGCCGGGCCGGTCGAGCGCAAGCAGGCGAATATAGTAGCCGCCTTCATGGCGCTGCATCGGCGCCTGACGGCACTCGGCGAGGCAGCCCACCGGGCGTCCAAACGTCGCCGTACGCGTGCCGCGGGCGATGTCGCAGAGATCGGCGACCACCGATGACGCCGTGGCCGCTCCGCCGGCGCCCGGCCCGACCAGCGTGATCGGCGCAATGCCGTCGGCGTCGAGCGAGGCAGCGTTGGTCACGCCCATGACCTGGGCGATGGCGCTCTCTTTCGGCACCATGGTGGGGTGAACCCGTTGCTCGATCCCCTGTGCGGTGCGCACCGCAACGCCGAGCAGCTTAACCCGATAGCCGAGCGCATCGGCCGCATCGAGGTCTTCGGGCGTGATCGAGGAAATGCCCTCAACGTACACCGCATCCAGGTTGACGCGAATGCCGAATGCGAGGCTCGCGATGAGCGCGAGCTTCTGGGCGGTGTCGAAGCCCTCAACATCGAACGTCGGATCGGCTTCCGCATAGCCGAGGCGCTGCGCGTCCTTGAGACATTCGGCGAAGGAGAGCTTCTCCTGCTCCATTCTGGTGAGAATGTAATTGCAGGTGCCGTTGAGGATGCCGTAGACGCGGGCGAACGAGTTGCCGGACACCCCCTCGCGCAGCGTCTTCACGATCGGAATGGCGCCGCCGATCGCAGCCTCGAAATTCAGCGCGACGCCATGCTTCTCGGCAAGAGCCGCAAGCTCGACGCCATGCTTGGCGAGAAGCGCCTTGTTGGCCGTCACAACAGCTTTTCCGGCGGCAAGCGCGGTCTTGACCGCAAGCTTCGCCGGATCGCCGTCGCCGCCCATCAGTTCGACAAAAACGTCAATCCCTGCGTCCGCAGCAAGCGTTACCGGGTCGGAGACCCAGCGCGGTTTGGCCTCGCCAAGATCGCGCGTCTTGTCGGGCGATCTTGCGGTGACGGCAACGACGTCGATACCGCGTCCGCACCGGGCCTCGATCAGTTTGCCTTGCTGCGCGATGAGGCGCGCGACGGCCGAACCAACCGTGCCAAGACCGGCAAGACCGGCTTTCAGAGGCGCAACCATCTATCGTCCGCTCAACGCCGCCTCGCAAGAGGGACGATGTTGTGCAACTTTTCGGGGC